>Ga0190274_10000767_pt1 | contig 18711 bp, 19 predicted proteins | sample Popmic531T_FD_133002 | JGI IMG/M metagenome (GOLD analysis project Ga0190274, IMG submission 133002) | Populus adjacent soil microbial communities from riparian zone of Yellowstone River, Montana, USA - 531 T | ecosystem: Environmental > Terrestrial > Soil > Riparian zone | place: USA: Montana... | reverse complement strand
TGCAGCGCGTACTGCGGCTTGATGATGGTGTCCGAATTCCTGAAGGCGAGCGACTTGCGAGCACGCCATTTCTGGATCTGCTTCCACCACTCGGCCAATGCTTTCTGATCCGGCTGCGCCTTGTTGGCGCGCCAGAGCTGCAGCATATCCTTGAGGACGTGCGTGCAGTCGCCGATGATCGGCACGTCCACCTTGACGTTCTTGTTGATCGAGGATGGGTCGATGTCGACATGAATCTTCGTCGAGCCGGGCGCGAACGCATCGAGCCGCCCGGTGATGCGGTCGTCGAAGCGCGCACCGATGCAGATCATCAGGTCGCAGTCGTGCATCGACCAGTTGGCCTCAAAGGTGCCGTGCATGCCGAGCATGCCGAGCCACTGCGGATCGTTCGCCGGCATCGCGCCGAGGCCCATCAGCGTCGAGGTGATCGGGAACCCGGTGAGCTTCACCAGCTCACGCAGAAGCTTGCTGGCTTCCGGGCCGGAGTTGATGACGCCGCCGCCGGTGTAGAACAGTGGGCGCTTCGCCTTGGCCATCAGCTCGACGGCCTGCTTGATCCGGGCCGGATCGCCGTTGAGCCTCGGCTTGTAGCCCTGATGATGGAAGGTGTTCGGCCGGAAGTAGTTGCCTTTGGCGAACTGGATGTCCTTCGGGATGTCCACGACAACAGGACCGGGCCGGCCGCTCGAAGCGATATGAAACGCCTCGTGCAGCACGCTCGGCAGGTCGGCGATGTTTTTCACCAGGTAGTTGTGTTTGGTGCAAGGCCGCGTGATGCCGACCGTGTCGCATTCCTGGAACGCGTCGTTGCCGATCAGGTGAGTCGGGACCTGGCCGGTGATGCACACGATCGGGATCGAATCGCAGAGCGCATCGGTGAGCCCGGTGACGGCGTTGGTCGCGCCGGGGCCGGACGTCACCAGCACGCATCCGACCTTGCCGCTCGAGCGTGCGTAGCCTTCGGCGGCATGGACCGCGCCCTGCTCGTGGCGCACCAGGATGTGCTTGACCTTGTCCTGCGCGAAGATCGCGTCGTAGATCGGCAGCACCGCACCGCCCGGATAGCCAAAAATGTGCTCCACGCCCTGGTCGGCGAGAGCCTGGATCACCATTTCGGCGCCCGTCAGTTCTTTCGTCGTCATCGTCCGCTCCACTGAGTCGTCATCGTCCACTCCACTGAATTGACGAGCCGTTGGTAATAAAAAAGGGGCCCGAAGACCCCTCGCGCACCGCCAATCGCTGGATGGGACTATCCACCCCCGGCGGTGCGCCTTCGTACGACCAAGGTAATTTTATTGCGCATTTGGATAGTCTTTCGCCACAACGTTGCGCGCGTTATAGGGGCCTCCCTTTGGGAGGTCAAGCTGAAATCTGCGCCAAAACCGCCGCTTCCGCCGTTACAGGGGTGACCCAGGTCCAGCCCGGCATCTGATTGCGGAACCAGGTCGCCTGCCGCTTGGTATAGCGCCGGGTGTCCATCTTGCCGGCATCGGCGGCCTCCGAGAGCGATATCTCACCGGCGAGATGGCGGCGCAGCCAGGGCACGCCATGGGCCTTCATGGCCGGCAGCAACGGGTCGAGCCGCCGGGCATCGAGCGCCCTCACCTCGTCCAGCGCGCCGCCGGCCAGCATGGCATCGAACCGGGCATCGATCCTGCGATAGAGCTCGGCCCGCTCCGTCAGGAACACGCCGATGGTGCGCTTCGGATCGAGAACCGCCGGCATGCCGTCGCGGTGCCAGTCGGCGAGCGAGCGTCCGGTCGCTTCCAGCACCTCCAGCGCGCGGCCTACCCGCATCTTGTCGGCGGGCCGCAGCCGCCCCGCCACATCGGGGTCGCGGCGGGCGAGCTCGGCGTGCATCGCCGGCGCGCCCTGCGCCTCGATCCGCGCACGCACCGCGGCACGGATCTCCGGCGGCGTCGGCGGCACCGCGGAGAGCCCTTGCGTCAGCGCCTTGAAGTAGAGGCCGGTGCCGCCGGTGAGGATCGGCACCCTGCCCTCGTCCCAGACTTGCTTCAGCGCCGCGCCGGCATCGGCGCACCAGCGGCCGACCGAATAATTCTCCGCCGCATCGACGTGACCGTAGAGGCGATGCGGCACGCGCGCCTCCTCGTCGGGCGTCGGCCGCGCCGTGATGATCCGCAGATCGCGATAAACCTGCATCGAATCCGCATTGACGATAACGCCGCGCAGACGCTCGGCGAGCTTCAGCGCCAGCGCCGACTTGCCGCTCGCGGTCGGCCCTGCAATAAGCAGCGCGCGTCCGCTTCTACCGGCCATCGCAATGACTCATGTCGCAACCCTGATCTCGGATCCTGCTTCGCGCGCGCTCGACGCCGCGGCGGTCGAGCGCGCGCACGCGGCGCTGCCGGGAGCGGGCGAGACACGATGGCTCGGTCCCGGCATCGCCGCCGATATGTCCTTTACCCTGCCAAACGACTCCGTGGAACGGCAACGCACGCTCGCCGATGAATTGAGGGGGCTGCTGGCCGGGCGGCCGATCGACGTTGTCGTGCAACGCGAAGCGTGCCGCCGCAAGCGGCTGTTCCTTGCCGACATGGACTCCACCATGATCGGCCAGGAATGCATCGACGAACTGGCCGACCATGTCGGGCTGAAGGCCCATGTCGCCGCCATCACCGAACGCGCCATGCGGGGCGAGATCGAGTTCGAGCCGGCGCTACGCGAGCGCGTGGCCTTGCTGAAGGGATTGGCGACATCTGTGGTCGATGACGTGATCGCACGCCGGATCAGGCTGACGCCGGGCGGGCGGACGCTGGTCGCGACGATGCGGGCGAATGGCGCTCACACATGCCTGGTGTCCGGCGGCTTCACGCTGTTCACCAACAGGATCGCGGCCATGATCGGCTTCAGCGAAGATCGCGCCAACGCATTGGTGATAGCGGACGGACGGCTTGCCGGCCAGGTCACCGAGCCCATCCTCGGCAGCGGCGCCAAGCTTGCGACGCTGCGCGAATTGCGCAGTCGCCTCGGCTTGAAGCACGAGGATACGATGGCGGCTGGCGACGGCGCCAACGATCTCCCGATGATCCGGGACGCCGGCCTCGGCGTCGCCTATCACGGCAAGCCGATCGTGGCGCAGGCCGCCCATGCGCGGATCGACCACGGCGACCTGACCGCGCTGCTCTACGCGCAGGGCTATCGGCGCGAGGAGTTTGTCGAGCCGAAATGAAAAGGGCGGCCTCAAGGGCCGCCCTTTAATCGTCGTTGAGAGCGCCGGCTAGTTGATCGGCAACGCCACGAACAGCATATCGCCGGCGGACGTCGCAACCAGCAGAAGCGCGGTCTTCTTGCCCGCCTTCTTGAGCGCCTCGACGCGGGTGCCCACGTCGGCCGCATTGGTGATCTGCTCCTGCTCGATCGCCACCAGGACGCTGCCAGCCGTCAACCGCTTGTCGGCCGCGACAGACGCCGCATCGACCTCGGTGATGACGACGCCCTTGACCGAGTCCTTGATCTTGTATTTTTCGCGGAGTGCATCGGTCATGTCGGAGAGCTGCAGGCCCAGCGTGCGCTGGACGACGGACTTCTCCGGCGTCGGCTCCGATTTGGTGGAGGCCGGAACCGGTTTCTCGCCGTCCTCGAGGCGGCCGAGCTTGACCGTCTTGGTCTGTTCCTTGCCCTTGCGGATGATCACGACCGGAACATCCTTGCCGACCGGCGTGTCGGCAACGATGCGAGGCAGGTCGCGCATCTCCTTGATGTCCTTGCCGTCGAACTTCACGACCACGTCGCCGGCCTCAATGCCGGCGGGCTTGGCGGGGCCCTTGTCGTCAACGCCGGCGATCAAGGCGCCGCGTGCCGGCTTAACGTTCAGGCTCTCGGCGATCTCGTCGGTGACCTGCTGGATCTTGACGCCGAGCCAGCCACGCCGCGTTTCGCCGAAGTTGCGGAGCTGGTCGATCACCGGCATCGCCGTCTTCGATGGCACTGCGAAGCCGATGCCGATCGAGCCGCCCGATGGCGAGATGATCGCCGTGTTCACACCGACCACTTCGCCGTCCATGTTGAACAACGGACCGCCGGAGTTGCCGCGGTTGATCGACGCGTCGGTCTGGATGTAGTTGTCGTACGGACCCGAATTGATATCGCGGTTGCGCGCCGAGACGATGCCGGCGGTCACGGTGCCGCCGAGGCTGAACGGGTTGCCGATTGCGATCACCCATTCGCCGAGCCGCACCTTGTCGGAATCGGCGAACTTCACCGCCTTGAGCGGCTTGTCGCTCTTCACGCGCAGCACCGCCAGGTCGGTCTTCTGGTCCTTGCCAAGCACCTCGGCCTTCAAACGGCGGCCGTCGGTGAAGATCACGGTGATCTCGTCGGCTTCCGCGATGACGTGATTGTTGGTGACGACGATGCCGGAGGCGTCGATCACGAAACCGGAGCCCAGCGAGTTGACGCGGCGCGGCGGCCGGTTCGGCGCCGGGGTGTCGCCCTGGCCGCGCCGATTCTTGAAGAACTCCTCGAAGAACTCTTCGAACGGCGAGCCGGGTGGAAGCTGCGGCCGCGCGCCCGGGCCACCGGGACCGCCGGGCCGAGTTTCAGCAAACGCAGCCTGCGACGTGGAGATGTTGACCACCGCATCGATCACCTGTTCGGCGACGTCGGCGATTTTCTCCGGTCCGCGCGCCTGCGCGGGAAGCGCCGGCAGCGCAAGCGCGGCGACGGCCAGCGTCGTCAAAACCGCGCGGCGGGTGGTGCAAGCGATGGCGGTAAACAGTCGGGCCATGGCCGTCGATTCTCCTGGGGAGTTGGTTGGCTCAGACAGTGCCTGCGTCCAAGCGTGGATTCAAGGGAGGTAGAGCATGATCCCGAGAAGTGGTAACTGGTTTCCCGCCTGCGCGAAGCCCTTTCGCGGATTTTCATCTTGGCTTGATGCTTCGGCGGGCGAAGGCAGGTCGGAAAAGATCATGCTCAAACAAGACGTAAGCAACGAGTCGGGTTCAGCGTAGCTGAACCAGACGCTAGCGGACCTTGATCAACTGCCGAGATTGGGGCGGAAAGCGGGCCGTCAGCCGCGAACGATCCAGATCAGCGCGATTCCCACCGCTGCGGAAGCGATGCCCACCACACGCAGCACTGTGTCCGGAGTCTCCAGCACATGCGCTATGGCGCGCTTCGTCATGGCCGGAAAAGCCGCGAACAGGAGCCCCTCAATAGCGAACACCAAGCCCAACGCCACGAGGAAGTCCCACATCGCAATCAACCGCCATGCCACGGACGCCGTTCGGCGTCCGCCCTTATTGCCTAGGGGCTGCCGGACTGGCCGGCGCCGCCGATCCTGTCGGCGTCGTCTTGCCTGACGGATTGACGAAGTACCGGAAGAACTCCGAATCCGGCCGCAAGACCATGCGGGTATCGCTGCTGCGCAATCCCGCCTCATAGGCCTGCATGGAACGGTAGAACGAGAAGAAATCGGGATCCTTGCTGAAGGCTTCGGCGAAGATGCGGTTGCGCTCGCCATCGCCCTCTCCGCGAAGCTGCTCGGCCTTGGAGGTCGCCTCGGCCAGCAACACGGTGACGTCGCGGTCGGCTCTGGAGCGGATTTCCTGCGAACGCTGGCTGCCCTGGGCGCGGAACTCCGCGGCTTCCCGTTGCCGCTCGGTCTGCATGCGCTGGTAGACCGCCTGGCTGTTCTGCTCGGGCAGATCGGCGCGGCGAATCCGGACGTCGACCACGTTGATGCCATAGGCCTGCGCCTCGGCATCCACCAACTGTCCGATGCGCGCCATGAGCTGGTCGCGCTGGTCGCGCACCACATGACTGAAGGTCACTTCGCCGAGCACGCGGCGCAGCGCCGAGTTGAGCAGGATGGCGAGCTGCGAGTTGGCTCCGGCGATTGATCCCAGCGTCTGGTAGAAGCGCAGCGGATCCTTGATCTTGTAGCGCGCGAAGGCATCCACCACGAGCCGCTTCTGGTCGGAAGCGATCACCTCCTGCGCCGGCGACTCGAGATCGAGGATGCGCTTGTCGATCGTGATGACGCTGTCGATCAGCGGCACCTTGAAGTTGAGGCCCGGCTCCGTGATGCCGCGCACCGGCTGGCCAAGCCGGACCACCAGAGCCTGCTGCGTCTCGTAGACCGTGAACATCGAGCTGTAGCCGAGAATGGCCGCGACGATGAGAACGACGACGAGCGCGCCGCCGACGATACCGAGCTTCATCGGGCACCTCCCGCCGCGGGCGGACGCCGCGCGAGTTCATTGAGTGGCAGGAACGGCACCACGCCGCCGGACTGGCCACCGCCGGCGGTATCGAGGATGATCTTGTCGGTACCGCCGAACAGGCGCTCCATCGTCTCGAGGTACATGCGCTGGCGGGTTACGTCCGGCGCCTTCTTGTATTCGTCGTAAATCTTGGAGAACCGCGCCGTCTGGCCTTGCGCCTCCGCCACGGTCTGCTCGCGATAGGCTTCGGCGTTCTGAGTAATTTGCGCCACGCGGCCGCGCGCCTCAGGCACCACGCGGTTGGCGTAGGTCTGAGCCTCGTTCTGAGCGCGCTCAAGATCGGCGCGCGCCGCCTGAACGTCGCGGAACGAGTCGATGACCTGCGCCGGCGGATCGACCTTCTGCAATTGCACCTGCTGGATCAGGATGCCGGCGCCGTACTGATCGAGCGTCTTCTGCATCAGGTCTTGAACGGCGCTCTCGATATTTTGCCGCGCCCCGGTCAGGATCGGCTGAATGTTGGAGCGGCCGACCACTTCGCGCATCGCGCTTTCGGCGACCGCCTTCACGGTGCCTTCGGGGTTCTGGATGTTGAACAGATAGTCGCGGACCTTGGCCGGCTGGACCTTCCACAGCACCGAGAAGTCGACGTCGACGATGTTCTCGTCGCCGGTGAGCATCAGGCTCTCTTCAGGCACGTCGCGCACCGTGGTGCCACGGCGCGAGTCGTCGACCACGCGCATGCCGACGTCGATCTTGTTGACGCGCAAAGCCTTCGGCGTGAGGACCGTCTCGATCGGATACGGCAGATGGTAGTTGAGGCCGGGCTGCACCTCGCGGACGTGCTTGCCGAAGCGCAGCACGACGCCGAGCTCATCCGGCTCGACACGGAAGAAGCCGGAAACGCCCCAGAGCACGATGGCGCCGAGCGTCAGCAGCGCGAAGCCGCGGCCGCCCAGATTGCCTCCCGGCAGAACGTTCTTGAGCCTGTCCTGGCCGCGGCGCAGCAACTGCTCGAGGTCCGGCGGAGTCGGCCCGGAGGATTGAGGTCCGGAGCCCCAAGGTCCCTTCGATCCTCCCGATCCCCAGGGCCCGCCGCCCTGATTGCTCCATGGCATTTGAAATTTCTCCTTGGTGGCCGGCCTCTTGGCGTCGGTCGCCTTTGTTGTTGACGGTTATAGGGGAGCCGTATGCGCCTTACAACGAGCGCCATGGACGCGGCCCAACACCCTGTCCAGATTGGTCTTTCCTACCATCCGCGATCAAACGCGGTCGTATGTGACAAAGCTGACGCTGGCATCGTCCCGCGGCCCGGCAGGCTGCTCGCTGCGCGCTGTCTCGCGCCAGAGCGTTGGATCGATAGCGGGGAAATGCACATCACCCTCGGGCTTCGCATGAACGTGGGTAATCTCCAGCCGATCGGCAAGGCCCAAGGTCTGCTCGAATATCTCGGTGCCGCCGATCACCATGATCTCGCTCGCACCAAGGCGGCGCGCCTCGTCGCGCGCCATATCGAGCGCCGCCTCGACGCTGTTCGCCACGAGAACGCCTTTGGCGCGGAAATTGCGGTCGCGCGTGACCACGATGTTGCTGCGGTCCGGGAGTGGCTTGCCGATCGAGAGATAAGTCCTGCGGCCCATCACCACCGGCTTGCTGAGCGTGAGCGCCTTGAACCGCTTGAGGTCGGTGGAGAGCCGCCACGGCAACGCATTGTCACGGCCGATCACGCCATTCTCGGCAACGGCGGCGAGCAGCACGATCGCGATGCCGGAGCGCGCAGCGCTCACACCGCCACCGCGGCTTTGATATGCGGGTGCGGTTCGTAGCTCTCGAGCGAGAAATCTTCGAACCGGAACGCGAAGATATCCTTCACCGCCGGATTGAGCCGCATGGTCGGCAGCGCGCGCGGCGCGCGGGAAAGCTGGAGCCGCGCCTGATCGAGATGATTCAGATAAAGATGCGCGTCGCCGAACGTGTGGATGAAGTGGCCCGGCTGCAGGCCGGTCACCTGCGCCATCATCATGGTCAGCAGCGCATACGACGCGATGTTGAAAGGAACGCCGAGGAAGATGTCCGCGGAGCGCTGATAGAGCTGGCAGGACAGCGTGCCCTTGGCGACGTAGAACTGGAACAGGCAGTGACACGGCGGCAGCGCCATCTTGTCGACGTCCGCCGGATTCCATGCGCTGACGATCAGACGCCGCGAATCCGGATTGCGCCGCATCATGTCGACGACGTTGGCGATCTGGTCGATGGCGCCGCCATCGGATGCCGGCCAGGATCGCCACTGCTGGCCATAGACCGGGCCGAGCTCGCCGCGCTCGTCGGCCCATTCGTCCCAGATCCGCACGCCGTGATCGTTGAGATATTTGATGTTGGTGTCGCCGGCCAGGAACCAGAGCAGCTCGTGGACGATCGACTTGAGGTGCAGCTTCTTGGTGGTCAGCAGCGGGAAGCCGTCGGCCAGATCGAAACGCAGTTGATGACCAAACGTCGAGAGCGTGCCGGTGCCCGTCCGGTCGCGCTTTTCCCCGCCGTCGGCGAGCACGTGCTCCATCAGGTCCAGGTACTGGCGCATGGTTTGTCCTAATGGCCGCTTTGGGCCGACTCAAGGCCGGGGAAAGCCTATCCTCGACGCAGCCCACAGATAAGGGTTTGCGGCCGGCTCCCCACCCTGGCGGACAAAAAATTCACGGGCGCTGCCCGCTCGTCCGGATTATTTGCCGAGCACCGCCGGCCAGTTCTTGTCGCCCTTGGCGACATGGCCCGGAACGTCACGCTCCCAGTCGCTCTGCACCTTCGCATTGTAATTGAGGTAGAGCCTGCCGTTGACGATCTTCCAGTGCTTCGGATCGCCCTTTGCGGTGTAGCCGCTCGACACCGCCCAGGCGCAATGGCCGCCATATTGCGGCGCATAGGTTTCCGGCGCCGCCTTGAACGCATCCCGGTTCTTTTCATTGGCGAACCGCCACGTCGCGCCCTTCCAGGTCCAGGTGATGTCGCGCTTGCCCTCCACCGGCCTGCCCTCGGTGAAGTAGGCCACCGGATCGTAACCGCCGACCGCCGTGGAGGTGACAATGCCGGTGTAGATTTCCGGCGAGCGCGCCTGCGCCGCGGCTTGCGGCCACGCCGCCAGCATGAGCGCAGCAAAGGCGAGTATGCGCGTGGGCTTGAAGATCGGCATGGTCGTCTCAGCGTCCCGCAGGAAGCGCGGCAAGTCCAATCAAGCCCGTTCAAGCGCGCGTCACGAGGCTGTGACCATCACAAAACAAAAGCGGCCGCCCGACGGCGGCCGCTCCGAGCACTCGCGAACGTGCGATCAGTTGGCGGTTGCGCCGGCCGCCTTGATGACCGGGCCCCACTTGGCGATCTCGCTCTTGACCAGCGCCGCCAGCGGCGCGCCGCCGCGGCGGTCCTTGCCCGGAATGTCGCTGCCGAGTTCGAGCAGCCGCTTGCGCGTCGCCTCGTCGTCGAGCGCCTTGCTGAGCGCGTCCGACAGCTTGTCGACGATCGCCTTCGGCGTGCCCTTCGGCGCGATCAATGCATTCCAGGCCGATGCCTGAAACTCCGGCAGTCCGGCCTCCTTGGTGGTCGGCAGATCCGGCAACGCCGGATTGCGCTCTTCGGTGGCGATCGCATAGGCCTTGATGGTGCCGCCCTTGATCTGAGGCACGGCGTTGACGATCTGGTCGCACATCGCATCGACTTGACCCCCGACCAGCGCGTTCATCGACGGACCGGTGCCCTGATACGGGATCGAGGTCGGCTTGATGCCGAGGATGTGGTTGAGCAGCAGGCAGGTCGTGAACGACACCGAACCCACGCCTGCATGAGCAAAGTTGATCTTGTCGGCATTCTGCTTGGCGTAGGCGGCGAACTCCTTGAGGTCCTTCGGCGGCAGATCCTTCTTGGCAAGGATGAGGATCGGGGTGCCCGCAGCAAGCCCGATCGGCTCGAAGTCGTTGACCGGATCGTATTGCAGATTGGGATAAAGCGCGGGCGCGGCGGCCTGCGTGCCGAGGTGCCCCATCGCGATGGTGTAGCCGTCGTTGCGCGCACGCTTGGCGCGGGTGATGCCGGTGGTGCCGCCGGCGCCGACCACGTTTTCAATCACGAAGCTCTGGCCCAGCGACTTGGCCATGTTGTCGGTCACGATCCGCGCGATCACGTCGGTCGGGCCGCCGGCCGCGAACGGAACGATCACGGTGACGGGGCGGGTGGGATAGTCCTGGGCCGCGGCCGGAATGGCAGCCAGGGCGAGCACACCGGCCAGCAGGCCGGTCAAACGGCGAAATACGGTCATCGGCGTCTCCTCCTTCAGTTCCCGTTCTTCGTTCCCGTTGATATGGCTGGGACGTTCGCAAAAGAAAACCCCGAGGCGGCCGGAATCTCCGCCTCGGGGCTCGTCTTTTGGTCGAAGGCGCCGGGCTATTCGGTGAACACCTCTTCGCGCTTGGCGCGCAGCGTCGGCAAGATCGAAAGCACCAGCATCAACAGCGAGATCGCCAGCAGGCCGGCCGAGATCGGCCGCGTGACGAACACCGTGGCGTCGCCACGGGCGATCAGCATGGCGCGGCGGAGGTTTTCCTCCATCAGCGGACCGAGCACGAAGCCGAGGATCATCGGTGCCGGCTCGAAGTCATGCTTGACCAGCCAGTATCCGATCACCCCGAAGATCGCAGTCATCGTCACGTCGAACGGCGCGTTGTTCACCGAGTAGATGCCGATGCAGCAGAAGATGACGATCATCGGGAACAGATGGCGATACGGCACGCGCAGCAGGCGCACCCAAACGCCGACCAATGGCAGGTTGATGACGATCAGCGCCAGATTGCCGATCCACATCGAGGCGATCATGCCCCAGAACAGCTCCGGCTGCTTGGTCATGACTTGCGGGCCCGGCACGATGCCGTGGATGGTCATGGCGCCGACCATCAGCGCCATCACCGGGTTTGGCGGGATGCCAAGGGTGAGCAGCGGGATGAACGAGGTCTGTGCGGCCGCGTTGTTGGCGGCCTCCGGGGCAGCGACACCCTCGATGGCGCCGCGGCCGAAGCGATGCGGCGTCTTCGACATGCGCTTCTCGAACGTGTAGGCAGCGAACGCCGCGATGATCGCGCCGCCGCCGGGCAGGATGCCCAGCGCCGAGCCGATGATCGTGCCGCGGCCGATCGCGCCGGCCGAGGCCTTCAGGTCCGGCAGCGACGGCATCAGGTTGGTGATCTTGCTGTCGATGATGTCCCGCGTACCGGTCGACTCCAGGTTGCGCAGGATTTCGCCGAAGCCGAAGACGCCCATGCCGACGACGACGAAGCCGATGCCGTCGGAAAGCTCCGGGATGCCCCAGGTCATGCGTTCGGCGCCGGTCTCAAGGTCGGAGCCGATCATCGACATCAGCAGGCCTGCCAGGATCATGGTCAGCGCCTTGATGATCGAGCCCTTGGCGAGCACCACCGCGAAGATCAGGCCCAGCACCATCAGCGAGAAGTATTCGGCGGGGCCGAACAGCAGCGCCATCGCGGTGAGCGGAGCGCCGAGCGCCGCCACCAGGACGGTCGCGACGCAGCCTGCGAAGAACGAGCCGATGGCGGCGATGGCGAGCGCCGGTCCGGCGCGGCCCTGACGCGCCATCTGGTGGCCGTCGAGCATCGTGACGACCGACGAAGACTCGCCGGGAATGTTCACCAGAATCGACGTCGTGGAGCCGCCGTACTGCGCGCCGTAGTAGATGCCGGCGAGCATGATGAGCGCGCCAACGGGCGGCAGGCCGAACGTGATCGGCAGCAGCATGGCGATGGTGGCAAGCGATCCGATGCCCGGCAGCACGCCAATCAGCGTGCCGACTGTCGCACCGATCATGCAAAGCATGACGTTGGTCGGCGTCGCCGCTACACCGAAGCCCATCCAGAGATTGGCAAGAAGTTCATACATGGTGCGTCTGCCCGATCAGTAGAAACGCGGCCAAAGCTGGAACGGAAGGTTCAAGCCGTAAGGGAACAGGAATGAGCAGAAGGCGGTCAGCAGAGCGGCCCAGAACAGGGTTTCCTTCCAGCGAATGTCCTCGGCCGCCGCGGCGCAGATGATGATCGTTGCAAAGCTCGCGATGACGAGACCGAGCGAGCGGATCGTTGCGGCAAACGTCAAGATGGATCCGGTGATGAAGATCACGCCGCGAATTTTGTATTTCGTGACATAGGGACCGGGGGTGATGAGCCCCATCACCGCGACAATCAGGCTCAGTGCGCCGAGCGTGAACGCGAACAGGCGGGGCGCCGTGCCGGGTCCGAAGGCAAAGCCACGCATTCCGGGCAGATCGTTCGAGGCGACAAAGGCGATCAGCGACAACAGGACCAACGCCATGCCGCCGTAATAATCCTGCTGATTTTTGACACGCAGAAATCCGAAGGTGACCGCGAGGCCGCCGGCCATAAACAGGACGATTGCACCGCGCACGGTCAGCGGAACCGGGTTGCGGACCATGAATGAAGTGGTGAGCAGAATTGCGCCGGCCACTGCCAGCCCTATTCCGGCATAATAGTCGTATGATTTTTGCTCGTCAGGCGTACGCGACAAGCTGTCGGAAACGTCGGACATCTACGAATTCCCCCCTATGCGCACGGCATCACATCCCTGTTCTAGCAGACAGCTTTCTGAGGCGAATTGCAACCGAAACCGCCCAGTTCGGGTCGGCTCAAACGAGGCCGAAGAACCCGGCCAGGCCCGCGAGACCGATCAGCCAAAGCGGATTCCATCGCGTCCAATACGCCAGGGCTGCGGTGGCTGCAGCGACACAAAGTGCCGCCAAATTGTGCACGGCAACACCAGTGAGAACGATCGCGCTTGCGCTGACGAGTCCCACGGAAATCGGCACCAGTCCCGCTTGAACCACTATGCGCCAGGGCTTGTGCCGGAACCGGTCCCAGGTGCGGCTGAGATATGCCGCAAGCACCGCCGTCGGCCCGCACATCGCCAGAGTTGTAACGACGGCGCCCCACATTCCTGCGACATGATAGCCCACCAACGTCACGATCATGACGTTGGGGCCCGGCGCAGCCTGCGAGATGGCGAACATGTCGGCGAACTGCCGCTCGGTCATCCAACTGCGCAGGTCGACCGCCTGGCGATGGATTTCCGGAACCACCGCATTGGCGCCACCCAGCGCCAGCAGCGACATGATGGCGAACTGAACCGCCAGGACGACAAGAACGTCTCCGTCGGCCTTCATCGCCGCACCCACCAGGCCAGCGCAATGCTCACCGGCACCAGCACGGCGAGCACCCAGAGCAGCGGCCAGCGCATCACGCCGACCGCGGCAGCGACACCGAGCACCACAAACGGCGCGGGCCCGATGCCGGCTGTGAAAAGCGGCACCACCATTTTCGCTGCAGTCGCGATCAGCAGGCCCGCCGCGGCGGCGGCGATCCCGATCAGCACCCGGCGCAGCGCATCGACGTCGCCATATTGGGCGTAGAGCACGCCGACCGTGACCATCAGCGCGAACGGCAGGACCAAAAATCCGGCCCACGCCGCGAGCGCGCCGGTCGCGCCGCGCATCCGCGAGCCGAACACCGCCGTCAGGTTGACGATGTTGGGGCCCGGCAGGAACTGGCAGAGCGCGTAGACGTCATTGAATTCCTCCGCCGTCATCCAGCGCTTCTCTTCGACGAACATCCGCCGCGTCCACGGCAGCGTGCCGCCGAAACCCATCACGGTGATCTTGACGAAGGCGAGGAAGAGTTCGGCGTGGGAGGGAACGTAGGGCGCGGAGGGCTCGGTCGGGCTTGCGCCGGTCGTGTCGGACATGGGACCCGTTTGTATCGCCCGCGCGGGGCGCAGACCAATCGAATTTTTCGATCGGGCTTGCTGGGCACAGGGTCCGAAGCCGGGCAGGCCTTCAGTGAGGCAGCGTCCCAGCATTGACGATGGGCTGCGTATCGCGTTCGCTGCACAGCACCACCATCAGGTTAGAGACCAGGGTCGCGCGGCGATCCCCGTCGAGTTCGACCAGCTTCTTGGTCGCCAGCATGTCGAGCGCCATCTCCACCATGCCGACCGCGCCCTCGACGAGGGCCTTGCGCGCCGCCACCACCGCCTGCGCCTGTTGACGCCGCAGCATGGCGCCGGCGATCTCCGAGGCGTAGGCGAGATGCGTAAAACCGCACTCGTCGACCGTGATGCCGGCCACCTGAAGCCGGTTGATCAATTCGGTGCGCAATTCCGAGCGCACCTGGTCGCTGTTGCCGCGCAGCGTCACCTCTTGGTGCTCAAAATCGTCGTAGGGATAGCGCGACCCGATGGTGCGCACCGCCGCCTCGATCTGGACGTTGACGAACGCCTTGTAATCCTGGACGTCGAACAGTGCCTGCGCCGTGTCCGTCACCCGCCACACCACCTATTTCGATGGGATTGCCGCGCAGATCGTTGACCTTGATCTGGTCCGAGATGACGTTGTTGGCGCGCACCGAAACCTTCTCGCTGTTCATCCACGGCCAGACCCAGCGCAGGCCGGTCGCCCGGTCGGTGCCCCGGTAGCTGCCGAACAGCAGGATCGCCGCCGCTTCGTTGGGCTGCAGCACATAGAATCCCTTCCCGATCAGCAGAAAGACAAGGGTGCAGACCACGACGATGAAGATCCAGGACGCGGCCCTTGACTGGAAAAACGCGAAATAGACACCGAACGCCAGCACCGCCAGCAGAAGTACGAGCATGACGTAGCCGCTCGAGGTGCGCGCCGCATGCTCCCTGCTCGCCTTGAGCGATGGCGATGATGGACTGTTCATGGAGTCCTCCCGTCTGACGCTGGCGACGCGCCGGGAATACGCGGCGGTTCAGGACAGCCGTGCTAGCAGAGCTTGACCACAGCCCCGCGACGGCGTTCAGCCTACACCCGCATTGCGCCGTTCGATGCGAGGATTGGTCCGATTCCTTATGCCGAGCGGAAAGTCCGCTCTTTTTTCGTCAACCTTCCGTGTCTATATTGGGAGGTGCCGGTGCAACCCGGCTATGGCGATAAACGCGCGTCGTAATAAACCTTTCGGACCCGGGGGCAGTACCCGGCGCCTCCACCAAAGCCCGGTTTCATGACCGAAGGGTCAGGGTTTCGGCGGGGGCGAAATAGGATCGACGAGGGCGTAAAAGACGAGCTTTTGCCCGGAATGGGTCCGACGTTATGGGCCTTATATAGTTGCCAACGACAACTATGCTCCGGTTGCTCAGGCCGCGTAAGCGGTTTGAATAACCAAGCCTTAAAGTCCTGACGGGTTAAGCTCCGTCAGGCGGGGTTCGGAGGCACCTGGCAACAGAAGCCTCCACTTTAATTTTCCTTCTCCAAATCAGCTCTTTTCCCCTCCGTACGCCGTCCGGCGGCTGACATTTTCACGCGCGGCGGGCTAACATTCATGCTGCGCCGCCACCAGTTGAAAAATGTCCGTTTTCGAAGCTTTTGAGCCATGGCCATCGATCAAATCCGCTACGACATCCTGACCCAGGACGCGCTCCGCGGCGTGGTGCGCCAGGTGCTGACCGACGCCGCCAAGAAGGGCCTGCCGGGCGAGCATCATTTCTTCATCACCTTCGACACCAAGGCGCCCGGCGTGCGGCTGTCCGCGCGGATGCGCGAGCAATATCCGGAGGAAATGACGATCGTGCTCCAGCACCAGTTCTGGGATCTCAAGGTCGGCGAGGACAATTTCGAGGTCGGGCTTTCGTTCGGCGGCGTACCGGAAAGCCTGCTGGTGCCGTTCGAAGCCATCAAGAGCTTCTTCGATCCCTCGATCCAGTTCGGCCTGCAATTCGAGACGATCGCCGAGGCCCCCGCGCCCAAATCCGACAAGCAGGAACCCAAGACCAAGCCGCGGCTGCCGGCACGTCATGACTCGCAACCCGCCGCGGCTGCCCCCGCTGCCGCGGAGAAGACCGCTCCGGCGCCGGCCGCAGCGCAGGCCAACAACACCGCCGACAAACCGGCAGGCGAGATCGTTCAGCTCGACCGGTTCCGCAAGAAGTAACGCACATCGCGGACGAGACCCAGCGGAGCGCGATCCCCGCCCCTGCCGAGGACATGATGGCGAAAGCCCGCACCGAGACGGATACGTTCGGGCCGATCGAAGTGCCGGCCGACCGCTATTGGGGCGCGCAGACCCAGCGCTCGTTGGAAAACTTCCGCATCGGGACCGAGCGCATGCCGCGTCCGCTGATCCGCGCGCTCGGCGCGGTCAAGCGCGCGGCGGCCGAGGTCAACCGCGACCTCGGCTTGCTCGATGCCAAGCGTGCGCGCGCCATCGTGGCCGCTGCGCAGGAGGTGATCGACGGCAAGCTCGACGAGCATTTTCCACTCGTGGTCTGGCAGACCGGTTCCGGCACCCAGACCAACATGAACATGAACGAGGTGATCGCCAACCGCGCCAACGAGATGCTGGGCGGCAAGCTCGGCGCCAAGTCGCCGGTGCATCCGAACGATCATGTCAACATGAGCCAGTCGTCGAACGACAGCTTCCCGACCGCGATGCACATCGCGGCGGCCGACGAGATCGCGCGCCTGCTCGATCCCGCGCTCGCTCATCTGCAGGCTGCGCTCACGCGTAAAAGCAAAGAGTTTTCGAAGATCGTGAAGATCGGCCGCACCCATCTGATGGATGCGACCCCCCTCACACTTGGCCAGGAGTTCTCCGGCTACGCCGCGCAGGTGAAGAGCGGCATCGTGCGTATGCGGCTCGCGCTCAAAGAACTTTACCCGCTGGCGCAGGGCGGTACCGCGGTCGGCACCGGCCTGAACGCCAAGCCGCAATTCGCCAAGGCATTTGCAAAAAAAGTCGCAGCGCTCACGAAGCTCCCGTTCGTCACCGCGCCGAACAAGTTTGAAGCGCTGGCGTCACACGGCGCCTACGCGTTCGCGCACGGCGCGCTCAACGCGCTGGCGATCGATCTGTTCAAAATCGCCAACGACATCCGCCTGCTCGGATCGGGGCCACGTTCCGGTTTCGGCGAACTAATGCTGCCGGAGAACGAGCCGGGCTCTTCGATCATGCCCGGCAAGGTCAACCCGACGCAGTGCGAGGCGCTCACGATGGTGTGCTGCCAGGTGTTCGGCAATCAGACTGCGATCACCGCAGCAGCGAGCAACGGCCATCTCGAGCTCAACGTCTACAAGCCGGTGCTGGCTCATTGCATGCTGCAGTCGATCCGCCTGCTGGCGGACGCGGCGCGATCGTTCACCGACAACTGCGTCGTGGGCATCCGCGCCAACGAAGCGCGCATTCGCGAATTGACGGAGCGCTCGCTGATGCTGGTGACTGCGCTTACGCCGGTGATCGGCTACGACAAGGCGGCGGCAATCGCCAAGGCCGCGCACCGGAACGGCACCACACTGCGGGACGAAGCGATTCGCCTCGGGCACCTCTCCGGCAAGGAGTTCGACCGACTGGTCCGGCCCGAGCAGATGGTGAGGCCCGGCTGACGTCCCATCTTCCACGCCTACAACCAGAAAACGAAATGCTATAACGGGCATGACAAGACGTCATTGCGCGGGGATGTAACGAACGTCGCCGAAACTATTTGAAATAGACTTTCAGAATATGCACTCCGCTGCATTTAAGGGTGGAGTTACTGCTGTCTCCGAATTCAGGGCCGCCACAATTCAACGCCATCCAATCAAACAACCTTGTGTTGCACTTACGGCCATATTGCTTCAGTTCTCGTGCGAAGGATTGGCATCGGAAGGTGACAAAAGCCATTCCGTCACCTTATCGGCGCATTTGGCGCGGAAGCATTGGATCAGCAATTCGGAAGACGTCGAGCATGGCTGAGATCGTCAATCTTCGGACCGCCCGCAAACGTGCCGAACGAAGCAAGGCCGAAGGCCGCGCCGCCGACCGGAACAAGCTCAACCAGATACTCGACAGCCACCGGATCGAACCAGGAGACCGCCGATGAAGTCACCGGTTGTCAAACGATCGATCGTGATCGCCAATCACAAGACCAGCGTGAGCCTTGAGGATGCGTTCTGGAAGAGCTTGAAAGACATCGCAAACGATCGCGATATGACCTTGTCCGATCTGGTCGCCAGCATCGACACCGAGCGCCATCACGGAAACCTGTCGTCGGCGATCCGGCTGTTTGTGCTCGATCACTACCGCAACAAGACCGCGGCGATCGAGAGCAAGCCGGCGCGCGACATGATCGGCATGCGGACGCAGCCGTCAGTTCTGCGCGCTGAGTAGATCCAGCGGCGGATAGACTGGCGGCGCGGGCTTTGGCGCTGCCGCGCGAGGCGCCGGCGCATCTTCGGCGCGCGGCACGGCGCGAGTCGCTGGCGCAACTTCGGCACGCGGCACGGCGCGGGGCTTCGGCGCCGGTAACACATTGATCGCGGGCGGCAGCGGCGGCGCCGCATTGTTGGGAAACCCGTTGCTCGCGTCGCTGCCGGGCTCGGGGACGACGGCCGCCGGAGACGGCGCCGGCACGGCCTCAGGCGGCGGTACGTTCGCCTCGCGCAGCACGCGCTCACGTTCGCGCTGCTGCTCCC
>Ga0190274_10000766_pt1 | contig 18713 bp, 21 predicted proteins | sample Popmic531T_FD_133002 | JGI IMG/M metagenome (GOLD analysis project Ga0190274, IMG submission 133002) | Populus adjacent soil microbial communities from riparian zone of Yellowstone River, Montana, USA - 531 T | ecosystem: Environmental > Terrestrial > Soil > Riparian zone | place: USA: Montana... | reverse complement strand
GACGGCAGTACGCCGCTGGTCGCGACTAGTGCGAACAGCGCCAATATCAAGAACCTGGTCGCGGCGGTGTTCCTGGGCGTGGAGACGTCGCCGGCCGCCCGCGTGTCGCACCGCGTGACCGAGGTCCTCGGCTTGACGGCGGCGGCGACGGCGGCGCGGGTCACCCAGGCCCCGATGGAACTGCTCGCGCTGTCGGTCGTGCCGCCGCGGGTCACGCAGGCGGCGGTCGAAGTCCTGACCCCGAACCGGATTGTGGGCGCGTTCGTCGCGGGCCAGGCGACCACCGTGACGGCGTCCCTGGCCGCGGCGTTCGGCCTGGACGGCGCGACCCATACGCACAGCCAGAGCGGCCTGCTGCAGGTCTACGGCGACCTGGGGGCGACCGGGACCGTTCAGGTGGGCGACGTGTCGGGCGTGACGGCGACGACGCTCCTGGGCCACGGCACGGACGCCGCGATCGAGGCGGTGACGGTCGGCCCGGGCCTCGAGCTCGTCGGGAACGTCCTGGATGTCACGCCGTCGCTCAGTGCCTCGGCGTTCTTCTACCGCATCGACACGGCCATCACGGTCGCCGACCCCGGCCTGGGGAAGGTCCGGTACAACCACGCGACGCAGGCGAGTGCGACCGTGCTGATCTTCGACTGGCTGACCGACGACGGGTTCGACACGCAGGTGTTGTTTCAGCTGTTCGCGCCGACGACGCGGCTGCTGGTGCAGGAGAAAGCGTCCGCGGCGGTCTATCAGCGGTGGGACATCACCGCCACGGCGACCAACCTGGCGGGGTACTTCACGGTGCCGGTGACGTTCGTCGGATCGGGCGGCAGCGGCGTGTTTGCGAACGGGACGCGGGTCGCGTTCATCGTGCTGCCCGCGTAGGAGGGCGTATGGATTTGATTCTGCTCATCGTCGCTATTGCCGTCGTGGGCTTCGTGGTGTGGCTCATCACCACGCAGGTGCCGATGCCGCCTGGCTGGGCGAAGGTCATCCAGGGCGTCACGCTGGTGGTCCTGGTGCTGTGGCTGCTCTCGCACCTGCTCACCCTGCCGAACGTGCTGCCGCGCTAGGGTCGCCGCACGGCAGAGGCCGGGAACGTGTAGCTGAGGAGCCCTGGCGTGTGTCGCTCTCGTCGGCCCAGGGGGCGACCCGCGATGAGTTTCCGGATGGCTTTCTTGGCCTTCCTCGGGCGGGTCCGACCGTCGTCCCGCACCAGTTGCCTGGGGTCGATCTCGATCTCATCGTCCCCCCCAAAGGCGAGGGTGAACGAGACGGGGCCCATCTGTTGCAGTCCCTTCACGTACATCTAGCACCTTAATTATTCAGATTCTATTCATCGTCCGCGCGCAGGAACGCGAGAAACTCGTTCAGCACTTCGAGGTACGCGATGCGTTCGTCGTGCAGCTCGCGTTCCGACCACGGCGCGTGTTCGTCCGGCCACGTCCGCATGCGGGCGACCAGCGCGGTCCGTTCTTCTTCCAAGCGGTGGATCACGTCGTTTCTGGTCAGCGTCATGGCAACCTCTGCGTCAGCACCAGGCGTACATACGTCGACAGCGACAAGCCACAATCGCCGGCCTGGGCTTGCACCGCGGCGTATTCCCCGTGCGTGAGGCGCACCAGAATCGTCTTCGTCCGACGTTTCGCTGGGGGCAACGGGTGGCGTCCCATGCCCGAATACTACGCCCCGGTAGCGTGCTTGTCGTTGCGCGCGGACGCCTCACAAGATCTAGATCTCCCGGGCACACGCGATCTATTCCCTGCTTGTTGCTGCAGCGGCCCCGCCGACGTACGCAAGCCCTACCAGTGCCCTGCACGGCGAGGCTTACAGGTAAAGGCCCCCTCGCCGATTTCTCTCACTGGATTCTCTGACGCCACATGAACCCCCGCCGTACGGGGACAAGCATCTGCCCGGGTTGTCATCGCGAGGACATTGCCCGGTGAGCAGCGTCTAAGATCGTGCCTGGGTCCGGCTGCTGAACGATCCAGCTTGAAGCTCTGCCGTGAGCATAGGGACGTTGATACACCGTGCGTATCACCCAGGGCGGGGTACCTGTCAGCTCTTGATCTAAAGAAGCACGGATTCACGGGTTAGGCTTCTGAAAGCACGAACCGTGACCGTCCCTTATCCAAGGGCCGAACAGGGGTGTGGTCGGGGAATTGTGTTGAGGTGCTTGTCAGAGGGGCGGAAGGCGTTTAGACTGTGCCTGCCGTGATCCCTCGTGTGCTCGCAACACACGACCGCGGTATCGCTACCGCGGCGGTCAAACCCATTTGACCGCCGCGGCCTTTATATCCTGCCCGCCACCGCGCAAGCAAGGTAGAACTCTACGCCTCGGTAGGGAGATTTTCTACCTCCAATTGTGTAACTTTGTTCTCCGCCCACGATCCGACTACCATATGTTGGGGTAAGTGCTTGGCGTACAACAACATGCAGATATTGGCCGTATCCGCCAACCGTCCGCGGCCGACCCCATGACGCGCAGCGAGGCGATCGACGCGCTCGGCACCGCCCTGGCCACCGCGCAGGCGGCGATCACGCCGGCCAAAAAAGACAGTGAGAACCCCCATTTCCGCTCGAAGTATGCGGACCTCGCCTCGATCTGGGACGCGTGCCGGGCCGCGCTCACGACCGCGGGCCTGTCGGTGATTCAGTCGCCGCGGCTGCGCGTCGACGGCGAGACCTGGTGTGTCGACCTCGAAACGCTGCTCATGCACACGTCCGGGCAGTTCATCACGGACACGCTGACGTTGCCGATTGCGACGCCGACCGCGCAGGCCATCGGCAGTGCGATCACGTACGGCCGGCGCTACGCCCTCGCCGCGTTCGTGGGCGTCGCCCCTGACGATGATGACGGCCATGCCGCGACCACGCGTCGGCCCGCCTCGCGCGTCGATCGCACGACGGGCGAACTCCTGGACGCCCCGCCGCAGTCGGAAGATCGGCCCGCCGCGCCCGACATCGTCACGGTGAAGATCGCCAAGATCGTCAAACGCCCCGCCGGCGACAGTTTTCGGTACGTCATCACCGACGCCGACGACCAGCCGTACTACACGTTCTCCGAGTCCCTGGCCACGGCCGCGAAAGCCGCGCAGACGGCCGGCCTCCCCGTCGAACTCGTGTTCAGCACCAACCAGTACGGCCGGCAGATTCAGGTCGTCCGCAAACCGGAACCCGTCGACGCGGACCCCCTGCCGTTCTGAAAGGACCCGATGCGATTCTTCCTGGCCGTCGTCGTGGCGTTCTCGCTCTCGGGCTGCGGGGATACGAAGATCTACCTACCCGCCTCGCCGACGCCGGTGCCGGTGACGCCGCCGCCCGTGGTCCGCACAACGGTCGCGTTCCGCGCGATCGGCACGCCGACGTCCGTCCGCGTGCGCTACTCCACGCCGGCCGACGGCCTCGCGCAAATCGTCACCACGCTGCCGTGGTCGGGGTCGTTCGAGACGACCGCCGACAATCTCTTTCTGTCCATCGAAGGCGTCCCGCTGCAGGCGTCGCTGCTGACGGGGTCGCCGTTCTTCGGCGTGCAAATCATTGTCAATGGATCGCTGTTTCGCGAAGCGACGTCCTCGACGCTGCTGCTCGAAACGCTCACGGCGTCCGGGACCTGGCGACGGTGAAGGCCACGATCACGTCGCGCGGCGTCACGTTCCGACGTCCCGCGTCGGACGAAAAGACCGAACAAGGGTCGATTCTGAATCTCGTCGGGCATCTCGGCGGCGTGGCCTACGTGCTCGGCACGCGACGCGCGCAGTACTGCGGCGTCTGCGGTGGGCGCAATCAGGACCAAGGGACACGCCAAACACCCGGCATCGCCGACCTCTATGTGTTGCTGCCGCCCACGCCGACCGCGTCGCGCTGGACGCCGCTGTGGATTGAAGTCAAAGGCCGGGGCGGGACGCTGTCCCCCGACCAGGTCGCGTTCCGGGACGCCTGCGTCCGCACGCAGCACGCCCACCTGGTCGGCGGCCTCGATGAAGTGATCGCGTATCTGGCCGCGCACGGCTGGATTCCGGATCAGGGACGGCGCTATGCCTGACAAATTGCCCATCCGGTTTCTGGTGTGTCACCCGTCCCCGCGTCCCGGCGACGAAGAAGGCACCTGCCCGATCTGTCAGAAGCCCGTGCGGTATCAGCCGCCGGCGGCGGACTGTCGCCTCGTGACCGTGTGCCGCTCGTGTTTCCTCGTCCACTGCCCGCCTGAGGCGCTCGAAGAACTCCTGAGTCTGTGGTGGGTGCCGTGCTGACCTGGCTGCTCTCTAGGCTGCGGCTGTGTCCGCACACCACGCTGATTCGCCTGCACGTCGACGGCGTCTGGTACTTCGTCTGTGAGTGTGGGTATCGCACGCCCATGATCACGCGCCCACCCAAACCGAAGGCGACCTGATGCCAGATCGGGCGCGGTCGTTTTGTGTCGTCCCCGGCTGCGGCGTGATCACCCCCCGCCGTCGCTGTCCCCCCCATGCCGTCGCGTACGAACACACCCGCCCCAACTACCGGGAGCGGACCTGGTATCGCACGCCGCAATGGAAGGCCCTGCGTCGGCAACTGCTCATCGACCAGGCGTATCAATGCGCGGTCTGTCGGCAGATCACGCTCCGGCCCGAAGTCGACCACATTCAGAAACACCTGGGCGACCTGGCGCGCTTCTGGGATCGCGCGAATCTGCAGCTGCTCTGTCGCGCATGTCATCAAGCGAAAACACGACGGGGTGCGTAGGTCCCCCCATCATGCCCCCCACACAGCCCACCGTCCCCGTGCACACGCCCGCAGGCGCGACCGTCCCGTCACCCTTCTGTCCGTATGCCCCCTTATGTCCACGACGGAGTCGGGCCGACGTGGAACCATGGATCGAATCTGGTCCAGATCTATGGAAGCGATCGATCGTGTGTCGTGACTGTCGCGCCCGCGGCGAGCAAGCGACCCGCGTCGACCCACGGGGGGAGGGCAAACGTTGCGACGTCGATCAGTCAGAAACCACCCCGGAGGTACGTGTGACCATTGCACGTCCGACCGATGCCTGACGCGGTGGCGACCCCCCCGCGACGGGACCGCCGTGGGGGCTGGAACGCGATCGTACCCATCCGCCACGATGGGCCAACCGTCCCCGCGGCCCCCGCACAGGACCCGATTACGTTCATCAATAGCCTGCAGCACACCAAAGGGAAGTTTGCCGGGTCCACGTTCAACCTGCGGCCCTGGCAACGGGCGATCGTGAAGCAGATTTTTCGCACCCGGCGCGACGGGATGCGGCAATACCGCACGGCGCTGCTGATGTTGCCTCGGAAGAACGGCAAGACCGAACTCGCCGCGGCGATTGCGCTCTATGGCCTCTTGGCCGACGGGGAAACGGGCGCGGAAGTGTATTCGGCGGCCGCGGACCGCGACCAGGCGGGCCTGGTGTTCGGCGTCGCCGCGCAGATGGTCCGCAATCACCCGGAGCTCGATGCCGCCTGCTACATCGTCGAATCGCAGAAGCGGATCGTCCATCGCGCCTCGGGGTCGTTCTACAAAGCCATCAGCGCCGAGGCCCACAGCAAACACGGGTTCAACGCGTCGATGGTGATCTACGACGAGTTGCACGCCGCGCCCGACCGCGAACTGTACGACGTGCTGTCGACGTCAACCGGCGCACGGGCGCAACCACTGATGCTCGCGATCAGTACGGCGGGCTACGACCGCCATTCGATTCTGTGGGAGCTATATAGCCACGCGAAGAACGTCGCCGAGAATCCGAAGATTGACCGGACCTTCCTGCCGCTGATTTTTGAAGCCCCGCCCGGCGCGGATTGGACCAGCCGCAAGGTCTGGAGGGCGTGTAACCCCGCGCTGGGCGACTTCCGGTCGATCGATGAAATGGCGCAGGCGTGCGACCGCGCCAAACAGATCCCCGCGCAGGAGAACACGTTTCGCCGGCTGTATCTGAACCAGTGGACCGAACAGGCCTCGCGCTGGCTGGCCGTGTCGGCGTGGGACGCGTGCGAAGCGCCGATCGCGGCCCTGGACGGGCGACGGTGCTACGTGGGGATGGACCTGTCGACGACGACCGACCTGTCGGCGTTGGTCGCCGTGTTCCCTGCGGATGACGGCGGCTTCGACGTCCTGGCGCAGTTCTTCGTCCCCGCCGACCGCATCCGGGAACGCGCCCGGCGCGACCATGTGCCGTTCGACGAATGGGCGCGGCAAGGCGTCCTGACGGCGACCCCGGGCGCAGTCGTCGACTACGACGCGATTCGCCGCGTGCTGCAGGCGTGGGCCGTGCGGTTCGACCTGCAGCAGATCGGCTTCGACCCGTGGAACGCGACCGATCTGACGACCCGGCTGCAGGCGCAGGACGGGTTACCGTGTGTCGCGATTCGCCAGGGCTTCAGCAGCCTCTCCGCGCCGACGAAGTCCCTGGAAACCGCGGTGCTGTCGCGCCGGCTGCGGCATGACGGACACCCGATCCTGCGGTGGAACGTCGCGAACGTCGCGGTCGAAACGGACGCGTCGGGCAATTTGAAGCCGAGTAAGCCGAAGTCGACCGAACGGATTGACGGCGTCGTCGCGCTGATCATGGCCGTCGATCTGCTGGACCGCGCCCAGGGCGACGTCGCCGCGTCGTACCTGATGGAGGTCGTATGAGCAAGCGGATCGGGCGTCCCCCGCTGGACCCGACCGACCCGTCAGTCCGCGTCGCGTTCCGCCTGACGACCAAGCAATACGATCAGGTGTATCACCGGGCGACCGCGTCCCGGCTGACCGTGTCGGAATACCTGCGCGCGGTGGTCACGAAAGCCGCCGCGGCGGCCCGTCGCGAGGTGTGACCTGCCCTGTCACACCTTTGGTCCGCTGAACTAGGCCCGCGGCCCGCGCCCGTCGACCCTAGACGGCGTGGATCGCGCCTACAGCCTACTGACGGTTAAGGCGCTGGACGCATCCACCCGGCGCATCTCGGGGATCGCCTCGACGCCGGACGTCGACCGCGACGGCGACTCGATTGACCCGGCCGGCGTCACGTTCAAGAACCCGATCCCGCTGCTCTTTCATCACCGGCAAACCGAACCGATCGGGACGGCGGTCCTGGCCGTCACGCCCGACGGCATCACGTTCGACGCGACGCTGCCGATCGTCGACGACCCCGGGGCGCTCAAGACCCGCGTCGATGACGCCTGGCAGTCGCTCACAGCCGGCGTCCTCTCGGGCGCGTCCATCGGGTTCCGCATCCTGGCCGACGGCGTCAAGCACCTCGGCCCCGGGCGTCGGCACCTGACGCGGACCGAAATCTGCGAACTGTCGCTCGTCACCATCCCCGCCAATGCGAACGCGACGATCCGCCTGGTCAAGTCCCTGGCCGGGTCGCGCCTGGAGTCCCGCGCTATGACTGCTGCTGACCACGTCGCGAATCTGGAAACGAAGCGCACCACGATCGCCGCGCAGATGGCGGACCTGTTGACCGTCGCCGCCGACGCTGACCGGACGCTGACCGAGGACGAATCGTCGGCCCATGACGGCCTCGGGTTGCAAGTGAAAGCGATCGACGCGGACCTGGCGCGGTGGAAAGCCCAGGAACGCGTCCAGATGGCCGAGGCCAAGGCCGTCGCCCCGCGCCCGGGGTTCGTGTCGGTGAAGTCGAACCTGGAACCCGGCATCCTGCTCGCGCGGTACGCGATTGCGAAGCTCGCCGCGAAGTTCGACGGGACCGACGCGGCGACCTACGCCCAGGCCCGCTGGAAGGACACGCCGGAAGTCGCCCTGGCGCTGAAGGCCGCGGTCGCGGCCGGCAGCACCACGGACGCGACGTGGGCCAAGCCGCTCGTCAACAACAGCATCAGCTCGGACTTCCTGCCGCTGCTCCGCGCGGCGACCATCCTCGGCAAAATCTCCGGGTTGAAGAACGTCCCGTTCAACGTGTCGATCCCGTCGCAAACGGGGACGGGCGCGGTCAACTGGGTCGGCCAGGGCCTGCCGAAGCCGGTGAGTGCGATGGCGTTCTCGTCGGTCGCGCTCGACTTTGCGAAGGTCGCCGGCATCGTCGTGCTGACGCAGGAACTGATTCGCTTCTCGAACCCGAAGGCCGAAGCGATCGTCCGCGACAGTCTGGTGCAGGACATCGCGACGTTCATGGATGGGCAGTTCACGAACCCCGCCGTGGCCGCCGTCGCGAACCTGAATCCGGCGAGCATCACGAACGGCGCCCCGACCAGTGCGGCGACGACGAACCCCATCGCCGACATTCTGGGCCTCATCAATCACTTCGTCGTCGCGGGCCTGCCGCTCGACGGGCTGACCTTCATCCTGTCGCCCGCCAACGCGTTCTCCCTGGCGTTCCGCACGAACGTCGACGGGTCGCCGGAATTCCCCGGGGTCGGGCTGAACGGCGGGACCTGGCGCGGGGTCCAGTTCATCGTGTCCAGCACGGTCGGGGCGCTCGTGATCGCGCTGCTCCCGCAATACATCCTGTACGCCGATGACGGCGGCGTGACCATCGACGCGTCGACGGAAGCGTCGATTCAGATGGACTCCGCGCCCGTCGCGCCCGTCGACGCCACGGTCCATGTGTCGATGTTCCAGTCCAACATGGTCGCGATTCGCGCCGAACGCTATTCGACCTGGAAACGCATCAACGCGAACGCGGTCAAGTACCTGACCGCGACCGCCTGGCCCGCGCCGACGTCGGGCGTCGATGTGTCCGTGACCACCCGCGGCAAGGACGCGAAGGGCTAGCCCGTGGCGATCGCCGCCACGTTGCGCGCCCGCCTGCGGGCCGTGTTCGCGTCCGGGTCCCCCCGCCCGGGCGCGGGCGCGTGGGCGCCCGTGGTCCGCGAACCCTACACGGGCGCGTGGCAGGCGAACGCGGAACTGGTCGCCCCGGACGTCGCGCTGCAGAACCCGACCGTCTTTCGGTGTGTCTCACTGATTGCGACCGACATCGGCAAGCTGACGTTGCAGCTCGTGGCCATCGACGCGAACGGCATCTGGTCGCCGACGTCCTCGCCAGCGTTCTCGCCCGTGCTGCGCCGGCCGAACGCGTACCAGACGATCAGCCAGTTCCTCGAGGTCTGGATGGTGTCGCGGCTCTTGACCGGGAACGTCTACGTGCTGAAGGTCCGCGATGATCGCGGCGTCGTCATCGCGCTGCATGTCCTCGACCCGTGCCGCGTCAAGGTCCTCATCGCGCCCGACGGCGCGGTCTACTACGAGCTGCAGACGCACGAGCTGGCCGGCCTGGCGGACACGGACGCCGTCATCGTCCCCGCGCGGGAGATTATTCACGACCGCTACAACTGCGCCTATCACCCGCTGGTCGGGCTGTCGCCGCTCTACGCGTGCGGCGGGGCCGCGGCCCAGGGCATCGCGATGCAGGCCGCGTCGACGGAGTTCTTCAGCGGCGGGGGCCAACCGTCGGGCATGCTGATCCCGTCGACGAACATCGACCAGAAGACGATCGACCGCCTCAAGGCGACGTGGCGCACGATGGGGCCGGGCGAAACCGCGATCCTCGGCACCGCGATGAAGTACGAACCCGTGTCCACGTCGGCCAACGACGCGCAATGGGATCAGCAAGCCGACTGGACGACGAAAACGATCGCGGGCTGTTTCGGCGTCCCGGTCAGCATGGTCGACAGTTCGATTCAACCGCCGTATGCGAACAGTGAAGCGTCGGCCCTGCAGTATCACTCGCAGTGTCTGCAGACGCACCTGACCGCGATCGAAACGTGTCTCGATGCGGGCCTCGATCTGCCGTTCCCCTACGGGACGGAATTCGACCTGGACGATCTGATCTGGATGGATACGGCCACAAAGACCAAAGCGGCCCACGACGCGATCAGCGCGGGCGCGATGAGTCCGAACGAAGCCCGCCGCAAGTACTTCGGCCTGGGGCCGGTCCCGGGCGGCGACACGCCGTATCTGCAGAGTCAGTACTACAGCCTCGAAGCCCTGGCGAAGCGGGACCTCGCCGTGCCGGCCGACCCCGCCGCGACGCCCGCGGTCGCGCCCGATCCCGCGGAGGTCCCCGCATGACGCTGGAATATTCGCGCGTCACCTGCGTCCCGCTCTGGACCGTCGCCGACCTCAAAGCGATCCAGCTCCGCATCACCGACGCGGCCCAGGATGCGGACGTGCAAGAGAAGCTGGACGCCGCGCAGGAATACGTCCTGGCGTATCTCGGGCCGGCGGGCGATGCGACCTGGACGCCCGAGACGGTCCCCCGCGCGGTCAAGCACGCGATCGCCATGCTGACGGTGCATCTGTACGAGAACCGAGGCGACACGCTCGGCCTGAACCAACTGCAGGACGGGATCATCTGGCGTGAACTGTCGAACCTGCTCGCGTTCCATCGCGACCCGGGGATGGGCTGATGGCGATCGGCGCGTATCGGCATCTCGTCACGCTGCGGCATCCGGGGCAGGCGATCGACCCGCCGACCTGGTACTGCTCGATCGCGTCGGCCGCGGTCCAGGTCGTCGACGGCCAGGCGGCGTTCTTCGTCCGCGGGCGGTACCACGGCGGGCTGACGCTCGACACGCAGATCGAATTTGAAGGGCGCGTGTTCCAGGTCCAGGCGATCGCCGACCAGGACGAACGCCACCGCGAAGTCTCACTCGTCTGTGTGGAGGTCGTCGCCCGTGGCCGCGAACCAGTTACGCATTGACGGCCTGGAGGAACTGCGGCGGGCGCTGCTCGCGCTGCCCGCGGATCTGGTCGCCGACGCCGCGACGGTCGTGCGGACCGCCGCGAACGACACCGCCAGGGACATCACCGCCGCGTATGGCGCGGTCCGTCGCACCGGCAACCTGCAATCGCACGTCCGCGTCGACCACGGCGGGACACGCGCGGGCGCGACCTCGCGCGTCGTGTCGACCGCGCGACACGCCTACATCTACGAACGAGGCACGGTCGCCCGGCAATGGAAGAACGGCAAGTCGACCGGCGTCATGCCGGCCGCGAATCAATTCATCCCGATCGCGATGGCTCGACGACAAGTCATGGTCGACGCCCTGATGGAAGTCGTCGAACGGACGGGCCTCACGGTTCGCCCGGTGATCTAACCCCAAGGTCCTAGAGGAGTCCCCCATGCCCGCACCCGCAGTCCCCACGAACAACCCCGGCACGCACGGCAAGGAAGGCGTGATCGCGATGAAGATGCTGGAAGGCGATCCCTGGACCGCCATCGGCAACATCAGCGAATACAACCTGTCGATGGCGAAGGACAAGGTCGAAACGACGTCCCTCGGCGACGGCAACAAGCGCTACGTCCTCGGCCTCAAGGACCTGTCCGGCACCTTCACGGCGTTCTGGGATCGCCTGTCGGATGTCATCTTCGACGCGTCCGATACCGACGCCGGCTGCTACCTGGCCATCTGGCCGTCGTCGACCTCGGAGCAGTCGTGGTCCGGTCCCGCGCACCTGGACGCGTCCATCAAGGGCGGCGTCACCAGCGCGGTGACGATCGATGCGACCTTCGTCGCCAATGGCAACTGGACCCGCAGCAGCCCCGTCGCCGCGACGGGCGCGACCGGCACGCCGTCGGGCGCGGGGACGTTCACGCCGGCCGGCGCGACGCCGCCCGCGGACCTGGCCGGCATGACCGGCTTGACCGCGACGCCGTCGTCGGCCTGGACCACGGGCCAGTACGTGCAGCTCGGCGACGGGTCGAAAGCGCATTGGAACGGCACCACCTGGACCGCGGGCGTCGCGCCCTGACGTCATGGCGGTCACCGAAGGACCGCGGCATCGGATCGTCATCGAAGGCCTGGCGGGCGTCGTCCGGCAGGGCTATGCCCACGCGGCGACGCTCGGGCGGTGGCGCGTCGAAGGCGACGCGTTCACCGCCGACGTCGCCCGCGTCGTCGACGCGTTCCGGCTGACGCAATCACCGCTGACGCTCGAACTGACGTACCCGACGGGTCCCCCGACCCGTCGGGGCCTGGTCGACGTCCGCGTCGCCGCCGGCCGACTCTCGGCCCGGCTGATCAAACTCCGTTAGAAGGGACCCCATGGGATCGCGCTATCGCAAACAAGAATCGGTGCGGCTGACGCTCAGCGACGGCGACTATCTGATCGTCCGGTCACACCTGACCGCGGGCGAAGAACGCGGCATCTACGCGAAGCTCTGGACGGGCGGCGTCATTCATCCCGGGAAAGCGCCGACGATCGATCCCGAACATGCGGGGCTGACCCAGGTCGCCGCGTATCTGCTCGACTGGTCGATCACCGATGCCGACGATCAACCGATCGTGATTCGCGATCAGTCGTACGAGTTCATCGCGTCGGCGCTGCAGAACATGACCCCGGAGTCCCTGAAGGAAATCGTGGACGCGATCCAGGCGCACGACGCGGCGATGGCCGCGCTGCGGGCCGAGGAAAAAAAAACGCGGGCTGGATCGAACGCACCCGATCCGATCTCTACCTCTGTCGCGTGATGGGCTGGACGTATGACGAGCTGCTGGACCTGCCGGCCGACGTCTATGCCGTCCTGGTCGACACGCTGAACGCCGAAGCGGAGAAAGCGAAAAAGTAATGGCCCTGTCCGCGACGTTCACCGCGAACTTCCAAAGCTTCTATGACGCCGTCGACAAGGCGTCGGTGAAGCTCGGGGAATTTCAAGGCGGGGCGGACAAGGCCGGCGACAAGCTGAACAAGATGGCGCAGTCGTTCTCGGGCCAGAAAGTCGTGCAAGAGGCGACCCTCATGGTGAAGGCCATCGGCGGCGTCGAAGGCATCACGCAGCTGACCGAGAAAGAAATGGCCCGCCTAGGCGCGACGACCAACGAAGCGGTCGAGAAACTGAAGCGCCTGGGGAAAGAGGTGCCGAAGGATCTGCAGGCGGTCGCCGACGCGACGAAGAACGCGAACACGCAGACGATCGACTGGATGGGCAGTCTCGGCAAGATGGCCGCGACCGTGGGCATCGCGTTCAGCGTCGACGCGGTGACCAACTTTATCGGGTCCGTGTTCGACGCGGCGGGCGCGATCCAGGACCTGTCCGATCAGTGGGGGTTCTCGACCGACGCCGTCCAGGAATGGACCGCCGCGGCGAAACTGTCGGGCGTCGAATCGACCACGGTCGGCAAGTCGATCCAATTCCTGGCCGGTGAACTGAGCAAAGGCTCGGACGCGTACATCGCCCTGATCGACAACGCCGGCCTGTCGTACGAGAAATTGCGGGCGATGCCGCTCGAGGACGCGTACAGGGAAGTCATCCGGGCGATCGCCGCGATCAAGGACGAAACACTCCAACTCGATATTGCGGAAGGGCTGATCGGCAAGTCGGCGGAGAAGATGATCGGCGCGATTCGGGATGGCGTCGCCGAGAACCTGTCCGCGCAAGCGAAGATGTCGAAAGAGACGATCCAGCATCTCGCCGACATGGGCGATGCGTGGGAAACGCTCTGGAACAACGTCATCATTTGGAGCGGGGAAGCCCTGGTCGGCGTCACGACCGCGCTGGCGACCATGACCAGTTCGTGGGGGACCTTTGCCAAAGGCGTCGGCCTGGCGTTGAAAGACGTGGCGACCGGATCGTTTGGATCGGCCGCGGCGTTCCTGCAAATGCAGGCGGGACTGGATCAGGTCACGCAGGCGACGACGGCCACGACGACGGCGACGACCGCCGCCACCACCGCGACCGGCACCCTCGGCGGGACGATGCTGACGACGGCGCTGGTCCTGGAACAACGGAAGAAGGCCGAGGAAGCCGCGAAGGCGGCGACCGAGGCCCGCACGAAAGCGATCGCCGACGCCAAAGCGAAGGACGACGCGTACACCAAAGCCCTCGCCGACCAGAAGAAAGGGATCGACGCCCTGGTCACATCCTTTGGCGGCGGCGGGCTGGTCCAGAAGGCGAACGACTACCTCGAGGCCCTCGGGCGCAGCATCCCCGTCCAGAAGATGACCGCGACCACGCAGGCGGACATCAACCGCACGATGGCCGCGGCGATCGACGTCTACCTCCGGGCCGGCCAGGTCGCGCCAAAGGCGATGATCGACACCTGGGTCCAGACGAAGATCGCGACCGATAACGTCGTCGCGCTGACGTTCAAGATCGACGATCTGCGGCGGCGGTACCTGGACCTGACGCAGCTCCCCAAATTCGATCCCTTGTCGGTCGGGACGTCGGTCCCGCTCCCCGACGCGCCCGACGACCCGGACCGCGTCCCTCGGCTGTACCGCGACATTCTCTTAGTCACCGACGCCGTCGGCCGTCTCGGGGACACGGTCGACGGGCCGCTGGGCGACGTGTTCACAATGGTCGGCAATATCGGCGTCGCGCTGAACGACGGGAAGGTCGCCGCCGACGGGATGAAAACGGGCCTCGATCAACTGGGGACCGGGAAGACCGCTGACGGCCTCAGTACGGTCGCCGCGTCGGCCGTGACGCTGACCACGAATTTCCTGGCGCTCACCGAAGGCGCGGGCGTCCTGCAAAGCATCATGACGGGCGCCGCGATGGGGGCGTCGTTCGGCTGGATCGGCGCGGCGGTCGGCGGCGTCTACGGGCTGGCCCGCGGGATGCGGAACGCCGACGCCGCGGCCGGCAACCTGGCGCAAGCGCAAATCCGCCTGATTGGTTCGATCCCCGTCTGGGTCGACATGACCGAACATGCCGAGGCGTTCAACGCCGTGATTGAGGCGAACACGATCCAGGAATTGCAATACGCCTGGGAAGACTTTTCGGATGCCGTCGAAGCGTCACGACTCCGTGACGAGATCATCGACGCGGCGGGCGGCCTCGACGTCCTGCGAGCGGCGGCGCAAAGCGCCGGGTTTGACATCGAACGGATGTTGACGCTCAACGGCGACCAACTGAGACAAGAACTCGAGGGCCTGACCGAAGCCCTGCAATTCCAGGATCAGGCGATGGCGACGCTGGCCGAGACCGCGGAACGCTACGGGTTCACGATCGCCGAACTCGGCCCGGCCATGCAGGCGCAGGAACTCGACCAGCAAGCGCAGCAGCTCTTTCAGGACTGGGAAGTCCTGAACGCGGCCGGGATCGAAACGATCGACATCACGAATCGCATGGGCGCGTCGGTGTCCGACTACGTCAACACCGCGATGCGCCTGGGGTTTGAAGTCCCCAACGCGATGCGGCCCATGTTGGAGGCGATGGTGGAAGCCGGAGACCTGACCGACGCGAACGGCGACGCGTTCGCGTCCCTGGAAGACTCCGGGATCACCTTCGCGCTCACGATGTCGCAGGGGTTCCAACGCCTGATTGATCAGGTAGAGAAATTAACCAACGCCATCGCGCGTGGACTCGGCCTGGCGATCGAAAACGTCCCCGACGTCAACGTCGAAGGGCGCGTCACCTGGCGCGTCGACGACGTCCCGGCGTCGTCGACGATGCCCGTCGGGCCGGAACTGGAAGCCTACGCCCGCGGCACGGGCGGGTACATGAACTTCGGCACGGGGACGCCGGTCATCCTGCACGGCTGGGAAGCGGTCGTGCCGAAGGGTGACGCCGCGTCGCTCGCGACCATCACGTCGCCCGTCCTGACCGGGTCGTCCACGATCGCCGGCAATGTCACGCTGGTCGTCGAACAGGACGGCAAACAGACCGCGCAATGGATCGCGCCCTACCTGGCCGGCGAAGTCTACCGCCTGCGGCTCGCCTAGCTATGCCCACGTTCACCGTGACCATCGACGGCGTCCCACATCCGATTCGCGTCGGGTCGCTGTCGATCCAGGAAGTCGCGAACGGCATCAACACGCTGCGGGCGGCGTTCGTGTCGGTCGGCGGCGCGTTCCGGCCGGCCCTGGGCGCGGAGCTGGTGATCCTCCGCGACGGCGTCCGCGTGTTCGGCGGCTACATCGCGACGTGTCACGAGACCGGCGCGGGCGGCAAACCGATCACGACGATCGAAACGCTGGTCGACGCCGACAGCTACCACGTCATCGCCGATCGGCGCTTCGTCTACGTCACGATCCCCGCGGGCGCGACATTGAAAGAAGGATTGGAATTATTAGAACCGTACATCACGCCGTATGGGGGATCGCTGTCGGTCGCCCAGGCGGTCGGCCCGACGTTCCCCACCGACATCGTCTTTGCGGGCGACACGCTGCGGCAAGCGATCGACCGCCTGTCGCAACTGTCGGGGTTCGTCGGGGGGTTGGACTATTTCAAGGTCCTCCGCATGGTCGCGTTCGGCGAGGTCCTCGCGCCCTTCAACATCGCCGAGGCCGATGGGTCGCAAGTCGGCGACGTCGAAGTCGTGCGATCGCGGGCGAAATACTTCAACCGCGTGATCGTGAAGTACGGCGGGTCCGCGACCGCGCCCGTCGACCACGTCGACGCGTTCGTGGGCGACGGCGTCCAGGAGCTGTTCGATTTGACGTATCCGATCGTCGGGCCGGTCCCGCCGACCGCCGACGGGGCGGTCGGGTATGCGGTCGTCGACTACAACACGTACGAATCGCTCGGCGGGCTACTCGCCGTCGATCTGCTCTGGGAATACGACCCGGCCGCGTTGACCGTGCGGCGGCGGGCCTCGCCGCCCGTGGGGCCGTTTCAGGTCCGGTACTGGGTCCAGTATCCGCAGCTGGTCGCGGTCGAAGATGCCGCGGAAATCGCCGCGCACGGGATCTTTGAAACGGTCGTCGAGTACCCGACCGTGTTCAGCAAAGCCGAAGCGATCGCCCTGGCCGAGTCGCACCTGTCGGAGTTTCTGCAGATCCTGCAGACGGTCACGTTCCAGACCGACACCTTGGGCCTGCATCCGGGGCAGACGATCACGCTGACGCTGCCGTCACGGAACGTGGCGGGGTCGTACTTTCTGAGCGAAGTCGAACCCGCGCACCTGGCCGCGATGACCGACCTACGGACGCGCGTCACGGCGATCGACTCGGCGACGTTCCGCGGGTCGTATCGGCAGCTCTATGTCGACTGGCTCGGCGGCGGGGCGAAAACGTCCGCGAACGTCGGCGGGGCGGCGCCGCCGCCGTCGGGCGGCGGGGTGACCCCGATCCCGCCCGAAGGCGCGATCCAGTACTACCGCGGCGGCGTCCTGGGCGGGTCGGCGTCCTTCCGGTACCTCGAGGCCGAGACGTCGCTCGTCGGGGGCGTGGGCAGTACGATCACGGCCACGACCCCGTTCGACGGCTGCGTCGTCTTCGGCGTCGATTGTCATATCGCCGACGCCTAACAGAAGGACCGCACATGGCGCTCTTGTTCATGGACAGTTTCGATCACTACGTCACCGCGGACATCTTAGAAAAATGGAGTACCTACGCGGGGACGTCCGTCGCGATCAACGCGACGGGCGGGCGGCGGGGGAGTGCGTCGGTCCGGTTCCCCTCGGGCGCGCAGAGTTACGCCCTGCGGGGCATCACGACGAGCAGCAATACCGCGATCCTCGGGACCGCCGTCAAGGTCGCCAGTCTCGGGGCGCAACGCCTGATCGGCGTGTGGCACTCCCTCGTGGCGAGCGGCGGGGATCAGATCGTGATCGCGATGGCGGCCGATGGGTCGCTCAATGCCCAACGGGCCACGGCCGGGATTAGCGGGCCGGGCACGATCCTCGGGTCGTCCGCGGCGGGCGTGCTGTCGGCGGGCGTGGTCGCCTATCTGGAAGTGAAAGTGGTGTTGCACGCCAGTACCGGGACGGTCACCGTCCGGGTCAACGGCGCCTCCGTGCTGGCCCTGACGGGCCTCAATACCGGCAGTGGGCAAACGACCTGGACAGGGTTCTGGGTCGGCAGCGGCGGGACCGCGATCGTGACAGACCATGACGACGTGTACGCGCTCGACGGGAGCGGCAGCGCCCCGTGGAATGACTTCCTGGGGGATGTGCGGGTCGATGCGCGGCTGCCGACCGCGGCCGGCGCGACGACGGGCTGGACGCCGTCGGCCGGCGCGAATTGGGCCTGCGTCGATGACGCGGCCCCGAATGATGATACCGACTACGTCACCGCGGCGACGGCGGCGCTGACCGATACCTATACGGTCCAGGATGCGCCGGTCGCCGGGGCGACGATTTACGGCGTGCAGCATTGCCTGTCGGTAAAAAAGACGGATGCGGGCGCGTGTACCGTCGCGCCGGTCATCCGATCGGGCGGCGTGGATTACGTCGGCACAGCGGCCAACCCCGGCACGACGTACGGGTACGCGCTGTCGATCGCCGCCGTGAATCCGGCGACGGGCGTGGCCTGGACCGAGGCGGGGTTCAACGCGGCGGAATTCGGCGTCACGCGGACGGTCTGACCCGTGGCGCTCCCGGTTCGGATTTCCAGCACGAACGGGAAAAGCTACGGCGGAGCCACGTCGACGACGCAAGCGACCACGGCGTTTGCCGCGACGGCCGGGAATCACATTGCCGTCGCGGTGTGGAGCAATGGCGTCGCCGTCTCGAGTGTGACGGATACGGCCGGGAATACCTACGTCAAGGCCGGCGGCGACACGACGACCCTCTGGCTGGAACTCTGGTACGCCGAAAACATCGCCGGCCATGCGGCCAACGTGGTCACGGTCACGTACGCGTCCACGACGCAATGGCGCGACGTGACGGCGGTCCAGCATGCCGGGATTCGGACGACCGGATCGCTGGGCGCGTTCGCGAGTAACACGGTCGCGTCGGGGACGACGATTTCGTGCCTGCCGTCGGTCGCGTATCTCGGCGATCAAGTCTGCGTCGCGGCGGCCGAAGTGCGGGCCGCGGCGACGTTCACGTTTACGCCGGCCGGGTTCACGGCGCTGTTCAGCAATCAATCGGCCTCGATCGCCGCGCGCACCG
>Ga0190274_10000765_pt1 | contig 18728 bp, 16 predicted proteins | sample Popmic531T_FD_133002 | JGI IMG/M metagenome (GOLD analysis project Ga0190274, IMG submission 133002) | Populus adjacent soil microbial communities from riparian zone of Yellowstone River, Montana, USA - 531 T | ecosystem: Environmental > Terrestrial > Soil > Riparian zone | place: USA: Montana... | reverse complement strand
GAATCAATACTTACTGATGTAACAAAATCGGAGTTCTCTACTTTCTCCCATATTCTTTCTAATTCCTGTTGGTTAAAATAATAAACGGAACCTATGGTTCCGATCAACATTTCTCCTTTGGCATTTACCGACAATCTTATAATTGCCTTTTCTTTATTTTCCGTTGCTTCTTGCCACGACTTGACAAGATAGTTTTCAATAGAAAGTGTTTTTCCATCATAGATTTCAGTGCGTTGTGTAAAAGGAATCTTGACCAAACCACGGGAACTGCCGAGCAACAAATTACCGTTAACGTCTTCTTCGATATCGAAAAAAGGAACAAAGGCTGAAAGGTTTTGCCAATTTGTTTTCGTTAGTATGGAGTTGCGGAAAAGAAAAAGACCCATTTCGGAACAGAACCAAATGCTATGATCGGAGGTTTCCTTTATAGAATATACCAGCCCGATCCGTTCCTGGTTCAGGTATTGAAAATTTTCAAAGCTATAGCCATCATAGCGACTGAAACCCGCATTCGTACCGATCCAGATAAAGCCTTTGCTATCCTGGAATATTTCAAAAATTTCAGAAGAAGGTAAGCCTTGGTGGCTACCGATATTCTGAACAATATAACCTGGCACCTGGGCAAAAGAGGACACACACCAGCAATTTATCAAAGCAAGCGTGAACGTGATAGCAAAGCTTAACCTGAGCCGTAGATTTTTCAGAATGATTCCTTTATTATTTGAATTTACTTATAATTATTAAAATGATTATTTGATTGTATGCCATAGCGAAAAGTGGTTTCAATTTTTTATTAATCTGAATAACGTTTTTTACATCTTATAAATAATAATGCTAAAATCCGAATCTAACCCATAGTGATACATTACAGTCTGTATATAGCTTGCGATTTGACCATCAACGGCAACATTGGTCCAGTCAAACTTTGGCCTAGCCGTATAAACATATATCGCCTTGCAGATTGGGCAACGGACTCACAAATAATAATAGTGAGTAAATACAATATCGACAGTAAACATTTCATATAAACAGATTTTATTTTTTTGGATAGCTACATTTTATAAATCACAATGCTAAAGTTTGTATCTGAGCCATCCGGGTATACACCCGTTGATAGATAACTTACTGTTTGACCGTTTATCGTTGTGTTGCTATAATCTACGCGGGGTACCGCGATCCTAACCCAAATGGCGTTGTCATTTTGAATTTCCGCTGATGTATATCTGGGAATGGCTATGCTGTTCCCATTTGCTGTTACTACGATTGTATAAAGGCCGCTATTGGCGAAAAGATTATTCTCTCCGAGCAACAAAATCCGGTATTCTCCAGTTGCCGTGTGAGATACCGAAAGATTACCCGTGCCAGATAACACAGTGCCCGTGCTATTTACTCTTGCATAAGCAATAGGAAGTAAATCCGCGTTGCTGCTTAATGGCCTGTTGCGATACACCTGATAACCATCTTTCACAATTAGATTACTGGCACCACCAATTTGCAGGTCGCCGCCACTTGTTTGCATAAACAGTTTGCTCGTCGATCCGTTATTTCTTGCCTGGATCTCATTATTATCAAATCCAATATTGATAGTGTTGCTGGTTCCTAATTGCAGGTAGCCACCACCACCTGCTGCTGCACTGGTGCCACCTTCGACCTGTAGTTTTGCGGTTGGAGTGAGCGTGCCAATACCTACATTACCAGCTACTACAAAGGGCGCGCTATTCGTTTGAAGTGTGAGATTACCGGGCGTTCCGCCAAATACAACTCTTGATGCATTTATATTGAAGTCGAGGAAATTGCCTTCGAGGTAGCCGGATAAACTACCGTCACGTGTATCAGTTAATCCGATCCGGGCGTTCGGGCGATTTATATGAAGATTATAACCAGGCACATTCGTACCAATACCTACGTTTCCTGTTACTCCAACATAAGCATCTGCGCCATTTTTTTTCCAAACATTATTCAGCGTATCTACCAGTTCAACCCAGTTGCCGGCACTTTTAAACCAGAAAGATCCTGATGTATTATCAAATACTAACAACCCGGTTGCGGGCGAACTGATGGCGGCCCGTTGTGCGGTTGTCATTCTCGGAATAAGCATGCCTTTAGCATTGCTTTGTACATCCAGCATTGCGCTGTTATTTGGTGTGGTAGTTCCGACCCCAACTGATTGGGCAACGGTTAAAAGCATAGCGTTCATTAGAACGAGTATCAACAGCGCACTTTTCATATAATCAGTTTTATTTCATTTCAATTAATGCCAGAAATAAACTAAGCATCTCACTTATTAAATATTGAGAGATGAGAATTTTCCATAAGGGAAATTTCAGAACCACATAATTAAAGCGCTTTTTGCCACATGGTTAATTCACCTATGCAACGGTTGAAATGGGTTATTTTCTGGTAAAGTGGGTATTGTGAAGATTGCGGTTAAAAAAGTGGGTCAGTTTTCCAGCCATTCATCCATTTTGCCAATCTTTTTACATTTCAGGCGTAGGATAGCTAAGGGGTATAAACTACATTTGTTTCCCGGACATTCCGCTAATCTATTGCCTATCAATAAACATTTACATAATACGGCACTTCTCTTCTTGCTTTTCAGTGTAAGCGTCATCCGCGTGAATGCACAAGTAAAATTCTACACCGTAGTAAATGAACAGGAAATAAGAACAGGACAGGCTTTCCAGGTACAATATATTGCTGAAGGTGCTACCGATGTACAGGACTTTAATGTCCCCCTTATTAAAAACCTCACTACTCATTTTAGTTTCGATAGTAAGAGTACATCAATCCAATCCCCGGGATTGCAACTAACAGAAGCTTATTCAAAGATTGTCGTACTCTCAGGGAAAAAAACAGGTCGTTATGTAATACCAGGCGCTACTGCCATTATCAATGGCAAGCGTATGAAATCAAATTCTGTAGTAATAAATATTGTGTCGCGTGGTTTTTCCTCTGTTGGACCCGCTGAACCCGCAGAGACTGTTCCAATTGATGAAACGTCCGTGTTATTGCCTGAAGAAAATGCAGACGAAAAAATTAAACGGAATCTCTTTTTAAGAGCCGTTGTCGATAAGCGCTCTTGTTTTGCAGGAGAAGCGGTGTTACTTACTTATAAAATGTATGCCCGGTTAAACAATAGTTCGCAAATTCTAAAAAGGCCTTCGTTACCCGGACTGAGTGTAATAGAGATGGTGGACAGCTACGATGGCAGACCTGAAATAGAGATATTCGATGGCCGTGCTTACTATGTTAACCTGATTCGCAAAGTGCAGGGTTTTCCATTACAGCCGGGTACTATTCAATTGGATGTTGCCGAGATATCCAGTGTTGTTCATTTTATTAAGAGAACAGATGCCGGTAAACAGAATGATAATGATATTAATGATCTGCTCAGACGAGTTGATCCGGGAACTGGTTCAATTAGCACCGCTTACGACCATCCGGTAACACTAAAATCTCAACCAGTTTCTTTAGAAGTAAAGCCTTTGCCTATCACTAATCAACCGGAAGAGTTTTCAGGGGCGGTGGGACAATTTGCATTTAGCATTGAAGCTGCACAGAAAGATATTCATCCTGGCGATCTGGTAAAAATCAAGTTAATAATTAAGGGCCGGGGGAATATTCCGCTTTTAATTCCGCCATCCGTAAAATGGCCAAAAGGAGTTGATACTGCTGAGCCGGCCGTAAAAGAAGAATTCAATAAATACTTGTATCCACTGCAGGGTTTTAAAAGTTTTGAATATTCCTTTACCGCGCCCGATACCGGGACTTATATTATTCCCGCTACGGATTTTCATTATTTTAATCCCTTAACCCAAACCTATCAGTCGAGCAGAAGCGATACAATAAAATTAAAGGTAACTCCGGGTGTTCCTAAAAGTACAACGGCGGTTGAAGGATCGTCGATGCAATCAAAGGAAGATAGAATACCCCGGCAATTTTATTGGTTCGGAGTGGTGGCATTATTAATCATACTATCGATCATTTACCAGGTTTGGCGAGTTAAAAAACCGGAACCGGAAATAACAATCAAGGAAATTAAAGAGGATCATACAATAACTAAAGATGTATTGGCTTCCGCAAAAACCGCGCTTCAAAACGGGAATATCATCAGCTTCTATCACGAGCTGGAGAAATCAATATGGAAAACGATTGCTGATAGTTGCGAAGTGCTTCCTTCGGCACTGAATAAACAAAACGTTAGCTCCGTGCTCGCATCCAAGGGAATTGATTCGAAAACGATCCAATCGTTGAAAGAAGTACTTAATGAATGTGAATGGGCGCTGTATGTTCCTTCACACGAAACGAAAGATGCGGAAAACCTGCTTGCCCGTGTGGCAGTAGTAATAGAAAAAATAAATCCAGTTTAATCTTCTTTTGGTGAAATTATAGCTTCAGGAATTACTCAGAGTATTTATAACCTACCCCTCTTACCGAATGGAAATATTGAGGATTGCGGCTATCCTCTTCAAAATATTTACGGAAGCTGAGAATAAAATTATCTATCGTACGGGTAGTGGGATATACATTATAACCCCAAACAGTTTGCAGGATCTTTTCGCGGGGCACAACTTCATTTTTATTTTCTATCAGTAGTTTCAGCAGCATCGCTTCTTTTTTACTGAGTTGAATACGTTCCCCTGTTTTGGTAACGGCCTCCTGTGCTTTAAAGTTGATGCTGTTTCGTCCAAAATTGTATAAATCGCCGGTTGTATCTTTTTCCGACATTTTCTTATTCTTCTCAATCAATTTTTGAACACGCAACAATAATTCCTCGAGATTGAAGGGTTTGGTAAGATAATCATCGGCCCCTTTTTTTAATCCAAGCACACGGTCGGCGCTGGTATTTTTAGCGCTTAGAATTAAGATCGGCACTTCATTATTCTGTATGCGGATTGTTTCAGTAACATGTATACCGTCAACCTCAGGTAACATAATGTCCAATACCACCAAATCGAAATATTCGCTCTGTATCTTTTGCAGCGCGGTAGATCCATCAAAAGCAGAAGTAACTTCATAGCCTTCCAGCTCAAGGTTTAGCTTAAGCGCTTCGTGCAGGTTCTCTTCGTCTTCTGCCAGTAATATTGAAAGCTTGTTGCCCATAAATTACCCTTGTTTAAAGCTAACAGCAAAAATACAGCCGGTGGGGATATTGTCTGTCACGTAAATGTCGGCATTATGATCGAGAGCGATTTTTTTACATAGATAAAGGCCCAGGCCCGTGCCTTTGGTGGTGCGGGTATCTTCGTTGCCTATGCGATAGAACTTATCGAACACTTTTTTCTTTTCTTCCTGCGGAATACCGGTTCCTTCATCAATCACTTCCAGGAGTATCTCGTTTTTTTGCTTGTAAAGCCGGCAGTTTATCAATTTGCTTTTGGACGAATATTTCATGGCATTCTCCAGGAGGTTATTTACCAGAATAGTCAGCAGCAGAGGATCGCCGGTTATTTCTATCTCTTCCTGGATAGTGGAATCCCAGTTTCTATCCGGGAATCGGGTTTTAAAATCAGTTACGCAACTTTTCACCAGGTCCGAAAGATTTAATTCTTCCGTTGAAAGTGTGTTATTATTTCCTTCCAGTTGAGAGGATACGAGGATATTATTGGTAAGATCATTTAAGCGGTTAACTTCCTGCAATGTCATTTGGATCAGCTTCTGCCGCCTGGCATCGTCCAACTGATGTTTTTGAATGGTTTCAAGATTGAGTTTTGTTACCGCGATGGGGGTTTTTAATTCATGTGTTACTGCCATCATAAAATTCTGCTGTTGCTGTTGGGTCCGCAATTGCCTGCCAACAGCCCGATAAACAAAAACAGCGCCTACAAGTATCAGGGCTAAAAATGTAACGCCCTCACTTATATATTTAGTGGTGTTGCGCTTTTTTTCATCGTAAATAGCATTTAATTCTTTATTATAAGCGCCGGGATTTAAACTACTGTCCGTATTACTTAACTGTATTAATTTAAGCGACGTGATAGTGTCGTTCTGTTTCTGAAGCAGAACCAACCACCATACCAGGGCGCCAATAATATAGACCAGTAAGAACCAGTAAACAATGGTGGCAAAGCGGAGTTTCTTTTTAATGGATGCGTCCATCGGTTAAAAGAATTATTGCGCCACTTTCTCCAGCCGGATCCCAGCATTCATTACATGTTCCAGCGGATCTTCGCGCATAATCTGTTGCAGCGTGAATTTATAAATTCCTGTTTTTTCAAATCTGCGGGGGACATTTTCCAGTAAGGCACGATGTTCAAAAACATCATCCATTCCTTTGCCGAGCCATCCTTTTTCATCGGAAGCAAGCAGCAAGTTAATACGGTTAAAATATAACTTCTCACCGGGTGATTGTACTCCTACATTCAGCCAGATATTCTTAAATCTATAAGCATCCGTATGCCTCAACACGACATACATGCGGTACAAAGCCACGGTGTCTTTTATTTCAAAGCTAATCTCGGGTTTTAAGCTACTGTTCCATTCGTGATCTGGAATGCTGATGTTTTTTTCAAATACACCAACGGGTGGGGTGCAGGAATGCATCAGAAGGATAAATAACAATAAGCAAACAGTAGTTCTTTTCAAGCGGATTGTTTTTACAAAAATAATTAGGAATGTGCAACCGGCATTAAAGAACGTTCAGTATCTGTTCTTTGGCTTTTTCCAGTTCGTCCTTCATCAATACTACACATTTCTGGATTGAGGAATCATAGGCCTTGGCACCGGTAGTATTGATTTCGCGACCGATCTCCTGCAATACAAAAGATAATTTCTTCCCCTTGCCTTCCCCATCTTCCTGGAGTATTGATTTAAAATATTCACAATGATTTTTCAATCGTACCTGTTCTTCCGTGAGGTCAATCTTCTCTATATAATAGATCAATTCCTGTTCCATCCGGTTGGGGTCGTAATTTTCTTTGCCCGTATTTTCTTCCAACACTTTTACAAGTCCCTCTTTGATCTTTTGTTTTCTAAGCGGTTCCAGCTTGATTACTTCTTCCTGTTGAATTTGTATATTATTAATACGCAGCAGCAGTTCCTGCTCCAATGAACGACCTTCATCCAGGCGGTGTAAATTGAGATCATCGATGGCCGCGTCAATTATTTTACGGAACCCTTGCCATTCTTCATCGGTGAGCGTTTCGCCGGTTGGAGTAATTACTTCCGGTAATTTTAACAAAGCACTTAATATTTGAGAAGAATCAAGATTCAGTTCTCTTGAAAGTTCGGCAATAGGTTTGTAGTAAGCTTTTGCCAGGTTAATGTTGATGCTTACCGGTTTAGCGCCACCACTTTCTTTAAGACTAATCGTACAATCTACCGTTCCCCTGCTTAGTTTTTCGGAGAGTATGGTTCGAATATCAAATTCAAAGGGTTTCAGGAAAGCGGGCATTTTCAGAGAAAGATCGAATTGTTTTCCGTTCAACGATTTGATATCGATAAGGAATGTTTTATCACCGGCGTTTTGTTCGGCTCTTCCAAAACCGGTCATGGATTTCAGCATAATAGATTTTAATTTGGTGCAAAGTAAGGAAAGTTTGATGGTTGTTATTCGGAAACCCTGAGTTAAGAACCAAGAACCGAAGATGCCAAGAGCCAAAGAAATTCCAAACAAAAAATCTCAAAGGTCCCCGTAATTAGGAAGTCTTTGAGATTTTATTATTTTTTGTATTCTTTCTTTGGTACTTGGTTTTCTTTTGTATTTCTTCTTTGTTTCTTGGCATCTTAGGTTCTTGGTTCTTTCACTAAAACAAAATCTCCCGGTGAACCGGGAGATTTATTATGTGGATGGGTTAGTAAGTACCGGGAATTTTATTTCCCTTCACAATATTAAATATAATTTTTTCTATATTAAAAAAAATTTAAAAGAATTTTATTCACATTTAGCTATTTGTTTGTGGAAAAGGATGATGGTTTATATAGTTTATGGTTTTTCGTTTATCGTTCTTCAGGTCGGTTAGTCACTATTGAATTCATCTATTCTTTAATGCAAATGGCTATTAGTAAGCACTCATCGAGTTAATGAACGATAAACGATAAACCAAAAACCATAATTAACAAACATCAACTTCCTTCTTACTTTTGCACAAATTCATCTAAATGAAATTTCCCGCTCCTGTCGCGATTCAATGGATCGCTGAGTTGATTGGCGCCGAATTGAAAGGCAATACAACCGGATTAGCTACTGGCATCAATGAAATACATAAAGTAGAAGCGGGTGATCTTGTTTTTGTAGATCACCCGAAATATTATGATAAGTGCATTCAGTCGGCAGCAAGTTTTATTATTATAAATAAAGCCACTGCTTTCCCCGAGGGAAAAGCCTTACTGATCGTAGATCAACCTTTTGAAGCATATCAAACCATTGTTCGCCATTTTCGTCCATTTGTGCCGACTAAACAAATGGTGAGTAGCTCCGCAATCATTGGAGAAGGAACCTGGTTAGCTCCCAATGTATTTATTGGTGAAGAAGTGATTATTGGAAAAAACAGCCGCATTCATCCCAATGTTACCATCAGCGGACATTGTATACTGGGGGATAATGTAGTCATTCAGGCTGGTACGGTAATTGGCTCCGACGCGTTTTATTATAATTCAAAAAAAGATCGGGCAGTATGGTATAAGCGAATGGAAAGTTGTGGAAGGGTGATCATTGAGGATGATGTAGAGATTGGAGCCGGTTGTACGATCGATCGTGGCGTAACACATGATACGATCATTGGACAGGGTACCAAGATGGATAATATGATTCATATCGGTCATGATACCATAATTGGTAAAAATTGCCTGATCGCCGCGCAGGTTGGAATTGCCGGCGTAGTAGATATTGGCAATGGAGTGATATTATGGGGACAGGTAGGAGTAAGCAAAACCTTAACAATCGGCGACAATGCGGTAGTATATGCCCAAAGTGGTATCCCCGCTACATTGGAAGGAGGAAAAACCTATTTTGGTTCACCAGCCGAAGACGCGAAAGAAAAAATGAAAGAATTGGTTTGGATAAAACGAATACCGGAATTGTGGAAGAAGGTAATGGAGAAGTAGATTCGATGGCGGATGGCGAATTATTGGATGGCGTATGCTTTATAGCGGTCATTCCCGAATAAAAAGAACTATTACTTTAGTGTAGGAATTTTTGAATTAATGAATTCGCCATCCGCCATTCGCAAATCCGCCATCAGTATTTTATCATTGGTATACATAATCATACGGCAACGTCTCCGCCAATTTTTTCCAGGCCCAATATCCAAAATTCACCACATCGTATTGATCATAGAAATAACCGTTTCGTTCTATTACAAAACCATCGGATATATCAAGTATCGTAGGTTGGTACCTGCTGTTGGCAGGTAATTTATACTCTTCCAGAAAAGTTTTATTTGGGAATACATTCTTGTAACTAATGCGGTATTTCCCTTTCCATCCTACAATTACCTCACCGCTATCCAACGCATATTGCTCCTCATTGTAAAGATCGGTGACAAGCTCTGCTTTTTGAGAATTTCCAGACAACGCTTCAACAATAAATCCTTCGTCGTTGACAACACTGTTATAAAAACTCCGCATGAAATGAAGACGGGAACCCAGGTAGGTGCGGGCCCGGTTTTTTATGAATTGTGATCTTGCTTCCACGCTCGTATCCATCTCTACGAAAAAGGGAAAACCAGTAAACTGGCTCATATTGGTATTGTAATCGTAACTAAAAGAATCGAGTTGATAACGTATGGTATATCCCAATCCATAATTGTGAACAATGATATCCTCCTTGCCTGTAACCTTTAAACGGTTTCTTTTTTTATTATAAAAAAACCGAAGTGCTTCCGGATTTTTTATAGTACAAAGTACCGCGTTAGGGGATGTGCCAATAAAGTTCTCCATAAAGAACTTTCCATATTTGTTCCAGCCATCAGGTACTTCATTGCTTCCTACTACGGCAACTTCTTCCATTACTTTTTCTTGCTTGGTCAATTCTACAAGTAATGTATCTGCTGCCGACTGATTTGTACCAATCCGGAATAACTTCCTTTCGTAACCTGTATAGGATACGGCCAGATCATATCCACCTGCGGGCAGTCGCATGAAGAATAATCCATCCGAATTAGAAACACTACCATACGTAGTATTAGGACAAAATGCCGATGCTCCGGCTAAAACAGATTTAGTGGTCGAATCGACCACCCTGCCTATGATAACAATATTTTGCGCCGCGGCACAATAAGAGTATACAGTTATAAGGAGAAAAAGGGCTGATTTTTTCATAATTGGATAGTCTATCTATAGAACGATCAATTAATTACGAAAGTATTCTAACAACTATTTTGCCAGTTATAGTTTTTGGAGAGGATTTAGATATTTTTTACTGGCCTTTTCAATTGATTGATCAAGAGGAGTAAAGGAAAAGTCTGGTAAGGCTTCTCGTATTTTCCGGTTACTAAAGTGAGTTTTACTATGGGCCACCTTTGCATTTTCCCTTGTAATTGGTGGTTTTTTGCCGCTAAAGAGGGATTTAATTTTTTCTATTCGCCATGCCAATTGACCCAAAAATGGAGTGGCTTTCCGCCATGGTCTTTTTGTTCCAAATGTATCGGCTATAGTATTAAACAACTTTTGAAAGGGCCAGTTTTCGCTATTAATAATAAATCGTTCTCCGCTAATGGCGCTCTCCATCAGTAATACAGTAACCCTTGCAACATCTTCTACATCTACAAACCCATTTATTCCATCGCTGTACCAGGGAAAATTCTTATAAACAGTTTTAAATAGTGAACAACTCGAACTGTTCCAATCGCCATATCCAATAATGGTACTTGGATTAGCAATCACTGTATTCAATCCTTCTCCCATACCGCGCCATACTTCCATTTCAGCGGCATGTTTGCTATTGGCATAATGCGTATTGATTTTAGTGCTTTCCCATTTTTTCTCTTCTGTTACCTCTTCTCCGGTATTGCTTCTTCCGATAGCGGCTACCGAACTTATATGTACAAAGCGACCAATATTATTTTCAAGAGCAATATTCACCATATTGGCGGTGCCGTCTACATTCACTTTATACATTTCTCTTCGATCACTTTTATGAAAAGAAACCGTTGCGGCTGCATGAATAACCGTATTCACCCCTTTCATAGCCTGTTCCAGTGCCATAATATCCAAAACATCTCCTTCCACCCATTCAACAGTAGCGAACACTGAAGGATCAATATAAAATGGGAGTTTAGTACTGCGACGAAGTGCCTTTACAGAATAGCCTTTTCCAACTAACTCTTTAATGATATAGGATCCGAGAAATCCCGTGCCGCCAGTAATGAAAACTTTGGTTGACAAATTGCTTGAAGAATTGATGGGTTCTATTTAAAAGATTGATCAAAAATATCCCACAAACCAGCCTGCATCGCCTTCGCGCAGCCGCTACGGCAGAGCAAGGCCGGCAGGCAAGGGCACAAAGTTCACAAATTACTTCTGAGTGATCCTGGTGGCTTTGTGGGAATTGAGCTTACTCCGGTTAACTCGTGTGAAGTTAAAACATCTCGTAATATCAATTATAGTGGTAATATCCTTTTCCGCTTTTTTTGCCTAATTCTCCGTTAGTTACTTTCTCTTTTTGAATCGGTGATGGTTCTAATCTATCCGGTTTACCCAATTGTTCATAAACAGAGCAACTAACTGCATAATTGATATCGTTACCGATAAGGTCCATAAGTTTAAATGGTCCCATTTTAAAACCACTGACTTCCATCAGTTCATCAATGGTTTCAATATCGGCCAATCCAAGTTCCAGTAATTTCAATGCTTCAAGGTAATAAGGACGTGCTACATGATTCACGATAAAACCCGGAGCATCTTTGCAACGCACAGGCGTTTTACCTAATTGAATAGCCAACTCATATACTGCTTTTACAACTTCGTCATTTGTTTGCTCCGCTTTTACAACTTCCACTAGTTTCATCAATGGAGCAGGGTTAAAGAAATGCATACCTACTACCCGTTGCGGGTGCATTACGCCTGCCGCTATTTTTGTAACGGATAAAGAAGAGGTATTGGTAGCAAAAATGGTTTCACTATGATTCACTTCAGCCAATTGATTCAGCAATCCCACTTTAATTTCTACTTTTTCAACGATCGCTTCGATAATGATATCGGCGATACAATCATTGGTATCTGATACAAAACGAAGATAGCTGAGCGCCGTTTCTTTTTCAGTAGTGCTGATCTTATTTTTTGATTCAAGAGTTGCCAGGCTTTTTTCAATCGCTGCTTTTCCTTTGGCCAGCATTTCTTTATTCACATCGTATAACAATGTATGAAAGCCGGCTTGCGCGGCTACCTGTGCAATACCGCTTCCCATGGTACCCGCGCCACAAATACATATGGTGTGAATCATTGGGTAAAGTTAATGATCGTTCGACTACCATTTGTTTTTTGACTAAGAGGGGAAAGATCAGGCAATTAGCTGCTAGCTGTTAGCTTTTAGCTTCGATGCGAAATGTCTTGACCTTATGTACCACCCAGCTAAAACCTAATAGCTAATTACTCAAAGGATTTCGCAGACAGAAAATGCCTTTTTGCAGACAAAGCGCTGGTCATTGCATATACCTGCTTTTAATATAAACAGGATCGCATTAGTTTTACGAAAATCAGTTTCATTAAACCAATTAAAAATGTATTGCCTGTATACCAATAATCTCACCCACCGGTTTTCGGGAAATGAAATGGCGCTAAGTAAGGTGAACCTTCAGGTACCGGATGGCTCTATTTATGGATTTCTCGGTCCAAACGGCGCGGGTAAAACGACCACGCTCCGGTTGGTTTTGGGTTTACTGCAAAAACAAGAAGGAATAATCGAAATTTTTGGAAAGTCCTTTCAACGTAACAGAATAGAAATTCTTAAAAAGGTTGGCTCCTTAATTGAAACACCTTCTTTATACGGGCAACTTACTGCCGTTGAAAACCTGACGGTATGGCAATCAATTTATCAATGCCCGAAACAACGTATCAATGAAGTGTTGGGGCTGGTTGACCTCAACAATACTGGGAAGAAAAAAGCGAGTCAGTTTTCTTTGGGCATGAAGCAACGGCTCAGTATTGCGGTTGCTCTTTTGAACAGCCCTTCATTGCTGATATTGGATGAACCTACTAATGGATTAGACCCGAATGGTATTATTGAGATGCGTGGGTTGTTACGAAAACTTAATGAAGAACAGGGCATCACTGTTCTTGTGTCCAGTCACTTGCTTTCAGAAATTGAAAAATTGGTTACCCATGTTGGAATTATCAATAAAGGAAAGCTTCTTTTCCAGGGAACGCTGAACGAGCTAGTCAGTAAACAACAACAATCCTCTGCTTTGTTCTTCGATACTAATGAGAATAACAGAGCCCTCCAAATTCTGAACGATCATAATTTTCCGGCCCATACCGCGAAGGATAAAATTGTATTGCCGGTTCTCTCCAGACAAACCATTGCACGGATCAACCAGCAATTGGTGGAAAATGGAATTGAGGTGTATGAAATAACCGTAGTTAAAAATGATCTCGAATCAATATTTGTAGATCTGGTAAACCATTAAAAATTAATATAGAAACTTACAATTTAAACGTGAAATATGATTCCATCTTTTGTACATAGTTTTCAAAGTGAATGGCTGAAAAAGAAAAGAAGTGCGGCCGTATGGCTGGTAATGATAGGTGGATTTTTTATTCCGGCTATTATGCTGATTGCCCGCTTCAATGATTTTAATAACCTCGCGACTCACAACGGTTCTCCGCAGGTGTGGGAAATGCTTTACAAAAAATGCTGGCAGTTCATGGGTTTGTTTCTCTTGCCGATGGGGGTAATTATGGCAACCAGCCTGATTACGCAAATCGAATTCAGAAACAATACCTGGAAACAGGTTCATGCCACTCCACAAAAGCTGACTAATATCTTTTTTTCCAAATTATTGGTGATTCTGACAATGATGATGCAGTTTTTCATCTTATTCAATCTCGGTATTTACCTTACCGGGATAATACCTGCATTGCTATTCAAAAAGATACCGTTTCCAAATCAGTCTATTACGCTAATGTTCCTGATCAAACAAAACCTTCCTTATTTTATCTCTTGTCTGCCTGTTATCGGTTTCCAGTATTTGATCGGCTTGCAGTTCAAAAATTTCCTGGTATCAATAGGAGCTGGTCTCGGCTTATTGGTAGCTGCTTTAATTGCCATACCCTGGAAATTCGGATATATTATTCCTTATGTTTATTCTGCCTATACTTTTTTGGCATCCAATGGGGTATCAAATCCGCTGGCCAATATACAAGTATGGGCCATTGGTTATTTTATTCTCTTCATCGTTGTGGGGTATATTCTTTATATTAATAGGAGGGAGAAGGGGTGAGAAGAAGATTAGCTATTAGCTGCTAGCTTTTAGCTTCTTCGCAATATAATTGAACATTTAGTCCCTGGGTTAACTAATCTCTAAAAGCTAACAGCTTGTTATCCGGAATGAAAAAGTCAGCCATCATATTGTTGCACATCGGGTACTGGTTCCTGTATTTACTACTGGTAGCTTCCTTCCTGATGGCGATGGCAAATAAAAAAATGCATCAATCGCTACCAGGCATCGGGCAATTGATATTATTCACGCCATTGAGCCTGGTAACCGTGCTTCCCGCTGCAACCGGGTTTTATAGCTTTTACACTTTTTTGTTTACGCGTTTTCTGAACAAGCGAAAAATAATAAAATTTTTTGTGGCGGGTATTATTACCGTTGTTCTTTGCGGCATGTTGCCTGTTGTGATTCTGTCGCTTCAGTTACCCATTGGTTGGCGAATAACAGGGAATATTGGCGAACTGGGATCAATGACCTTATTCTTATCGATGCTGGCACTCATCAACGGTATTATTGGTTTAGTGATGCGGGGGTTCATTACCTGGTACGGGGATATCAGGCTAAAAGAAGAATTGAAAAGAAGAAATTACGAAGTGGAACTCGCCCTTATTAAATCGCAACTTAATCCGCATTTCCTTTTTAATACTATAAACAATATTGATGTACTCATTGAAAAGGATCCGGTAAAGGCATCCGCCTATCTTAATAAACTATCGGATATCATGCGTTTTATGTTATATGAAAGCAAGTCGAACCAGGTGCCCCTGGGCCGTGAGCTGACATATATTGAAAAGTATATCGAACTGCAGCGCATCCGTACTTCAAACCCCGATTATGTAGTTTATGACGTGAAAGGCCATAGCGGTAACTTTATGATTGAACCGATGTTGTTTATTCCTTTTATTGAAAACGCATTTAAGCATGCCGAGCATAAGAAATCGGAAAACGCGCTGCGAATAGAATTTGAAATTCAGCCGGCTTCTATATTATTTCGTTGCGAGAACCGCTATAGTCATGAAGCGAATACAAAACCCGATCATATCGGTCTGGGGAATGAGCTGATCAAAAAAAGACTGGAGCTTTTATATCCCGGCAAACATCAATTGACAGTTATCCGGCAGGATGGTTTTTATAAGGTATCGCTAATACTGGATTTGAATGAAAATTAAATGCATTGTTATAGAAGATGAGCCCTTAGCCTCCGAGCGGATCAGGGGCTATATTCAGAAACTTCCTTTTCTCGAATTACAGGCAGGTTTTGAGAATGGTATCGATACCCTTGTTTATTTGCGAACGAATCCCATCGATCTTATCTTTCTGGATATTAATATTGGTGAGTTCTCCGGTATTCAGTTGCTGGAAACCGTGAACCCTACATGTGAAGTAATTATTACCACAGCGTATGATGAATATGCATTAAAGGGATTTGAGCTGAACGTTACGGATTATTTACTCAAGCCCTATGCGTTCGACCGTTTTGTACAGGCTGTAAACCGTGCACAGGATAACCTGTCGAAGAAAGAATTACCCACGGAAAAGAAATTCGTTTTCATTAAAACAGAATACAGGCTGGAAAAACTATTGTTAAGCGAGATTTTGTTTATAGAAGGCATGCGTGATTACCGCCGCATTCATACCCTAACTAAAAAGATAATGACCCTGCAAACATTTAAGGAGCTTGAAACAGAAATCCCGGAGAATATTATCTGCCGCGTCCATAAATCCTATATGGTAGCGATTGATAAGATCGATACGATAGCGCGGGACCTGATAAGAATACAAAACACAGAGATTCCGGTTTCGGAGACGTATAAGAAAAGGTTTTTTGAGTTGATTACGAAGTCTTGAGTTTGACTTGTAAGGTAAGAAATATTATTTCTCAGTAACCTCTATCATGTTGAGTGACAGCCTGAATAACTGTAAAATTCGATAAGTGGAGAAAGTGGGGTGATTATTACAACTGGTGCTGATAGAATTCTATCGCTGGTAACCTCAAATTTCAAACCACAAACCTCTAGCCTTTTACGTTGCGGAAGTAAACTGTCTCAAAAACCTTACATCATTCTCACTGAACAACCGGATATCAGTGATTCCATATTTAAGTAAGGCGGGTCGTTCGATGCCCATGCCAAAAGCGAAGCCGGTATATTTATTGGGATCGATGCCGCAATTGCTGAGTACATTGGGATGTACCATGCCGCAGCCAAGTATTTCTAACCAACCAGTACGTTTGCAAATACTGCATCCGCTGCCACCACAGATCTGGCAACTGATATCCATTTCGGCGCTAGGCTCCGTAAATGGGAAGTAAGATGGACGGAAACGAACTTTCACATCTTTACCATACATCTCCTGTACGAAATAATAAAGTGTTTGTTTCAGATCCGCGAAAGAAACATTCTCATCAATATACATTCCTTCTACCTGGTGGAAGAAACAATGCGAACGGGCGCTGATGGTTTCATTTCGATATACGCGGCCCGGACAAATTATTCGTAATGGCAATTGGCCCTTTTCCATTTCACGGATCTGGATATTGCTGGTATGCGTTCGCAATAACCAATCGGGGTTTTGCTGTATATAAAATGTATCCTGCATATCCCGGGCAGGATGATGCTCGGGCAGGTTCAATGCAGTGAAATTGTGAAAATCATCTTCGATCTCCGGTCCTTCCGCAACCGAAAAACCCAGTCGCTGATAAATTGAAATGATCTGGTTCTTCATCAAACTGATGGGGTGGCGACTACCAATTGAGATAGGATCACCAGGCAAACTGGTATCAATGGAAGTTGCCGATGTAGTGGCGCCGCCATCCAACTGCTCTTTCCAGTTTTCGTATTTAGACTCAGCATATTGTTTGAACTCATTCAGAAGCTGGCCGAACTCTTTTTTCTTTTCTGCAGACACGTTTTTCATCTCAGCCATCAGGTTTTTGACAATGCCTTTTGTTCCGAGAAACTTAATACGATAAGACTCCAGGGAATCCGCTCCATTGGTCACCAGTCCGGCGATTTCTTTTTTATAATGTTCAATCTGTTCGAGCAACTTTTCCATGACGCGAAGATAATAATTAGTCGGTAGTCGGAAGTCAGGAGTTCAGAGTCGAATGCCCTCGGTATTGACTCCGAACTCCTGACTCCCGACTCCGAACTCCCAAAGTCTATCCACATCTGTTATTAAAACCTCCTCCTATGATTGAACCTTAACCTATAACTTGCATATCATGAGCGATTGGCATACACTTATCGATTTTCTCGACCCTATCAGTTTGTTCCAGCTATCAAACGACCAGGGCTATAAGGATGGACAGATCGGCACCAAAATACTGGCCCATGAGGAAGAGTTCCCCGACCTGGACGAAGCTGATATAATTATAGTAGGTTGTAATGAAACCCGGGGAAGCTGGCAATTGTTTAATGACGAACATGCGCCGGATATCATCCGCAACCAGTTTTATGCTACTTATTATTGGCATAATGATATACGGTTGGCTGATATTGGCAATGTAAAAAGAGGCGCCAGTTTGAATGACACCTATGCCGCACTCAAAACTATATTAAGCGAACTGACGGCAGCAGGCAAAACCGTCATCATCTTAGGTGGCGCACACGATTTAACCCTCGCGCAATATTATTCCTATGCCGATCGTAAGAAGATCATCGAAGCAGTAAGTGTAGACGCGCTTATTGACCTGAACCTCGAATCGCAAAACCGCAGTGAGAATTTCCTGATGGAGATGTTGACCGGTGAGCCAAATTTTATAAGGCATTACAATCATATCGGTTTCCAAAGTTATTATGTGCACCCGCGAATGCTGGAAACAATGGATAAGCTGCGCTTCGATTGTTATCGGGTAGGCAATGTAAAAGAAAGTATGGAAGAGATGGAACCTGTGATCCGCAATTGTCAATTGTTCAGTTTCGATATTTCGGCTATCGCCTATTCATTCGCGCCATCAGTAAATATTTCTCCGAATGGATTTACCGGTGAAGAAGCCTGTATGCTGATGCGTTACGCGGGAATGAGCCCGAATGTAAATACGGTGGGCATCTATGGGTATATTCCGGAGCACGATAAGGACCAGCTAACCGCTAAACAGATCAGTCATATGCTTTGGTACCTGATGGATGGAAGAAGCCGGGGTAGAAGAGAAGCGAAGCTGGATGAAAAAGATTCTTTCAATGAATATCATACCGCATTTGCGGAAGTAGCCACTACATTTTTGCAAAGCAAGAAAACCGGTCGCTGGTGGATGCAGTTGCCGGATAAAAAATTCATCGCCTGTTCGTATAAAGATTATTTACTTGCGAGCAGTAATGAAATTCCGGAGAGATGGTTGCGGGCGCAAGAAAGAAG
>Ga0190274_10000764_pt1 | contig 18735 bp, 15 predicted proteins | sample Popmic531T_FD_133002 | JGI IMG/M metagenome (GOLD analysis project Ga0190274, IMG submission 133002) | Populus adjacent soil microbial communities from riparian zone of Yellowstone River, Montana, USA - 531 T | ecosystem: Environmental > Terrestrial > Soil > Riparian zone | place: USA: Montana... | reverse complement strand
TCCTGCAGCTGACCGTATCTTAAATTTCCAGTAACCCTGAACCCTGGACACATTGCCTACACTGATCTGTCCTGTGTAAGCAACATAAGAACCACCGTTCTCACTCACCTCTATTTCAGAATTGCCTAATGTACTGGAGGCACTCAGTATATCGGTTGCATCATCTGCCTGCAGTGCCGGCGCTGAAGGGGTCAAATTTAGCGAGGGACAAAGTTTTAAATTTGCAACTGCCATCTGGTGTCCTGCAGCATTATTACTATAGGTTTGTATCCTTAACGTGGTGGGTTTCGATATGTCAGCAAGTGGGTCGAATACCGGTACTATGACAGGGGCATAATTAGCATAAGTTATAGTAATCAAATTCCCTGAAGAAGAAAATGAAAAAGGTTGAAGCTTATTAAAAACAGGGTATAATAAATCCAGGCTTCCGGAAACAATAGTTACATTATTACTTTTCATGGAACCATTGGGCCAGGTGTCTACTCTATTCAGTCTTACAATTACTCTTTCATTGGCATCTAAAATATCAATCCAATCATCACCATTTTGGGAGCTTTCAATCCAGGCGGCTTCTCCGGTAATGTTCCAAATTGTTAGACTATTTGTCCCAAGACTCTTCTTAATCCACACAGTCTTTCCGCCAGTTGATGGATAGTTCAACAGAAGTAAATCTCTATCTGTTTTTTTATAGGTAGTTCTATTAGTAGCAATAACTAATTGGTCATAGTAAAGGTTGAAATAGTCTGGCAAATTTCTTGTCCAACCCGCTGTTCCGTTAACCAACGTTTCATTATAAGGCAAGCCATCCATCAAATTAATACAATCAGAAACGGGGGCGGCTGGTGTTCCGGATTTAATAATCTGAATTGACTGTTCTTTTATGGAACCAAGATTGGAAATTTTCCAACGGTGAACTCCAGCATGCGCATTTTCATCACAGTGATACAGGTAAATATCATCTCCAATTTTAACGTAAGTGCCGGAATTTGCATTGCCGGCCATACCCGCATATGCTTCCATCCCGCTTTCTTTAGCAACATTTCCCGCTACTCCGAACTGGCCTATAAATAAACCGTTATCATAGTAATGATTGTATTTATTAGTTTGTAATCCTTTCCAGAATTCGCCATTATATCCCCAAAAAATATTTTTGTCAATAACCTGCATATAATTTCCTGCATTTCTCACATAGTTCCCTATATCATAAGTGCCATCTGGGGGAAATTCCCCCATGTAATTGGAATGTGTGCTTGGAGAAGTTTTAAAAAGCCATTTGCCATTCTTCACGCCACCTAAATGCCAACCAGTACCTCTGCCAATTGTACCGTTATCTGCGGAAAATGTCGCGACGATCCCTGAGGATGTTAAATTATTTCTTCTTAAATAGCCATCAGTTGTTAAAGGATCGCTTGCAAGAACTGCAGGGGTGGTTTCCACATCCTGGTAACTACCCCAAATTGGATTGTTACTGCCATCAAAGCCAACTAATGGTTTTCTCTTCCAGAAAGTTGATTGGCCTAAAATATTATTGCCTATTTGCCAAATAGAGCCGTCACTATTCAAATCACATTTAAAATGACTTTCTAAATGGATACCTGTATGCCGGATGCCAGTATTAGCAACTAACTCAATAAGTTCTAACGACAAAGGAGCATCAATATATAATGCATATGTTCTGCCGTTGCTTAAAGTAGTCACCGATTTCATTCTGCTAGCATCATAAATAGTAGGCAATGTTATATTCCAACTCCAATTCTTAATAAACTTCCATGATCCATTATCTGGTGCAAGGGATTTTGAATAATCAATTTCAAATTCAAGAAAATCAGAAAAAACTCTTGTGGGATTGTTTATATCAGTTTGTGAACTATAAGAATATCCGATGTACTGAATGTTGTCTATATAAGTTCCGTTAGCTGCAAAATGTTGACAACGCATATTGCCATAATCCCCTACCCAAAAAGATCCATCTGATTGAAAAGCAACAAATGCATGAGTGCTGCCGTAATTTGTTTCCGAGAATATTCTTGTATTGTTGAAATAAAACTTATCGTCGTACACTGTTGGATTGCTGTAATTTTCTGTTCTTCCTACCGTTTGCACAAGTGAACCTGTTGTTGTACTATAAAATTTAACCTGGTGATAAACTCCCCTGTCAATTACCGCCAATTTAGTACCATCGGGTGATATATTTAATGCTAAAGGTTCTGTTAACCCGGCTAGTGTGATTGAAGCGCTCCCTAAAGTACCATTCATATTGATTGGATATTTTGCCACCGTATTTGTACCAGTAATCATCCAAAGGTCTGTATTAGTACATGCAATTTCCCTTGGAGCCGAATGAGTAAATGTCTGGACTAAGCTTCCGGTTGTTTTATTATAAACAGAAAGCCTGTTTAATGAGCTATTTGTAGAAAATAAATAATTACCGGAACTCTGTACGGCAATGCCAGTAATGTGATCGGGATCATTAACTACATTAAAAGCGCTATATGTAGTTGCGCCATTGGTAACGTTTGTACCATTAGCAAAAGGAGTCATAGCGTCTGTTCCACCTGGATTTGGAGACAAAGCAGAGACAAACGTTACCGGTGAGCCTTCCCATGCCTGGCCACCGAAATAAACCTTACTTCCGTCAGTTGCCAGAAATCTTAGTGCGGCTCCTTTGCTTCTATAGGAAGTAGTCACAATATTAGGCGAGCCGATGGCAAATTTACCATGCGCTTGTCCTTGTTCGTTATATCCCACAGCAAAATACATTTCGTTGCCTACCTGCACCATATTGGTAATCATCTGCATTGGATGATGTACGGTAGGACCGGAAGAGTTTAGAGAAGTATTTCCAACAACTCCCTGCCATTGGTAGTTTACATTGTTAGATAAAACTTTGACCGAGTACGTATCATCTGAAACATAGTTATCCTCATCGTCTTTTCCATCCCATGAAGCAGTATGTAGCCCGGCATCATAGCGTATATTACTCCAAAGAGTCCGAATTAATGTGCTATCAGAATTGAATATTCCTGCCGATGTATTGGCCGGGTTGGTAAGGTTAAAAGAAAATGAGATTGTCTGATTAGTATTTTGGCTAAATATTTCAGGGGTAGTGAAAAAAAATATGACTGCTAATAGGCAGCGAAAGCTTGCTGAGTTTTTCATAGGTGTAAGAATAGATAAACAGTGCACAATCAACCCGATTCTGCCCCGGACAAAATAACACCTTAAGGTCGTATTTCAAACAAAGAAAAACAAATACGGGATTTTGAATTATGTATTCTATCATATATAATCAAGGGCTCAAGTAAAAGTATTCAGTTTTGGATGGTATGAATCACACTTTTAGGACTAAAAACTTTATTTTAATTCGCGAATTTTACAATAAACCTGGTTAAAATATGACATCTTGAGAATAGCAAATGATAATCCCCTGGCGCCATCTCTAAATCCGCCTAAAAGAAAAAAACTTCCGAAAAAAAATACAGGTCCTATCCAAACACTTTGGAGTAATGAATATTCCAGGTGTTGTTTCCAGGTCCAATTTCCTTTTTCCTTGGTGTCATTTAAAGTCTTTATGAAACGCCTCGCTTCCCAATCCGCATAATCAATATGTTTGTCTATATAATGATTTATTCCTCTAAAATCCTGGTGGTCTATTTTGCTTTTCATATGGCCTGTTTTACCAACCAACATCGGGTGTTCATGCACTTCCATGTCTAAACCACTCCAGTGGTCTTCATGAATCTGTTCATATTCACCCCTTCCTACCTGGAACAATGCTAATTTTTTTAATGGATATCCTCCTTTTAGTTTATGCCCCATAAAATAAACTGTATATTTTAACCAATAACCTACTATTTCATTATTTTCTTTTAGGTTTTCCCGTAATTCTTTTTTAAAATCATCAGTTAGATATTCGTCAGCATCTAAAAATAAAATCCATTTCGTCGGGGGAGCATGATGGCGTAAATACCAGTTTCTTTTCTTGGGAAATTTTCCATCCCACGCAAAGTTTATCACCTCAACTCCATGACTCTTTGCTATCTCCCTGGTTTTATCTGTACTCCCCGAATCTATCAAGACAATTTTTTTCGCCAGGTTAATTCCTATTGCATTTAGACAGCCTGGTAAATTTGTTTGTTCATTTTTTACAGGAATGGCAATAGTTAAATCAAGTGGTGAATCAATTATCATAGCTGAAACGTTATTTTAAATATTGCTTAATATGAAAAAATGGCTGTGCTGGTAACTCCCAGCCGGCCTGGCCCAACAGATTCAAAAACTTTACATTCTTTTGCCCTGGATATTTCCCGTAACTGCGGGTACCGCCAAAAATCGTCTACAATAATGAATTGACCGGCTTTCATCCTTGGTTCAACATACTTAAAGCATTTTACTCTCTCCTGGAAAGACCAATCCTGCCCGTCAATAATTATTATATCGAAATCCTCCTTATCAACAGTTCTTATATATTCACTTTGTTCAAAGTCTACGGGGTTTTTAAAATCGTACTCAGCTAAGATCACTTCTACATTCAAAATATTTAATTCTCCCAATCGCGATTGAACTTTATCCATCCATTTTCTATCGTCCTCGACAGCCACAATAGATTTTGCTTTTTTGGAAAACAAGATTGTTGATCCACCCGTGCCGTATTCAAATATTTTCTTCCCTTCAATAATAGAATTTACATATTCAATAGCCTTATACGACCACCAGGGTAATCCCAAATCAATAGGTAAAGGGTGGTTCAGAATATTGTGCTTTACATATGAAGGAACCAGCGCGGGATTGCTTATTAAATTTACCACGACTTTAGTTACACGTTCGGTGTTTGATAGATTCATAAATGTTTTTGATTTTTATTACCAATTATTTTCACCGGATTACCGGCAACTATTGTATTTGGGTCAACATCTTTTGTTACCACGCTGCAGGCACCTACTAAAGAATGCTCACCAATAGTAATGCCGGGCATAATAAAAGCTCGTGCACCAATAAATGCATGGGCACCTATGACTATCGGCGAGGTAATCAAATTCATAGATGAATGATTAAAGGCATGGGTACCCGTACAGATATAAACCTCTTGGGCAACAGTGGCATGTTTATGAATTTCTATTATGCCTAATGAATAAAGATTTGCTCTATCTCCAAGTGCTGACCGATCGTGAAGAATTAAATTCCAGGGCACTTGTATTCTTGCTCTTTGGTGAACAAAAGGCCTGCCGTATATTTTGGCCCCAAAAAGCCTTAACCAGGCTATCCGCCAGCCATTTGCTGGTTTTGGAGTCCATGAGCAGAATATCAACCAGGCATATTCCCACAAAAGCATTTTCGCTCGTTGACGCTTTGTCCACGGGCTGCTAAACTGCGATATTTGCGAATGAATGATCATGATGATTTATGAAAAGAGAGTTTTTTTTTGTTTATCATTTGGCTGAATGTCTCTAAAAATAATAGGGAGATATTAAAGGTTGAATGGCTGTCACGAACTTTCAACGCTTCCCGTGATAACTTCGACATCAGCGAATCATCGTTTTGCAAACGAGCGATTGAATTTTCAAGTAATTCAACAGCTTTACTATTTCTATGATCGAACACCAATCCATTAATTCCATCTTTAATAAAATCTTTAAAGCATTCGAGGTTAGAAACTATGGGCACACAACCCCAGGCCATGGCTTCCAATGGCGCTAAACCAAAAGTTTCACCTTTTTCAGCAACGGATGGATAAATAAAAACAGACGCCTCCTGGTACATCAGATGCAATTTATTTGTGTTAAAAACCGGTCCTGTAAATTCAACCTGGGTATCTGCCGCTAATTGCTTCAACCTTTGCAGGTACATAAGTCCTCCTCCTCCAGCGCTTATTTCCCAAGGCCCCACAATTTTCAATTTCCAATTTCCTTTTAAAGCTTTAAAAGCATTTATAAGTATTTCCAATCCCTTTTCCGGATGAACCCTGCCAGTATATAACAAAATATTTTTTTTTCGGCTTTGATCGATATCGATTAAATTATCAAACGGGAGTGGGTTCGGTATCATAATTACCTGCTCGTGATTACGGTCGGGTAGTTCTTGTTTGATTGCACTTGCTACAAATGCTGAATTTGCCCTTAACATCAAAGATTTTTTATACCATTTCATTTGTCCTTTAGGTATCCGTGCGACATCAACCACACAACGTCTTCGCAACCGGGAGGATAAAAGAATGGGTGCCCAAAATGTATTCGTAATTACTATATCGCAATCAATGGGTATAATTTTCCTGGCACGAATGGTATAGAGCAGATCAAGCCATTTTAAATATATCCCGGATGAAGGAATTGTATATCCCGGAATACGCTTATGTTTTACCCCATCAATAATTTCTTCCTCCTTCAGGTCAGGATAGCTACGCGAAATATGTTTAACCTCATGCCCTTGTTTTGCAAAATTTTTTCCCAGAGCGAACCACATTTTTTCAACCGCCCCACCAAGTGTTGGTGGAACGGGTAAGAATGCACCCTGCAGAATTATAATTTTCAATTGCCAGTTCTTAAAATTTAATGTAAAACTTCTGCCAAACGTTTTACTACCAGTTCTATTGCAAATTTGCTTTCGTATATGTCACGAGCCCGGCGTCCCATTTCTTCTTTCTCGTCTTTTGTCGACATTAACCATCGCTCAAATAATTCTATGGTTCCGCGTATTGAATCCTGTGCCACAATACCGGCTGCGTTTGTTTCGATATCCTTCCAAATATTTATTTTATTTGAAATAAGAACCGGCTTACTACATGCTAAGGATTCTGCCACAGCTATTCCGAAGTTTTCCTGGTGACTTGGCAGTACAAAAACCTCGCAACCATAGAATGCTCCCCATTTTGCATCGCCGGTTAACATACCTGGAAAAAAAACTGAACCCCGAAGTTTTTCATCTTCGGAAGCTATTTGTATCATTTCTTTTCCAAAATCGCTGTCAAGTCCGGGTCCTGCAATAACCAATGCAGGCATTTCAATTTCTTCTTTTGTCACTTTATTTAAAATTTGCCTGTAGGCTTTTATTAGTATATCAACGCCTTTTTTTTCATGAACCCTACTTAGAAAAAGAAAATAAGGACGCCCAAGGATCTCCGGGCAAAAGTTTAAAAATGCTTTTGTCATTGGCGTAGAATAGGCTGGGGGTGCATCAACTCCCAAACCCACTACTATTTCTTTTTTTGGAATAAACGGGTGAAATGATTGATGCGCTAATCGAAGTTCTTCATCGCAGGTAAAAAAAAGTGCATCAGCATTATTCACCACGCGGTTTTCAAAAATCTTCCAGTAAATAAAATTCCTGATTGCCTTTAACTTACGGCCTTCTGCTTTTTGAAAATAGGGATCTAACATACCATGTGGCATCACAAACATTCTGGAATTACTCAAAATTTCTTTGCTTGTACGATTCTTTTTCCTTTCTTTTCTAATTGCCGTTTTCGTTGCGTAAGCATGATATAACCATAATCCATGAACAATTACGGCATCATACCTATACAAGTGTTTTCTTAACCATGGTAATAATTTGGGACTATAGCACCAGGGCCCTTTAGCTGGTCCAAGTGCATAGATTGGAAAACTAGCCGTAAGAAAGGTTGCATTTGGATCATCAAGGCAAACGACCTCATTATTTATGTCATGGTTCGAAAGTCCTTTTATCATTGTTTGCACCGCCTGGGTTACGCCACCAAAAGCAGGATCGATCCCAGCAGTAACATGCAATATTCTTAACCTCATTAATTCCTAAAATTTTTAATGAAAACATCCACAACTTTCTAGTGAGTTGTATTTTTTGAGTGCGGGGATAAGAGAAAAGTTTTCTTATTGATAAGAAATTACCTTTTTATATATTTCTTCAATCTTATCAATCGTTACTGACGTGTCAAATCTTTTGCAATTTTGGAAACCTTTTATAATGATGTTTTCACGTTCTTCATTGGTAAGACTTACAATTTTATCAACCACTCTTGCTCCTTCTTTAGCCCAATTTTTATACCCTGATTCCGATAATGGGGATTTATCGATATAAAAGGCCACGCCGTTTCCAACCTCTGTCATCGGCCTTTCCCTGGTGGTAATTACGGGACAGCCAGAAGCCATCGCTTCAGCAATAGGCCATCCAAATCCTTCAGCATATGATGGGAATAAAAAAACTATTGCGCCTGCATATGCCATCCGTACCCATTTATCTTCAATGCCGGTTAAAATATGTATGCCAGATTTAAAAGGAGATTTTGAATATGCTTCCAGCAACTTCGTATCTGGTGACTCACCAATAAGTAATAGAGGAATTGAAGAAGTATTTGATTGCCTCCATGCATCATAAATTTTTATTACCCCTGGTCTATTTTTATACCATTGATTACCCCCGACATGGAGCAGGAAACCCTTTGAAAGATTTATTTTAAAATAGTTACCGAGTTCTTTTCTTGCTTGTAAAGGATCCAGACTTTTGAATGATTGATTTAAACCATTATAGACCACTTCCGATGTTAACGGCGATGATGATAAAAGCTGATGCAGATCTTCCTGCGTTTTTTTTGATACCGAAATAAAATGTTTACCCTTGGAATATCCTTTGAAAATAATAGATTGATATACTTTGCCAGTGGCACCCGTTTTATTTTCAGGAATATATCCAAGCGCTGAATGTTGAGCAAGAAAATCATGGCAGTGTATAACATGTGGACGTTTTACGACCATTGGTACCCAGGGACCCAACGCTTGATCGGAAAAAATAAAAAGTGTATTATCTGAACAGCGCTTGATCCTTAAAGTTGTTTTCAATGGGAATAAAAAAAATTGATCGATATATCCAAGCCACTTCTTAAGGCCAGGACTTACAGGAAGACGATAAAAAAAAGCATCTGGAGACCACATTTGAACTTCATGTCCGCGAACTCGCATGCCCTCCGCAAGCATAGTGGCAAAACGAGGCATACTTTGGGAACGTATAAAAGAAGGATGTGAAAAAATCACCAAATTCATTAATGGCCTATTTTTCTTCTAAGTGAAATGATTGGATTACGAAAGTTCATTGGCAAAAGCAGTAGCTACGTTTTTTATGGAATATTTTTGCAGTGTTTCTGTTGCCCAGTCAAAGTCCCTTTCAAATTGCGAAAGTTTTAATACACATTGTGCTAATTCTTTTTCATTATTTTCTTCAAATACTGCAAACCGGTCAAGGTTTTTAAAATCAGCACTGCAGCCAACTGCATTACTAACTATTACTCCGCAACCGGCCTGTAAGGCTTCGTTAGCAACCAATCCCCACGTTTCCCCCATTTTTTGTGAGGGCAGGATTAAAATATCCATGGCCAAGTAGTGTTCCGGTAATTTGGTTTGATTGATAAATCCAGCAAAAAAAGAATGAACTCCAAATTTTTTGCTGGCATCCCTTCCCAATTCCTTTAACTCGTTTTCCAATTCACCGCTACCAATAAAATATAATGTTAGATTTTTCAATAAATCCGAGGGCAAATGCTTAAGCATTTTATAAAGCATCCAGGGATTTTTTTTAGCAATGAATTTGCCGGAAAAACCTACCACAAAACGATCACTTTCAATCCCCGCGCTTTTCCTGCCCTGCATTCGTAATTGTTTTTTTAAAGTGTTATCAAATGGTTCAAATCTGTCTACTGTGCAATAATGTGCTTCTGCCAGTTTATATGACTGAACCCCATGATTTAAATAATGCAAGCGATTCAATTCACCGATGTAAAAAAATTTTTTTATACCAGCATAAGCAATTTGATAGAAGCAATACCTTAAAAGAGTTTTTATTTTAGTGCGTGTAAATGCATGATCCTGGCTTTCACTTCTTAACCAGATAGGAATTCCTCTGCGCTTAGCCTCGAGGTAAACTACAAAATCAAACTTATAATTTAACCCGGTTAATAAAATGGCTGATGGTGATAATCTTTTAATTTCTTCTTTAACACCATCTCCCGTCAACGACTGCCAGCCCGATAGCGGAATCCCTTTTTCGCAGTTGAGAATTGAGAAAGAATAACCCTCTAGAAGTGGTTCGTCCCAAGCCATATTTTTTCCAAATTCTTTATCCTGATAACCTCGTACTGAACAATCGGTAGCATACACTACATGTATAGCACCGGGATTTAGTTGCTCAATGGTTTTCCAAATCGGAACTCTATATTGAACAGGATGTGTGTCAAAAACAAGTAAATTTCTGCTCATATAGTTTGGAAGGATTTATTTAATACGATATTAATTGGTCTCAATGTTTACGCCGTTCTTGTATCTTTCATAACGGGCAAGAAAAATGATTATACCTATAGCTAGCCACCACCAGATAGAAAGAGGAGATTGAATGCCAAACTGCGCCGTTAGCCCTTGAATGCATACGTAGGCAAATGGAACTGAGGCTGCAGAAGCAAGCGTTTTATTTTTTAGCATCCGCCATAGTCGATAAGACAAGAAGATCATCGAAAGTCTAAAACCATACCATATAACAGCAAGGTATATACCCCCTTCCCAGAATGTAGTAGCCACATCACCTTCGGTCCAAAACCCGCTTTGTCTAATTTCAGAAGCATAAGAGCTTACCGCTGCAGCTCCATTACTCATTATACCTAAACCGTTCCCAAACCATATTGATATTAGATCCTGATCTGTAAACCAATCTACCCATTCAGTAAATCCACCAAGTATTCTATTTATGATTTCTTCACTGTGGGTTAAACTTTCTGTACCGGAAGATCTTTCATCATAGGCCATAAAAAATTCCGGCTTAACAGTTCTTACTGCGGATAGAATTATGGCACAAAAGGAAATGACTAAAGCGCCTTTAAAGAACCATCCAGGTCTCCTCGCTGCAATTAACAAGAATCCTAAAAGAATTGTAGAGGCACATCCCAAAACAGCAGTTCTACCACCGGTTATAAAAGCGCTTATGGCAAGCATCAATCCTAATACTGAAAACACAAGTGGCAGTAATCCTGTTTTTAGCCAGGAAAATTCCTTTGGCGGCATAAAAAAACTGGCCGCTAAAAAAAAAGACTCAGCAATCAAAAACCATGAGTATTGTGCAGTAAATGAAAACGTGGAGGAAACTCTTAAATAGCCCCCAGCAGAAAAAGCTTCCAAAGAATCTCCACCAACACTCAAATTGATCCAGTGTGAAGATGGAAGAGAATTCTGTAGCACGGCTACTAAAGTTGTTGGAATAATCATTAGGGAAGTAAAAAAAATAAACCTCCGGAAGTTCTGCTCCTTATATATAGGGAAAGCAACAGCTACAGCTACTCCAATAACAATATATAAGAGATATTGTTTGCAGGCAAAAACCGCTAAAACCGGATCTTTAAAACTGGTAAAATGTAATATGGGGAGAAACAGGATAAATAATATGAACCATAACGATTTCAATTTTGTTATAACATCAGGAAATTTACTGCCGGCAATTTTGAATACTATAATGACACAAAGTATATCTTTTAAAAAAAAGATAGGATTGCTGAGCGCCGGAAAAGCCTTTCTCAAAATACCCTCAAAGACCAACAAAAGCAATAAGGCGTAAAGTATCCTTTCACATTGGTCGGAGATTTTTCTATTGATGGATTCTTTCATCTAAAGTTTGACTTTGGACAATGTGCTCACGAGATTTTTTCCTGTTTCTTCCCAACCATTTAATTGTTTCGACCTGTTAAATGCATTTTGTTGAAACTTTTTAAACAATTCAGGATCGTCAACGAAGGCTTGCAATTTTTGCCAGATTGAGATGCTGTCCCGGATAGGTAATATATAACCTTCCCTTCCGTCCGTAATAATATCATCAGCACCTGTATTACATGTTGTAATTATGGGAAGACCAAAAGATAAAGCTTCCCCTAGTACAAGTGCCAAACCCTCCTCTATTGATGGTAGACAAAAAACATCTGCCGCATGATAGGCCTGCTCTAAATTTTTTCCTTTTAAGACTCCAGTAAAAACAATATCCGGAGTGAGAATTAAGCCATTCAACGCTCCGTCATTTACATTAGGCCCTACGAGTACTAATCTTTTTTTGGGATGAGATAATTTTTTGAAGGCTTCAATTAAATACCGAACGCCTTTTCGTACACATATACTGCCAACATACAAAATAGTGTAGCTGCTTTGGCCCTGGTCGTTTTTTATATTGGCATCATCATGGTATGACGATTTGTTAAAACCATATGACACCTTTAATAATTTTCTTTCCGGAAAACCTTTAGCAATAAAACTTCTTTTTACAAACTCGGAGGGTAATAAAATATAATCGGCCTCTTCATATTCTTTCACACGTCGCATTTTTTCTTTTAGAGGAAATGGCTTCCAACGCAAATTCAAATTTTTAGATTCGGTTTCTAAAATATCTTCCTGGAATTCAACATGACTATTCACAGCTTCAACAATAGTGATCACTCCCTTTTTTTTAGCATATCTACAACTCATTAATCCACTTCCATTATAAAAAAGAAAAACATTGCATTCATCTATAAACTTTCGGCAGGCAATGTCCTGTTCCACTTTTGATAAATAAGCCAAATAAAGGCTGATAGCTGAAGGCAATTTGCCTTTTAGACTAGCAATGTAGAGCGTCTGTAAAATATCTGAGTGATGTAGTTTTCCTTTTAATTCCGCAGTTGTTGAACGGGAGCTTATCCTTGGGAAACCACTTATGAACGCATGAAGACAGTTTGCAGCATTTAAGGCACCGGCGTATTTGTAATGATGTGCCCTGTTCGGTGCAGTATAAACAACTTTCATCCCCCTAATTCAGATTGACTTAAACTTTTTTTATCAGTGTACTTGCAGATCGATTCGATGATGGTTAAATATTTCTTTGCTATCACGCGGGGATGATGTGCTGCAATATGCAAATTTGCTGCTTCTTTTAGCTGTTTCTCAAGAGTAGAATTATTGACTAGTTTTTGAATGGATTGTACCAGGGCATCAACATCACCTCTCTTGAATTTTAAGCCCGCATTACCAACCGCATCTGGTAATCCACCTCCGTCCGAAACAATCGGAATGCATCCGCAAGCCATACCTTCAAGAGCAACAATACCAAAAGGTTCTTCCCAAACTGAAGGCACAAGCAGGTATTTATGTTGATTAAGACAGCGAGCAAGCTTTTCACCACTTAACGAGCCGGTAAAGTGAACGTGATTCTCTAAATGTAAATCTGCAACAGCTCGCTCAAGATTATTTCTTTCAGGGCCATCTCCAACAATCGTTAATGAATATTGCGTACCATTGATTTCTTTTGGTTCCTGGTGTAAAAGATGATGAATTGCCTGGATCGCCAATATTGCTCCCTTGTCCGAAACCAGCCGACCAACAAAAACAAAATTGGAATTTCGATTGATGCCGGAAATAATTTTAAAATTATCTACATTATAAGAATTTGCAATTATCGTTGCGCTTGGGTAGCATCGCTTGCGTACTGCATCACTAATTGCTACCACTCTATCTGCCCGGCTCAAGGACCAATGCTTGATTTGATTAGAAATCCCTGACGTACTACTTAAATCACTAAGCCATGTCTGTAAAACGACAATAGAAGGACGTTTAAATAACATACCAGGCCAGGAAAGCCGAAGACAGGGGTTGTTTTCAAATACCAAATTTGCCCAGGCATGAGCCCTAAAGAGCTGTGTTTTATTTGGATTCCTTATGACCTTAAATGGAAACGAATTGCTGGTGTTATCCTCTGACCAGGTGAGAAGATGAACTTCATGGCCAGATTCCGCAAAGGTTCTTGCTAAAACTTCGGAGATCGTTTCAATCCCACCAATATGAGGATGAAAATAATGAGACAGGAATAAAATTTTAAGGCGCATTTTAAAACTTGATAATTTTTGATTAGTTAAATCTATGACTGCAAGATTCAATTAACCCTACCAAGCCAAAAAGGCATGGCAAGATTAAAAACCCGTTTTCCGGAGCGAAATAAATATTTGAATACCTGGACCCAATAGAAACGTTGACTTTCTAATAGAATACCCAATAAAACCGAGATTAACAGTACCACTCCCAGGGCTTGCCACATTTGCATTAAATCGTAAAGATTGTAATTGCAAGTCAATCTATAAAGTACCAAAAGCGGATAGTGAAGTACATAAATTGGAAAGGTAAGATCTGCAACTTTTCTAAATTTCTTTGTGAAATTACTCTCAGTGGTAAATTTTGTCTCAATGGGCATAAACCAGAGAGATAATGCTATAAATAAACCGACAACCCAATCAGTAAGAAACTGGTTAGAATAAAAGAAAGGAGCTTTCCCAAGAGGGTTGGGAAAAGGTTTTAAATAAATAACCATAGTCACCGCAAAAACCAATGACACCACAACAAGCACCCAGGACGTAAATCTATTAAACGATGGTCGTGGTATAATATAAACAAGGACACCTGCTAACCAGATTGGCATCATCAAAAGAATTTTAGGCCCGGCAATCAAACATGCGGCTAAAGGAAGCATGAGAGATTTTAATCCTTTGGGCCGGTACAAATACAATCCGAAAATGGTGTAATACCAAAATTCATAACCTAAGGACCACAGGGGTCCATTGATTGGCGGAGCGGCAGAAAAAAACCAAATTTCATTTAAAAATAAACTTGATAAGATATAGCGTGGAAAAGAACTACCCCTTGAATACATTTCATACAAATAAGAATCAGAACTTTTTAAAATTATTTCAGCAATCGCAGTGAAAAGTAATGCCGGTATCATTATAGAGCATAGCCGGCTTAACCTGGCTTGCGCATACAGATTGCCACCCCTGTTTTTGCTATTGGCCGTGTAAGAAATTACAAATCCTGAAAGAACAAAAAAAACAACAACTGCCGCATGTCCTGCGCTACTTATTTTCTTTGATGTTTCAAGGTGTGTTGAAAACCATTGATCATAAGCATGATGAAATAGTACGAATAATGCTGAAGCCAATCTTAGAGCATCCAGGAAAACCATTGCAGGACCTGCAATTATTTTATGCTTACTCACTTGCTTGCAAATTTTCAATAATAAGAGGATTGTATCAATTCCCAGATAAATAGCCTACTGAAGAGAATCTATAAATTGTGATGATACAACAGACAATGGCGAGCCACCAATAAAGTTTTTATTAGTCAAACATTCCCCGAAGTTTCCCTTACGATATTCTATTATTTTAGACGATGCATCAGTAATTTCAAACCCCCTGGCTTTCCATGATGATCTTACACACAATACAGGTAACCCGTGTTCCAGCATAGCGGCAACTGAACCGCTTTTTTCTACCAACGCCATAGGAGTTGTAGTAATTCCTATTGATGATTTCAATAAAACTTCCGATATCCTGTCAGGTGTCTGCTCTCCTAACAACTGAATGGTTAATCCGGCGGATGACCATGCGGAAATCCAATGCGCTTGTTCCTTCCCTGTACGACCAATCAATCTTAAAATTATTTGTACCGATTTCTCTTTTGAATAAACAGCAACTTCTTCTGCAAACTGAGATACGTCGGCACCTGGATGTATACCTCCAAAAATAACAAGGTAAATAGTCTTTTTTTCGTCTTCATTTTTGCGAATAGCCTGGCTGGATTTTTTGCTTATTGGAATATTTCCAAATATTGGTAGATAACGAACTTCAATACCCAGTTTTAAAAGTTGAGCCTGGTATAGTGCAGTTTGAGTATGAACAGCTACAGGTTTCAGTGTTTTAACAAGCATCTGAATCAATAATTTTTGTACGTATCCAATTACTCTTTCCTTCCTGGATGAATTGATATCCATTCCGATCCATAACTCGTGAAACATAATGTGACATCGATATCCTTTTATCAGAAATTTCAATTGGCGAATGAGTGTGAAAGGAAGGCCCTTTTTATTAAAAGCATAAGAAACAAACTGCAGGCTTATTATGTCTGGATTAAATAGTTCAAGCCACTTTCTTGCCTGCTTCAGACGTTTTGAATTATTCCATCCTGAAGGAATACGGAAAATGGTAACTTTTTTTTCGTGTGGATTGTGAACATCAAAAAATTCTTTATTAACAAAATGATCATTAAATGCAAGAACACCTACATCGTGACCCTGGTGAATCAATTCATCAGCCAGTCTCCGTATGTAGTCACCAACCCCATCCCTCCCAGGTTCAAGACCACCACATAGAAAAATAATTTTCATAAAACTAAATACTCAAAATATTATTAGACTTTTTATCGAGGTATGTAAAATATTTATGGGCACTTCCTTCAACTAAGTGAAGACCATCGTTGTAATAATATTGATCTAAAGGGTCGGGGTAAACCCATGAGCATTTATAGTTCGCAAAAAAATCTTTTAATTCTCTTCTTTGAAATTGGAATAAAGGAGCATCCACTAATTGAGGATCTAAAGGCATCTCGAAAAATATAATTTCGCAGCCTTGGGAAGAAAAATGATCAATATAATTTTTTAGCTTTTTTAAATTATTGAGAAATTGATTTCTTTCAGGCACCTCATCGTAAAGTTTTTTGAAAATCTCAACCGTAGGGGAAGTCATCGAGTTTGACTTAATACTATTTGTTTTATAAATATTCAATCGTTTAAATATTTCTGATAACAAAGAAGAGATTGTATGTTTTTTCAAAAGGGAAGGAAATAAATGTCTTAATTGATAAAGTCCAGGTCGGAATAGTTTTTCAATTAGCGGGGCGTCAAAGCCTTTGAAAATATAATTTGTTTCAATAAAAAGTGTTCGGGGTATTTTCTTTGACAAGGCAATAATTTCAACTCCTGAACAACTCCCGCTATAAGGAAAAAAAAGATTTACTAAATTTTTCCTCTGAGCCGGTCTTATTTTAAAATGACCAATTAGACCTGACCCAACAATTATTACCGGGTAATTTATATTTGAGTAAACAAATTCCTGAGCTCTTTCGTCATTTGTATAAATGTTTTGCTTTTTTAAAGGAAACAATACTAAAAAGAGATTTAATAAAAGAAACAAACCAAACGAGAAAATCAGGATATTCAGAATCAAGGTATATAAGCTTATGAAATAAATTTTACTACTGCTATCATCATTGAAAAAGCCTGCAGTAATAGGTGGAGTATAACAAACCTTCAGATCGTTTTCCTATAATTTTAGCGGGTACTCCTCCCACTACGGAAAAAGCCATTACATCATTAGTTACAACGGCACCGGCGGCAATAACCGCTCCCTGTCCGATTCGTACACCTGGAAGTATTGTTGCCCTGGTCCCAATCCAGACGTAATCCTCTATCACTACTTCTTTATTGCGTCCCTGGAAATGAGGAGATTGCAGATCATGATCCGCAGTTAATATTATTACTTCCTGGGATATTGATACATTTTCCCCAATAGTTATTCCTCCACGTGTATCAAGCCTGCATTTTGCATTGATCACTGAATTATTGCCGATAAAAAAATGTTTTGCCGAATCGAATGTGCAATGCATAAAAATTGAAGACTTGCTACCAGTATGAAATCCCATTACAGTTCGATAAAAAAATTTGCGCAGGCCATGAGACGGAATTGCAGCTATCCACTCATTGCAAAAGTATAATCGTAACTCAGAAAAAAATTCTCGTACCATACTAAAAACGGCGATAAAAACGGCCAATAAAATTTCCCGTCAAAATACTAATACGTTTTAATACAATTTGATTTGATGAATAACAAGCAACCGGGCCATCTACATTCAACCAAAAACGATGATCAGTTAATGAAGGAGGACTGCCTTTCAAAGCAGATCCGATGAATTTTTTTTTCCAGGGCTTAGGGCTGCCAACTGCATGTGACATAGTCCAACCTCCATGAATAAAGTCCATGCCTTCTGGTCCGATTTCGCTGATCGGTGAATCGCAACACATAGCTGCTATATTAAAGGCATCCTGGTCTATCGAATAAAAAGGGTAGGTCCTGTCTAACGACATAAACTGATCGTGGTTGGGATTATAATACTTAATTGCTGTCTCAATAATTTCATTCCATAAAGAAAGAAACTCAATATGTTTTCTTGATACTCCACAAAAACCGCTGTTAATGTAGGATCGTAGTTCGCGGGTTGATCGCCTGTTACATAGCTGAATGACTTTTTGCCATTCACGCCTTATCGGATGAGATGAAGGCATATCATTACTTGTAACCTCATGGACCATAGCGACGCCATGCATCATCCAGGTTTCATAAAACCCCCATCTGCATTTAACTACGATATCCGGGTCAAAATATGCAATTGCATCCGTGGCATTTGCCGGCCCATCAAATAATTCCAACATAAACTTGGGCTTGTAATGTGCAAGGTGATAGTCAGTTTTAATTGGTAGAAAATGAACTTGAAGACCTTCTGCTAATTCTAAAGACTTTCCTCCTGCCCAATTTAAATTTATGTTATCGGCTGCCTTAGTGGCCCATGGTGGTAATATATCACCCCTATAACCAATATAAAATTGACCTCTATATCCATTTCTATAAAGGGAATTCATCAATGCGGCCACGCCATAGTGATAATGTCCTTCAAAAAGTGTACAAATAGCTGAAGTCAATTTAATAAATTCAAAGGTTAAAAGCGATTAACACAAAAGATGATACAAAAAATACCCATCGATTAGAAAGGCAGCTAGCATTGCAAATACTCTCCACGGTATTGGTCCTTTTTGATTTTAATAATATTCGTTAACCCGTATACTCCATTTATTATTACATAGATAATGGTGGTAAGAATATTAAAAACCAAAACG
>Ga0190274_10000763_pt1 | contig 18739 bp, 17 predicted proteins | sample Popmic531T_FD_133002 | JGI IMG/M metagenome (GOLD analysis project Ga0190274, IMG submission 133002) | Populus adjacent soil microbial communities from riparian zone of Yellowstone River, Montana, USA - 531 T | ecosystem: Environmental > Terrestrial > Soil > Riparian zone | place: USA: Montana... | reverse complement strand
TTGCGCAGCCGCATCTCGGCCTGGAAGGCGGCGATCTCGGCGACCGCGGCCTCCTTGAACTCCTTCTTCATCGCCTCGCCCGACTCGAGCTGGGCGGAGTCGACGAGCACCGTGCGGGGGCGATCGACGAGGCGTCCGTCGTCGACGTTGCCGAACAGCGGCAGGTTGCCCGGCGCCCACCGCGTCTCGTCGCCGACGGCGACCCGGTAGCCGGCGATCCAGTCGTGGACCAGCTTGGAGACCGCGGTGTTCGGGCAGACGACGACGAAGACCGGAGGCGGGTGTCCGAGCGGCTCGAGCTCGGCCCGCCAGTGCCGGAAGCTGCGTTCGTACGACGCATAGAGGCTGCGCAGCGCCCCGACGAGCTCGTCCGGGGGCGTCCAGTCCCGGGCGTCGAGGTCCTTGCGAGGCCGCTTCGGCAGGGCCTTGCCGATCTTGTCCCACAGGTCCAGGTAGGTGACCGTGTCGTGTGCGGCGTCGTCGTCGACCGGCGTACGCGGCACCTTCACGATGCCCGATTCGATGGCGTCCATCAGCCCGAAGTCGCTGACGACCCAGGGAAAGATGAAGCCTTCCTTGTGCCCCGACCCCTTGAGGTAGAACGGCGTCGCCGAGAGGTCGTAGACCGCCTTGACGCCGACCTTCGCCGCGACCGCCCGCAGGCCCTTGAACCAGACCCGGGCGTCGGCGTTGCGAACGTCGTCATCGGTGTCGGGCACCTCGACATCGGGGTCGCCCCGCACCTCGATCGGCTTGTCCTGATAGCAGTGGTGCGCTTCGTCGTTGAGCACGAGGACGTCGCTCTGTCGCGTCGTCCCGCCGACACCCCAGCCCCGCAGGACGCGAGACACCATGGCGTCCGGGGACTCCTTGAACGGGTCGTCACGACCCTGGAGCAGGAGCTTGCGCGTGGTGGCGGCGATGCCCCTGATCTCCTTGCTGTCACGCGGCAGGAACTGGTGGTAGTTGACGACGAGGACCTGCGCCTTGCCGAGCTGGGCGCGCTGCTCCCCCGGCACCAGCTCACGCTGGTCGTAGTAGTTGTCGGCGTCGTGCGGCTGGAGCACTCGCAGCCGGTCCCGGATGGTGATGCCCGGCGTGATGACCAGGAACCGGCGAACGAAGCGGGAGTCGCGGGGGTTGGCGACCTTGTTGAGGGTGTGCCAGGCGATGAGCATCGCCATCACGACCGTCTTGCCGCTGCCGGTCGCCATCTTGAGCGCGACCCGCGGCAGACCGGCATTGTGCTCGGCATTGATCTCGGCCAGCGCGGTTCGCCAGTCCCGCCGAGCGCCGTACCTCTCGCGGCCGGCGACCTCGGCGAGGTAGATCGCGGTCTCGGCGGCCTCCCGCTGGGCGAACAGCACCCGGTTCTCCCGCAACGGGTCCGCCCAGTGCAGCAGCAGCCTGCGGGAGGTCGCGGTGACGCCTTCGTAGCCGCGTGCCCGCCAGACGTCGACCTCGGATCGCAGGTCGTTGATGAGCGAGTTCCGTTGGGCCTGCTCGTGCGTGAGCGCGAGCACCTCCTGCACCGACTCGTCCGCACCGCGTCTGCCCTTGCGCACCGGCGCGATCGGGATCAGCGACTCACTGGGACGTCGGCCTTCGAGAACGGTCCCGGTCGGCCCGCTCGGTCCCAGCTCGAAGTACCGGGCCGGCGCGACGTAGGGACCGTTGAGCACCGGATTCGCCAGGGGCGATGTCTCGTCCCGCGACGGACCCACCTCCTCGAACGGCTCAACGTATGCGGCTTGGCTCAATATATGAGGCTGTCATCGCGGCCGCGAGCAAACACGCTGGGCGGGTGGGCGCGACCGAACATCTCCCCGAGTTCACGACCCGCGCGAGGCTCTTCGGGGACAAGGTGCGGACCCGGCACGACGAGCTCGGCCTGACGGAGCGGCAGCTCATCGAGCGGACCGGCCTCAGTCGCAGCTACGTGCAGCTGTTGTTGAACAACCGCGGCACGGCCAAGCACCCCGACACGGGCAAGCACGGGCCGGTGAACCCGACCCTGGACGTCATCTGGCGACTGTCCGAGGCGCTCGACCTCGACCCGGCGTACCTGGTCGACAGCGACCGCGAGGTCGAGCACCACCCGAACGGTCGGTGAGGGTCAATCGGACCAACGGTGGGCTGGTCGCGCACGGGCGGCTTTGGCCGGGGACGCAAGACGGCGACCGATGGTTCGCAGATCGGCCGGCCCGGCTTCGGGCGGGGCGGCTCGGCGACAGGGGTCGCCTCGGCGCCCAGGGCGAACACCGGCGCTGGTCCGTCGCTCTTCGCACGCTTGCGCAGTTCATAAAACGACTTGCGGGAGATGCCGTGCTCGGCCCCGAGCGTCGAGGCCGAAGTGTCACCACCAGGCTGCTGCGACACGACAGAGTCAAACGAACCGCCACATCTCTTGTGTTCGAACATATGTTCGACTATAGTGGCGAGATGACGCCCCCCGACCACCTTGATGCCACGGCCACTCTGGCCGCGGCCGAGGCTGCGTTGACGGAGCGGCGCGCGGCGCAGGTGCGCGACCTGCAGCTGGTGCTGCACTGGGCCGACCTGCACCTCTCCGACCCGCAGGCGGAGCCGGGCGCGACACCGGTGAGTCGCGGTGGCGAACGCCTGGTCGAGCTGGGTGGCGATGGGACCCCGGCCGTCCAGGAGCTCTGCGTCCACGAGCTGGCGATCGCGCGACAGACCCATCCGGCGTCGACGCGCACCACGATGGCGGACGTCCTCGACCTGCGCCACCGACTCCCGCGGACCTGGGCGACCGTCGTCGAGCTCGCCTGCGAGCCCTGGGTGGCGACCAAGGTCGCCCGGATGGCGCGTCGACTCGATCGGGAGCAGGTCGGGCTGGTCGACGAAGCGGTCGCCGCGGCGATCGTCGGCGAGTCCCCCGGCCGGGTGCTCGCGATCGCCGAGGCCAAGGTGATCGAGGCCGACACGGTCGCTCATGCCGCGCGACTCGACGAAGCGCGACGGCGGCGCGGCGTATGGCTCAGTCGTACCGATCTCGAGACGGGCTCACGCAGCGTCTTCGCCCGGGTCGAGCCGGGCGATGCGGCCTGGATCGACGCGATGGTCGAGCGGATCGCCGACGCGCTGGTGGACCGACCCGATGTGCTCCGCGCGCATCACCCCGACCTCCCGGCTGCCCTCGACGACCTGGGCCGTGACGAGCTGCGCGCGATCGCGTTCGGCTGGCTCGCCCGCCCCGAGGACGTGACGTCGCTGCTGAACGCGCCCGATGCCGCCGCGCCGCGCCGCGCCCACCAGCGGGCGACCATCTACCTGCACCTCCACGAGAGCGTGCTGCTCGGCGCAAGCTGCGGTGTCGGCCGGGTAGAGCGGCTGGGACCCGCGACCCTCGAGCAGATCGCCCGCCTGCTCGGTCATGCGCACGTCACGATCAACCCGGTGATCGACCTGGTGGAGCAGGTCAGTGTCAACGCCTACGAGTTCCCGACCCGCGTCGCCGAGCGCGCCCGGTTGCGTTGCGTCGGTGACGTCTTCCCGTACGCCGTCAACACGGACACCCTGTCCGCCCGATACGACAACGACCATCCGGTCCCCTACGACCCCGGCGGACCACCCGGGCAGACCGGCGACCACAACCTCGCACCCCTCGCTCGGTCACATCACCGAGCCAAGACCCATCGGGGCTATCGACTTCGACAGCTCGATGACGCGACGTACCTCTGGACCACACCGCACGGTCTCCGGCGGCTCGTCGACCCCACTGGGACTCACGAGCTCTCCGAGGCTGACGCCTGGTCACTCGAGCATGCCGACGACGTGGATACGGCGCTTGCTCAGCGCACCGGGTGACCGGCCGCGGCCAGTGAGCCCTTCACGTCGGCGATCCGCAGGGTGCCGAAGTGGAACACGGTCGCGGCCAGTACGGCGTCCGCACCGGCCTCCACCGCGGGCGGGAAGTGCTCGGTGGCGCCGGCACCGCCGGACGCGATCACCGGGATCGTCACCTCACGACGTACGGCGCGGATCAGCTCGAGGTCGAACCCGTCCTGGGTGCCGTCGGCGTCCATGGCGTTGAGCAGGATCTCTCCCGCGCCCAGCTCGGCGGCGCGGACCGCCCACTCGATCGCGTCGAGCCCGGCCGACTTGCGGCCGCCGTGGGTCGTCACCTCGAAGCCCGAGGCGGTGCCCGGCGCGCGACGGGCGTCGACCGAGAGCACCAGCACCTGGTTGCCGAACCGGTCCGCGATCTCGGCGACCAGCTCGGGCCGGTTGATGGCGGCGGTGTTGACCGCGACCTTGTCGGCGCCGGCGCGCAGCAGGCGGTCGACGTCCTCGACGCTGCTCACTCCCCCGCCGACGGTCAGCGGGATGAACACCTCCTCGGCCGTGCGCGACACGATCTCCATGGTCGTGGCGCGGCCCTCGTGGGAGGCGGAGATGTCGAGGAAGGTCAGCTCGTCGGCACCCTCGGCGTCGTAGATCCGGGCCAGCTCGACCGGGTCACCGGCGTCGCGGAGCTCCTGGAAGTTGATGCCCTTGACCACGCGGCCGGCGTCGACGTCCAGGCACGGGATGACGCGTACGGCGAGGCTCACGCTCTGCTCACCCCTGGGCCCTTCGTGAGCGCGAGGGCGTCCTCCAGCGTGAACCGCCCCTCGTAGAGCGCCGTGCCGGCGATCGCGCCCTCGACGCCGACCGGGACGAGCTCCATCAGCGCCCGGATGTCGTCGAGGGTCGTCACGCCACCGGAGGCGACCACCGGCGCGGACGTGACAGCGCAGACGTCACGGAGCAGCTGCAGGTTCGGGCCCTGGAGCATGCCGTCCTTGTTGACGTCGGTGACGACGTAGCGGGCACACCCCTCGGCGTCGAGCCGGGCGAGGGTCTCGTAGAGGTCGCCGCCCTCCTTGGTCCAGCCACGAGCAGCGAGCGTGGTGCCGCGGACGTCGAGGCCGATCGCGATCCGGTCGCCGTGCTCGGCGATGATCCGGGCGCACCACTCGGGCTGCTCCAGCGCGGCGGTGCCGATGTTGACCCGGCGGCAGCCGGTGGCGAGGGCGGCCGCCAGCGACTCGTCGTCGCGGATGCCGCCGCTCATCTCGACCTGGATGTCGAGGGCGCCGACGATCTCGGCCTGGAGCTCGCGGTTGGTGCCGCGGCCGAAGGCGGCGTCGAGGTCCACGAGGTGCAACCACTCGGCGCCGGCATCCTGCCAGCGCATGGCCGCGGCCACCGGGTCGCCGTATACGCGCTCGGAGCCGGCCACGCCCTGGGCGAGCTGGACGGCCCGCCCCTCGGTGATGTCGACGGCGGGGAGGAGCTCGAGGTAGTCAGACATGTCTTCTCTCGGGTCAGCTGGTGAGCAGGATCAGGACGACGGGGGTGATCAGCAGGCTCACGGCGAGGGCAAGGAACCGGACCGCCCAGTCGCCCGACGCGAGCCAGACCATCAGGTTGACGACGAACACCGAGATCACGAACAGCGTCGAGCGGGTACGCCGACGCTGGGCGATGATCCCGCCGGGACGCTTGCGGGTCTTCGGCAGCCGGGACGTGAGCGCGGCCATCCGGGCGTCACGACGGGCCTTGCGCTCCACCTCGGCCGCGCGGGCCGCGGCGGCGACCGCGGCCTCCCGCTCGCGCTCGGCGCGACGCTGGGCACGCTCCTTGCTCATAGTGACTTGACCCAGTTGCGCAGCAGCGCCGCGCCCGCGTCGCCGGACTTCTCGGGGTGGAACTGGGTCGCCGTGAGTGGACCGTTCTCGACGGCCGCCACGAACCGGTCGCCGCCGTGCTCGGACCACGTGACCAGAGGCGCCCGGGTCCGGTCGTTGGTCTCGAGCGTCCACTCGCGGACGGCGTACGAGTGCACGAAGTAGAAGCGCTCGTCCTGGATCCCGTCGAACAGCGCGGTGCCCGGCGGTACGTCGACGGTGTTCCAGCCCATGTGAGGCACGACGGGCGCCTGGATCCGCTCGACGACACCCGGCCACTCGTCGCAGCCCTCGGTCTCGACGCCGTGCTCGACGCCGCGCTCGAACAGCACCTGCATGCCCACGCAGATGCCCAGCACCGGGCGACCGCCCGCGAGCCGCCGCCCGATGATGCGCTCGCCCTTGATGGCGCGCAGGCCGGCCATGCAGGCGGCGTACGCGCCGACGCCGGGGACGAGCAGCCCGTCGGCGTTCAGGGCCGTGTCGAAGTCGCTCGTGAGCGTCACCTCGGCACCCGCGCGCTCGACCGCGCGCACGGCGGAGCGGAGGTTCCCCGACCCGTAGTCGAGGACGACGACGCTGGGCTTGGCAGTCAGAGCGAACCCTTGGTCGAAGGCACGCCCGTCTCCCGCGGGTCGATCGCGACGGCGTCGCGGAAGGCCCGGGCGAACGCCTTGAACTGGGTCTCGACGATGTGGTGCGGCTCGCGGCCGGCCAGCACGCGCACGTGCAGCGCGATGTGGGCGTGGAAGGCGATCGTCTCGAACACGTGCCGGGTCAGCGAGCCGAGGTAGTCGCCGCCCAGCACGACGTACTGCTGTCCCTCGGGCTCGCCGGTGTGCACGCAGTACGGACGGCCGGAGACGTCCACGACGGCCTGCACCAGCGCCTCGTCGAGCGGCACGGTCGCGTCACCGAAGCGGCGTACGCCGGACTTGTCGCCGAGCGCCTCGCGCAGCGCCTGGCCGAGCACGATCGCGGTGTCCTCGACGGTGTGGTGGGCGTCGATGTGGGTGTCGCCCTCGGTCTGCACCGTCAGGTCGAGCAGCGCGTGGCGGCCGAACGCGTCGAGCATGTGGTCGTAGAAGCCGACGCCCGTGGAGATGTCGGTGCGGCCGCTGCCGTCGAGGTCGACCTCGACCAGGACCTTCGACTCCTTGGTCTGCCGCTCGATGCGCGCGGTGCGACTCATCCCTGCTCCTCCATGACCTCGGTCAGTGCCTGCTTGAACGCCATCATCTCGTCCGCCGTCCCGATCGACACGCGGAGCCACCCTTCGGGACCGGTCTCCCGGATCAGCACGCCCCGGTCGAGCAGCCCCTGCCACACAGCATGACGGTCCGCGAAGGTCCCGAACAACGCGAAATTCGCATCCGAGTCGGCGACCTGGAGCTCCTGGGCGCGCAGCCAGTCGACGGTCGCGTCCCGCTCGGCGCGCAGCTCGTCGACCTTCCCGAGCAGCTCGGGAGCGTGCCGCAGCGCCGCGAGCGCGGCCGCCTGGGTGACCGCGCTCAGGTGGTAGGGCAGCCGGACGACGCGGATCGCGTCGCAGATGGCCGGATCGGCGGCGAGGTAGCCCAGCCGGAGGCCGGCGGCGGCGAACGCCTTGCTCATGGTGCGGGTGACGACCAGGTTGCGGTGCTCCGGCAGCAGCTCGACCGCGCTCGGGACCCCGGTGCGCCGGAACTCGCCGTACGCCTCGTCGACGACGACGATGCCGTCCTGAGCCGCCTCGCAGAGCCGGCCGACCGCCTCCGGCGGGAGCGCGGTGCCGGTCGGGTTGTTGGGGCTCGGCAGCAGCACGACGCTCGGCCGCCGCTCCTTGATCAGGTCGTGCGCGTGGTCGAGGTCGAGCGAGAAGTCGGTCTCGCGGTGGCCGACGATCCATTCGGTGACGGTGTCGCGGGCGTACTCGGGGTACATCGAGTACGTCGGCGCGAAGCTCAGCGCCAGCCGTCCCGGTCCGCCGAAGGCCTGCAGCAGCTGCAGCATCACCTCGTTGGAGCCGTTGGCCGCCCAGACCTGCTCCGGGCCCACGCCGTGCGGGGTGTCCCTGCCGAGGTACGCCGCGAGCGCGGTGCGCAGCTCGACGAACTCACGGTCCGGGTAGCGGTTGAGTGTCGTCGCGGCGGCGGCGACGGCCGCGGCGATGTCGGCGGCGCACGCGAGCGACGGCCCGTACGGGTTCTCGTTGACGTTGAGCTGGACCGGGACGTCCAGCTGCGGGGCGCCGTACGGCTCGATCCCCCGCAGCTCCTCGCGGAGCGGCGGCCAGCTCACTCTGCCGATTCCTGGGGTGAGAACCGCACCGACACCGCGGCGCCGTGACCGGGCAGGTCCTCGGCGTTGGCGAGCGTGACGACGTGGTCGGCCACCTCGGCCAGTGCATCGCGGGAGTAGTCGACGACGTGCACCGACTTGGTGAAGGCGCGCACCGACAGCCCGCTGCTGTGGCAGGCGCAACCCGCCGTGGGCAGCACGTGGTTGGAGCCGGCGCAGTAGTCGCCGAGGCTGACCGGGGCGTACTGCCCCACGAAGATCGCGCCGGCGTTGCGCACCCGGGCGGCGTACGACGACGCGTCGTCGGTGTGGATCTCCAGGTGCTCGGCGGCGTAGGCGTTGACGACGTCGAGGCCCTGCTCGAGGTCGTCGACCAGCACGATGCCGGACTGGTTGCCGGAGAGGCTGGTGCGGATCCGCTCGACGTGCTTGGTGGCGGAGACCTGCTTGTCCAGCTCGGCCTCGACGTCGGCGGCGAGCCGCTCGGAGGGGGTCACCAGCACGGCGGCCGCCAGCGGGTCATGCTCGGCCTGGCTGACCAGGTCGGCGGCGACGTACGCCGCGTCGGCGGTGTCGTCCGCGAGGATCGCGATCTCGGTCGGCCCGGCCTCGGAGTCGATGCCGACCTGGCCCTTGAGCAGGCGCTTGGCGGTGACCGTGTAGATGTTGCCCGGGCCGGTGACCAGGTCGACCTTCGCGCACGGACCGACGCCGTACGCGAACATGGCGATCGCCTGGGCACCGCCGACGGCGTACACCTCGTCGACGCCGAGCAGCGCGCACGCGGCCAGGATCGTCGGGTGCACGGCGCCGCCGAACTCCTGCTGCGGCGGGCTGGACAGCGCGATCGAGCGGACCCCGGCGGTCTGGGCGGGGACGACGTTCATCAGCACGCTGGAGACCAGCGGCGCCAGGCCACCGGGGACGTAGAGCCCGACCCGGTCGACCGGCACCTTGCGGTGGGTCACCCGGGCGCCGGGACCGAGGTCGGTCACCGCATCGTGCTCGAGCTCGTTGGCGCAGGTCAGCCGCAGCCTCCGGATCGACTCCTCGAGCCCGGCCCGGATGGCGGGGTCGAGCTCGGCCAGGGCCCGCTCCAGCGCCGCGGGCGTGACCCGGATGTCGTCGACGGTCACGCCGTCGAAGCGCTCGCCGTACTCCCGGATGGCGTCCAGCCCGCGGGTGCGCACCGCCTCGCAGATCGCATGCACCGCCGGCACCGCCGCCTCGACGTCGAAGTCGGCACGGGGCACGGCTGCGCGGTAGTCGGCCGTCGTCCGGTCGGCTCCTCGCAGGTCGATGCGCTGGATCATGCCGCGATTCTACGAGCGCGCGCCTGTCGCGCCGGATCGGCGACAGAGGCTGGACTAGGTTGAGCGTGTGAGCGACACGCTGCCGATGTTCCCGTTGAACGCGGTGCTGTTCCCCGGGCTCAGCGTGCCGCTCAAGGTCTTCGAGGACCGCTACCGCTCGCTCGTGCACCATCTGCTCCGCGTCGAGGACCCGGTGGAGCGGTCCTTCGGGTCGGTCGGCATCCGTGAGGGGTACGAGGTCGGCGACCACGGCGCCCAGTCGCTCTACCGGGTCGGCTGCCGGATGCAGCTGACCGAGGTCGAGAGCCACGCCGACGGGACCTTCGACGTGGTCGCGGTCGGGATGGAGCGGATCGAGCTCCAGCGCCTCGACACGACCGGCACCTTCCCGGTCGGCCACGTCGTCGACCGGCCCGACACGTCGGCACCGGTGCCCGAGGAGGTGCTGGAACGCGCCCGGGCCGCGTTCATCGCGTACCGGGTCGCGCTGGCCGACCTGCGCAGCGACCCGTACGACGGGGCGCTCCCCCGCGACCCGACGTACCTCTCCTGGACGCTGGCCGCGGTCGCCCCGCTGCCGATGGCGGAGCGTCAGTCGCTCCTCGAGGCCGAGGACGCGACCGAACGGTTGATCCTCCTCACCGATCTCCTGCGCACCGAGCTGCGCGCCATGAACGTCATCCCCTCGCTCCCAGCCACCGAGGTGGCCCGGACTCGGTGGTCGCCGAACTGATGGCCAAGCAGAGGCCGTCCGGCGGCACCCCTGCGACGGTCGCGCTGACCCGCGCCGGGGTCGCGTTCACGCTGCACGAGTACCACCACGACCCGCGTGCCGAGTCCTACGGCCTCGAGGCAGCCGAAGCACTCGGGGTCGAGCTCGGCCGGGTCTTCAAGACGCTGATGTCCAACGTCGACGGTGCGCTCACCGTCGGCATCGTCCCGGTCTCCGGCCAGCTCAACCTCAAGTCGCTGGCCCGGGCGGTCGGAGGCAGCAAGGCGGCGATGGCCAACGTGGCCGCCGCCGAGCGAGCCACCGGGTACGTCGCCGGCGGGATCTCGCCGATCGGCCAGAAGCGGGCGCACCCGACCGTGCTCGACCGGTCCGCCTCCGCGCACGCCACGATCTTCGTGTCGGCCGGCCGCCGGGGCCTGGACCTGGAGATCGCCCCCGACGACCTGGTGCGCGTCACCCGGGCGATCGTCGCCCCGATCGGCCGCTGAGACCGCTCAGTCGCTCGTCACCTTGATCATGGCGTGGGCGACGTCGTCCTCCACCCAGGCGCTCATGCCGAGGGCTTCCAGCGGCTCCAGGTTGTCCTTGACCTCGCCGTCGTCACCGGCGAGCTGGGCCAACCAGTCGTCGCCGGCGTCGAAGTTGACGTAGAGGATCGCGGCCGCCTCGTCGGCGTGCTCGACCACGTCGCGGAACGTGTCGGAGTCGCCGAGGCCGCCGTCCTCGAGGAGGACGGCACGGTAGTCGGCGTCCGGACCGAGGGCGACGACGTCGTCGTCCGCGTCGCTGTCGAGGACGCCGCCGTCCGCACCGTCGACAGCGGTACGGAGCTTGTCGAGGACGCCCTCGATGTCGTCGGAGTCGCCGACGACCTTGACGCCGATGCCCGTGGCGCCGATGCCGCTGTCCGCTTCCGGGCTGTACACGAACGAGGACGGGTCGAAGTCGGCGTCCACGGACAGTGCCACCGACTCGCCGACGAGGGTCTCGAGGTCACCGGGGAGGTCGAGGCCGAGCTGGGCACCGACCTCGGACATCAGGTCGTCCGCAGACTCTCCCGACGACTTCGCGACCTGGTCGAACACGTCGGTCACCCAACCGTCCGCGAAGCTCACGCCGAGCGCCGCCGCGGTGTCGTCGGGCAGCGTCGAGACCGCCTCGGCGCCGTCGTCACCCCCGGTCAGGTCGCGGCCGGTGGCCGCCGGGTCGGCCGCGAGCTCGAGCTCCAGGCCGCCGTCGTCGAAGCGGACCGTCGCCGCGGCGCCCTTGAAGTCCTTCAACGCCTCGGTCGCCTCCTCGGGCGCCGCTTCGGCACCCCCGAGCTCGTCGAGGCCGGCGAGCGCGCCAAGCCCTCCCGACAGCTCGTCGGCGAGCACCTTGCCGGCCGCCGGCGCGGCGTACATCGAGATGATCCCGGCGTCCCCCGCGGCGTCCGTCCACCGCTTGAAGTCGTCGTCGTCGGCCAAGGCCGCGTCGGCCGCGTCGGCGACGACGCCGTCGACGATCTGCTGGTCTCCACCGATCAGCGCCCAGCCGTCGGAGATCGCCCACGCACCGTCGTCCGTGCTGCCGCCACCGCACGCGCGCAGCTTGTCGAGCGCGGCGTCCGCCTTGTCGGCGTCGGTCACCTGGGCCACGAAGATCGGCGCCTGGTCGTCTCCGGTGTCGACGGCGGCGACGGCGAACCGGTCGCCGAGCCACGGCTCGATGTCGTCGTCGTAGTCCAGGTCGTCGCAGCCGGACTCACCCTGGATCTTGTCGAAGATCCACTCCCGGACGTCGTCGTCGGTGTCGAGGCCGACCTCGTCCTCGAAGGCCGGGAACTGCTTGAGCGTGCGCAGCGCCTCGATCTTCTGGCCACCGCTGGGATCGAGGTCGATGCTGACGTAGCCCAGCGTCGTGGCAGGTAGCGCCTCGGCGGGCTGCGCCCCGGTGGAGAAGAACGACCAGGCGGCGAACGCCGCGCCACCCACTGCGGCGACTCCCACGCCCGCGACGACCGCGATCAGGGTCGTCCGCCGTCCGTTCCCGGACCTCGGGCGCGGCGGGAGCCCGTTACCGCCACGGCTGTCGAGGTACTCGACGGGGCCGCCGGGGGGAGGCTCGGACGGGGGCGGCACGGAGGGGACGTCGAAGGACATCGGCAATCCTCAGAATCGTTCGTCGGCCCGTGCCGGCGAGGTGGCTGCAGCCTACTCAGCGGCCTCGTCGGGCGGCGGCGATTCGGCCACCGGGGCCTGGTGCCGGGACGAGAGCCCGATGAAGATGAACACCAGCCCGAGCAGTGCCCCGCTCGGCAGGGCGATCCACGGGCTGCGTCCGGTGACGGTCAGCTGCATCGGGATCTTGGTGCCGTCGGCGGCGGTACGGGCGACGACATCCTGGTCGGCCGGGCCCAGGGCCCCACCCACGACCAGCATCAGCCAGGCCGCGAGCGCCGACCCGAGGACCACCGCGGCGAGGGTCAGCAGCGGCACCCGGTCGACGAGCAGCGCGACGGCCACCCCGGTGACCAGCCCGGCGACGACGCCGACGACGACGTACCACCCGGTCCCGGAGAACTCGTGCTGGAGCCCGAGCGCGTCACCCGCCGTCCAGTGGTGGTCGACGGCCACGCCGACGGTGGGCGTCCACACCCACTGCCAGACCACGCCCGCGAGCGCCCCGACCACCGCGAAGGCGGCGAGGACGAGGCCGAGCTCGAGGAGCACCCGCCGGTCGAGTCGGGCGGTCATCCGGCGAGGCATCCGGGGCCGAGGAGCTGCTTGAGGTCGGCGAACAGCGCCGGACTCGGGGTCACCCGGTGGTGGTCGCCGATGCGCATCACGAGCGTCTTCTCGCGCATCAGCACCTTGAGGTGCACCTCGGTCACGCCCGGGTGGGTCCGCAGGACCTCCTTGAGGTGGTCCACGGTGTCGGAGTTAACCCGGGTCTGGGGCAGCTTGATCACGACCGGCCCGGAGGGGCCGTCGGACAGGTCCGGCAGGCTGACCTCCTGGCCCATGATCTCCGGCTGGTCCTTGCTGCGTGAGAGCCGGCCCTTGACCGTGATGATCGCGTCCTCGGAGATCATGTGGCCGGAGAGCTGCCAGGCGCTCGGGAAGAGCAGCACCTCGATGGCGCCGTCAAGGTCCTCGACCGTCACCATGCCCCAGGCGTCACCGCGCTTGGTGATCTTGCGCTGGACCCCGGTGACCAGGCCGGTGATCTGGATCGGGCTGCCGTCGGCGCGGTCCTCGTCGAGCATCAGCTGGCCGACGGTGCAGTCCGAGCTGTTGGCGAGCAGGTGCTCGAGGCCGAGCAGCGGGTGGTCGGAGACGTAGAGGCCGAGCATCTCCCGCTCGTGGCCGAGCAGGGTCATCTTGTCCCACTCGTCCAGGTCGGGGATCGCCACCGAGACACCGAAGCCGCTGTCGTCGTCGATCCCGCCGAAGAGCGAGTCCTGGCCGATCGCCTCGTTGCGCTTGATGTCGACGTACTGGTCCACGGCGGTCTCGTGGATCGCGACCAGAGCCCGACGACGGTGCTTCATGTCGTCGAAGGCGCCGGACTTCACCAGGGACTCGATCACCCGCTTGTTGCAGACCTGCGCGGGCACCTTGCTGAGGAAGTCGTTGAAGTCCTCGTAGCGGCCCTTCTCCTCGCGCCCGCTCACGATGCCGTCGACGACGTTGCTGCCGACGTTGCGCACCGCGGTCAGGCCGAAGCGGATGTCCTTGCCTACCGGGGTGAAGTTGTGCGACGACTCGTTGACGTCCGGCGGGAGCACCTGGATCTTCATCCGGCGGCACTCGTTGAGGTAGATCGCGGACTTGTCCTTGTCGTCCTTGACCGAGGTCAGCAGCGCCGCCATGTACTCGGCCGGGAAGTTGGCCTTCAGGTAGGCGGTCCAGTAGGAGACCAGGCCGTACGCCGCGGAGTGCGCCTTGTTGAACGCGTAGTCGGAGAACGGCAGCAGGATGTCCCACAGCGTCTTGACCGCGGCCATCGAGTAGCCACGCTCCTGCATGCCGGCGGAGAAGCCGGCGAACTGCTTGTCCAGCTCCTCCTTCTTCTTCTTGCCCATGGCGCGCCGCAGGATGTCGGCCTGGCCGAGGCTGTAGCCCGCCAGCTTCTGGGCGATCGCCATGACCTGCTCCTGGTAGACGATCAGACCGTAGGTCTCGCCCAGGATGTCCTCGAGCGGCTCGGCCAGCTCGGGGTGGATCGCCTCGACCGGCTCCCGCCCGGTCTTGCGGCGTGCGTACTTGTTGTGGGAGTCGGCACCCATCGGGCCCGGTCGGTAGAGCGCACCGACCGCGGAGATGTCCTCGAACTCGTCGGGGCGCATGCTCCGCAGCAGCGCCCGCATCGGGCCGCCGTCGAGCTGGAAGACGCCGAGCGTGTCGCCGCGCTGGAGGAGGGCGTACGTCGCCGGGTCGGTCAGCTCGAGGCTCTCGAGCACCACGTCCACGTCGCGGTTCATCTTGATGTTCTTGACGGCGTCGTCGAGCACGGTGAGGTTGCGCAGGCCGAGGAAGTCCATCTTGATCAGGCCGAGGCCCTCACAGGTGGGGTAGTCGAACTGCGTGATCATCGCCCCGTCGGCGGGCCGCTTGAGCATCGGGATGATGTCGAGCAGCGGCTCGCTGGACATGATCACGCCGGCGGCGTGCACGCCCCACTGGCGCTTGAGGCCCTCGATGCCGATCGCGGTGTCAACGACCCGCTTGACGTCGTTGTCGGCGTCGTACAGCGCCCGGAACTCGCCGCCCTCGCCGTACCGCTTGTGCTCGGCGTTGAAGATCTCCTGGAGCGGGACGTCCTTGCCCATCACCGCGGCCGGCATCGCCTTGGTGATCCGGTCGCCCATCGCGAACGGGTAGCCGAGAATCCGCGAGGAGTCCTTGACCGCCTGCTTGGCCTTGATGGTGCCGTAGGTGACGATCATCGAGACCCGGTCGTCGCCGTACTTCTCGGTGACGTAGCGGATCACCTCGCCGCGCCGACGCTCGTCGAAGTCGATGTCGAAGTCGGGCATCGAGACGCGGTCGGGGTTGAGGAAGCGCTCGAAGATCAGGCCGTGGACCAGCGGGTCCAGGTCGGTGATGCGCATCGCGTAGGCGACCATCGAGCCGGCACCGGAGCCACGGCCCGGGCCGACCCGGATGCCGTTGTCCTTGGCCCAGTTGATGAAGTCGGCGACCACGAGGAAGTAGCCCGGGAAGCCCATCTGGGTGATGACGCCGACCTCGAAGTCGGCCTGCTTGCGTACGTCGGCGGGGATGCCGCCCGGGTAGCGGAACTGCAGCCCCTTCTCGACCTCCTTGACCAGCCAGGAGTCCTCGTTCTCCCCCGGCGGGCAGGGGAAGCGCGGCATGAACGTGCCGTTGCCCTCGGTGAAGGAGACGTCGCAGCGCTCGGCGATCAGCAGCGTGTTGTCGCAGGCCTCGCGCAGGTCGTACTTGTCGGCCCACAGGGCGCGCATCTCCTGGGCCGACTTGATGTAGTAGCCGTCGCCGTTGAAGGCGAACCGCTGCCCCGGGCCGTCACCGGCGGGGATGTCCATCGTCGAGCCGGAGTTGATGCAGAGCAGGTGCTCCTGGCTCTTCGCGTCCTCTTTGTCGACGTAGTGGGAGTCGTTGGTGGCCAGCAGCGGGATCTGGAGGTCCTTGGCGAGCCGCAGCAGGCCGTCGCGGACCCGGGTCTCGATGTCGAGGCCGTGGTCCATCAGCTCGAGGAAGTAGTTGTCCTTGCCGAGGATGTCCTGGAAGTCCGCCGCCGTCTGGCGCGCGGCGTCGTACGCACCGTGCCGCAGGTGGACCTGGACCTCACCCGAGGGGCAGCCGGTGGTGCCGATGATCCCCTTGCCGTGCTGCGAGAGCAGCTCACGGTCCATGCGCGGGTGCTTGAAGAAGCCGTCGCGCCAGGCGCCCGTGGAGAGCCGGAACAGGTTGTGCATGCCCTCGGTGGACTCCGAGAGCAGCGTCATGTGGGTGTAGGCGCCACGGTTGGAGACGTCGTCGGGGCCGCCGCCGTAGAAGTTGACGCCCTTGCGCTCGAAGCGGGAGATGTTGGGGGCGAAGTAGGCCTCGATGCCGATGATCGGCTTGACCCCGGCGTTCTTGGCCTTCTTGTAGAACTCGTAGGCGCCGAACACGTTGCCGTGGTCGGTCATCGCGATGGCGGGCATCCCCAGCTCGGCCGTGCGCTCCGCGAGGGCACCGAGACGGGCGGCGCCGTCGAGCATGGAGTACTCGGTGTGGACGTGGAGGTGGACGAAGGAGTCCTGGGAGCCGTTCGCCATCGTCGTGGGCCACTCCTCGTTGATCGTGGGCATGCCTGACAGAGCCGCGAATCGGTCGTCGGCGCCGTGTGGGGGAAGAACGTCAGACTACGCGACTCGGAGACCAGATTAGAGAGGCACTCCGACAGTCAGCCCCGAGCCGCGTCCAGGCTCTCGGTGATGACCGTGTGCACGATCCGCGACAGCCGTTCGGCCCCGAGGGCGGGCGCCCGCAGCGCCATCGCCTCCGCGATCGCGCGCTCCCGGGCGGGGTCGCGGGACAGGTCGTGCTTGATGTCCTGCACGGCCGCGGTGAGCGCCGTACGACGCGCCAGGAGGTCGCCGAGCTGGTCGTCCACCTCGTCGATCAGTCCGCGCAGGAAGGCGAGCGGCTGCTCCCCCGGCCATGCCATCCGTACGTCGGGCTCGCGCTCCTCGTTGGCCGACCCATCGGTCCGCTCCAGCTCCACCAGCCCGTGGTGGGCGTAGAAGGCCCGGGCAGGTGTGTTCATCTCGAAGACCCAGAGGCAGAAGCCGTCGGGGCGCTGGGCCTTGACCAGGTCGAGGAGGGCAGAGCCCACTCCCGTGCGGGCGTAGCCGGGCAGGACGTAGAGGTCGTCGAGCCAGGTCGGGGTGAACCGGGCGTACCCGGCAGGCACTCCGTCGACCTCCGCCAGCCAGACCTCGTCCACCTGGAGCCGGCCGGCGAGCCAGGCGCCGACCTCGCTGTCGGTGTGCACGCCCGGCGGCATCGCCGCCTCGCGCCGGGCCGCCAGCTGGATCCCGGCGACCGTCTCCGCATCGGCCTCGGTCGCCGGACGCAGGGTCAGCTCAGTCGGCATCACGGATCACCGCGAGCGCGTGCTCGAGGTCGGCTGGATAGGTGGACTCGTACTCGACGTACTCCCCGGTGTCCGGGTGCTCGAAGCCCAGGCGCATCGCGTGCAGCCACTGGCGCTCGAGACCGACCCGCTTCGCGAGCGACGGGTCCGCGCCGTACGTGAGGTCGCCGACGCAGGGGTGCTTGAGCGCGGCCATGTGCACCCGGATCTGATGGGTGCGGCCGGTCTCGAGGTGCACCTCCAGCAGGCTGGCGAACCGGTGTGCCTCGAGGGTCTCGTAGTGCGTGACGCTGTGCCGGCCGTCCGCCATCACGGCGAACTTCCAGTCGGACTTGGGGTGCCGGCCGATCGGGGCGTCGATCGTGCCCTCCAGCGGGTCCGGGTGGCCCTGCACGAGCGCGTGGTAGACCTTGTCGACCGTGCGGTGCCGGAAGGCGTTCTTGAGCACCGAGTAGGCGTGCTCCGACTTGCAGATCACCATCACGCCCGAGGTGCCGACATCGAGCCGCTGCACGATGCCCTGGCGCTCGGACGCGCCGCTGGTGGAGATCCGGTAGCCGGCGCCGGCGAGGTGGCCGACGACGGTCGGGCCGGACCAGCCGGGCGAGGGGTGTACGGCGACGCCCACCGGCTTGTCGATCACCACGATGGCGTCGTCGTCGTGGATGATCTTGATCCCCTCGACGACCTCGGCACGCACCTCGAGCGGGTCGACCTGGACCGGGATCCGTACGTCGAGGACCGCACCCGGCAGCACCCGGTCGCTCTTCGCGACCGAGGCCCCGTCGAGCTCGACGTTGCCGGCAGCGATCAGGTCGGCGGCGCGGGTCCGGGAGAGGCCGAACAGCTGGGCCATGGCGGCGTCGACGCGCTCGCCGGCGAGCCCCTCGGGAACGGTCAGGACACGGTGGTCTGCTGGGCCGTTCACTCTGTCGTCTCCTCGGCAGGCTTGTCGGGCGTGCGCGTGCCGTCGAGCCGGACCCCGCGGAACACCTGGATCAGGATGAGCCCGGCGGCGATGTCGATGCTGATGTCGGCCACGTTGAAGACGGGCCAGTGCGGCAGCATGAAGAAGTCGATGACGTGGCCACGCAGCGGCCCGGGCTCGCGAACGAGCCGGTCGGTCAGGTTGCCGGCGACGCCCGCCAGCAGGAACCCGAGCGCGAAGGCCCAGCCGAGGCTGCCGATGCGGCGCGCGAGGAAGCAGATGACGACGACCGCGGCGATGGCCAGGCAGCTGAAGATCTGCGTGTAGCCCGTGCCGGTGCTGAACGCGGCGCCCGGGTTGCGGACCAGGTGGAGCACCAGGAAGTCGCCGATGATCTTGACGTCCGGTCGATCCGTCAGCCGGTCGACGGCGAGGATCTTGGAGACCACGTCGACGACGTACACCGTCAGCGCCACGAGTGCGAAGACCGCCAGCAGGCGGACCCGAGAGCCGCGGGGTCGGACGGGTGGGTCTACGTCGTGGTCGCCGGTCAGCGACGCTCCTCGCGCTGCTTGCATGTCATGCACAGTGTGGCACGCGGGAAGGCCATCAGCCGCATCTTGCCGATGGGGTTGCCGCAGGACTCGCACACCCCGTAGGTGCCGTCGTCGATGCGGGCGAG
>Ga0190274_10000762_pt1 | contig 18743 bp, 16 predicted proteins | sample Popmic531T_FD_133002 | JGI IMG/M metagenome (GOLD analysis project Ga0190274, IMG submission 133002) | Populus adjacent soil microbial communities from riparian zone of Yellowstone River, Montana, USA - 531 T | ecosystem: Environmental > Terrestrial > Soil > Riparian zone | place: USA: Montana... | reverse complement strand
CGAGGCCTGTGAGATGCCGATCGACGCTTCCTGCGTGAGCGACTTGACGATGACCGGGAAGGTCAGACCCTTGGCCAGCCTCGGTTTACGGCCGCGCGGGACCATCGCGAAGTCTGGGACGGGAATGCGGTGGTACTGGAGGAGCTTCTTCGAGAGCGCCTTGTCGCGGGCGAGCAACATGCCCCGCGGATTACAACCCGTATAAGGCAGCCGCAGCAGTTCGAGGTAGCTGACGACGTTCTGATCGAACGTGCCGACCTCGTGAAAGGCTTCGAGCAGATTGAAGGCGATGTGCGGCTTGAACTCGTCGTGGGCCTTGCGAATGCCGGCCAGGTCGTCCTTCACGCCGAGTGGATGCACGTCGTGCTCGAGTTCGGTTCTGAGCGTCTGCAGCACGTCGTACTCGGTGCGCCAGTCCGCGGTGGCGGGATTCACGCCGGCCAAGTCCTCTGGTGGGACCAGATAGTCGTGCATGAGCATCAGCACGCGAAGCTTCTTCATGAATCGAAGGCATGATACTTCACGAGGCCGCGACGCTGGCGTCCGGAGTCGGCCATCCGGCCCTTCGACGCGTCACAATCAGAGGCGAAACGGATCGCGCGGCGGTACGAATGGGTACACGCCATCAAAGGGCTCGGGCAATACCGTGCGGAAATATGCGGCCATGCCGCGCGCTCGACGCCAGTCGCGCGGATACCCGAGCGAGACTTCGTCGAAGCGTACACCGTTGCGCCAGAGCGTCGTGCGCATATGGAGATGCCCCGACACGACGGCGCGGGCGCGAAAGCGCACCGCCCAGTCCTCGGTGCGGCTGGTGCCGGACCACACTGAAAAGCGCGGCACCCGCGGCGGTTGCGCCAGATCGTACCGCAGCGGCCAGTGATTGATGAGCACGGTGCGTATGTCAGCGGGCAACGCGCCGAGGCGCGTCTCGGTGAGATTGCAACGAGCGTGACACCATGCGGCGCGTGAGGGCCACGGAGACGCGTCGAGCATGAACTCGTCGCCGGAGACGACCCCGCTTTCCCGGGCCCACGGGACAGCACGGTCCACGGGTATGTCGGACGGTCTGAAGCTGTAGTCGAACAGCAGAAACATCGGGACAACGACGGTCGACCGATCGCCAGGCCAGGCGGCATACGGGTCCTCGGGCGTGAGAACGCCGCGATCCCGGCAGATGGCAAGAAGTTCGTCGTAGCGGGCCTGGCCCCGCGTGCGGTCGGAGGCGAGTGGTGGGCACCAGAGGTCATGGTTGCCAGGCGTCCAGATCACCTGCGCGAATCGCGCCGTGAGCACGTCGAGCGCGATCGCGAGGTGTTCGGCTCGCTCGCTGACGTCGCCGGCGAGAATCAACCAGTCGTCGCCATGATCAGGAATTTCGGCGAGCGCTTCGAGGTTGGCTCGATGCGACAGGTGCAGGTCGCTTGTAGCCAGCAATCTCACTGGGGAGGTACGCGCGTCGCGGGTCGATTCAGACGGTCAGCCATTCAATCGGTAACGGTTCGACCGAGCATGCGGGCGCGCCGGCGGGCGTCGACACCGCCGTGGCGACGAAATGATCGGATCCTACCCGGCGCAGATCGAAGGCCCACCGTGTGTCGCTGCCAGCGAGTGTACCCAGATGCTCGAGCGAGATGCCCCCGGGCCTGAACGCGAAACTCAGGTCGGCAAGATGGACTGCGATGCCGAGGCCCCGCGCCTTGAGGTACGCCTCTTTCAACGTCCAGTACTTCAGAAACTGGTCGTGCCATCCCTCCATGCCGCGCGAGTCGATGTCGGCGCCTTCTGTTGGCGAGCAGTACCGCGAGACAACGGCGCGGTCGAGCGCGGGTCGCCGCCGGTACTCGACGTCTACGCCCACTTGCACCTGACGCGCGAGAGCGCAGACGACGAGTCCCGCGCTGTGGGCAATGTTGAACGAGAACTCCGTGGAGGGTTCGTCGATTTCAGGCCGGCCGCGCGGGCCTTCGCGCCAGCGCCAGGCCGTCGGCGCCACGCCAAGCGCCCGGCCGACAATCGCGCGTGCCATGACGCGGCCGAGGAGAAACATGGAGCGATCCGACGAATGGCGGAAGCGTGCGAACCGCTCGCGCTCCACCGGCTGCAACCACTCGGTTGCAGTCCGCATCGCGTCACCAGTCACCCACACGTCCTCCGGCCTCGCGTGCCAGACCCGCACTGCACCGGGTTCGAGCGTCATCGTCATAGTATGCCGCGTGATCGAATTGCGATACGATCGCGCGGCTCAGGCGCGTCGCGCATGTCCAGAGTCTGTTTGTTCCCGGGTCAGGGGTCCCAATCGATCGGCATGGGGGCGGAGCTGTTCGATCGCTTCGCGGACTGGACTGCCGAGGCTGACGAGATTCTCGGCTACTCGATCAAGACGCTTTGCCTCGAGGACCCGCGCGGCGAGTTGGGACGGACCGAGTTCACCCAGCCCGCCCTGTACGTCGTCAACGCGCTGCACTGGCGAGCACGGACGGAGGCCGGCGAGCCCCAACCTGACTTTCTGGCCGGCCACAGCCTCGGTGAATACGATGCCCTCCTTGCGGCCGGCGTGTTCGACTTTGCGACAGGGCTGCGTCTCGTGCACAGGCGCGGGGCGATCATGGGCCGGGTCTCCGGCGGCGGCATGGCCGCTGTGATTGGCCTATCGCCGTCCGACATCGAGCTCGTGCTTGCGGCGAGCGACGAAGGCCGCCGGCTCGATGTGGCCAACTACAACGGGTTCGATCAAACGATCATTGCGGGACCGCAGGCCGATCTGGCGGCGGTCGCGCCGGCGTTCGAGACCGCCGGCGCCCGGGCATTTACTCCGCTGAAGGTCAGTGCGCCCTTTCACTCGCGCTACATGCAGGCACCCATGCTCGAGTTCGCCCGTCTGCTCGATGACGTCACCTTCGCACCACCGGCCATTCCGGTCGTGGCGAACGTCCTGGCGCGCCCATATCCCGCCGGTGCGGTGCGCGAGACGCTCGCGCGACAGATCGGCAGTCCGGTGCGCTGGCTCGATTCGATGATCTATCTGCTCGATCAAGGGGCGGAGACATTCGTCGAGGTTGGCCCTGGCAACGTCCTCGCAAAACTCCTCGCGCGCATCAGGAAACAGCGATGAAGTGAAGGCACCTGTTGCCTACGACCGTGCCGTTGCTGCTGCCGCGCGTTCCTGGCGCGCGCGCGTCAGGTGCGGGACGATGCCGAGCAGCCGCTCGACGAGCATGAGCATGCCGCGATGATGCATCTCGTGCTCTTTGGCGCTGAGCAACATCTCGAACCGCGTCTTCTTCGGCGGATCGATCGGTGGCGGGAAACCGACCACCTGTCCGAGGTCGTCCGAGGAGAGCGATGCGAGCCAGGTCGAAAATGACTCGCCTTCGGCCTCGAGCGCCGCGATGAGGTCGGCCTTTGTCCTGCCGGCGAGGCCGGCTTCGAACGCGCCGACGTCCTTCATGTAACTCATGAAATCATCGAAGGCTACGAACGTCTTCTTGTCGACGCCGTGCAGGCGCTGGTGCCAGCGTGTCTGGGCGGCCATGTGCGCGAGCGTCTCGGCGACGGTCCGCGTGTCGGGCGCCGGCCTGAAGCCGTACTGCTCCTCCGGAATCTCCTGCGCAATTTGAATCGTGTTGGTGCGAACGGTACGAAATGCCCGGGCGAGATCCGGGCCGGCATAGTAGGTCATGTGTCGTTGGGACTCCTGTCAAAAAATATTTGAGTGGTCAGTCTATCGCGTGATTCCTCGGCGATACACTCAGGATCATGGTGGGATCGCGGACTTGGGGCTCCGTTGGCCGCAAACCCGGTCTACGCGCCGGTCTCGTCTGGATCATGGCGAGCGCGACGCTTGTTTCCGCGCAGCGTGGGCCGGTGCCGCTGCCGCGGCCGAGCGGCGGCGGCGTGTACGAAGCGTCGGGCGTGGCGGCGATTAGTGGAACGACCGCGGTGTTGTTTGTCGACAACACACGGCCGAAGCACGTGTTCTGGACGGAGTTCGACGCTGCGGGCCGGCAGCTTGGGAACGTCGTGCCGGTCGCGCTGGGCCTCGACGTGCCCGACCTCGAGGACATCGCGACCGACGGCCGTTACTTCTACGTTGTGGGATCGCAGTCACAGGGAGGCGGACGCCGGAGCGCCGGTCTGGTGCGATTCATGTTCGACAACCGGGCCCGTCAGGCCACCGGCGTGGAAGCCGTCAACGGCCTTGAGGACGTTCTCACCGGCGCCGTTCCCGCGCTTCGCAGCGGACGCGGACGCGGGCGCGGCCGAGGCAGTTCGGCTCTGAACATCGAGGGTCTCGTCTGGGATGCCCCACGTTCGAGGTTGCTGCTTGGCCTCCGGTCACCACTGAGTGACGAGGCGGCGGTTGTCGTGCCGTTGGCGATCAGGAATTCGCGCGCGCCGTTCACGGCTGAGAACCTCGAAGCCGGTAGCCCGATCCGGCTGATGCTGGGAGGACTGGCCATTCGCGGTCTCGGGTTCGACCCGGCATCCAAGCACGTGCTCGTGATTGCCGGCGCGTCGACCTTCGACGACGCGCAGACGTTCCGGCTGCTGGACTGGGATGGCGTCTCGGCTACGCCTGGCCGGCAGCTCGCGACGTTCGCCGCGCGTGACAAGCCCGAGGGCGTCGCGGTCGTCACCATCGGAGGCCGACCACGCACCCTTGTCGTTTTCGACACGGGCGGTTACCAGTTGTTGGACTGATCCGTGTCCGAGCCGTATCATGCGCGTACGGTGTGGAAGCATGGCGTGCACAGGGCAGAGCAGACGGTGATCTCGCGAGTCATTCTCTGCGTGACGATCGTCGTCGTGTCGGTCTTGATCGACTCGGTGGCGGCGAGCCAGGACGCGGACCTTGTGACGGCTGTGCGCGCAGCTGCTGCCAGTCACAACTACGCTCAGGGGGAGGCGCTCGTCGCGGCCCATCGCGCGAGAAGTGGAGTCACCCCGGAAATGCTCGTCGCCGTTTCCTGGCTCGGCCGGGGCGCACTGGCTGACAGGCGCTTCGACGCAGCGGATCGCTACGCGCATCAGGCGTACGATCTCGCGCAAATGCAACTGGCGCGCCGAACGCTCGACCAGGAGCCGCAGTTGCCTGTAGCCATCGGTAATGCCATCGACGTGCTGGCGCAGGTGCTCGCCGAGCGCGGAGCCCGCAGCGACGCCGTGGCACTACTCACCCGTGAACTCACGCGGCACCGTGCAACGTCCATCGAGAAGCGTATTCAAAAGACACTCAATCTGCTGACGCTCGCAGGAACGCTTGCGCCGCCGCTGGATGTGTCGGAGTCGCTCGGCCCGGCCTCGCCCACGCTCGCGTCGCTCAAAGGTAAGGTGGTGTTGCTCTTCTTCTGGGCGCACTGGTGTGCGGACTGCAAAGCCCAGTCGCCCATCCTCGCAACCATCGCCACGCGCTACGCCTCTCGCGGCCTGGTGCTCGTGGCACCCACGCAACGGTATGGCTACGTCGCCGACGGGAAAACTGCCGAGAGAGACGAAGAGAAGGCTTACATTGCCGAGGTTCGTCGAACCTATTATTCCGTTCTGTCCGATGTGCCGATCCCGCTCGCGGAAGCCAATCACCAACGCTACGGCGTTGCGTCGACTCCAACGCTGGCGCTCCTCAATCGACAGGGTGTCGTGCAGCTCTATCACCCGGGGCGAATGACGGAGGCCGAACTCGATGCGGCGATTCAGGGATTGCTGTAGCGATCGGGACGGTTCCCGCGGTGCGTGTGGATTTCTCCCGAGTCGGAACCAGACGTCGCCGTATGCTCGAAACTCGGAAACGGGTTGAGCGCCCGACACTCCTGGAGGTGTCCCATGAGACGGACGTATCTCTCCGCTATGGCCTTTGTCGCGATGACCGGCGGCGCCATCGCGGCACAGGACTGGCCGCACTGGCGGGGGCCGAGTGGCACGGGTGTCTCGCCGGAAACGAGCCTGCCGCTGCGCTGGTCGGCGAACGACGGAATTGCCTGGAAGGCGGATCTCGGCGGCGTCGGCGTCTCGTCACCCGTCGTATCCGGGACGCGAGTGTTCGTGACCTCACAGGTCGGATCGGGCGAGGTGCGGCAGGGGCCTCGGTTGGTGCAAGGCGCAGACGCGGCTGGCGAAGGTGAGCGCGCGCTCGAACCCGAGCGGACCGGTGGTGCCTCCGCCGACGGCCCGACTTTTCTTGTCGAAGCCTTCGACCGGGTGAATGGCCGCCGCCTCTGGCAGTACCGCGCCGAGGCAGTCGCGCCGATGCCGACCGTGCACGACAAGCACAACATGGCCTCTCCAAGTCCGGTGACGGACGGGACGCTTGTTTATGCCTGGTTCGGCACGGGCCAACTTTTCGCCCTCAACATGACCGGCCAGATCGTCTGGCAGCGTCACCTCGGCCGGGAGGTGAGTCCGTTCGATATCCAGTGGGGCCACTCGAGCTCGCCGACGCTCTTCGAGAACTCGCTGCTCCTGCTGTGCGATCACGACGCCGCTTCCTACCTGCTCGCGATCGACAAGAACACGGGGCGCGATCTCTGGAAGGCCGATCGTGGGCGCGGTCGCCAGTCTTACAGCACGCCGTTTGTCGTCTCCACACCGACCGGGCCCGAGGTAATCGTCAACTCGAACCAGCGCGTCGATGCCTACGATCCTCGAACCGGCGCTCCGCTCTGGCACCTGGGTGGTGCCAATCAGTTTCCAATTCCATCGCCAACCTACTCGGACGGCGTGGTGTTTCTTTCGCGCGGCTACCGCAGCGGGCCGTATCTGGCGGTCCGGCCGGGCGGTCGTGGTGACGTGAGCTCGTCGCATGTGCTGTGGCAGACTCCGACCGGGGCGCCGTACATCTCGTCGCTCGTCCATGACGCCGGGCTGATTTACATGGCCAGCGACGTGGGCGGCGTGACGGTGCTCGACGCGGCGACCGGCCTGCGGATCTGGCAACAGCGAATTAACGGTGTCTTCTCGGCTTCGCCAGTCGCCGGGGACGGCAAGGTGTACTTCGTCAGCGAGACGGGCGAGGTCACGGTGATCAAGTCCGGCCGCCAACCCGAAGTGCTTGCGCGAAACGACATCGGCGAGCGGCTGATTGCATCACCGGCCATCTCCCACGGGCATCTCTTCCTGCGGAGCGATAAACGCCTCTTTGCCGTCGGCCCGCCGTAGCCCGGTTCGCGCAAAAATCCGCTGGCGGTGCGCAGGTGAGGTCAAGTTGCCGACCGGCGACGAGGGAGGATTCTTTCGAGGCTGGTAGGCCCACTCGAGCGGCTGCGATAGGATGCGTACGCGCGCGAAGGGCGTACGCATCGTTTGCGAGGTGACCATGGGACTGACCGACTTCATTCGCAGCCAGTTCATCGACATCATCGAGTGGACCGACGACTCGCGCGACACGCTCTCTTACCGCTTTCCCGACGAGGACAAGGAAATCAAACGAGGCGCCCAGCTCATCGTCCGCGAGTCGCAGGTCGTCCAGTTCGTCTACCTCGGGCAGTACGGCGACACGTTCGGCCCGGGCAAGCACAGCCTGACCACCGACAACATTCCCGTTCTCTCGCGGCTCAAGGGATGGAAGTACGGATTCGAGTCGCCGTTCAAGGCCGACGTCTATTACGTCATCACGCGCTTGTTCACCGGCAACAAGTGGGGCACGTCCAACCCGGTGATGATGCGCGATCAGGATTTCGGCATCGTCCGCGTTCGGGCCTTCGGCACTTACGACTTCCGTATCGTCGATCCTCAGCGGTTTCTACGCGAAGTGGCAGGCACCGACAATCACTTCCGCCTCGACGAGTTTGCCGACGTCATGCGGTCTCGGCTCGTGAGCGTTTTCAGTGAAGCGTTGGCGACGAGCCACGTACCCGTACTCGACGTCGCGACGCGATATAGCGAACTGGGCGAGGCGCTACTGCCGCTGATCAACCCCATCCTGACGGGGAAGTACGGGATCGAGATGACGAGCTTTGTGCTCGAGAACGTCTCGGTACCGCCCGAGGTCGAAGAGGCCGTGGACAAACGGTCGAGCATGGCCGCCGTTGGCAACCTCAACGACTACGTGAAGTTCCAGATGGCGCAGGGCCTCGAGAAGGGCGGAGCGGGTGTCGGCGGCATTGGCGCGGAAATGGCCGTCGGGTTCGCGATTGCGCAGCAGATGGTCAATCAGGCCGGCGGCATCACGGCGCAGGCGACCCAGGCGGCAGGTGTGGGGCCGGCTGCAGCGGCAGGCGTGCCCGAGACCCTCGGCCCGGCCGATGCGGCCAAGCTGCTCGGCGTTGGCGAGGCCGACATCATCGCCAGCCTGGAGGCTGGCGACCTGAAGGGCAAGCGCATCGGCAGTCAGTGGCGCGTCACCAAGGCCGCGATCAACGACTTTCTGAAGTAGCTCGCGCGTGACAGACGATCGACGTCAGCGCGACGCGGATCCAACCACGGGTCCGGTGGCATCGGCGCGCGAGAAGTATCACTGTCCAGCCTGCGGCGCCGAGGCGCACTGGAACCCGTCGCGGCAGGCTCTCATCTGCCCGTTCTGCGGCACCGTCTCACCTGCCACGCTCGAAGAGCGTGGTGCGGCCACTGTCATTGTCGAGCATGACCTCGTCGCGGCGCTCCGAGCCGTCCCCGACTCGGCCCGCGGCTGGCAGGCCGAAAAGATCCAGGTGCAGTGCCAGAGCTGTCATGCGATTTCGGTGTTCGATCCAGGACGAATTGGCCAACGCTGCGACTTCTGCGGATCGTCCGCGCTCGTTCCTTACGAGCAGGTCAAGGACGCGTTCAGGCCCGAATCCCTGTTGCCACTCAGAATCGCGGAGACCCAGGCGCGTGACTTGATTCGTGCGTGGTACGGCCGGCAGTGGCTCGCACCGAATGCGTTCAAGGGGAAGGCGATCACAGACACGGTCAAGGGCGTGTATCTGCCGTACTGGACGTTCGACGCCTCCGCCCACGCCCGCTGGACGGCTGAGGCCGGTCACTACTATTGGGTGCGTCAAGGGAACCGCCAGGTGAGGCAGGTGCGATGGACACCCGCTTCCGGCGAGCTGGATCACACCTTCGACGACGAACTCGTCTCTGCGTCGCACGGTGTCGATCCCGGCAGGCTGCGCCAGATCGAACCGTTTCCCACCGGCACGCTGGTGCCCTATGACCCGGGCTACCTGGCCGGCTGGACCGTAGAGCGGTATCAGATCGATCTTGTCGCTGCGGCCACGGCGTCGCGCCAGCAGATGGACGCGCAGTTGCGCGAGCTTTGCGGCAAGCGGGTGCCCGGAGATACCTACCGGAATCTCGTGGTGGACGCGGCCTACGCGAACCAGACGTTCAAGCACATCCTGGCTCCAGTCTGGCTGATGACCTACGTGTACGGCGCACGCTCGTTTCAGGTCATCGTCAACGGCGTGACCGGTTCGATCGGCGGATCGCGTCCGTGGAGCTGGATCAAGATCACACTGCTCGTGATTGTCGTGTTGATTGTGGTCGTGCTCATTAACGCCGCGAACCAGTGACACGGGACGGTCGGTGTCGGCAAACCTGAAGGTTTGCCCTACGACCGTCACTCGATCAGCGTGCTGTGTCGCCAAACCTGACGGTTTGTCCTACGACCGTCACTCGATCAGCGTGCTGTGTCGCCAAACCCGACGGTTTGTCCTACGACCGCCACTCGATCAGCGTACTGCGTCGGCAAACCTGAAGGTTTGCCCTACGACCGTCACTCGATCAGCGTGCTGTGTCGCCAAACCTGCGGGGGCCCGATGACCGTCACTCGATCAGCGTGCTGTCGTAGGGCAGGCCTTTAGGCCTGCCGATTTCATCTCGGCCCTAGCGTCCGTTGTCAGTCTTGGGGTCTAATATCTCCGTGCCTGTCCCGTCCCCCGGAACCGCGCTCAGGTTTGGCCTTTCGACCTTGGTTCTGACCGTGACGCTCGTTGCTGCGGGCGGCGCCCAGGCCCCCTCGATATTTGCTCCGCTACCCCTGCAGGTCCAGTCCCCACCGGACAACCCGTCGACGCCAGAGAAGGTGGCGCTGGGCAAGCTGCTGTTTTTCGACCCCATTCTTTCGGGCGGGCAGGACGTGGCGTGTGCGACCTGCCACCATCCGGACTACGGGTACGCCGACGGACGCGCACTGCCCATCGGCGTCGGCGGCACGGGCCTTGGTCCGAAACGGACGGCGGCTGGCCTGCTCGTCAAGCGTAACAGCCCGACGGTTCTGAACGTCGCATTCAACGGTCTTGTTGATGTCTCAGCTCCTTTCAATCCGACCGAAGCGCCGATGTTCTGGGATTCGCGGGTGAAGGGCCTGGAAGCGCAGGCCCTGGCGCCGATCGAGTCGCTCGAGGAGATGCGCGGCAGCACGGTCGGGGGCGGGGGCGGCGTGGCAAACGCGGTGGAGCGTGTCGCGGCCGTGCGCCAATATCAGGACCTCTTTCAGCGCGCCTTCGGGACACCGGACGCGGTCAACGCGCTCAACATATCGCGCGCAATCGCGGCTTTCGAGCGCTCGCTCGTCACCACCGACGCGCCCTTTGATCGCTACATGCGCGGCGACAAGTCGGCCATGAATGCGACGGAGATCTTCGGCATGGAGGCGTTCGAGAAGCACGGGTGCGCGCTCTGCCACAAGGGACCGATGTTCTCCGACTATGAGGTGCACGTGCTGGGCGCGCCGGACAATCCGGCCATCGGCGCGCGAGACCCCGGTGCCGAGCAGCGGTTCGCGTTTCGGACTCCCACCCTGCGCAATCTGGGCGATACCGCGCCGTACATGCACGGTGGGACCATTGACCATCTGGATACCGTGATCGCCGGCTTCTACCGGAGGCCCGGCGGTGGCCGAGGAGTCGATCCGCTGCTTCAGCGGGTCAATGTCGAATCCGACTTCAACTTCATCACGGCATTCCTGGGCACACTCAACGGTAAGTTCGATCGCTCCGTGCCACGAAGCGTGCCGAGCGGCCTGCCGCCAGGCGGCCGATAAGCCGATATAGCCTGCGCCATCTTTTCTTTCAATGGCGATGGGGCCCCACCCCCATCGCTAGGACGCTCAGCGCCCTCGCATACCCTCGGGGCTTCGCGCAGCAGCGCCCGTACAAAGAAACGGCGGTGGCCGCGATGACCACCGCCGTTTTCAGTTTTCGAGAACGGTCGAGCTACTTCTTCGCTTTGACGCTTGGGCTGTCGTCGGCCTTGAGATCACCCATGGCGTACTGCATGAGCGCGAGGTAGTGCTGGCTCATGTTCTTCATCGCGTAGATGCTCTCGTCGTGGCCGCTGGCCTCGTAGAACACGCGGCCATTGCCCTCGCGCCGGATGTAGCTCAGCGCGTAGTCACCGTCGTTGCGGGCCGTGGCTGCCGGCTCCTGGTCCTTGGTCGCCTGGGGCATCTTGTCGTAATCGACGCTCGTCAGCACGTGGACGTTGGTGCGTGAGAACGAGTCCTGCGCGAACGTGTAGGTCTCGTCGATGACTTCGAAGCCCTTACCCTCGAACATGACGGTCAGCGGGCTCTTCGGGTCGTCGATCTTCACGGGGATGTGCGTGCCGTTACCCCAGTGATATTTGAAGTATCCGCCGATGAGCTTGGTCCACTCCGGCCACGGGCCCGTCGCGGGTAGCTTCGTGGAGCCGCGAGCGACCGGTGTGGCGCCAGCATTGGCACCTGCGCCAGCACCGCGACCACCAGCGGCGGGTGCGGCCGGCTGCGGTTGTGCCGCTGCGTAACGGGCGGCAAAGTCAGCCTGCGCGATGCGGCCGGACTTGCCGGTGTCCATCTTGTCGAACCAGTCGTTGGCGAGGGCCGTCATCTCGGCCATCGTCAGCTTCTGGTCGGTGTTCTTATCAGCCTGGGCCGCCATCGTCTGCGCCAGGTCTCCGCCAGGGCCTGTTGCCAGAGCCGCACCGCCGCGGCCGGCTCCGCCCCCGGCTGGGGCTGCACCGCCGCCGCGAGCCGCGGCGCCAGCCGCCGGCGCGTCGTTCGGGCAGCCTGCGCCGCGATACGAGTCGGTCGCCGCATGAATGCCGCCGATTCCCTTGCCGCTGCGCACGAAGGCGAGCAGCGCCGCGCGCCGCGCATCAGTCGCCGCCTTGTCACCCGGCTGATCGAGGAAGCACCCCGTGGTGCTGTCGAGCAGGATGGCGTCGTATTGCTTGAGATTCTCCGTGTTGAAGTCGGCCGGGTTGTACGAAATCGTCGTCGACCAAGTCCCGAGCTTGTCGCCCATCTCCTTGAACATGTAGGACTGGATCGCAATCGACGAATGCACGAACCCGTGCGCTGGCGACTGGTTGTTGACTCCGTAGACGAGCAGCTTGCGCGGCTTCGCGGGTTTGGCGTACGCCTTCTCGGGCAGTGCCGCCCGCATGGCGGTCAGATGCTGCGGACATGGGACCGGGATTCCGGTGCCGCAGGTCGCCGCGGGAGCAGCGGGAGGTGCCGGAAACAAGGCCGCCAAGGCGCCTGACAGTTGCACGGCGGTGATCGACCCGGCCCTGGCCGCGTCCGCATCGGTGTACCAGTGCTCGATGGTGCTCATCAGTTCGGCGCGCGTCAACGCTCCATCACCGTTCATGTCCGCGCGGCTGAAGAGCGCGGGCGCAATTCCACCACCGGCCGCAGCTCCACGTCCACCCCCGCCGCCGCGGCCGCCAGCCGCCTGTCCGGCCGCCGGCGCCGCTGGCGCCTGCGCACTTCCAATTGCTGTTGCGAGCAGCGTGACTCCACACACGCCCGCCAGCAACAGTGCTGATTTCTTCACCCGCATGAGGCCTCCTCGGCAGCGTGATTCACGCCGCATCAGTCCATATCTCCGAACGCGCAAACGACCGCGATCACCGTACGAACGATGCGGTCACTGCCAGTTGCTGCCAGATTTCGCACTTAGTGCTCGATAAAATATCACCAATTTGACACTCCCGGCGCAGGCAGTGCGGCCCCCCTTTTTATCTAAAGTGCTCGGGTGGAGTGTCGAAGAACGAAGGATCGCGGGCTCAGGACCCAGGACCCACGACTGAGTCCGTACAAAGAAAACGGCGGTGACCCGTGAAGGCCACCGCCGTTTTCAGTCTTCGAGAACGATGAACTACTTCTTCGCCTTGACGCTGGGGCTGTCGTCAGCCTTGAGGTCGCCCATCACGTACTGCATGCCGGCGAGGTAGTGCGCCACGATGTCCTTGCGAGCGTAGATGCTCTCGTCGTGGCCAGTCGCTTCGTAGAACACGCGGCCGTTGCCCTCGCGCCGGATGTAGCTGAGCGCGTAGTCACCGTCGCTGCGTGCCGTCGCGGCGGGCTCCTGGTCCTTCGTCGCCTGGGGCATCTTGTCGTAGTCGACGCTCGTCAGCACGTGGACGTTGGTGCGCGAGAACGAATCCTGCGCGAACGTGTAGGTCTCGTCGATGACCTCGAAGCCCTTCGGATCGAGCATAACGGTCAGCGGGCTCTTCGGATCGTCCACCTTCACGGGGATGTGCGTGCCGTTGACCCAGTGGAACTTGAAGTAGCCACCGATCACCTTGGTCCACTCGGGCCAGCTGGCCGAGGCGGCAGGCTGCTTCGTGGATCCGCGCGCGACCGGCACCGCGCCGGCGTTGCCACCTGCGCCAGCACCGCGACCGCCTGCGGCTGGAGCACCACCACGACCACCAGCCGCTGCGGCCGGCTGCGCCGCGGCGTAACGCGCCGCGAAGTCAGCCTGTGCGACGCGCCCAGACTTGTCCGTGTCCATCTTGTCGAACCACTCGTTCACGAGTCCCGTCACCTCGGCAAGCGTCACCTTCTGGTCGGTGTTCTTGTCGGCCTGAGTGACGATCGTCGTGGCAAGCTGGCCACCGGGGCCTGCCGCCACAGCCGGGCCTGCCGCCGCTGCACCGCGCCCGCCGCCACCACCGCCACGAGCCGCGGCGCCAGCCACCGGCGCGTCGTTCGGGCACGTGCCGTGGTACGAGTCAGTTGAAGCATGAATGCCCATCAGGCCTTTGCCGCCGCGAACGAAGGCGAGCAACGCCGCGCGTCGCGCGTCGGTCGCCGCTTTGTCGCCCGGCTGATCGAGGAAGCACCCCGTGGTGCTGTCGAGCAGGATGGCGTCGTACTTCTTGAGGTTTTCGGTGTTGATGTCAGCCGGGTTGTAGGAGATGTCGGTCGACCACGTGCCGAGCTTTTCGCCCATTTCCTTCAACGTATAGGACTGAATGGCAATCGACGAATGCACGAACCCGTGCGACGGCGTCTGATTGTTGACGCCGTAGATGAGCAGTCTCCGCGGCTTCGCGGGTTTGGCATACGCCTTCTCGGGGAGCGCGGCTCTCATTGCGGTCAGATGCTGGGGACATGGAACCGCGATTCCAGTTCCGCAGTTTGCCGCGGGAGGTGCCGCTGGCGCCGGGAAGAAGGCCGCGAGTACCGTCGACAGCTGCACCGCCGTGACCGAGCCGGCCCTGGCCGCGTCCGCGTCGCCGAACCAATGTTCCATCGTGCTCATGAGTTCGGCGCGTGTGACCGCACCGTCTCTATTCATGTCGGCCCGGCTGAACAGGTCCGGCGCAATGCCGCCGCCTGCCGCTCCGCCGCCACGTCCACCACCGCCGCCGGCGCGACCGCCAGCCGCCTGTCCTGCCGCCGGCGCCGCCGGCGCCTGCGCACTACCAATTGCCGTAGCCAACAACGTGGCAACACCCACGCCTGCCAGCAACAGCCCTGTTCCCTTTACTTTCATGAGGCCTCCTCAACGGCGTGACTCACGCCGCGCCCGTCCATCCAACCCGCCCGATACCCGTACTTTGTGAGCCATCTCGGCAGTCCAAGGACCCCGCGGACGGCTTTGTGACAGATGTAGTGCCGCCTAAGGTATCACCGTGTGACACCCCAGCGAAAGCGTTCGATATTCGCCATGTCGCCAGTACTCGGAGGGAAGTATGCGAAAACCGGGACTGACGGCCCTCCTCTGGAGGCTCCCCGTCAGGGATGCGCGGCAACTTTGCCCTTTCCGTGTTCGGCAATGAATCGGGCGAGGTCCTGGTTGGCGGGGAAGTCGTGAAACAGGGTCTCTGCCACTTTGACGGCCTCGTCGCTCTTCTTTTCCTTGGCCAGCATCTCCCACAGAGCGAAACGCGCCTCGGTGCGTACGTAGAACTCGGCGTCGGCGGCGGCCGCCTCGCGAACGGCAACCAAGGCCTTGTTCTTGTTTCCGCCGCCGAGTACCCACTGGAGCCCGAAGGGCACACGCGTGTCGACGATGTATTCGATCCAGGCGTGGGCCACGCGCGCGCGCACGTGCGACGGCTTGGCCTTGAGTACGGCGTCAATCGATCGCCGGGCCTCGCGATACTCGCTCCACGCAGTGCGGCGCCCGAGCGTGCCGAGCTGCAGCCAGACGTGGTTGAGGTCGATCTTGCCGAGATAGAACAGCGTAGCGACATCGGCCGGATCCTTCACAAGGCGTGCCCGCGCCAACGTCTGGCCCTGGGTGATGTCGGCCGCCATGTCGGCCATTAGCTGCGCGCACGACGCACACTCCTTGAGGGCGCGTTCGCGATCCTTCGTGTCGCCGAGCAACCGCTTGATCTGAAAGTGCAGCGCCGAAGTGCGAAGCTCGTAGCTGGCGAGGTCGTCGGGAGACGCCGTGCGCATGACGAGGGCCATCGCCGCGGCATCTTCGTAGCGGCCGACGTAATAGAGCCGCTGGGCCTCGTCCATCGTGGCGGCTTGGGCCGCCAGTGGACGCGCAAGGACGTGAATGACCGGCGAAGTGGCGGTCGCGAGGATCAATGCGAGGACGAACGAACGTGTGTATCTGATGATTCAGTATAGACGTGGAGCGTGGACACGCGGCCTGAGGGATTGAGGGCTTGGGCTTGGGGCTATGCAACGCCGCCCTTTTTCATCATGGCCAAGGTTGTGTCGTAGCCCAGCTTGGCAGCGTCTTCCGTCGTCATGTCCATGGGGATTCGCGGCCCGAGCGGCTCGGGCGCCACGCCGCCGGTGTAGCCGATCCGCTTCAGCGCGCCAAAGAACGCGACGTAATCAATGATGCCTACGCCGGGCATCAGCCGCATGTTGTCCCGCACGTCTGCGGCGGGCATCGCTGGCGCGTCCGACATATGGATGTGGACAATGCGCGACTTGTCGCAATTGAGGATGTCCTGCGCCGTGCCGCCCGAGTGGTGCCAATGCCAGACATCACAGACCGCGCCGATGTTCGAGCCGCCTTCGATTGCGAGCTTGACCGTCTCCGGTAGCGTGTAGATGAACGGGATCGCTGGTGCCGGAGGGACTGCCGGTGACGGTGGCACGGCGGGAGGCGGCGGCGGAGGAGCGGCACCGGCGACCGGGGGTGTGCCGGCGGCCGGCGTTGCGGCGGCCCCACCGGCGCGCGCGCCTCGATTGCCGCCACCGCAGGTGCCAAGGTGCATGCACTGCGGACCGAGGAACTCGAGGCCGAGCCGGACGTTGTACTTCTTCAAGATGTCGTTGACCAGGGTGAGCCGCGCCTTGTAAGTCGCGCGGAACTCATCGAAGTTCATGTTCATATTGGCCGGCACGGTCGCGCCCATTACCGTCATCATCCGCGTGCCGCCGATTTCCGACCAGAACTTGACGTTCTCCTCGAACGCCGGGAGGGCAGCCTCGAACTGAGCCTGTTGGCCGGTCAATGTCGGGCCGCCGGTGATCGTGGGCTGCAACTTCAGGTTGGCGAAAAAGGCCTTGGCACCGTCCACGCCCAGCATGCGTAGCGCGTTCAGATTGGGACTGTCGATGCCGCCATATCCGATCTTCGAGGCCAGCTCGGCGACCGCCGGCCACGGTCCAACACGCGGTGCGACGGCGCCGTTGATGGAGATGAACATCCCCGAGGACTGCGCCCGCCCCAGAATGGCCGGCATGAATGCGGCCGCGGCGCCGGTCATGGCGGTCCGCTCGAAAAACGATCGTCGCGTGATGAACGAACGCATCGCAGTCGTCTCCAATCAACGGCACGCGCGCGGCAGGCGGCCGTGTGCGCCATCAACAAGCAGAAATCGTGGGAACGCGACGACAGGATACACCCGAAATCCGATAATCGTCCAAGCCGCTGCCAGCACTTCGTCCTTCGTACTTTGTACTTCGTACTTCGTACTTTGTACTTCGTACTTGCCTGTATCCTTCGTACTTCCTAGAGCCATCCCTTCGCGCGAACAAACGCCACGCTGCGCCGCATCTGATCCTGTTCGTACTGAGCGACCTCGGCTCCGACCGCCTCTCGTTCCCATGGCGTCCGCACATCGGCATCGTCATCGAACCGCTGGCGTCGCAGCCGGCCGATCGCAATCGCGAACTCGGCGGCGTCGCGCGACCCATAGCGATTCCACCAGTCAGTCGAGAACGCGCGAACGTGACGGGCTTCGAGTGCGCCAGGCTCGAGGGAGGCCGTGAGCGAATCGTGGTGCGAGCCGAGTACGCCAACCATTTCGTCAAAGGGTACGCAGCCCTCACCGATCGCGCAACGCACCAGCTTGTATCCCTCGTCGGTGAACTGCGCCCGGTAGTCCTTGAAATGTACGTGGCGCACCCGGTGAGCCGCTCGGGTCGTGAAGGCGACTGGATCTTCCCCCACCGCAAATGGGTTGCCCGTGTCGAGCGTGATGCCGACGTTTTCACCGGCCTTTTCAGCGAGCGCGACAAGTTCCTCGCTGCCGAAGTCCTGATGGTTCTCCAGCGCGATCGTCAGACCTGCACGGGCAGCGCGCGGGGCCTCACCTACGACCGTCCTCTCGGCGTGTTGAATCCATTCGTCCCATCGCGCGCCATGTGCAGCTCTTGCACCTGCCAGCACCGGAGTCAGATGCAGTCGGATGACCGTGGCGCCAAGCGCACCGGCGCATCGGATGGCTTCCGCAAGCGTCTCGCCGGGCGTCTGCGACAACCAGAAACTGCAGACGGGAATCATTCCGCCTATCTGGTCCCGAAGCTGTCGAAGCTCGCGGTCCGTCATCGGCGCCAGCCATCGATGGTCGAATTCGAGACTCCTCGCCCCGATCCCTCGGGCAATCGCGATGAATCCTTCGAGGCCGCCAGGCGACGGATTCGCTAGTGGTGTGCCAGTCCCTTGTAGGCCGAGCGTATAGGTGAGGCCGTAGGGGTTCAGGCCGGTGAGGAAGTGAACAGACATAGTCAGTCCTTGGGTCCTGGGTGCTGGGTCCTTGGGTCCTGAGTCCTGAGTCCTGAGTCCTTGGGTCCTATGTCCTGAGTCCCTCTTGGGCGGCCGCTCGCGCATCGTACCCGATACAATGGCCGGCGATTCGGAGGATCGATGTCGCACCGCCTGCTTGCCGATAAGTCCGTCATTACGCTCGCCCTTGCCAAGGAATTGCTGGCCGCGGCCGAGTCGGCCATTCTTGCCCGCGGATGGGGCATGTACGTCGCGCTTGTCGACGATGCCGGTACGCCCGTGCTGGTGGCGGGCGTCAACGACGCGCAACCGGCGAGTTGGAAGATCTCGATTCGCAAGGCACAGTCCGCTGCCCGTTTCCGGCGCGCGACGAAGGTTTGGGAGGAGCGCGTGAAGGGCGGTGCGCCGAATGTGATGACACTTCCCGGTGTCATTGCGTCCGAGGGCGGCGTGCCGCTCCTTTTCGAGGGCCGGGTGATTGGCGCCGTCGGCATCAGCGGTGGCACCGGCGCCGAAGACGGTGTCATCGGCCAGGCTGTGGTCGACGCGCTGGCGCGAGTGCTGACGTAAGGTTCTACAGGTCCTTTCGGTCCTATAGGTCCTATAGGTCCTTGAGGT
>Ga0190274_10000761_pt1 | contig 18751 bp, 14 predicted proteins | sample Popmic531T_FD_133002 | JGI IMG/M metagenome (GOLD analysis project Ga0190274, IMG submission 133002) | Populus adjacent soil microbial communities from riparian zone of Yellowstone River, Montana, USA - 531 T | ecosystem: Environmental > Terrestrial > Soil > Riparian zone | place: USA: Montana... | reverse complement strand
GGCCCGCTGATCACCCCAGGCGACCGCGACCGGGTGAAGGAGTGGATCGACGAGGCGGTCGCCTCGGGGGCGAAGCTCCTGACCGGCGGCGAGCTGGTCGACGAGGGCCGCTGCCTCGCCCCGACCCTGCTCGGCTCGCCGCCGCGCGAGGCCAAGGTCTGGTGCGAGGAGATCTTCGGCCCGGTGGCGACCGTCGATCGCTTCTCCGACTTCGGCGAGGCGCTGTGGATGGCCAACGACTCGAAGTTCGGCCTGCAGGCCGGTGTCTTCACCAGCGACATCGGCCGCGGCCTCGAGGCCGCCCGGGCCCTGGAGTTCGGCGGCGTGCTGATCAACGAGGTGCCGACCTTCCGCGCCGACCAGATGCCCTACGGCGGCGTCAAGGATTCCGGCAACACGCGCGAGGGCCCCGCCTTCGCGGTCCAGGAGCTGACCGAGGAGCGCTTCGTCACTCTCCAGTAGTTCGAGGCTTTCAGTAGTAAAAATTGGGTAACCTCTTCCCACGTCCAGCGAGCAAAGGGGAGAGACGAGATGAAGCCGCGCGGTGTATTGGCCAGGGTGGGTGTTGCCCTCGGGGTCCTGGCAATGTTTTTCGCGATGGCGGCCGCGGGTAACGCGGCGGTATCCGACACCGAAGGACAGACCACGCTGGAACAGCGCCTCGTCCCCGCCGCCCCGGGCGCCTATCGCTTCCTTCAGCTGGGCGAAGGGGAGCCCTACACGGTGCGGGAAGAACTTGCCGCAGCCGGCCCAAGCCGCGCTGAAAGCCGAACCTCGCTCGCTTACTTCGGCCAGCTCTCCGACTTCCAGCTCGCCGACGAGGAGTCGCCGGCGCGACTCGAGATCATCGATCCGCTCTCCACCCCGCTGAACCCTCCCTTCGGTGCCGCCTGGCGGCCGTGGGAGGCGCTCGAGCCTCACTTTGACGACTCGATGATTCGCCAGATCGACCAGTTCGCTGGCGCCTCCCCCGTCGCCGACGGCAATGGCTCGCACCGCCCGATGGACTTCACGATCGACACGGGCGACTCTGCCGACAGCCAGCAGCTCAACGAGACGGAATGGGTTCGAACGCTGCTCGAGGGCGGCACGCTCGACCCCAACAGCGGCGTGGACAAGAAAAAATATTCGAACCTGCTGTGCCCGAACCTGCTCGTCCCGGGCGCTGCCGAGGCCGCGCGCTACACCGGGGTCCAGGACTACAACGACTACTTCGAGGGACCCTTCCCGGAGTTCTACAGCCCCGATCAGCCCGCCGGCCCGCACACCGCTTGGCCCAAATATCCGGGCCTAATGGACAAGGCGCAAAAAGCCTTCACGGCGGCCGGGCTCGACGTTCCCTCCTACGTCGCCTTCGGCAACCACGACGCGCTCGTGCAGGGCAACGCGGCGGCCAACGCCGCCTTCGAGCAGGTCGCGACCGGCTGCCTGAAGCCGATCGGGCCGGTCCCGAACCCCGAAAACGCCCCGGCGCTGCTGACCTCTCTGCTCAACCCGACGAACCTGCTCAGCACGCTGCTCACCAACCCCAAAAATCTGATCCTCGTGCCGGGCGATCCGAAGCGGCAGTTCGTCTCCAAGAAGCAGTACAAGGACGTCTTCAAGGGCGGCAGCCAGGCCGACGGCCATGGCTTCGACTACATCGACCCGGCGCAGGAGTCTGCCTCGAAAGGCGCCGCCGGCTACTACTCCTGGAGTCCCACGCCGGGGATGCGCTTCATCGCCCTCGACACCGTTGCCGAGGCCGGCACGATCGTGACGCCGACCGGCCACTTCACCGCCGACGGCAACATCGACGACCCCCAGTTCAAATGGCTGCGGGGGAAACTGGAAGAAGCGACCGCGGCGGAAGAGCTCGTCGTGATCTTCAGCCACCACGCGCCGGAGAGCCTCACCGCCGATGCCGCGGACGAGCTGGCGCCCCCGTGCCTGCTCAATGACGCGCACGGGCACGACATCAACCCCGGCTGTGACCTCGACCCGCGCAGCTCGCAGCCGATCCACCTCGAAGCCGACGCGGTCAACCTGCTGCACGAATTCCCCAACGCGATCGCCTGGGTCGCCGGCCACTCGCACGTCAACACCGTTGATCCCTTCTCGAACCCGAGCGGGCCGGGCGGGTTCTGGAGCATCCGCGTCGCCGCCGAGGCGGACTGGCCGCAGCAGAGCCGCCTGCTCGAGGTCTTCGACAACCAGGACGGCACGCTCTCGATCTTCGGCACGATCCTCGACCACGTCGGCCAATCCAAAGCTTCCCCGCCGGGCACGCCAGCAAGCGGCATGGACCTAAACGACCTCGCCTCGGTCGGCCGCACGATGTCCTTCAACGACCTCCAAAGCGGCGCGCCCGAAGGCGAAGGTGAAGCTCAGGACCGCAACGTGGAGCTCCTCGTCCCGGACCCCCGTTAGGACAAGGCCGTATTGGGATGGGAGGCGGGGAGTCCCCTCCCAGGACACTCAACCGCGAGCCATAGGCGAGCGGTGTCCTGGGAGGGGACTCCCCGCCTCCCCCTACTCATGCGGTCGAGCCATCCGCCGGTGGTCCAGCGCCTCCTCGAGCACCGCCGGCTCAACTCCTTGCTCCAGCGCAACCTCCCTCAGCGAGCGCCCTGACTCCGCCGCCACCTTGACGATGTCGGCGGCGCGGTCGTAGCCGATGTGGGGGTTGAGCGCGGTGGCGGTGGCGAGGGTCGCCTCGGCGTGGCGGGTCGTCATCTCCTCGTTGGCCTCGATCCCGGCGACGCACTTCTCGTTGAGCAGGCGTGAGGCCGAGGCGAGCAGCTTGATCGAGTCGAGCAGGTTGCGGGCGATCAGCGGCACCCGCACGTTGAGCTCGAACTGGCCCTGGCTGCCGGCGACGGTGATCGCGGTGTCGTTGCCGATCACCTGGGCGGCGACCTGGATCACCACCTCGCAGATCACCGGGTTGACCTTGCCGGGCATGATCGAGGAGCCCTTCTGCAGCTCCGGCAGGCGCAGCTCGGCGAGGCCGGCGCGCGGGCCTGAGCCCATCAGCGCCAGGTCGTTGGCGATCTTGTTGAGCGAGACGGCGTAGACCTTGAGCGCGCCCGAGAGCTCGACCAGTGCGTCGCGGTTGCCCTGCGCCTCGAAGGGGTCGAGCGGCGCCGAGATGTCGAGGCCGGTCTCGCCGGCGAGCTTCTGGCGCACCTTGGCGGCGAACTCCGGGTGAGTGTTGAGGCCGGTGCCGGTGGCGGTTCCGCCGAGCGGGATCTGGCCGACCCGCCGCAGCGTCGCCTCGATCCGCTGCACGCCGAGCCGCACCTGGGCGGCGTAGCCGCCGAACTCCTGGCCGAGGGTGACCGGGACCGCGTCCATCAGGTGAGTGCGCCCGGCCTTGACCACGTCGGAGAACTGCTCCGCCTTGGCCTCGAGCGCCGCCTCGAGCCCGCCCATCGCCGGCAGCAGGTCGTGCGTCACCTCCCCCAGCGCCGCCAGGTGCACGGCGGAGGGGAAGACGTCGTTGGAGGACTGGCCCATGTTGACGTGGTCGTTGGGATGGGCACCGTCGCCGGCGAGGTTGGCGAGCACCTCGTTGGCGTTCATGTTGGAGGAGGTGCCGGAGCCGGTCTGGAAGACGTCGACCGGGAACTGGTCGTCGTGTTCGCCGGCCGCGACCGCGTCGCCGGCGGTCGAGATCCGCTCCGCGAGGTCGCCGTCGAGCCCCCCGAGCTCGCCGTTGACCAGCGCCGCGGCGGCCTTCAGCCGGCCCAGCCAGCGGACGACCGGGGCGGGGACGGGCTCGCCCGAAACCGGAAAGTTGTCGACGGCCTTGGTGGTCTCGCCACCCCAGAGCTGCTCAGTCAAGGTCTTTGCCTCCATCGAAGTCGTGGTAGCCCCAGGGTATTCAGCCGCGCGCTTCGCCGGCATCGAAGCCTTTGCGGTAGGTGTTGAGGAAGGCGGCCGGCAGCGGTCGGTTGTCGGGGCTGTAGCGGGCTGCGAAGGAGAGGCGACGGATCAGCTCGGCGTGGATGCCGTTGGTGCGCTCGGCGCCCTGTTGGGCGGCGCCGAGCAGGTAGCCGAGCTGGAGGTTGGCTGCGCCGCCCGGTTCGCCGCGGGCTTCGGCGTTGAGCTTGGTTGCCGCCTCCACCATCGCCGCGCCGACGGTGGCCAGATCACCGCCCTGCTGGTTCTCGGCCAGGCAGTCGCCGATCGGCGTCTCTCCGCGCAGCTTCACAGCGCCAGGGGTCGTCGCCAGCGCTTTGAGGTAGGTGCCCGCCCCTTCCAGGCAGGCGACCGGCGTCGTGTCCTCCGGGTTCCCGCAGCCGGTCAGGGCCAGTGCGATGACGATCGTGGTGAGCAGGAGCGGGCGGCGCATCGGCCGCCAATCCTAGGCGTCAGTCGCCGCGGGGGGAGACGCCGCCGGAGCGGATCGTCGAGATCCCGCCGGCGGGGCCGGGCGGGGGCTTTGGAGGAGATTTGGGGCGGGGATGACGGGGCTGGCGCGGGGTCGCGCTGCCGGTCGGGAAGACTTCGACCCATTCGGCGAGCTGGAACTGCGGCGCCGGCGAGTGGTTCCAGGAGAGGTGGAGGTGGTGGCCGCAGCCGTGGCCGGCGTCACCGTCGTAGCCGACCCAGCGGAAGGGCAGGGCCGGGTGGTTTTGGGTCGGCTCGGCCCACAACGCGAGCCGGGTGATCCCTGCCCAGGTGGTGTCGCATTTGCCGCTGGCGCCGTTCAGCGGCACGAGGTCGACCGCGAGGCCGTTGTAGTGGTCGGAACCGCGGACGTGGCAGTTGTTGCAGCCGACGTGTTCTCCACTGGGCAGGGGACCCGAGTAGCCGTCGGTGACGAAGACGCCGAAGTTTTGGGAGATCCAGCGCAGGTCGGGGACGATGCGCCTGTCGACCATGTCGCCTTCTTCGTGCGGAATCGCGGCCGGAATCGGGACGATTTCGCCCGGAGCGTAGGCCAGCCGAGTCGACGTCGGTCCCGCGTTGGCCGAGGCTGCGGCGAGGAGGCAGAGTGCGAGCACGGCGGCGGCAGCGAGCAACGCCGTGCCCACCCGGCCCGCCAGATCGTCCTTGCGGTCGTATTTCTTTCCGCTATCCGGAGAGAGATGCGACATCGCCTTGGTTTGCAGTGCCATGGCTCTACTCATCGGTCCGCCGGAGCGTCCCCTTGAGAACAGCAATGCACCGGTAGGGTTCCGCCCGGTATGCCGACGGTTCGAGAGGCCAGCTTCGATCTTTTCCGCGAGCAGGGGATGACGACGATGTTCGGCAACCCCGGCTCGACCGAGCTGCCGATGCTCGCCGATTTCCCCTCCGACTTCCGCTACGTGCTCGGTCTGCAGGAGGCGGTCGTCGTCGGCATGGCCGACGGCTTCGCCCAGGCGTCCGGCCGGACCACCGTCGCCAACCTGCACACCGCGCCGGGAGTCGGCAACGCGATGGGGGCGATCTTCAACGCCCAGGCCAACCACTCGCCGCTGTTGGTCACGGCCGGTCAGCAGACGCGGGCGCAGATCACCCTGCAGGCGAACCTGACCAACCGCGACGCGATTCGCATGCCGCACCCGCTGGTCAAGTGGTCATACGAGCCGGCCCGCGCCGAGGACGTGCCGCTCGCCCTCGCCCACGGCGCCCACCTCGCCTCGCTGCCGCCCAAGGGCCCGGTCTTCGTCTCGCTGCCGATGGACGACTGGTACGCCGAGGTCGACGAGGCCGACGCGCGCGAGGCGATCACCCGCCGTGTCGACGGGCGCGCCGCCGCCGATCCTGCCGCGGTCCGCGTCCTCGCCGACCGGCTCAACGGGGCGACGAACCCGGTGATGGTCGCCGGTCCCGACATCGACGCCTCCGGCGCCTGGGAGGACGCGATCGCCCTCGCCGAGCGCCAGCGCCTGCCGGTCTGGGCGACCCCCGCCCCCGGCGGCGGCCGGATCGGCTTCCCTGAGAACCACCCCAACTACCGCGGCGTGCTGCCGCCGGCGATCGGCCCGGTCGGCCAGACCCTCGAGGGCCACGACCTGATCCTGGTCGTCGGCAGCTCGGTCTTCCCCTACTACCCCTACATCCCCGGCCCGCTGCTTCCCGCGGGAGCGAAGCTGATCGCGATCACCAGCGACCCCGACGAGGCGGCGCGGGCGCCGATGGGCGACGCTCTGGTCGCCGACGTGAAGCTGACCCTGGCGGCGCTGCTCGAGGACCTGCCCGAGTCGACCCGGCCGACGCCCGAGCCGAACCAGGGCCCGCAGGAAATCCCGCCCAGCGATCCGCTCAACCCCTCGACCGTGCACACCGCCCTCGGCGAGGTCTTCCCCGAGGAGGGCATCGTCGTGCTCGAGTCGCCGACCAGCACCCTGGCGCTGCGCAACCAGCTGCGCCTCTCGCGGCCCGGCAGCTACTACTTCGCCGCCGGCGGCGGGCTCGGCTTCGGCCTCGCGGCCTCGGTCGGCGTGCAGCTCGCCCAGCCCGACCGACCGGTGGTCTGCGTGATCGGCGAGGGCTCGGTCCAGTACGCGGTCAGCGCCTTCTGGAGCGCCGTCGCCTACAAGACGCCGGTCACTTTCCTCGTCGTGCGCAACGAGGAGTACGGGATCCTCAAGTGGTTCGCCGAAGTCGAGGGGGTGGAGGGCGCGCCCGGCCTCGACCTGCCGAAGCTCGACGTCGCCGCGGTCGCCGAGGGCTATGGGATCAAGGCGCACCGGGTCAAGGACCGCGACGGGGTACGCGACGCCCTCGCCAAGTCGTTCGCTTCCTCGCAGCCGGAACTGGTCGAAGTCCCGGTAACGCCGGGAATGGCGCTCTTCTAAGGTGGATTGACCATGGCGCTGCTGGAGCGGAACGTCTCCTCGCTGGCGCCGCCAACCGCGGAGCCGGCCCCCGACCGCGCGCCCGATCGGATCGCCGAGGGGGTCGCGCAGCCGCTGCGCGGCGAGCTGGAGGAGCTGCTCGGTCCCGACCGCGTTCTCGCCCGCGCCGGCGACATCGTCCGCTACGCCTCCGACGCCAGCCCCTACCGCCTCTTCCCCCAGGCCGTGGTGATGGCGCACGACGCCGATGACGTCGCCAAGGTCCTCGCCTACGGCCGTCGCACGGGCATTCCCGTCACCTTCCGCGCCGGCGGCACCAGCCTCAACGGCCAGGGGCAGAGCAATGGCATCCTCGTCGACGTGCGCCGTCACTTCGGCGGTGTCGCGGTGGAGGAGGGGGGAGCGCTGGCCCGGGTCAAGCCGGGCACGGTGCTCGGCCACGCCAACCGCGTGCTCGCCCCGCACGGCCGCAAGCTCGGTCCCGACCCGGCCAGCACCGACATCGCCTGCGTTGGCGGCGTGATCGCCAACAACTCCGGCGGGATGCGCTGCGGCGTGACCAAGGACTCCTACTCGACCGTGCGCGCGATGACCCTGGTCCTCGCCTCGGGCACGACGATCGACACCGCCGCCCCCGACGCCGCCGAGCGCTTCGCTGCCGAGGAGCCTGAGGTGGCCGCCGGCCTCGCCGCGATCCGCGACGAGATCCGCGCCGACGCCGAGCTGAGCGAGCGCATCCGCCGCAAGTTCGCGATCAAGAACACGACCGGCTACCGGCTCTGCGCCTTCCTCGACGCCGACGAGCCGCTGGAGATCTTCCGCCGCCTGGTGGTCGGCTCGGAGGGCACGCTCGCCTTTGTCGCAGAGGCGGTCTTCGAGACCGTGCCGCAGCCGGCGCGGACGACCACCGCCTGGGTCCACTTCCCCGGCATTGACGAGGCGATCGCCCCGGTCCGCGACCTGGTCGAGAGCCGCGCCACGGCGGTAGAGCTGATGGTCGCTCCGGCCCTGATCACAGCCGCCTGGAACATGGTCGGCGCGCCCGAGGAGTGGAAGGAGCTGCCGCCGGAGTCGGCGGTGCTGCTGGTCGAGTACGGCGCCGGGACGGACGAGGAGCTCGACGCCTACGTCGCCGAGGCCGGCGAGATCTTTGCCGCCCACGAGACGATCCGGCCGATCGATTTCACCCGCGAGGCCGAAGGGATCGAGCTGGCCTGGCGCGTGCGCGAGGGCCTGCACGGGCTGATCGGCCGCCTGCGCCTGCCCGGCACGGCACTGATCGTCGAGGACGTCTGCGTGCCGCCGGAGCGGATAGCAGAGGGTGCCCGCGACCTGCAGGCGCTGCTCGGCGAGCATGGCTTCCTGCCCGGTGTCGCCGGCCACGCCTCCGCCGGCAACCTCCACTTCATGCTGACGCCCGACTTCGCCAAGCGGGAGGACCGCGAGCGCTACGAGGCCTTCATGGCGAAGCTGGTGGAGTTGATCGTCGGCAAGTACGACGGCTCGCTCAAGGCCGAGCACGGGACCGGGATCAACATGGCCCCTTATGTTGAGCGCGAGTGGGGTGAGAAGGCGACCGAGCTGATGTGGCGGGTGAAGCGGCTCGCCGACCCCGACGGCGTGCTCAACCCCGGCGTGGTGCTCAACCGCGACCCCGACGTCCACCTGCGCAACCTCAAAACGACCCCGGCGATCGAGGAGTCGGCGACGACCTGCGTCGAGTGCGGCTTCTGCGAGCCGGTCTGTCCCAGTCGCAACCTGACCACGACGCCGCGCCAGCGGATCGTCCTGCGGCGGGAGATGGCGCGCCAGCCGGCGGGCTCGCCGGTGCAGCGGGCGCTGCTGGAGGAGTACGAGTACGACTCGCTGGAGACCTGTGCCGCCGACGGCTCCTGCCAGCTCGCCTGCCCGGTCGGGATCGATACCGGCGCGATGGTCAAGGAACTGCGCAAGCAGCGGCACACCGAACGCGCCGAACGCGCGGCGCTGGCGACGGCGAAGCGCTGGGGCGGGGTCGAGACGGTTTCGCGACTGGCGCTGCGTATGGGCGGGCCGCTGGTGCGCCGGACCAAGCGTGGGCGTGGCTTGCCCGGAGCCGCCCGGTGGGGAGGAGGGGGTGACCCTCTCCCGACAAAAGCGGGGAGTGTCGGGAGAGGGTCACCCCCTCCTGCCCGAAGCGCGGTCGCCGCCGTTTACGTGCCCAGCTGCACGAATCGAATCTTTGATGGGAACCCTGTTGAGGCGTTGGTGGCGGTTTCGGCTCGGGCCGGGGTGCCTGTCTGGATTCCCGACGACGTCGCCGGAAGTTGCTGCGGGCTGCCCTGGAGCTCGAAGGGCTTTGGCGATGCTCATCGCCACAAGGCGAACGAGATGGTCGAGCGGCTTTGGGCCTGGAGCGACGAGGGAGCGCTGCCGGTGGTGATCGACGCCGCCTCCTGCACCCAGGGCGTCACCGACCCGGGCGAGGGCGTGCTCAGTGAGGAGAACGCCGAGCGGCTCGCCAAGCTGGAGATCCTCGACTCGGTCGTCTGGGCGCACGACCGGCTGCTGCCGAAGCTGGAGATCGGCCCCAAGGTCGGCTCCGCCACCGTCCACCCGACCTGCGCGACGCGCCACATGGGGCTGGCACCGCGCCTGCGCTCACTCGCCGGAGCGCTGGCCGACGATGTCTTCGTGCCGCCCTCGGCGACCTGCTGCGGCTTCGCCGGCGACCGCGGCATCTCCCACCCCGAGCTGACCGCGGCGGCGACCCGACCCCAAGCCGAGGAACTCGCCGGCCGCGACTTCGATGCTCACCTCTCGACCAACCGCACCTGCGAGATTGGGCTCACCCGCGCCACCGGCGAGACCTACGAGTCCGTCGTCCTCCTGCTCGAGCGACTGAGCCGCTAGGCGAAGAAGTCCCGGTCGGCGAGCGCGCCCGAGCGCAGCGCGGCCTCGGCGAGCGCGGCACGCTTGCGATTCTGGGCGAGGTCGGAGACTCCGAACTTGGCGAAGAGCGTGCGCAGATGCGACTTGACCGCGACCTCGCTGAGGTGGATCGCCGCGGCGACCTCCTGGTTGGTCGCGGGCGAGGCATAGGGGCCCTGGTCGCGGAGCGGCCGGCAGAGCTCGACGAGCACTCGCTTCTGCATCTTCGAGAGCTCGGCATCGAGCGCGGCGTCGACCGCCATCGCCGTCTCTCCCATCTCCGGCGAGGCCGGCTCGTAGTAGGAGACGTCGGTGGCGCCGGCGGTGATCACGTCGCCGGCCTGCAGGCGCCGCCTGCCGTTTACCCGCTCGTTGTTGACGAAGGTGCCGTTGCGCGAGAGGCCGTCGTCGGCGATCGTCCAAGCGCTTCCCACCCGCTCGATCAAAGAGTGCAGCCGCGATACCTGCCCGTCCCACTCGAGCGCGACGTCCGCCTCGGGATCGCGCCCCAGCGAAAGCGTTCCAGCGCTGGGGTCGAGGTCAATGACCCGCTGGGCCCCGGCGGCGTCCCGCAGCAGCAGGAAGGGCTTGCCGAGGCGTTCGGCCTCGATGCGGGCCTTCAGCTCGGCGGGGGTCGACTTGTGCGGCCCCCGTGGGTCGCTCACTGCCCGCCACCTGCGTCGGCGCCCCCGAGCGCGCCGACTGACTTGCCGAGCTTCTCTTCGCTGGCTTCGACTTCCGGCTTTGCGGCATCGAAGGCGGCGGCATCGCCCGCCCGCGCCGCGTCCGCCAACCGTCTGTAGGCAGCCTCCGAGGCGGCGAGCGCCGCGAGCGCCGCGTCGACCTGGCCGGCGATCGCCGGGCTGATCCGCAGCTTGGCCAGGCGCTTGTGGGCGGCGGCGCTTACCTCGGCGAGGCGGGTCGCGGCGGCAGCCTGTCCGTCGTCGGTCGACGCCCGCTCGAGCCGCTGCCGTCCGCTTTGGCGCGCCTGGCGCAGCCCGGTTACGGCGGCGGCCAGGGCCCGCTCGGTCTGCGCCGTGGTGGCGAGCGGGTAGGGCTCGCCCTTCAGCAGCTCCAGCGTTTGGGCGATCGACTCGCAGGTCGCCTCGAAGCCGGCCTCCGCCGTCGGCGAGTAGCAGGCGGCCGTCACCACCCCCAGGCTCGACGGCGCCGCGTAGAGCGTCAGGTCGCGATCGAAGCCGCGCAGCTGGACGCCGCGGTAGCGCAGCGCCTCCAGCTCGCCGAGCTTGACCGGCGTGGGGTGGGGGAGCCCGGCGCCGGCGCGCTCGACCAGCGGCGCCGGAAGCAGGCGCGCGCCGCGTGCATCGGTAAGGCCGGCCATCGCTCCCGAGGCGTCGCGCGCGGCGGGCGCGACGCCGACCGCGTCGCGCAGTGCAAGCCCGGGGATCGCCGGCTGTTCGCCAGCGGTGGTCGCTTCCCAGCCGCTCGGCGCCCGCAGCGACAGGCTGTCGCTCGAGGCCGAGGTCGTCAGCTTCGCCGCCTCGCCCTCACCGGTCGCGCGCCCACCGACGAACGCCAGCACCGCCAGGACCGCAAGGCCCAGGGCGCCGAGCAGGGTCGCCGTCCCAAGGCGCCAGCGACGGATCGGCGCGGTCGCGGAGGCGGTCGTCCCTCGATCGGGTCCGCCGTCACCAGCCAGGCCCTGTGTCTCGCCGCTCACTGCGCGCACGCTGTGGGCGAGCGGGCCCCTGCTGGGTGGCCGGCTCGCTGCCGCCGGCCCGCTGCCGACCACGACCGCGGCCGCCTCGACCAGCTCGCCGGCACTCGCCGGCCGCTCATCGGGCTCCTTCGCCATCCCCTGCGCCAGCACCGCGTCGATCCCGGCCGGGAGGTCGTCCCTGACCGTGTGCACGCTCGGCGGCTCGTCGTTGAGGTGGGCGTAGAGGACGGCGGCGTCGGAGGGCCGGGCGTAGGGCACGGACCCGGTCAGGCACTCGTAGAGGACGCCGCTGAAGGCGTAGATGTCGCTGGCGGTCCCGGCCGGCTCGCCCCGCACCTGCTCGGGCGCGATGTAGTCGATCGTGCCGACGACCTGGCCACTGCGGGTGACCGCCGAGTGGTCCGGGCCGCGGGTCAGCCCGAAGTCGGCGAGGAACGAGTGGTCCCCCTCGCCGACGAGGATGTTCTGCGGCTTGACGTCGCGATGGACGAGGCCGCTGGCGTGTGCAGCGTCGAGCGCATCGGCAACCGGCGCGAGGATCCCCAGCGTCCGTTCCGCATCGAGCTCACCGTCGACGATCAGTTGCTTCAGCGTCACCCCGTCGATGAGGCGCATCGCCAGGAAGAGGCCGTCGTCGATCTCGCCCGCCTCGTAGACGGTGACCACGTGTGGGTGCTCAAGGGTGGCCTGAAGCTGCCCCTCGCGCCGAAATCTCTCGCGGAATCCCCGGTCGGGACCCAGGTCCGTGCGCACGACCTTGAGCGCCACCCGCCGTCCCAGTTCGAGCTGGGTGGCTTCGTAGACCTCCCCCATACCTCCCCTGCCGAGCAGGCGCTCGACTCGGTAGCCCTTGATTTCGGCGCCTTTTGCAAGCACGGCGACGAGAGCGTAGTCCCTTCGGGTGGGTCATCCGCTTGCCATCGCGTCCGCCTCGGCGCTTGGCGCAGCGGCGATGCTTGACCACCCTGCCGCCGGGCGCCGGGTCGATGAACGATGGCGGCCGTGGATTGCCGGACGCCTGCGGGGTCGCGGGTCCCGGCGTCTCGGAGGGGGGAGGCGCGGGTTTCCCCGAGTCGTCGGCCGCGATCACCTCGGCATCGGGGCGCGGCCCCTTGCCGGCACACGGCGAGCCGTTCTGAAGGCGGAAGTCCCCGGCGGCCGGATCGACATAGGCGGGTTTGCCGAAGACGTCGCCGCTGTGGGTGTAGCCATAGCCGCCGTAGGCCAGGGCCGGGTCGGCTTGGTAGACGCAGTTGCCGACGAAGGAGTTGCCCCGCGTGTTGCCACCGGCGGGGAAGTTGCCGACGATGCTCTCGGTGTCGCCAGGGCCCCAGGGCGCGTCATAGGCGGAGCGCAGGACCGCGCTGGAGATGACGTTGTCCTCGAAGAGGTTGCCTTCGGAGAAGTGGCCGTAGGCGGCCGAGCTGCCGACGTTGACGTTCGAGCCGTTGCCGTCGAAGACGTTGTGGTCGACCACCGCCCCGTCGACGTCGGGCCAGAGCTGGATCCCGCGCGAGACGTTGCCGTAGACGTAGTTGTCGTGGATCCTCGCCCCGGGTGCGTCGATGAGGTAGAGGCCGTGGACGCCCGACTGGCTCTCGTCGCGCAAGGAAGCGACTATCTCCGGGTCGTTCCCGCAGTCGTGGATCCGGCTACGTTCGATCACCAGCCCCTCCGCCGCCACGGTGCCCGCCGGGTCGCCCGCGACGTAGCCCTCGCGGTGCCCGGCGTTGAGGCAGATCCCGCGTCGCCAGGTCATCTCGGTTTCGCGGAAGGCGATCCGGTCGCCATCTATGACCAGCATCGTGCCCTTGTCGCCGTTGCCCGGCGAGTCGGTGAAGCGGATGTGTTCGAAGTCGAGGTCGTGGACGCCGCCCTGCAGCCACATCGCCGCCTTGACGACCGCGGCTGGGCCGGCGGGGTCGGCGCTGCGGATTCGCGCTGGATCCCCTGGGCTTCCACCCGCTTCATGGACGATGAAGCTGCCGATCGGCTCGACGAACGTGGACCCGGACGGCAGGCATCCTTCCTGCCCGGCGCCGGTGATCTCGATCAAGTGGGCGATCGACCGCACCGGCGAGGATTCGCTGCCGAGATTGGCATCGCTTCCGGCGGGTGAGGCGAAGTGGTCGCAACTGGCATCGGCGGATGCCTCGGTGGGGAGCGCCGCCAGGACCACGGCGAGCGTTACCGCCACCATGCCGAGCATCGAGCGCATCGAGCGGGTCGGGCTCGCAGAAGCCATATGCGCAGCCTCGCCGATCCCGCCGCCGGCGGGAAGTCATCCTGGGTATAGAAAAGGGCCACCGCCGCAACCGCGTGGCGCAACCTCACCTATCATCCGCGCCGAGATGACGCCCTCGATACGCGGCTCGCTCCTCGTTGCGGTGTTGGTCGCGGTCGCTTGCATCGCGCCTTCGTCGGCCGGCGCCTCGTTCGACGACCTGCCGGGCGAAGCGCTCGGCGAAGCTCCTTACCGCTCGGCGGCCCCCCTGGACGCGACGACGACGCCGTTCGACAGTGACGGTTTCGGCGAGCAGTCCCCGGAGGTCGCCTTTCCCGCCAGCTACCTGGCCTGCGGAGGCTGGGGCGCGAAGACGGCGTGGGTGAGGTTCTCTACGGCCGTTCAGGGCAACCTGCGAGTGGACGTCAAGAAGACGACCCCCGGAGATCTCTTTTACACCGTCTACACCGCCCCGACGGCGAACCCAGAATTCTCGGACCTCCACTTTCTCGCCTGCCAGGATGGGTTCAACGGGCCTGAAGAGAGCTATTTCTTCGGGCATGAGATCGCCGCCAACAGCATCGTCTTCGTCCAAGTGCTGGTCGAGTGTCGGGAAACCGAACCCCAATGCAGCCAAGTCGAGCGTGAAAACGCGCCGGGCGGACCGACCACCGTGCGGCTGCGCTTCACGCCCCGGAACGGCGACGGCGACTCCTTTGCCGACAGCCTCGATGCCTGCCCCGCCGTCGCCGGTGAGTTCCGCGGTTGCCCCGACGCTGACGGAGACGGCACCGGCGACGCCGACGATGCCTGCCCCGGCGTTCGCGGCAGGGCGACGAACGGCTGCCGCCTCCCCGACGAAGACGGCGACGGAAGCGCCGCGACGGCAGCGGGGGGAACGGATTGCAACGACGAGAACGCGGGGATCCACCCGGGCGCGCGGGACGTGCCGCGCAACGGCACGGACGAGGACTGCGATGGCCGCGACAGTGCCTTCCCGCGAGTCGAGAACGAAGTCGCCGCCCTCTCGGCTTGGTCGCCGAGGCTCGGGCGGACGGTCGGGTTCCTGGCCGCCTTCAAGGTCAGCGGGCCGTTCGCCAAGGGAATGGCCGTGAGGCTGCACTGCCAGGGCCGGGGTTGCCCGATTTCGCGGAAGGCGGTGACGGCCCGCGCCGGCACGAAGAACGTCGCGATCGGCGGCGAGCTGGTCGGGAGAACGCTCGCTCCCGGGGCGAAGGTGACCCTGGTCATCACCCGGCCCGAATACATCGGCAAGGCGATGCGCTACACGATCCGCCGCCACGGGAAAGTCAAGGTGGAGACGCTCTGCGTCCCGCCAGGGGGGACGAGCCCGCGGGGGAAATGCGAGTGAGCGCTCGGCAGGTCGCGGCCTGCGCTTTTGCCGCGGTCGCGGTCGCGGCGGGCGCCTTTGCGCTGGGCTTGGCGACCGCGCCCGACGCGACGCCGGCTGCTGCCCCCACGACAGAGGGACCGGGTGGCATCGAAGTACCGCCCCTGGGCAAGGTGGCGGCGCTTCCAGAACTGCACGAAGAAGCTCCGGCTCCAGCGGTCGAAGCCGAAAGCGAAGAAAGCGGGTCGGCCGTCACCGAAGCGCCCGCGGTCACCGAAGCCCCCGCCCCGGTCGAAGAAGCGCCGGAAAGCTCCGCCCCCGCTCCGACCAGCCCTAGCAACGAAGTCGTTCCCGAAGGCCTCTGAGCGACGGCCCTGGCACGCAGTCGGGCGGCCCCGAGGGCCGCCCGACCAATCTTCATGGACTCGCTTCGGACGAAGGCGCCGAGCCTAGGAGCAGAAGCCGTTGTCCAGGTCGTTTTCGACGTAGACCCATTCCGGGCTGTACTGCCACTTGCCGCCGGCGTAGCGGGCGAACCACACGTAGACGTAGCCGTAGGGACGGTAGGCGGTAAGCGCCCAGGTGGTGATCCCGTCGGCCGGGGTCCAGGACTGGGGCCAGGTCCAGCGGCTGGTCGCCCAGTCGTACATCATCGGCAGGGCCCAGACGCCGAGGCTCTGCAGCGAGGACATGTTGTAGGCGACGCCGTACACCGCGTGGTAGCAGGTGGAGAAACGCGCGGTCGCTCCCGCTTCCACGCCGCCGACGACTGCGGAGGTGCTGGCGCCGGAGCCAGGGCGACCCCGCTTCGAACCGTGACGGGCGCAGCGCTTTCCGCGCTTGCAGTGCGCATGCTTGACCTTCTTCTTCGTGATCTTGGTGGGCGATGTGGTGGTGGGGGCGGAGGGGACGCTCGGCACCGCCGGAGCGGGTGCTTCGGGTGCGGCGGGCGCCGGTGCCGGCGCCGTGGCGGGGGCCGAGGGAAGGTCCGGCAGCGAGGGAATCCCGGGCGGCGGCGGAGGGGTTTCGGCGAGCGCGTTGCCCGGGCTGAGGGCCTGGCTTGCGCAGAAGAGGAGCGCCAGCCCGGTGCAGAGGAGGAGGCTGGTCTTGAGGGCGAATTTCGAAAGCAGTGCGTTCATTGGACTCTCCTGTCGGTGAAGGTGATCGGGACAGGAAGGAGCTTCGATCAGAACGCGCTGGCGAAAAAGGTACCCAAGGGTGCTGGATGCGCCACCTTCACCACCGGCGGTCCGGTGGAGGAAGAGATGTCTCCCTTCCGCGCTTGAGCTGGTCCTGTCCAGGGTGGCGGGAGCCGATACCTGGGGTACCTACCGCGAGGCCTTGCCCGGCTCGATGCTGCTCCCACGATGTTCACACCCAAAAAAGGAGACTCGAGATGATCAACAAGATCGACATCCGCAGCATCATTGCTTCGCTCGCCCTTGTTTCGGCGCTGGTCCTTGGCGGAGCGGCAACCTTCGCTCCCAGCGCAAGCGCGGAGGAACTCACTCCACCACCTTTTCCGGGCGTCGGTGAGCTTCCGATTCCGCCACCGAATGAAACCGTTCCCCCCGCTCACTCCGAGCCTGCACCAATCAGCGGCGGCGGCAACGCTGAACCGGCGCCGGTCGCCGTACCGACCCCCGAGTCAGCGCGAGTTCTGCGAGCCCGCCTGGCCGGTCAGAAACTGGCGCTTTCGCTGCAGTGCTCCTCCAGCGGCACCGTCGGCCTCAAGGGTGGCGCTTCGCAGCACTTCGACTGCCGTGCCGGCAGGGGAAGCGCGGCGGTGAAGTTGAGCAGCAAGCAGCGCCAGCGCGGCATCGGCAACCGTGGCCTGCGGGTCGCGGTCGTGGTGCGAGAAGGAGATTCGACGACTCAGATCCCGCTGGTGCTCCGTCGCGGCGCATCTCCGACAGTGGCGTCGGCTTCCTCGGCCCTCGTGTACTGGAATGGGGTCGCTGGTCAATGCGCCTCCAACGGCGCGGGGCAGGGCGGCATTCTGCGCTTTGAGACGAACACCCTCAACGGGTTCGGCGCGGCTCCAGGTGAAAGGGTCTACTGGCGAGCCTATATGTACACCTACAGCAGTGGCGCCTGGCACATCAACCCAAACAATTGGGAAAGCTACACCGTGTCGCCTTCTGAACTCGAGACCGACGACTACGATTTCACCTTTTACGCGATGGCCCAGGCGTTCAGGGTCCCGGCCCGCACCTGGACGTTCGCCGGCGTGTACGTCTGGACACCGCGAACCGGCTACCGCTTCGCCTGGGTAAACACCAGCGGCGGCGGTTACGGCAACGTCTACTCCGAGAGTGGTTACTGCTACACTGCTTAGCTCGCCGATCTCGGTCGAATCGAAAGGTGTGAGGGCGGTCCATCCGCCTTCACACCTTTCGTCATTTCGGAGCGGCTGAGACCGCCGCGGCGCCCTGCTCGTCGGCCCCGGCCTCGACCTCGAGCACGGCCGCGATCATCCGCTTGTCCTGCTCCATGCGACGGTCAAGCAGGGGGTTGAGGATTCCGCGCAGGGCGGAGACGTAGCGCCACCACTTCGGCGCGAAGATCCGCGGAGCGCGCGCCTCGATGCCGGCGACGATCGCCGCTCCGGCCTCGCTGGGCGGGATTCGTTTGAGCAGGAAGTCGGGCGTGTTTTCCTGCAGGCGGTTCGAGCCCGGCCGGGCGACCGCGTCCTGGACCATTTTGGTGTCGACCCAGCCGAAGTAGGCGACGCTGGCGCTGGCGCCCAGCGGCGTCAGCTCGGTGCGCAGGGCCCGTCCCATCGACTCGACCCCCGCCTTGGCGACCGCGTAGGGGCTGTTGAGGACGCCGTTCATGAAGGCGTAGACCGAGGAGGTGACGACGATGTGGCCGCGGCGCTCGACGATCTGCGGCAGCGCCGCCCGCACGGTTCGCCAGACCCCGAGCAGGTCGACCTCGAAGACCCGCTCCCATTCCTCGACCGAGATCCCCCGCGTGGTCGCCGTCTGCGCCTGAGCGATGCCGGCGTTGGCGACCACCACGTCGAGGCCACCGAAGCGCTCGACCGTCTCGGCAACGGTGGCCATGACCGCGGCGTGGTCGGTGACGTCGGTGGCGATCCCGATCGCCCGCTCGCCGATGCGCTCGGCCGCCTCGCGCGACTGCTCGGCGTCGAGATCGACGACCACCACGGAGGCGCCGCGCATGTGCAGATGTCGGGCCGTCTCGTAGCCGATCCCGCGAGCGGCGCCGGTAACCAGCGCCACCTTTCCGTTCAGGTCGTAGGGGGGCACGGGCAGAAGACTATTGAGTACCAGTGCCTACCGCGGGCGGCGGAGGGACTCCTCGCTCCTAGAATCACCCGTCCATGCCCGGCTTCCGCCCAGTCGACACCAAGCAGTCCTTCCCCGAGCTCGAGGAGCGGGCCCTGGCGCGCTGGCAGGAGCGAGACGTCTTCCAGCGCTCGCTCGACCAGCGTGAGGGAGCGCAGATCTGGAACTTCTACGAGGGTCCGCCGACCGCCAACGGGCGCCCGGGCTCCCACCACGTCCTCGCCCGCGTCTTCAAGGACGTCTACCCGCGCTACCGCTCGATGTGCGGCTACCGGGTGCCGCGCAAGGCGGGCTGGGACTGCCACGGGCTGCCGGTCGAGATCGAGGTCGAAAAGCAGCTCGGCATCAAGTCCAAGCAGGAGATCGAGGAGTACGGGATCGACAAGTTCAACGCGCGCTGCCGCGAGTCGGTCTTCGAGTACGTCGAGGAGTGGAACCGGCTGACCGAGCGGATCGGCTTCTGGATCGACCTCGACGACCCCTACGTCACCCTCGACG
>Ga0190274_10000760_pt1 | contig 18769 bp, 19 predicted proteins | sample Popmic531T_FD_133002 | JGI IMG/M metagenome (GOLD analysis project Ga0190274, IMG submission 133002) | Populus adjacent soil microbial communities from riparian zone of Yellowstone River, Montana, USA - 531 T | ecosystem: Environmental > Terrestrial > Soil > Riparian zone | place: USA: Montana... | reverse complement strand
TCTACCCGACCCTGCGCTTCAAGCTCGACCCCTTCAACGACTGGGACGACGAGCTGATCGCGGCGCTGGCCGAGACCGGAGCCGTCGACTCGCTCGACCTCAAGGGCTTCTACAAAGGCACGCCGGTCGACGTGATCACCGACCCGGAGCTCTACGCGAAGCTGATCGAGGCCTTCCCCGACGCCTGGCTCGAGGACCCCGACGTCACCGAGGAGACCCGGCCGCTGCTCGACCCGGTCTCCGAGCGGGTCACCTGGGACGCGCCGATCCACTCGATCGCCGACATCGAGGCGATGCCCTGGTCGCCGCCGCGGACGGTCAACGTCAAGCCCTCGCGCTTCGGGCCGATCCGCAACCTCTTCGCCGCCTACGACTACTGCGAGGAGCGGGGGATCGGCGCCTACGGCGGCGGCCAGACCGAGCTCGGCCAGGGCCGCGGCCAGATCCAGTACCTGGCCTCGATCTTCCATCCCGACACCCCCAACGACGTCGCCCCCGGCGGCTACAACGATCCCGAGCAGGCGACCAAGCCCGGCCTGCAGTCGAGCCCGCTGGAGCCGGCGATCGAGCCAACCGGCTTCCGCTGGCGCATCTGATTCCTTTTGACTTTGGTCGCCCTCTGGGCGACTAAGGACAAACGGAGGCCATCAGGGCTCCCTCACGCCTGCTTCGGCCGACCGAATTTGCGGTTTCGGCTACGTTGAGCCTGCTGACGCCCCGCCCAACAAGGAGCCCCCGAGATGCCTGACAAGTCTTTCGCCGACGCGCTGAACGAGCAGATCGCCAACGAGTTCGCCGCCTCGCAGCAGTACGTGGGGGCCGCCGTCTACTACGACGCCGCGACCCTCCCCCGCCTCGCCAGCTTCTTCTACCGCCAGGCGCTGGAGGAGCGCGAGCACGCGATGATGATGATCCGCTACCTGCTCGACGTCGGCGAGGGCGTCCACATCCCCGACATCAAGTCGCAGGAGACGACCTACTCCGACGGCAGCGCCCCGGTGCGGATGGCGCTGGAGCAGGAGAAGCGGGTCAGCGACGAGATCTTCGCCCTGTTCGAGCTGGCGCGCGAGATCAAGGACTACCGGGCCGAGCAGTTCCTGCAGTGGTTCGTCAAGGAGCAGGTCGAGGAGGTGGCGCTGATGGGCGATCTGCTGAACGTGGTCGAGCGGTCGAAGGAGAATCTGCTGCTGGCCGAGGATTACATCGCGCGGGAGAGCTTGGGCGAGGAGAGCGGCGACCCGACTGCTCCGCCTGTTGCTGGCGAGTAGGGACGAGGGCAGTACCCCTCCCCCGAAGACCGTCGCGCAGCTGGGCGCCTGCCAGGGTTCGAGCGCGGTTCCTTGAGCCTTCGGGGGAGGGGTACTGCCCTCGTCCCCTCAAGCCCAGTCGGCGGCGCGGTTCGGATTTAGCCCAGCCAGCCTGCCCTTTTGCGCATGGTTTTGATGCGGCGGAACTCGGCTATGTCCTCGCGCAGGGCGGCGGGGGCTGGGGCTGGTAGGAAGCGAGCGGGAAGCGGAGACTCGGTGGCGGCCCCATCCCTTGAGCAGACGCGGTAGGCGCGGGCGCCGCGGCGGGCGGTGACGGCGGCGGGGGAGCCTTCGCCCTCCCAGAGCAGGCCGGCGTAGTCGTCGAGGCCGTAGCCGCCGGGCATGCCGTCGCCGACCGCGGCGAGGTAGGCGGCGCGGCGCTCGGGTTCGTTGTTGTAGTGGACGCAGAGGCTGCCGGAGAGCAGGCCCAGCCCCGCCGCCTCCAGCGGCTTGCCCGAGGACTTGGTGATGCCGGCCTCGAACCAGCACATCGCGCCGGCGCTCTGGCCGGCGAGGACGATGCCCTGGCGCCAGGCGAGGGAGAGGATCGAGGCGATGTCGTGCGCCTCCCAGACCGCCAGCAGGTTGACCAGGCTGCCGCCGCCGACGTAGATCAGGTCCTGCGCAAGCAGGTGGTCGCGCAGCTCCATCGGCCGCCGGCCGAGCCGGAAGAGGGAGACGTCGGAGGGCTCGCAGGGGCGCTCGCCGAAGGCGGCGTAGAAGCGGCCGATCTGCTCGGAGGTGTCGCCGCTGGCGGTCGGCAGGATGCAGATCCGCGGACGCTCGCCGCCGCGCTCGGAGGCCAACCGCAGCAGCAGCTCGCAAACGGCTCGGTCGGGCGGTCGGGAGCTGAAGTCGTGACCGCCCAGGGCGAGGATCCGCCGCACCGCCGTCGCCCGTCGCGGCTGCGCAGAGGTGCCGTCGCCGTTGGCCCCCGGCATCCCCATCAGGCGGCGACCGCGGTGGAGAGCGCCTCCGGTATCGGTGCGGTGGGCACCGCTCCGCGCTCGCCGAGATAGGTGGTGGCGATCCGCATCTCGACCACCCGCTGCCCGGCGACGTCGAGCCGGTAGCCGCGGGCCTGCGGCCGCGAGGCGATCACCCGGCTCAGCTCCTCGTCGACGAAGTGCAGCGCGGCGCCGTCCTCGGCCGCGTAGCCAGCGCGCATCCCCTCGCGCAGGAAGCGGTGGTAGTACTCGTTCCGCTTCGACCCGCGCTCGTAGTGAACGCAGTTGCTGAACGGCAGCAGCCCCATGCCCTCGAGCCGTTTCGGCGCCCCGTGGAACCCGGTGACCGCCTCGGCGAACCAGCAGAGCGAGCCGGCCGAGAGGCCGCAGAGGACGACGCCGGCTTCCCAGGCCTCGCGCAGGATCGCGTCGATCCCGTGCGCGCGCCAGACGCCGAGCAGGCTGACGACGCTGCCGCCGCCGACGTAGATCAGGTCCTGGGAGAGCAGGTGGCGGCGCAGGTCCTCCGGCCCCTGCTCGCGGCGGAAGAGGGAGATGTGGCTGGCCTCGCAGCGGTGGGCGGAGAAGGCGCGGTAGAAGCGGACGATGTAGTGATCGGCGTCGCCGCTGGCGGAGGGAAGGAAGCAGACGCGCGGGCGCTCCGCCCCGGCGAGGCCGAGCACGTAGTCGTCGAGCAGCGGATTCCCGGACTCCATCGAGAAGCCGCCGCCGCCGAAGGCCACGATCTGGCGGGGTGCGGTCTTCATCGGTAAATGGTCGACCCGAATCGAGTCGGAGCGGTTGTACAGGGGTCCGAAGTTCGGGCCGTGCCGCTCGCCCGCATGTACAGGCGCGCCTGCCGTGCCGCTCCCGATGGTGGGAGGGAATATTTCGGTACGAGATAGTCCACAAGGCGTATCCCGGCGTACAATCGCCCTACACCGATGGCGATCTGAGCGTGAAGCCAATGCGGCCTGCCGTTTCAAACAACGGAGCCAAGTCCAACTCCCAGCCCGGCGATCTCGGCAACCTGATCGAGAGAGAGCACCTGCCGAGCAGCCGCGCCGACCTGCCGGAGCCGCTGATCGCTCACTCCCAACGCGAACGGATCCTCAACGCGATGGCCGGGACCTGCGCCGCCCGGGGCTACGGCGCGACGACGATCGCCACCGTCATCGGAACCGCCGGCGTCTCCCGCGCCACCTTCTACGAGCTCTTCAAGGACAAGGAGGACTGCCTGCAGGCCTGCATGGAGCTGTCCCTGGCCGAAGCGATGAGCCGCATGGTCGACTCCTACTCGCCCGACAAGCCCTGGGCGACGATGGTCCGCGATGCCACCGCCGCCTTCCTGGCCCTGCTGGCCGCCCGCCCGGACTTCGCCCGCATGGCGCTGCTCGAGGCGCCGGCCGCCGGCGGGGCCTCCTTCGATCTGTACGCCGCCGGGAAACGGGTGCTGCAGGCGCTGCTCGACCGCGGTCGCGGCAACCCGATGGAAGCGCAGGCGATCCCCTCCAGCGCCAGCCGCGGCGCCCTCGCCGCCGCCGAGTCGCTGATCGTCGGCCAGATCCTGGCCGGCAACACCGAGCGGCTGGCTGAGCTGGCGCCGGACATCGCCTACATCCTCACCATCCCCTACCTCGGCCAGGACGAGGCGCTGCGGCAAGCCCGGGAGGCGGAGCGCTCGCTCCGACCCGGGGCGGGCTGACCGGTGCAGGCCGGACAGGGGGAGCGCTGGCGACCGCCGCGGGGGCGGCACGGCCTGCCACCGGAGCTGGTCGCACGCTCCCAGCGGGAACGGCTCTGGGAGGCGACCATGCGGGTCGTCGCCGCAAAGGGCTACGCGGCGACGACCGTCGCCGACCTGACCAAGGAGGCGGGTGTCTCCCGCACCACCTTCTACGAGCTGTTCGCCGACAAGGAAGCCTGCTTCCTGGCCGCCTACGACAGCTCGATAGACGCCCTGGTGCGGCAGATCAGCGACGCCTACGAAGCCGAGGAGCGCTGGCCCGACCGCGCCCGGGCCGGGCTGAGGACGTTGCTCGAGGCACTGGCCGCGGACCCGGCGCGGGCGCACCTCGTCTTCGTCGACGTCGCCTCGGCTGGCCCGGCGGCGCAGCGCCGGCTACGCGCCGCCGTGCAGCGACTGACCCCGTTCGCCGACGAAGGGCGTGACTTTGCCCCCGCCGGGCGCAGCTTGCCGGCCAATGTCTCGCGGATGGCGGCCGGGGCGGTGGTCGGCCTGATCTCCGACGAGCTCGTCGCGGGACGGGCGAAGCGGCTTCCCAGTTTGCTTTCGGACGTCCTTTTTGCCACCCTGGTGGCGTATCTGGGCCCGGATGCGGCAGCGAGGGAGGTGGCCGAAGTATCTAGATAAACATCTCCGTACACGATGCCGCTATCATGAAAGTACTCCGTAGTTCAGCCACCCTCGAAAGCGGGCCGATGGCAGCGACCGGATCGCGGCGTCAACTAATCCTGTCGGCAATGGTCCGAGTAGTCGGCAGCAAAGGCTACGAGGACACCGTCGTGGCCGACGTGATCGACGCGTCGGAAACGTCCCGGACCAGCTTCTACAGGTACTTCGAGGACAAGGACGACTGCTTCCTCGCCGCCTACGCGATGCTGGTCGACCAGCTCTTCCACGAGATCGAAGCAAAATGCGACCCGAAGACTCCCTGGCTGACGCGGGTGAGCGACGGTCTGGCGACGATCGTCGACCGCTTCGCCGCCGACCCGGCGCTGGCCCGGACCGCCGTGGTCGAGGTCGCCGCCGCCGGCGCCGAGGCCCGGAAACTGCACTGGAACGCGATCGTCCGCTTCGCCGGCTACCTCGACGGCGGGCGCGAGCTGTCGGGCGGCAGGGAGCTACCGGAGAACGTCTCGCTGATGGCGGCCGGCGCCGTCTCCGGCCTGATCTACGACGAGGTCCAGGCCGGCCGCAGCGCCCAGCTTCCGGCTCTGTTTCCCGACCTGCTGTTCGCGATGTTGGTGCCCTACCTGGGCCCCGAGGCCGCTGCCGCGGAGATGCGGCGGGCGGCGGACGATCACTGAAGCACGTAGGCCCGGCGCAGCTTGTTGCGAGCGCGGTGCAACCGCACCTTGACGGTCCCTTCGGGGATGCCGAGGCGCCGCGCGATCGCCGACTGGGTCAGGTCCTCGTTGTAGCGCAGCTCGAGCAGCTGGCGATCCTTGTCGCTGAGCCGGTCGAGCGCTGCGTGCAGATCGGCTCGTTCGACCGTCCCGACCACCTGCGCGTCCTCGGCCCCCTCCTGTGTCTCGATTGTCGCGATCGGGTCCGGGCGGACACGCGCGTGCTGACGAAAGGCCTCGTTGCGGACGATCGTCGCCAGCCACTGGTTGCGTCGGTCGGCCTCCCGCAGCGTCGAGCGACGGCGCCAGGCGCGAAGCAAGGCATCCTGGGCTATGTCCTCTGCCTCGCTCGGATTGCTCGCGTAGCGATACGCCAAACGAAGACAGACCCTGTGCGCCTCACCCCACTCCCAGCCATCGTCGGTCCCGCGCCGATGCCCGTCTGGAGTGTTGATCAAACGAACTTACATAACCGGTACTCGGACGAGGGAACTTAAACGCTGAAACTGTTCTGATTATAGATTCGGTCCACATATCGTGGAGATCGAAACCGCAGGGGAGGGGCGGTCGCGGGGGGCCGAAATCGCCTACGAGGCGATCGCGCCGTTCTACGACGACTTCACCTCCCATCACGATTACGAGCTCTGGCTGGGCAACCTCCTGCCCGAATTGAGGCGGCACGGCCTCCAGGGCAACCGCCTGCTCGACGTGGCCTGCGGCACCGGCAAGAGCTTCATCCCGATGCTGGAACGCGGTTGGGAGGTGAGCGCCTGTGATATCTCCGCCTCGATGGTCGAGCTGGCGGCGGCCAAGGTCGGCGACAACGCCGACCTCTCCGTCGCCGACATGCGCGAGCTACCCAAGTTCGGCGAGTTCGACCTCGTCTGGTGCCTCGACGACGCGATCAACTACCTACTCGACGGCGAGGAGCTGGAGCAGACGTTGAGCGGGCTGGCGCGCAACCTCGACCCCGACGGCCTGCTGATGTTCGACGTCAACGCGCTGACCGCCTACCGCACCTTTTTCGCCGAAGAAGTCGAGATGGAGAAGCGGGGCCGGCGGCTGGTCTGGAAAGGCCGCTCCAGCCCGGACGCCGCGCCGGGCTCGGTCTCCGAAGCCAGCTTCGAAGTGCTGCCGCTCGAGGGCGACGACGGTCCGCGGATCGCGCCGGAGATACACCGCCAACGCCACTTCCCCGAAGCAGAGGTGCTCGCCAGGCTCGACGCCGCGGGCTTGGAATGCCTGGAGATCTTCGGCCACGGCCACGACGCGGTGCTGAAGCAGCCGTTCAAAGACGACTTTCACACCAAGGCCGTCTACATCGCCCGCCTGGCCTAGCTCGCACCCTTTAGATTCGTGGGGCCCCGACCTCGCGAGCCAGGAGCCAGCCATGACCTCAGCCATCGCCGTCACCGATGTCGATTTCGTCACCGTTTTCGTCAAGGACTACCCGGCGGCGGTGAGCTTCTACAGCGAGACGCTGGGCCTCGAGCACTCCGCCGACTACGGGAAAATCCCCGGCGGCGAGGTCGAGGCCGGCAGCCTCACCATGCAGCTGATGGATGCCGCTGCGATTGGCCGGGAGTTCAAGCCCAGCGGCCACCCGATCGCCCTCCACGTCGCCGACGTCGCGGCCGCCCGCGCCGAGCTGGAAGCCCAGGGCGTCGAGTTCCACGCCGAGACGATGGACAGCGGCGTCTGCCATATGGCCTTCTTCAGCGACCCCGACGGCAACGCGCTGATGCTCCACCATCGCTACGCGCCGCGGGACTGACACAGGAGAAGCGGGAGCGACGGGACTCGAACCCGCGACCTCCGGCGTGACAGGCCGGCGCTCTAACCAGCTGAGCTACGCCCCCGAGAGTTTCGGATGGGCCATGCGGCAGCGGCCCGGCCGCCAAAGCTAGCGGATCCGGCTTAGGGTTCACGGGGTGAGGCTGGTCAGCTACGACGCGGGCGACGGGGTGCGGGCGGGGGTGCTCGGGGAGGATCGGGTCCTCGACGCCTGGGCGGCGCTCGGGGAGCCGCATCGGGGCAGCCTGCGGGAGCTGCTTGCGGCAGAGCGGGTGGAGGACCTGCGGGGGGCGCTGGGCAACAGCGGGGCGCCCTCGCATCCACTCGGCGCGGTCGCCCTGCTGGCGCCGATCCCCGATCCCGACAAGATCGTCTGCATCGGGCTCAACTACGGCAAGCACGCGGCCGAGGGCGGGATGGAGGTGCCGGGGAGCCCGACGATCTTCGGCAAGTACCGCAACGCCCTGGCACCGCCGGGGGCGACGGTGCGGTTGCCGGCGAACAGCCGCAAGGTCGACTACGAGGCCGAGGTCGCCTTCGTCGTCGGGCGCCGCGCCAAGGACGTCGGCGAGGAGGAGGCCCTTGACCATCTCGCCGGCTACACGCTGCTCAACGACCTCTCCGCCCGCGACCTGCAGTTCTCTACCCCGCAGTGGATGTCGGGCAAGGTCTTCGACGGCTCCGCTCCCTGTGGGCCGGCGCTGGTCACTCCCGAGGAGGCGGGGCCGCACGACGGGATCGAGATCCGGCTCACCCTGAACGGCGAGCAGATGCAGGGCGCCTCGACCGCCGACCTGATCTTCAGCGTGCCCGCCCTGCTCTCCCATCTCTCGCAGCTGATGACGCTGGAGCCCGGAGACATCGTCTCGACCGGCACCCCCGACGGGGTCGGCAGCGTGCGCGACCCGCGGGTCTGGCTCGCCGACGGCGACGAGATCGTCATCGAATCCCCCACCCTGGGCCGGCTCGAGACTCGCATCGCCGGCTGAACCGGCGCCAGGCCCAGCGTCGACTCCCTCGCCCGCCGGCGATTCCTTCCGAGCGACGGCCGTTCAGCGCGCGGGGCCCGGGTCGTTCCGAGCGCGGCCGTTCAGCGCGCGGGGCCCGGGTCTATCTCGTAGGCCCTGGCGGGCAACGAGGCCGACAGCGGCCGGCTCGGCGGCCGCACGCGGGCGCTCGACGCGCCGGCCCGGGCGAGAGCACTGCTCCCAGCCCAGGCCATCCGGTACGGCGGGAAGTTGAGCAGTGCCTGCCAGGTCGTGGTCCCGATCTCGCCGTCGGCGGGCAGGCCGTGGACGCCCTGGAAGGCACGGACGGCCGCGCGGGTGAGCTTTCCGAAGACGCCCGTCACCGGGACGTCTTGGCCGGCGCCGATCAGGCGCTCCTGGGCCCAGACAACCATGTCGCCGCGGCTGCCGCGCTTCAGCAGCGGGTGGGTGACCTCCTGGCGGTAGCCGGTCAGCGGCCGCGAGGCGCTCCTCGCCGCCAGCGCCCCCCACTCCCTGCCGCTCGTCTCCTGCCAGCTCCACCAGCTCGGCGCCAGGCCGCCGAAGCTGGCGGCGAAGCGGCGGAACAGCTTCAGGGGACCGCGGCCGGGGCTTTCGTAGGTCTGGCCAATCGGGTAGATCGGATGACCCCATAGCCGGTTGTAGAGGTAGGTGTGCTCGAAGACGGCGCGGATCGAGGTGCCGATCGTCTTCCAGTACATCTGCGGTTGGTTGTAGGTGGCGCCGCCGGGGCCGAGGAAGACCGAGTAGGGGAAGGACGGGTGGTAGTCGACGTAGGGGAAGGCGGCCAGGGAGAGTGGGAAGGTCTCGCCGATCTTCGCCCGCAGGGTGCGGACGTAGAGGTCGGCGGCGGCGTACTTGCCCTCGTAGTCGCCCTCGGCGTCGATGACCAGGCAGTCGGCGCCCTTGGCAACCGCGGCGGCGCCGACCCGGGCCTCGGCCACGGGGCTGTCGCCGTAGACGAACTGCCAGGCGCAGACGTCGAGCCCACCCCGGTGCAGCGCCCGCACCAGGCCCTGGCTGAACTGGCTCCAGGCGCCGCCCCCGTCCCCCGCCTTTATATAGACGGTGCCGATGCCGGCACGCCTGGCCTGGGCGACCATCGCGGCGATGCTGCCGCCGCTGGAGCGCTCGACGTACCAGACCCACATGCCCTGACGGTCGAACGGCGTGTTGCTGAGCGTCGGCGCTTCTTCGACCTGCCCGGCACCGCCGGTGTCGGCGGCCGCGGCGGTGGGCAGAAGGCTGGCGGCGGCGATCGCCAGGAGCGCCATGGGCAGGCGTCGCCTGGGAGTGCTTCTGGACCTCACTGCTGCTCTGAACACGGTCGCGGGGAAAGCGCTGCGGTGGCCGTAATAAGGACAGCCTCCTTCAAGCAGCGCTCCAGCGGCCGCCAATCGCTTCCGCTCGCAAGAGCATTTGCATCCGTGCCTGATCGCCGGTCAAGCGTGCCGATGCAACCGATCGGCGCCACACTCCGTACTGGTGTCCGAATGAGAATCGCGATCGTTGGAACCGGAGTCTCAGGGCTGGTGGCCGCCCACAAGCTGCACCGCGAGCACGAGATCGTCGTCTACGAGGCCGCCGACCGCCTCGGCGGGCACTCGAACACGGTCCAGGTTGAGGACGAGGACGGCAGCCACGCGATCGACACCGGCTTCATCGTCTTCAACGACCGCAACTACCCCAACTTCGAAGCGCTCCTGTCGGAGCTCGGGGTCGCCGGCCAGCGCTCCCACATGGGCTTCTCGGTCTCCGACGGGCGCGGCCACTTCGAGTACTCCGGCACCCCCTGGGGGCTCTTCGCCCGCCCCGCCCATCTCGTCAGCCCCTCCTTCCTCGGGATGCTGCGCGACTGGCGGCGCTTCAACCGCGAGGCGCGGGCGCTGATCGGGATGAACGGCACCGCGCCCTCGCTCGGGCACTGGCTCGAGCAGAAGGGCTTCTCCCAGCACTTCATCGACCGCCTGATCGTGCCCCAGGCCTCCGCCGTCTGGTCGGCGGACCCGGAGCAGATGTGGAGCTTCCCGGCCAGCTTCATGGCCGAGTTCTTCGACAACCACGGCATGTACAGCCTGCGCGACCGACCCAAGTGGCGGACGGTCAGCGGCGGCTCGCGCAGCTACGTCGAGGCGATCTCGGCACCGTGGCGGGAGCGGGTGCGGCTGAGCGCGCCGGTAAGGCGGATCGAGCGCCTGCCCGACCGGGTCCGGATCGAGGCCGAGGGCTGCGAGAGCGAGGACTTCGACCAGGTCGTGATCGCGACCCACTCCGACCGGGCGCTGGCGCTGCTCGCCGACCCCAGCGAGCCCGAGCGGGAGATCCTCGCCGCGATCCCCTACCAGCGCAACGAGGCGGTGCTCCACACCGACACCTCGCTGCTGCCTCGCCGCCGCACCGCCTGGTCGAGCTGGAACTTCCACCTCGCCGCGGAGCCCTCGGGGCGCAGTACCGTCACTTACTGGATGAACAACCTGCAGCGGCTGCGCGCCGAGCGCCAGTACATGGTCACGCTCAATCGCGGCGCGGAAATCGACCCGGAGAAGACGATCCGGCGCTTCGAGTACGACCATCCCGTCTACACCGCCGCCGGCGTCGCCGCCCAGGCCCGCCACGGCGAGATCAGCGGCGCCCGCCGCACCCACTACTGCGGCGCCTACTGGGGCTGGGGCTTCCACGAGGACGGCGTCGTCAGCGCCCTGCGGGCCTGCGCCGGGATCGCCGGCTCCACTCCCGCCACCGACGTGTCTGACTTTGACGGCCATATATGGCATCAAAAGTCAGACACGCCCGACGAGGGGGCGCTGGCCGCGTGACCGCCTCCGCCGTCTACGAGGGCACGATCCGCCACCGGCGCTTCGAGCCGATCGAGCACGAGTTCCGCTACCGGCTCTTCCTCATGTACCTCGATCTCGGCGAGCTGCCGGGGGTGCTCGATCCCTACCCGCTGTGGTCGGCGCGGCGGCCGGCGCTCGCTCGCTTTCGCCGCCAGGACTTCATGGGCGACCCGGCGCGCCCGCTGGCGGAGTGCGCCCGGGATCAGGTCGAGGCGGAGACCGGCAGCCGCCCGGCCGGCCCGGTGCGACTGCTCGCCGGCCTGCGCTACCTCGGCCACTCCTTCAACCCGGTCAGCTTCTACTACTGCTTTGACAGCGCCGCCGAGCGGGTGCAAGCTGTCGTTGCCGATGTCGAGAACATCCCCTGGGGAGAGCGCCACGCCTACGTCCTCGCCCGCGGTGAGAGCGAGGGCCCGGTGCTGAGCGACGAGCTCGACAAGTCGCTCCACGTCTCGCCGCTGATGGGGATGGACCAGACCTACGCCTTCCGCGCCGGCGAGCCCGGCGAGCGGCTCGCCGTCCACATCGAGTCGCGACCGCGATCGCACGAGGGCAAGTCCTTCGACGCCACCCTCAACCTGCGCCGCCGCGAGCTGAGCCGGCCGCTGCTCACCGGCCTGCTGGCCCGCTACCCGGCGCAGTCGCTGCAGACCGTGGCGAAAATCTACGCCCAGTCGCTGCGGCTGAAGCTGAAGGGGGCCCGCTACTTCCCGCATCCGGAGGGCCGGAAGCCAAAGGGGTTCGTCTCGCCATGAGGGACGCGCTCGCCCGCGCCGCCGTCTCGACGGCGATGAGCCGCGGCGTCCGCCACGGCTGCATCGAGGTCGTCGAGGGCGGGCGCCGCCGCGCCTTCGGCCCGGCCGATGCCGACCTGCGCGCCACCGTCACCGTCCACGACCCCGCCGCCTGGCGCGGGCCGCTGCGCGGCAGCGTCGGCCTCGGCGAGGGCTACGTCGACGGCCTCTGGGAGACCGACGACCTCGTCGCCCTGATCCGCATCGTCGCCCGCGAGCTGCGCGACCTCGACGGCCTGCGCGGCGCCGTCGCCCGCCCGCGCGGCCTGCTGCACCGAGCGCGGAGGCTGGTGCCGGAGAACACGCGGGCGGGCGCCCGAAAAAACATCTCCGCCCACTACGACCTCGGCAACGACCTCTTCGCCGCCTTCCTGGACGAACGGATGATGTACTCCTGCGCCTACTTCCCCCGCCCCGGCGCCAGCCTCGAGGAGGCCCAGGTCGCCAAGCTCAACCGCATCTGCCACCAGCTGCGGCTCGACCGCGACAGCCACCTGCTGGAGATCGGCAGCGGCTGGGGCGGACTGGCCGTCCACGCCGCCCGCGAGCACGGCTGCCGGGTCACGACCACCACCATCTCTCAGCGTCAGCACGAACTGGCCAGCCGCCGGGTCCGCGAGGCCGGCCTGGAGGACCGGGTGACGGTGCTGCTGGAGGACTACCGCGACCTCGACGGCCGCTTCGACCGGCTGGTCTCGGTCGAGATGATCGAGGCGGTCGGCTGGCAGTACCTCGACGACTTCTTCCGCCGCTGCGACCAGCTGCTCACACCCGACGGGGCGATGCTGCTGCAGGCGATCACGATCGACGACGACATCTACGAGGCCGAGAAGGGCGCCCGCAGCTTCGCCAACACCCACGTCTTCCCCGGCGGCTGCCTGCCGTCCAAACAGGCGATCGCCGACTCCCTCGCCCGGGTCACCAGCATGCGCGAGGTCTGGCTCGAGGACATCACCGCCCACTACCCGCCGACCCTCGCCGCCTGGCGCGAGCGCTTTCTCGGCGCCTGGGAGCGGCTGCGCCCGCGCGGCTATGACGAGCGCTTCCGCCGCCTCTGGGACTTCTACCTCTCCTCCTCGGAGGCGGGCTTCCGCGAGCGCCGGATCGGCGACGTGCAGGCACTGTTCGCGAAGCCCGACTGGTCATGAGCGACAACCGCGAGCCGCTGCTGCTGATCCACGGGCTCGGCGGCAGCCGCAGCGTCTGGGAGCCGGTGATCGAGCTGCTCGCGCCCGAACGCGACGTCCACGCGATCGACCTGCCGGGCTTCGGCGCAGCGGAGCCACTGCCGGACGGCGTCGAGCCGACCGCCGCCAACCTCGCCGCCGCGTTGCACGAGCAGTGCGCCCGGCACGGAATCGAGCGACCGCACGTCGCCGGCAACTCGCTCGGCGGCTGGGTGGCGCTGGAAATGGGCCGCTTCGGCTGGGCCGCTTCGGTGATGGCGCTCTCGCCGGCCGGGCTCTGGTCGCGGCCCCTGGGCGAACCGACCCGCGAGAGCGCGCGGATGCTGCTGCGCGGCTCGCGCTGGGTGAACCTGGCGCGCCCGCTCACCGCCATCGCCTTCCGCTTCGCGCAGACGCGCCGCCTCACCCTGCAGTCGATCGCCGCCCACCCCGAGCGGATCCCACCCGCTGCCGCGCGCGAGCTCGTGCTCGGCTGGCTCGACGGCCAGGGATACGACGGCGCCAACCTGGCGATGCGAACGCACCTGTTCGACCCCACGGGCTACCCGGAGGACGTGCCGGTGACGATCGCCTGGGCTGAGCTCGACCGCCTGGTCGGCCCGCCGAAGCCGAACCGGCGCCCTGCCGGCTCCCGCTTCCTCGTCCTCCCCGGCGTCGGCCACACGCCGACCTGGGACGACCCGAGCTGGTCGCCCGCACCCTGCTCGAGGGCAGCGCGGTCTCGGCAGCCGCCTGAGTTCTGGGAGAGTTAACGGACGCCAGCGAACGAGGAGGAGAGCGTTGATCGTCGAGAGGACCGAGAACCCGCAGTGGCTGTCCAACGCCTACCTGGTCGCCGACCCCGAGGCCGGCACCGGCGTCCTGATCGACGGCAACGACGAGCTGGGACCGCTGCTGGAGCGGGTCGAGCGCGACGGGATCGGGATCACCCACATCCTCGTCACCCACCCCCACGGCGACCACGTCGCCGGCCTCGCCGAGGCTCGCAAGCGGCTGGGCAACCCGCCGCTGGTCGCCCACGAGGCGACCGCGGCCGAGCTCGACGAAGAGGTCGAGGTGACGCTCGGCGACGGCGAGAAGCTGCGGGCGGGCGGCTTCGAGGTAGAGGCGATCTACACCCCCGGCCACGCCGCCGGCCACCTCGCCTACCTCGTCGACGGCGGCGACGTCTTCACCGCCGACGTCCTCTTCAAGGGCACGGTCGGCGGCACCATGGCGCCCGGAGCCAGCGGCTTCGAGGACCTCAAGGCCTCGGTGATGCGGCTGCTGGAGCTGCCGCCCGAGACCCGCGTCCACCCCGGCCACCGCGAGCCGACGACGATCGGCGCCGAGTGGGAGAGCAACCCCTTCGTGCGGATCTGGCGCGGCCTCGACGCGACCGGCGAGGAGGCCGTCACCGTCTGGGATCGGCCGGCGACGCTGAAGCTCTGGGCGCCCGACTACGACGGCGGCAACAAGGCCTGGATCGTCTTCGGCGACAGCAACGAAGAAGCGATCGTCGGCGGCTCCCAGGTCGTGCGCGCCTGAACCGCCTGTCGATGGGCCGAAATGTCGAGCCATAGGCGACATTTCGGCCCATCGACCCCGAAGTGCGTGGGGGATCCGCTGCAATAACGACGTTTGGACGGATGTCGATTTGTATTCGCTAGCGCCGACCCGCACACTGGCCTGATGCTGGCCGGCGAAATCCAGGAATTCTTCTTCGACTGGTACCCCGTCTTCGGGGTCTTCTTCATGTCCATGCTGCTGCTCGTCTTCCTGCGTCTGATGCGCACCACGGTGGGCACGACCAAGCCGGAGACGGTCAAGGCGAGCCAGACCAAGCCGGTCCTCTGGGAGGAAGTGCAGGGGGTCGACGCCGCCAAGGACGAGCTGATGGACGTGGCCGAGTGGCTGCGCGAACCCGATCGCTTCGCCGCCCTCGGGGCGCAGCCGCCGCGCGGGGTGCTGCTGTTCGGCCCTCCCGGAACCGGCAAGACGATGCTGGCGCGGGCGGTCGCCGCCCAGGCCGGGGTCGACTTCTTCGCCGCCTCCGGCTCCGCCTTCGTCGAGATGTTCGTCGGCCGCGGCGCCGCCCGGATCCGCCGTCTCTTCAAGGAGGCGCGCAAGTCCGGGCGCGCGGTGATCTTCATCGACGAGCTCGACGCCGTCGGCGGCGCCCGCAGCGGCGGTGGCGACGGCGGCTCCAGCGAGCGCGAGCAGGCGCTGAACCAGCTGCTGGTCGAGCTCGACGGCTTCGAGCGCGACCCCGGCACGGTGATCGTGATCGCCGCCTCCAACTACGTCGACAAGCTCGACAAGGCGCTGCTGCGGCCGGGGCGCTTCGACCGCCAGGTGCTGGTGGCACCGCCCGATCGCGACGGGCGCGAGGCGATCCTCCGCACCCACGCCAAGGGCAAGCCGCTGGCCGCCGACCTCGACCTCACCGACGTCGCCCGCAAGACCACCGGGATGACCGGCGCCCAGCTCGCCAACGCGCTCAACGAGGCGGCGATCATCGCCGGCCGCGCCGGCCGCGACGCCGTTGGCCGCGAGGACCTCGACGAGGCGCTGCTGCGGCAGTCGGTCGGTTCCCAGCAGGCGCGGCGCCTGAGCCAGAAGGAGCGCCGGATCGTCGCCTACCACGAGGCCGGCCACGCGCTCTGCCGCAAGCTGCTCGGGCTCGACCCGCCGGAGATCCTCAGCATCGTCCCGCGCGGCCCGGCGCTCGGCTTCGTCGGCCACTCGCCGCAGGAGGACAGCTACCTGAAGTCCCGCGACGAGCTGCTCGACGAGCTGGTGACCCTGCTGGGCGGGCGCGCCGCCGAGGAGGAGGTGCTGGGCGAGTCCTACTCCGGCGCCGTCGACGACCTCTCCCGCGTGCAGATGATCTGCAAACAGATGGTCGGCGAGTTCGGGATGGGGGTGTCCCTGGACGCCGACGGACCGCCGCCGATCGCGATGCCGACCGGCGACTACGCGGTCTCCGACGAGACCCGCCGCGACGTCGACGTCGCCTCGATGACCCTGGCTCGCGATGCCTACCGGCGGGCGCGGGCGCTGGTCTCCGCCAACCGCGAGTGCCTCGACGACCTCGCCGCCAACGCGCTCGAGCGCGAGACCCTGACCCGCGAGGAACTCGACGAGATCTTCGCCGCCCACGAGCTGCGCGAGCTGGTCCAGCCCCGCGGCTCCGGCGCCGCCCTGGTCGCGATGGCACGGGAGCAGCGCCGGCCCGAGTAGCATTCCTGGCCGGGCAGCCAGGATGAGCGACGGTTACTACTACTTCCCCCCGGGGCACTCGATGGCGCGACGCGTCCACGGCGAGCGCTCGGTCGGGCTGCTCTACGGCCAGCGGGCGCTGCTGATCGGCGCCCTGGAACCGCTCACCTACACCGGCACGATGCTGAGCACGAAGTCGGGCGAGTGGCCGTTCACGCGCCTTGCCCGCACCGCCAAGATCCAGGAGACGGTCTTCCTCGGCAGCCGCGAGGAAGCCGACAAGGCGCTGGGCGCGGTGCACCGCCTGCACGAGCGGATCGCGGGCTCGCTGGACGAGGCCGCCGGCGCCCACCCCGCCGGGGCCCCCTACTCGGCCTTCGACCCGAAGCTGATGCTGTGGACGCTGGCGGTGATCGCCGACTCGGGGCGGGCGATGTACGAGGCGATGGTGCGGCCGCTCAGTGAAGGCGAGCGCGAGGCGCTCTGGCAGGACTACGTTCGCTTCGGCGAGCTCTTCGGCCTGCCCGCCGCCGAGGTCCCCGGCAGCTACCGCGAGTTCCGCGCCTGGTGGCAGGAACGGCTGGCCTCGCCGGACCTGCACGCCACCCCGCACGCGCTGGAGATGGCGCCGCTGGTCGCCTTCGAGCAGCCGGTGCCGCTCCCCGGCCGCCCCAACCTCGCCGCCCAGAACCTCGTGATCAAGGGGACGCTGCCGCCGCGGGTGCGGGAGATCTTCGGCATCCGCTGGACGCGATCCCATCGGTCCGCCTTCCAGGCGCTGACCGCGAGCCATCGCCGCGCCCGCCACGCCTTCCCGCGCGCGGTGCGCCGCGGCCGCAACGACGTCTTCTTCGACATCGTCACCCAGTCCGAGCGCCGCCGCGGGGGTACCGCCACTCCGAACCTCCACGCCGGCGTCTCCTGAGCCGACTCGCTACTCCTCCTGGTGGCTCCTGGTTGAGTGGGTGCGGCGCGGGTAGCTGGCGAGCACCGCTATCCGGACCTCTCCCTAGAGTCGGTTCGGCCTGGGAGGCCCACCGATGAACTCACGCTCTCGCATCACGATCCCGATCGCGCTCGCGGCGCTGGCGCTGCTCGTGCCGGCGAGCGCCGGGGCGGTCGAACGGACGGTCTCGGTGACCGCCGACGCCACCCTGAAGGTGGCGAACGACAGCGCCAGCCTCGGCTTCTCGGTGAGCCGCGAACGGCGCAGCCGGGGGGCGGCGCTGCGCGCGGTCTCGAGCGGTCTGCGCGGGGTGATCGCCGCGGTGCAGGGGATTCCCGGCGTCGGCCCGGGCGACGTCACCACCGGCCGCATCTCCGTCCGCAAAGCGTCTCGGGGGGAGCGGGTCGTCTACCGGGCCGGCGAGGGCATCGGCGTCACCCTGCACCAGCCCGACAAAGCCGGCGAACTGGTCAGCGCCGCGATCGGCGCCGGCGCGAGCGGTGTCAGCGGTCCCAACTTCTTCGTCGGCGACAGCGAAGCGGCCTTCACCAGCGCCCTCGCCGCCGCCTTCGACAAGGCCAAGGTCAGGGCTACCGCCCTGGCTACCCGCGCCGGCGCCACCCTTGGCCCCGCCCTCGCGATCGACGAAGGCAGCGGTCCCGAACTGACCCCGGACTTCGCCGGCAAGGCCGTTCCCACCTCCGGCTGCGTGGCCGCCAGTCCCACCGCCGGCCCCACCAAGCGCGCCAGCGACAGGTGCAGCGCCGCCCCACCCCCGGTCAAGCCGGGCACGTCGACGGTCACGGCGACCGTGCACGTCGTCTTCGCCCTCCAATAGCGGCACCCCTGGACCGAGACAGAGCGCCGCTCAGGCACCGGGGGCGATCACGGGGCAGACTGGGGACATGAACTCGGTTTCGGATGCCCTGGCGGTGGTCTCCGCGCTCGTCACCTACCGGCGCACGGTCGTGCCGCCGGTGCGCGAGGAGCTGGGGCGCTGGGAGGCCGTGGCCCGATCGATCCCCGACCCGATCCTGCGAGACGCGGCGCTGTCGGCATTGACCGAGAAGGCCGGGAACGTCGAAGCGACGGGTGTCTTCGCGATCCTGGCGCCGCGGCCGCGAAGGGCCGGAGCGCTGCGGGCGATAACCGCCCTGCAGGTGGCGGTCGACTACCTCGACACGCTGAGCGAGCGGCCTGCCGAGGGCTCCCTCGCCTGCGGACTGGCACTGCACCGCGCTTTGAGCGAGGCGGTGTCCACAGACGCGGCGCATTCGGACTGGTACCGGCTCTGCCCGCAGAGCGATGACGGCGGCTACCTGACGGCGCTGATCGCGGCCTGCCGGCAGGAGCTGGACCGGCTGCCCGCCAGAGCCGCCACGTCCGCCGCGCTCCAGCGCGCGGCCCTCCGCTGCGGGGAGGGACAGAGCCATGCCCACGCCGCCGCTCATGGGGGGGCGGACGAGCTGCGGGATTGGGCGACGCGCCAGGCAAGCCCACCGGGCTACTCGTGGTGGGAGGTCGCGGCCGGGGCCAGCTCCTCGGTCGCCGCCCACGCGCTGATCGCCGCCGCCGCCGATCCCGAGACCGGCGCCGCGGAGGCGGAGCTGATCGACGCCGCCTACTTCCCGCCGATCGGGGCGCTGACGGTCCTGCTCG
>Ga0190274_10000759_pt1 | contig 18784 bp, 15 predicted proteins | sample Popmic531T_FD_133002 | JGI IMG/M metagenome (GOLD analysis project Ga0190274, IMG submission 133002) | Populus adjacent soil microbial communities from riparian zone of Yellowstone River, Montana, USA - 531 T | ecosystem: Environmental > Terrestrial > Soil > Riparian zone | place: USA: Montana... | reverse complement strand
TCAGCGGGCCCGGCGTGGCCACCAGCCACCGCTGGTTCTGCCGATTGTCCGACAGCGCCTGCGGCGGCAGCGCACCGGGACGCAGGATGATCGTGGTGGCCCTGAGGTCTTCAGGATCCTCCACGATGCCCACCACGTGGAGGGTGCGGCTGCCGTCGGCCAGCCGCACGCTGCCGCCCACCCCGGCGCCCAACCGGCGGGCCGCCGCCGGGCTCAGGACGACCTCGTCGGCGCTGGCCGCCGCCCGGCCGGACAGCTGGCGGTAGATGCCGCGGGCCATCGGGTCGGCGACGTCCAGCATCCGGGCGCCCAGGTTCCCGGTCCCGGCCGCGGTGTTCACGGCCAGGGTGCCCACCTGGTCACCGATGGCCGTGGTGCCCGGCGGCAGCAACGCCAGCAGCCGCTCGATGCTCGGCGGGCCGGTCGGCTCGGCCGTCTCCGACGCCGCACTGGAGAAGCCGAAGGCATCCAGGTGGGCCGGGTCCTGCTGGACCGGGCCGTCATGCGGCCAGACGACCATCGCCTGTGCCGTGCCCATCAGCCGGTTGGCCCGCTCGTTCGGGGTGAGCGTGAAGGTGTCCTGGGCGACCGCGATGAACGCCATCGCCGCCACCGGCAGCATGATCATCGCGAGCACCAGCGCCGAGCGGCCCCTGGCCCGGCGTGCCTCACGCCGGGCCAGCCGCAGCGCGGCACGCCAGCCACCCAGCCACCCGGTCACGGCGAACCGCCCGGGGTGGTCAGCAACTCATCGGGCTGGTCCAGGGGGCCGGAGGTGTCGACGATGACCCCGTCGCGCAGGAACACCACCCGGTCGGCCCAGGCGGCATGCCGCGCCTCGTGGGTGACCAGCACCCCGGCCGCGCCGGCATCCACCTTCGACCGCAGCAGCCGCAGCACCGCCTCGCCGGTCTGGGAGTCCAACGCCCCAGTGGGCTCGTCGGCCAGCAGCAGGCGGCGCTGGCCGACCAGCGCTCGGGCGATCGCCACCCGCTGCTGCTGGCCGCCGGACAGCTCGTCGGGGAAGCGCGGGCCGTAGCCAGCCAGGTCCACCTCGGCCAGGGCGGCAAGCGCGGTCGGTCGTGCCTGGCGGACGCTGACGCCGTCCAGCTCCAACGGCAGGGCCACGTTCTCCGCTGCGGTGAGGCTGGCCAGCAGGTTCAAGTCCTGGAAGACATAGCCGACCCGGCGGCGGCGCAGCGCGGCCAGCGCCCGGCGGGTGCAGGTGTCCAGCACGGTGCCGTTGATCACGACCTCGCCCTTGGTCGGGCGGTCCAGCCCGCCGGCCAGGTTCAACAGGGTGGACTTGCCCGACCCCGACGGCCCCATCACCGCCACCAGCTCGCCCTCCTCGACGGTCAGGGTGACGCCGCGCAGCGCGTGCACGGCGGTGGGGCCGCCGCCGTGGACCCGGTGCACCGACCGGAGCTCCAGGATCGTCATCTCGGTACCTCCTGCTCGACCTCGGTGTCGGCGTCGGCGGCCGGCTGCGCCAGGGAACCCAGCGAGCTCGCCGACGGCGAGGTGTAACGGACCAGGCTGGCTTCGCAATGGTCCAGCCAGCGCACCTCGGCCTCGACCTGGAACACCATGGCGTCCAGCACCAGCAGCCACGAAAGCTCGACCGCTTGGTCGGCACGCGCCTTCAGCCGGGTGTACTCCTGCAGGGTGCGCATGGTGGCGCTGCGCTGGGTCTGCACCACGGCGTGCACGTCCACGCCGGGTGTGCACAGCGCCAGCGCGAGTTTGATCGCCAGCTCGTCGCGGGGCCGGTCGGTGCGGCTGATCGGAGTCCCGAACCACGCCGCCAGGTCCTTGCGGCCCGCGGCGGTGATCTCATACGGCCGCTGCCCGGCGTCGTTTGCCGGCAGCGGGCGAACCAGGTCGTCGCGTTCCAGGCGCGACAGGGTGGTATAGACCTGCCCGACGTTCAGCGGCCAGGTGCCGCCGGTGGACTCCTCGAAGGCGGCTCGCAGCTGGTAGCCGTGCATCGGGCCACGCTCGAGAAGGGCAAGAAGACTATGCCTGACACTCATAGCTACCGAGTATATGCATACCTGGTATGCACCGCAAGACCGAGGTTGTCGAGGCCACCCAGGGAACCGGCCACCAGCCGGCGAGGCTCGGCGCGCCCGGGTGCGCCAACGCGTTTCCTTAGGACTCCCCTATCGAGGTGCGGCGGACTGGCGAGGTGGCTGCTGAGCAGGGCTGCGATAGTGGTGCCTCGGGTAGGGAGCCCGGTTGTGTGCCGTCGAGACCCGGCCCGGTTCTGGCGCTATGTCGCCGCCGCGCTGGACCAGGTCTGCGAGGGGGTTGGTGGGCAGGTCGCGGCGCTGCTGGGGGCCAACCGCCGCCACGGCTGGAGGCGGTGGTGACCGGGGTGGTCAACGCGCTGGCCGCCCTGCCCGACCAGGTCGTGCTGGTGGTGGACGACTATCACCTGAGAAGGTCATGGGGCTGGAGCTGCCGGCGGCCAGCGTGGTACCCGGCCCAGGTGTCGTGGCGCCGATCACGAGCCCCGTCATTGTCCGAAGAACCGCTCGAGCACGGGGGCGACCACCTTGGGGTCGGCCACGTGTGACTGGCCTTCGATAGTCCGACATTCTGCCCGCGGGATGCTGGCGGCGATCGCGTCCGCGGCCCGCGCGAAGAAGTCGGACGGCAGGCCGCCCATCCCTGCCTGGGAATCCGCGCGCACCCCGCCCGTGGCCACCAGGGTCGGCCGCGTGATCCTGGTCAGCCGGGCCGTGGGCGGGCGGCCGTCACCCATGCAGGCCGCGTCATAGGCGAGGGTGTGGGCGATGTCCACCAGGCCAGGCCACATCGGCGAGCGCCTCGCCCCGGCGATGTCCTCCTCGGAGGAACCTGCCAGCCGCATGAACAGCTCGAGCATGTCGCCGCGGCGACCCTCGGCGAGCAACCCTTGGAGCCCCTCGAGGTACTCGCGCTGCCGCTGTGGGGCGTCGTCGGCCAGGTTGTACGGCACGTCGTACACCGCGAGTCTGTCGACCGCGACCCCCGCGGCCGTGGCCTCCAGGGCGAGCGCGCCACCCGAGGAGACGCCGTACAGATGCGCCGACCCGCCGGCCTCGGCGATGAGCGCCTCGATATCCTCGATCTCGCGCTCCACGGCGTACGGCAGGGTGTCGCCGCTGTCGCCTCGGCCGCGGCGGGCGTAGTTGTACACGGTGAAGTGCTCCGCCAGCTCCGGAACGAGCGGCGCGTTCTCCGAGCCGTCGTCCAGCCCGCCGCCGACCAGGATCACTGCCGGTCCACGTCCGAGGCGGTCGTACGCGATCGACGTACCGTCCTTCGAGGTCACACGGTCCATGGTCTCCTCCTCGTGGGTCGCGGGGTCAGCGCTGGAGGCTGCCGGCCAGGGCCCTGGTCCGCGACCAGCGGCCCCGGGCGATCAGGGCGCTCACCAGCAGTAGGCCGATCGGCAGCCACGGTTGCTCGCCGAGGACGAACAGGTTGGTCGCAGTCGCGCCCACCATCAGGCCGGCCAGCCCGAGCGCGGCCAGGCCCGACAGCCGTGGGACCAGCAGGCCGACGGCGCCGGCGACCTCCAGCGCGCCCACCAGGTAGCGCAACCATTGACCGGCGCCGATGGTGGCGAACAGCTCCACCATCTCCGGCGAGCCGGTGAGCTTGAGCAGCCCGCCTCCGGCAAACTGGAATGCCAGGAGGGCCTGCAGCGCCCACAGCGCGACGTTGGTCGCCCGGGCCGCCGGGGCCTCGTTGGCGGCGGCGGCGTTCCTCATGTTGTCCTCCTCATCGGTAGAGCCCACGGACAATGACCAGCTAAGCGGGCGGCGCTGACACGGCCCTGAAAGGCCGCTGAAACCCTCTACGATGGTCGCCTGACCGGCACATCTGGGCTGGTGGGACGTGATGGGAACGCGCTCGGCGGGATCGAGGACCACCTTGGAGGTCGGGCTGCTGGGGCCGTTGCGGGTCTCGGTGGCCGGCCGGCCGGTCGCGCTGCCGGCCGGCCGGCTGTCCGCGCTGCTGGCGGTGCTGGCGATGTCTGCGGGCCAGACCGTGTCGGTGGACCGGCTGGCGACCGCGCTGTGGGGCGAGGACCTGTCCGTCGACGCCCGGGCCAATCTGCAAACCAACGTTCGACGCCTCCGCCGCCTGCTCGGCGCCGAGATGATCGCCACCCGCGGCGGCGGGTACGCGCTGGAGGTCGAGCCGGACCAGGTGGATGCGGTGCGCTTCGTCCGCCTCCTGGACCTGGCTGCGGCCGCGCCCGACCCGGCGACCCAGCGGGACCGGCTGGCCGAGGCGCTGGGGCTGTGGCGGGGCACGCCGTTCGAGGGGGTGCGGTCGGACTGGCTGGAGCAGACCCAGTCCCCACGTCTGCAGGAGCGGTACCTCGCCGGGCTGGAGCGGCGCATCGACCTGGACCTGGCCGACGGCACCCAGTTCGACCTGGCCGCCGAGCTGGGCGAGCTGACCGGGCACTATCCGCTCCGGGAGTCGCTCTGGGTGCGCCTGCTGGTCGTCCTGGAGCGCTCCGGCCGGCCGGCCGAGGCGCTGGAGCGGTACGAGGCGATCCGGGTCCGCCTCGCCGAGGAGCTGGGCACCGATCCCGGCCCCGAGCTGCAGCGGGTCCACGCCGACCTGCTCGCCGGCCGCCCACCCCGGCTGCCAGGAGGTGCCCCGCCGACCACGGTCCTGGTGGTCCCGCGCCAGCTTCCCGCCGACACCGACGCGTTCACCGGCCGGGACGCGGCGCTGAAGACGCTGAACCGGCTGCTCGACGCCCAGCACCAGGCGACGCCGCGCGCGGTGGCGATCTCGGTCATCGCCGGTACCGCCGGCATCGGCAAGACCGCCCTCGCGGTCCACTGGGCGCACCGGGTCGCCGACCGCTTCCCCGACGGGCACCTGTACGTCAACCTGCGCGGATTCGACCCGTCCGGGTCGCCGACGGCACCAGCCGAGGCGGTACGGGGGTTCCTCGACGCGTTGGGGGTGCCGCCGCAGGCGGTCCCGGCCAGCCTGGAGGCACAGACGGGCCTGTACCGCAGCCTGCTCGCCGGCCGGCGCATGCTGGTGGTGCTGGACAACGCCCGCGACGCCGGTCAGGTCGCCCCCCTGCTCCCCGGTGCACCCGGCTGCCTCGTGCTCGTGACCAGCCGCCACCAGCTCCCCGGCCTGGTCGCCGCCGGCGCCCACCCGGTCGCCCTCGACCTGCTCAGCCACGACGAGGCCGGGCAGCTGCTGACCCGCCGGCTCGGCCACCACCGGGTCGCCGCCGAACCCGACGCGACCGAGGAGCTCGTCACCAGGTGCGTGGGGCTGCCCCTGGCCCTGGCCATCGTCGCGGCCCGCGCCGCCACCCACCCGCAGCTCCCACTCGCCGCGCTCTCCGGCCAGCTCGGCGAGGCGCGCGACGGGCTCGACGGGTTCGACGGGGGGGACATCGCCACCAACGCTCGGGCGGTGCTCTCCTGGTCGTATCGAAGCCTCGGCCCGCCGGCGGCGCGGCTGTTCCGGCTGCTCGGGCTCCACCCCGGCCCCGACCTCTCTGCCGCTGCCGCCGCCAGCCTCGCCGGCCAGCCCGTCGCCCAGGTGCGCCCGCTGCTGGCCGAGCTGGCCCGCGCGCACCTGGTCGCCGAGCAAGCCCCCGACCGGTACGCCTTCCACGACCTGCTGCGCGCCTACGCTGGCGAGCTGGCCCACACCCAGGACACCGGCCCCGACCGGCGGGCGGCGATCCACCGGGTCTTCGACCACTACCTCCACACCGCCCACGGCGCCGACCGGCTGCTGTACCGCCACGGCGAGACGATCACCCTGGCCCAGCCCCAACCTGGCGTCGCCGCCGAGCACCTCGGCGACGACGACCAGGCGATGGCCTGGTTCACCGCCGAGCACCGCGTGCTGCTCGCGGCCATCGAGCAGGCCGCCGGCAACGGGTACCACCGCCACGCCTGCCAGCTGGCCTGGGCGCTGGACGTCTTCCTCCACCGGCAGGGGCACTGGCAGGACCGGGCCGCCACCCACCACACCGCTCTGGACGCCGCGCGGCAACTCGGCGACCGCGGCGCCCAGGCCCGGGCGCACCGCGACCTCGGCTTCGCCTATGCCGACCTGGGCCGCCACGACGACGCGCATCTCCATTTCCGCCGCGCCCTCGAGCTGTCGGCTGCGGTCGGCGACCCCACCGGGCAGGCCTGGACCCACTACTGCCGCAACCTCGTGTACGGGCAGCAGGGCCGTCACGCCGACGCCCTCGACGACGCGCAACAGGCCCTGCACCTGTTCGAGGCCGCCGGCGACCGGGTCGGGCAGGCGATCGCGCTCAGCGACGTCGGCTGGCACCACGGCCGGCTCGGCCACCACCACCGGGCCCTGGCGCTCTGCCGGCAGGCACTGACCCTGCACCAGGAGCTCGACAACCGCCCCTATCAGGCCCACACGTGGTACTGCCTCGGCGACACCCACCAGCACCTCGGCAACCAATCCAAGGCCGTCGCCTGCTACCGGGCCGCCGTCGACCTCTTCCGGGAGCTTGGCGACCGCTACGGCGAAGCCAGCACCCTCGCCCAGCTCGGCGAGGTGCACCGCGGCGTCGGCGACCCCGACGCCGCGCGCGACGCCTGGCGGCAGGCCCGAGCCATCCTCGGCGAGCTCGATCCACCCGCCGCCGACCAGCTCCGCACCCGGCTCCACCGCCTCGACCTGCCCGCCGCCGCCGAAGCCCTGCTCCGCCTGGAATAACGCGCAAACCAAAGGAATGTTGCGCGTGCAAGTATCCTTGGTAGAGGTGACGAGCCCGCAGCCGGCCCAGCACCAAGGAGCGGTCATGCCAGCCATCAGCGCCGACATCGTGGCCCTGCCACGCATCCCGGCCCCCGACCCCACCGCCGCCGACCGGCCTGTACGCTCGGTGACCACCGCGCCGAGCGGCTTCGAGGGTGAAGGCTTCCCCGTCCGCCGCGCCTTCGCCGGGGTCGACCTGCCCGCCCTGGACCCGTTCGTGCACATGGACCAGATGGGCGAGATCGACTACGCCCCCGGCGAGCCCAAGGGGACGCCCTGGCACCCGCACCGGGGGTTCGAGACCGTCACCTACATGATCGACGGCGTGTTCCGGCACCAGGACTCCAACGGCGGCGGCGGGCTGATCACCGACGGCGACACCCAGTGGATGACCGCGGGGGGCGGGATCCTCCACATCGAGGCGCCACCCGAGGAGGTGGTGATGCGGGGCGGGCTGTTCCACGGCTTCCAGCTCTGGGTCAACCTGCCGGCCCGGCTCAAGATGACCCCGCCCCGCTACCAGGACATCCGCGGCGGGGCGGTGAAGCTGCTGAGCTCGCCCGACGGCGGGGCCCTGCTGCGGGTGATCGCCGGCGAGATCGCCGGCCACCAGGGACCCGGCGTCACCTACACCCCGATCTCGCTGCTGCACGCCACCCTGGCCCCCGGCGCCCGCCTGGAGCTGCCCTGGCGGCCCGACTTCAACGCCCTGGTCTACGTGCTGGCCGGGTCGGGATCGGTCGGGGCCCGGCGCCACCCGGTGCGCATGGGCCAGCTGGCCGTCTACGGCCACGGCGACGTCATCACCGTGGCCGCCGACCCCGCCCAGGAGAGCCGCCACCAGCAGCTCGACATCCTGGTCCTGGGCGGTCAGCCGATCCGCGAGCCGGTGGCCGCCTACGGCCCGTTCGTGATGAACACCCGCGCCGAGCTCATCCAGGCCTTCGAGGACTACCAGGCCGGCCGCCTCGGCTCCATCCCGGCCGAGCCCCGCCCCGGGCACGAAGTCCTCGGCGACGCCACCGGCTAGCCGGCGCCCTCCAGCCACCGCTGGACGACGGCGTCGATGACGGCGCCGTCGTCGCCGTTGGCCAGGACCGCGATCCCGGCCCCCCGGTCGGGCAGCAGGGCCAGGCCGGCCCGCCAGCCGCGGTTGGCGCCCTCGTGGTAGGCGAGCCGGTCGCCGCTCTCCAGCAGCCCGAGGCCGTAGCCGAGCCCCCAGCGCCCCTCGGTGGCCGGGGCGGCGGTGAGGGCCAGGCGCACCCCGGCCGGGCTGAGCACCCCCCGTCCCGGCGGCTCGCCACCCGGGCCGGCCAGGGCGGCGGCCTGGAAGCGGGCCAGGTCGGGGGCGGTGGTCACCAGGCCGGCGGCGGCCTGCTCGGCGAAGGCGAAGTCGGGCGCGGGGCGGCCGCCAGCGTCGTGCGGGCGGGCGGTGCCGGCGGTTCGCGACCAGCGGAAGCCGCTGGCGGCCATGCCGAGCGGGTCCAGGACCTCGGCCCGCAGGTAGTCGGCGAACGGCTGGCCGGTGAGCTCCTCGACCAGCAGCTGGAGCACGCTGTAGCCACCGCCCGAGTACAGCCAGCGCCGGCCGGGCTCCTCCAGCAGCTCGACCGGGAAGCCGTCGCCGGTCTCCCCGGCCAGCGAGGCCGCGATCGACGCCAGCGGCCGGTCGGCCGGCTGGCCGACGTAGCCGTGCACCGACAGGCCGGCGGTGTGGCTGAGCAGCCGACGGACGGTGAGGCCGCCGCCGCCGAACGGCGAGGGCGGCGGCCGCCAGCGCCGCAGATGGCCGAGGACCGGCTCGTCCAGGCCGATCCGGCCCGCCTCGACCAGCCGCAGCACGCCCCAGGCGGCCACCGGCTTGGACACCGAGGCGGCCTGGAAGCGGGTGCCGGCCGTCACCGGCCGGCCGGTCGCGGGGTCGGCCAGGCCGTAGCCGGCCGCCCAGACCGGCCGGCCGTCCTGGACGAGGGCGACGGCCAGCCCGGGCGTGGTCGAGCCAGCCAGCGCCCGCCGGGCCGCGTCCTCCACGGTCATGAGGTCCATCGCCTACCGTACACAAGGTAGGTCCGACGGCTGGGCGGGAGGTGGGATGGTGGGGCGGCTGCGCGGGATCCAGACCGTGCTGCTGGACCTGGACGGCACCCTGTACGTGGGCAGCCAGGTGGTGCCGGGCGCCCCCGAGGCGGTGCGGTGGCTGCGCGACCAGGGGCTGACGGTGCGGTTCTGCACCAACACCGACTCGGTCACCCCGACCACCCTCGCCGACCGGCTGGCCGAGCGCGGCTTCGAGGCCGCCGAGGACGAGCTGGTCACCCCGGTGGCGGTGGCGGCCCGGCTGTTCGCCTCCGCGCCGCAGGCGCGGGTGCTGGCCGTGGCCTCCCAGGGCGTGCGCGAGCTCCTGGGCCGGTCCCTGGCCGGGCCGGGCGAGCCGGCCAGCCACGTGCTGGTCGCCGATCCCAGCTACGGAGCGACCTACGACGACTTGGACGCCGCCTTCCGGGCCCTGCGGTCCGGCGCCGAGCTGGTCGCCACCCAGGTCAACCGGGTCGCCCTCCGCGACGACGGCGAGCACCTGGACACCGGCGGCTGGGTGCGGCTGCTGGAGTACGCCACCGGCCGGACCGCCCGGGTGCTGGGCAAGCCGTCGCCGGAGTTCTTCACCGCCCCCCTGGACGCCCTCGGCCGGGGGCCGGACACCGCCCTGGTCGTCGGCGACGACCTGGCCGCCGACGTCGGCGGCGGCCGGGCCGTGGGCGCGGCCACGGTGCTGGTCCGCAGCGGCAAGGGCGACCGCCCCCAGCCCGGCGCCGACGCCGAGCCGGACGCGGTCGTCGACAGCGTCGCCGACCTGCCCGGCCTGCTCGGCGGCTAGCTCCTGGCCGCCTACGGCCGTTCCTGATCCCGGGCCTGGTGCTCGGCGGCGACGGCGTGGGCGCGCTCGGCGCTGAGCGGGTGGCCGGAGATGGCCTCCAGGAACGGCACCCGGTCGAGGGCGTACAGCTCGACGTCGGTGGTGGCCAGAACGGTGGCGGTGCGGGGGATGTCGCGGAGCAGGGCGATCTCGCCGAAGTAGCCGCCGGGGCCGAGGGTGCGCATGGAGCGGTCGCCGCGGCGGACCTCGACCTGGCCGGCGGCCAGGACGTAGAAGCGGTCGCCGTCGTCGCCCTGGCGGACGATGGCCGCGCCGGCCGGGGCGCGCAACGGGGTCATGGCCGCGGCCACCCGCTCGGCCACCTCGGCGGCCAGGGGGGCGAACATCGGGATCCCCCGGAGCAGCTCGAGCTCGGCGGCGTGGACCGGGGCGGCCGGCTCGGCCCTGGCCAGCCGGGCCCACACGGCCACGGCGCCGGCCAGCATCAGGACGCCCGCCCCGAGCATGGTCGGGCGGGCCCCGAACAGGCCGATGGCGGCCGGCACGATCACCGAGCCGAGCCCGATGGCGGCCATGCTCACCCCCTCCAGCACCCCGAACACCCGGCTGAGGACCTCGTTGGGGGCGCTGCGCTGAAGCAGCAGGCGGCCCGCGACCTCGGTGAGGATGCCGCCGGCGCCGGCCACGGCCAGCAGCGCCGGCACGGCCGCCCGGGCCGGGACCAGCCCGATGGCGGAGAGCGCCAGGCCCCAGCAGGCGAACCCGACCACGATGGGCACCACCAGCCGCCGCCCGACCAGCAGGACGGTCAGGGCCGAGCCGGCGATGGCCCCGGCCCCGACGGCGCTGTTGAGCAGCCCCACCCCCGAGCTGCCGAGGTCCAGGACCTCGAAGGCCAGCACCACCAGCAGCACGTCCAGGACCCCGACCATCAGGAACTGGGCGGTGAGCAGGCCCACCGCCAGGCGCGGCAGCCGCTCGCGGGCCAGGGTGGTGAAGCCGCCCAGGGCGGTCCGCAGCAGCCCGGCCAGCCGCCCCGGCCGCTCCCCGTCGGCGGCGGCCTCGACCGGCCCGGGGCCGGTCTGGACCCAGCTGACCAGCAGCCCCGACCCGGCCAGCAGCCCGGCCATGACAGCGAACACCGCCCCTGGGCCGCTGGCCTCCAGCAGCAGCGCGGCCACGGCCGGGCCGGCGAGGACGCTGATGCTCTCGGTCCAGCTGGAGGCCACGTTGGCCGCGGTCAGCTCGTCCGGGGTCCGGGCCAGGATGGGCAGGATCGCCCCCTGGGCCGGGCGGGTGATGGTGATCGAGGTCGCGGCCAGCGCGGCCAGGGCGTAGACGAGCGGCACCGGGGCCTCGGCGAGCAGGGCGGCGGCGGTCGCGGCCATGGAGGCGGCCTGGGCCAGGTAGCCGCCGAGCAGGACCCGCTCGCGCCGGTAGCGGTCGCCGGCGATCGAGGCCAGGGGCGCGACCAGGGCCGCCGGGACCAGCTGGACGACGGCGACCAGCCCGGTGGCGGCGGCCCCGCCGACCTGGTAGGCGTAAGCCAGGATCGCCACCCAGGTCGCCCACTCGGCCATGTTGAAGCCGACATAGGCCAGCTCGACCCGGAGCAGCCCCGGGTTGCCGGACACGGTCCGGACGACGCCGAGCAGGCGGGCGAGGTAGGCAAGCACCGCCCTCATCCTGCACGGTCCCGCGGGCGCGATCCAGCCTGGGACGGGGCCTCAGCCGCCGTTGGGCGCTGGCAGCAGCACCCGGAACGACGCCCCGCCGCCGGCCCGGTCCTCGACCCAGGCCTGGCCGTCGTGGAGGCTGGCGATCTGGGCGACCAGGGCCAGGCCGACCCCGGACCCGGGGGCGTAGGTGGCGGCGCCGGGGCCGCGCTCGAAGGGCCGGAAGATCGACTCGCGCTGCTCCACCGGGATCCCGGGGCCGGCGTCGTCCACGCACAGCAGGGCGCCCCGGTCGCCCGGCTCCACCCGCACCCAGATGGGCGTGCCCGGGTCGGTGTGGCGGGCGGCGTTGGCCAGCAGGTTCTCGACGATCCGCTCGACCTTGGCCGCGTCGGCCAGGACCTGGATCGGGGCCAGGTCCAGGCTGACCGGGTGGGCGTCGAGCAGCTCCTCGCCGGCCTCGGAGACCACCCCGGCGACCAGGCTGGCCAGGTCGACCCGCTCGCGGCGCAGCTCGACGATGCCCCGGTCGAGACGGTCCAGGTCGAGCAGCCCGGTGAGGATCCGGTCGAGCTTGCGGGCGTTGGCGGCCAGCCGGCCGAGCAGGTCGTCGGCGTCGGCCGGGCTCAGCTGGCCGCGGCCCCGCTGCAGGGTCAGGGAGATGCCCAGCACCGAGGCCAGCGGGGTGCGCAGGTCGTGGGAGACGGCCTGGAGGAAGCCGCTCTTGAGCTCGTCCAGGGTGCGCAGGTGCTCGGCCGCGGCCCGCTCGCGGTCCAGGGCGGCGGCCAGCCGGTCGGTCGCCACCCGCTCGTGGTTGAGGGCGGCGCAGAGCCGCTCCTCGACCTGGCGGCGCTCGGTGACGTCCCTGGCCACCACCAGGTGCCCGCCCGGCTGGCGCTGGCGGTCGGGCAGGGCCGAGATGGCCAGGTCGTAGATGCGGCCGTCCCGGGTGACCTCCTTGGTGGCCTGGTCGACACCGGCGGCCACGGCCTCGCTGACGGTCGCGCTCCAGGTCGGCAGGAGCTGGTCGACCGGCTGGCCGACGGCCTCGGCGACCGGCCGCCCGACCAGCCGCCCGGCGGCCGGGTTGGCGTCCAGCACCCGCCCGTCGGGGTCGAGCACCAGCACCGGGTCGCTGATGGTGCGGAAGATCTGGCTGCGGGCCACCGGCCGCAGGTCGAGCAGGCTGAACTGGTAGACCCCCCAGACCAGCACCGCGGTGGTCAGCACGAAGGCGAACGGGGTCAGGTCGACCTGCCGGAACGGCCCGACCCTCAAGTTGAACAAGAGGTTGAGCATGATGGGCAGGAGGATGGCCACGACCAGCAGGATGCTCTGGCGGCGGTACAGCCCCGACAGGCGGCTGAGGGTCACCACCAGCAGGATGGTGGCCGCCCAGACGAGGGCGTTGTTGTAGAGCAGGTGGGGCCAGAACAGCGCCCCGGCCTCGGCGGCCTGGCTGGTCGCGGCGGTGGCGTCGGTCGGGTAGTAGCGGATCAGGTCGTGGGTGCCCTGGTTGGCCAGCAGCAGCAGCACGGCCAGGGGCTCGACGGCCAGGGCCGGCCCCAGCCAGCGGGGCCAGCGGGTGTGGCCGCTGCACTGGAGCACGAAGGCCAGGTAGGCCGTGGGCAGCAGGACGACGCCGACGTACTTGAGGTCGCCCCACTGCTCGCGGCCGACCAGGTCGCCGGCGGTCAGCTCGAGGGCGTAGCAGACGCTCCACAGCACCGCGCCCAGCAGCACCGCCAGCAGGCTGACGATGGTGGTGGTGGACCGGCGCCGCCAGACGAGCAGGATGGCGACGGTGACCAGCACCGCCCCGGCAATGAGGGCCTCGCTGACAGGCATCATCAGCACGTCCGCGGATCTAGGGACCGGGTCGCCGGTCGACGGCAGCCTCAGATTTCACCTCGTTACCGCCGTTCCCGTCAACGAGGCGAGGTCGTCAGCGGGCGCGCAGCTGGTCGTTGAGGTCGGCCAGCTCGGCCAGCACGGCCTGGATGTCGCCGATCGCCCGGGCCAGCAGGAGCCGGGCGTCGGCGATGGCCTCGTGCGCCTCGGGGTCGTCGGCGTCGGCCTGGTCGAGGGCGACCAGCAGCTGGCGCATGGCCGTGCTCAGCTGGACCTGGGCCTCCACCCCGAGCCCCCACAGCCGCCGGGAGCGGCGGCGGTCGGCGACTCCGGGTGGCGGTGGCGCGGGTGGTGGCACGGTGACGGGCCTGAGACGGCGCTGCATAAGGAGTAGCTAAATACAGGAGTGGCCTCCGCGACCAGGCTACGACGCGGAGATTGCGCCGGTCGGCCCGCTTTGTCTTGCGAACTGCCGACGGCCGTGCCGGGCGGATGGGGGACGCCGCCGCTCCCCTACCCGACCCTGACGTCGTGGTCGGCGGCGTCCGTGGCGGCGAACCGTAGCAGGCGCAGGCCCTCGGCGGCCACCGCCTCGCGCTCCGGGCCGGCCAGCCGGCCCAGCGGCTCGACCTCGACCACGGCCCGGTCGCCGTCCCGGCGCAGCTTCCAGACGGCGGCCACCTGGCCGTCCACCAGGACGGTGGGCTCGACCACGGCGCCGTCGCAGACCCGCCGGCGGACCCCGTCGGTCATCACCCGGGTGCGGTCGGCGTGGGCCAGCAGCAGGTTGTCGAACGGGGGCAGGAACCGGACCGGGCTGGGCCATGACCGGCTGCAGCAGGGGGCGCCAGGCCAGGTAGTCGTCGGCGGTCACCAGGTGCTGGGTGCCGCGCAGCAGCGTCCCCCGGACCACCGCCCGGTCCTCGAGGGCGCGGGTGAGGGCGTCGCGCTCGAAGCCGGCCAGGCGGGCCCAGAGGGTCAGGTAGGGCGGCTCCACGTCCTGGGCGTTGAGCCCGCCCAGCCGCGCCACGGTCTCGGCGACCGGCAGCTCCACCCGGCCCAGCAGCAGCTGGCGGGCCAGGGTGGCCCGGTTCAGGGCGCGCCGGTCGAGCCGGTCGCCGGCGCCGCTGGCCGTCGCCATCAGGCCCGCATGCGCAGCACGACCAGGCTGAGGAGGCCGCCGAGGACGACGACCACGCCCAGGGCGGCCAGCGCCACCGGCAGCGGCGGCAGGTCGAGGGCGAAGAACACCCGCAGGGGCGGAACCACCAGGACCACGGCGAAGCCGGCGGCCATGGCGGCCAGCAGCAGGCGCCGGGGGCGGCTGAGGGGCCGGGCGGCCAGGGCCAGCACGACCAGGCCGAGACCGGCCAGGGCCAGGGTGGCGGTGGTGCGGGCCTGGTCCTGGGGGACGTCGGCCACGTCGGCGACCTGGTAGGCGACCAGGGTGCCGAGGGCGGCGACGAGGCCGGCCGGGAGGGCGAAGGCCAGGGTGCGGCGGACGAAGCCGGGGCGGGCGCGCTGGGTGTTGGGCTCCAGGGCAAGGAAGAACCCGGGGATGCCGATGGTCAGGCTGGAGATGAGGGTGAGGTGCCGGGGCAGGAACGGGAAGGCCAGGCCGGCCAGGCCGACCGCCAGGGCCAGCACGGTGGCGTAGACGGTCTTGGTGACGAACACCTTGGCCACCCGCTCGATGTTGGCGATCACCCGGCGGCCCTCGGCCATCACCGCCGGCAGGGTGGCGAAGCGGCCGTCCATCAGCACCAGCTCGGCCACGGCCCGGGAGGCGGCGCTGCCGCCGCCCATGGCGATGCCGAGGTCGGCGTCCTTGAGGGCGAGCACGTCGTTGACGCCGTCGCCGGTCATGGCGACCACGTGGCCGCGGGCGCCGAGGGCCTCGACCATGGCCCGCTTCTGGCGGGGCACGACCCGCCCGAACACCGAGCGGCCCTCCACCAGCCCGGCCAGCTCGGCCTGGTCCTCGGGCAGGCCGCGGGCGTCCACCGGCCGGTCGGCGCCGGCGATGCCAACCTGGCCGGCGATGGCCCCGACGGTGCGGGGATGGTCGCCGGAGACGACCTTGACCTGGACCCCCTCGGCGGCGAACCAGGCGATGGTGTCGGCGGCGTCGCCACGGACCCGGTCGCCGATCACCACCATGGCCCGCGGCTCCAGGGCGGCCGGGGCCCGCTCTGTGTCCAGGGCCGGGGCCGAGGCCAGCAGCACCACCCGCCGGCCCTCGACGGCGAACTGCTCGGCCTTGCGGAGCAGGGCGCCGTGGCTGTCGCGCCGCCCCGGCCCGTCCGGGTTCAGCAGGACCTCGGGGGCGCCGAGGAGGAAGGCCCCATGGCCGGCGAAGCTGGCCCCGCTCCACTTGCGGGCCGAGGAGAACGGCACCGCCGCCTCGGGCCGCCAGCCGTCGGGGGCCGGGAAGGCGGCGGCGATGGCCCGCAGGGTGGCGTTGGGGTTGGGGTCGGCGGCGGCCAGGGCGCCCAGCGCCGCCACCGCCTCCGCCTCCGGGGTGCCGCCGTCGGCCACCAGCTCCTGCACGGCCAGGTCGCCGGCGGTGATGGTGCCGGTCTTGTCGAAGCAGATGACGTCCACCCGGGCCAGGGTCTCGACCGCCGGGAGCTCGCGCACCAGCACCTGACGGCGCCCCAGGCGGACCACCCCGACGGCGAAGGCGACGCTGGTCAGCAGGACCAGTCCCTCGGGGACCATGGCCACGGTGCCGGCCACGGCCCCGCTGAGCCCGGCCCGGATCCCGTGGTCCAGCCGCAGCTGGCTGTAGAACAGCAGCGCCGCCGTGGGCACCAGCGCCCAGGTCACGTACTTGAGGATCTGGTCGACCCCGGCCCGCAGCTCGGAGCGGGCCAGGGTGAAGCGGCGGGCCTCCTCGGAGAGCCGGACCGCGTAGGCCTCCCGGCCCACCTTGGTGGCCCGGTAGCGGCCGCTGCCGGCGGCCACGAAGCTGCCCGACAGCAGCCGGTCGCCGGGCATCCGGGACACCGGCTCGGACTCGCCGGTGAGCAGCGACTCGTCGACCTCCAGCCCGGCCGCCTCCAGCACCTCGCCGTCCACCACCACCTGGTCGCCGGCGGCGGCCTCGAGCACGTCGTCGAGCACGACCTGACCGACGGCCAGCTCGGCCACCCGCCCGTCGCGGACCACCCGGGCCCGGGGGGCGTTGACCACCTCGAGGCGGTCCAGGGTCCGCTTGGCCCGCACCTCCTGGACCACCCCGACCACCGTGTTGGCCACGATCACCAGGCCGAACAGGGCGTCCTGGAGCGGCCCCACGACCAGGATGACGGCCAGCAGCGAGCCCAGCAGCAGGTTGAAGCGGGTGAGCAGGTTGGCCCGCAGGATCTGGCCGATCGTCCGGGTGGGGGCGCTGGGCACGTCGTTGACCAGCCCGCGGGCGACCCGGTCGGCCACCTCGGCCGCGCTCAGGCCCCCCGGCCCGGGCTTGAAGTATGCGGAGTACTGCTGACGCATGATGGCGCTACCTCATGTCATGCTTACCATCTCCAGCAAGCTGGTAGACAAGACCAACTTCGTCGAGAACGCGAGCCGGAGGGACGATGCGCAAGCTGGTGCTGTTCGGGATGGTCGGCGTGCTGGCGCAGCTGATCGACGGCGCCCTGGGTATGGCCTACGGTCTCACCTCGACCACCATGCTGGTGGCCATGGGCACCGCCCCGGCGCTCGCCTCGGCCACCGTCCACCTGGCCGAGCTGGGCACCACCGCGGTCTCGGGCGTCTCCCACTGGCGCTTCGGCAACGTCGACTGGCGCACCGTGCGCCTGATGACCTTCCCTGGGGCGGTCGGCGCCTTCCTGGGCGCGGTGGTGCTGTCCTCGATCAGTGGCGACACGGCCAAGCCGTGGGTGGCCGCCATCCTCAGCGTCCTCGGCGTCTACGTGCTGTTCCGCTTCCTGGGAAGGGCCCGCGGCCCCCGGCCCGGCAGCGGCCGCCCGCTGCCGTCGGGCCTGCTGGCCCCGCTCGGGCTGGGCGCCGGGTTCCTGGACGCGGTCGGCGGCGGTGGCTGGGGCCCGGTGGGCACCCCGACCCTGCTCGCCTCCGGGCGCATGGAGCCGCGCAAGGTCATCGGCTCGGTCGACACCGGCGAGTTCCTGGTCGCCCTGGGGGCCAGCCTCGGCTTCCTGGTCTCGCTCAGCTGGCGGCAGGTGCCGCTGAGCCTGGTGCTGCTGCTGCTGGCCGGCGGCCTGGTCGCGGCCCCGCTGGCCGCCTGGCTGGTCAAGCGGCTGGCCCCCCGCAAGCTGGGAGTGATCGTCGGCGCGGCCATCCTGCTCACCAACGCCCGCACCCTGGCCTCGACCTTCGGCGTCGAGGGGGCCTGGCGCGCCACCCTCTACCTGTCCATCGTGACCGTGGTCGGCGCCGTGGCCGCCTGGCGCCTCACCCAGTCCCGCCAGCGCCGCCGGGCCATGGCCGACCTGGCCGCCGGCCAGCACGTGCCCGAGCCGGTCGGCGCCTGACCACCACCCCCGCAGAGAGGAGGACACGCACACCATGCTGGGCGCCTGGGTCGGCACCTTCTAGGACCTGGCCTCAGGGCTCACGTGGCTCAGGCGCGCTGACGTTCGTCCCGCTGCCGGGCCAGCTCCTCGACCGCGCTCGGGAGGGTCGTCTCGAAGTCGATCAGCTTCGCCCACGTCGGCACGACGACGATCCGGACCATGCCGTCGTAGAGCGACCGCACTTCGGCCTCCCACTCGACCCGTTGCTCGGGCGTCATCGTGTAGGTGCCGTTCATCTCCAGGTACTCCTCCGGGATCCCCTCGACGACGTCCAGCTCGGCCCGTCCGCGGATGAGCAGGATGCGCGGCGGGTGCACCTCGGTGTCGATGGTCAGGGCGACGGCCGGGTTGTGGCGCAGAGCCGGGACCTTCGCGGCGTTCTTCGCGGTGCACATGACGATCTCCGAGCCGTTCCAGGTGAACCCGATCGGGATAGACCGGGGTGTGCCGTCCTTGGCGATGTAGGCCAGGCGGGTCAGGTCGCGGGCCAGCAGCTCCTGGCTGATCGGACGGTTCAGGACCTCAGTGATCTCGCTGGGCTGCACGGTCAAACGCCCCCTTTGGTAGTGCCGCTAACTTCATAGAGTATCAAGTTGATGATCGGCCTCATGGGCCCTCCTTTTTCATAGTTCGATCATCTGCCGTGATCCTGTCGTCGACCAGGCCAGGATCTGGTCGGACTGCCACCAATGACTGCCCGAACAATGTCCAGCTAAACGCACCTCAAAGAGTTGGCGCGGCGCCCACCCCTGCGTGGTACGCCGAGCTCGGCACCGGGTCGTGACGAGCAGGTGGACAACCGAGGGGTGATTCCTACTCCGAATGAGAAAGGGCTCGACTCGCCGAAACCAAGCTCACGCGTCGACGTCGCGTAGGCGGAACCGGCGCCACCGCGCAATCATGCCCTGCCCGTCGAGTGAGCGGCTGCGACCGTCCCGGATTGGCACCATCGTCCAGATACCGAACCCGATGCCAACGCGTTCGGGGATGAAGGTGCCGTGGGTCTGGTACACCCGGTGGCCGTCAACGTGCCAAGCCGCGGTCGATCTGCTCCGGTCGAG
>Ga0190274_10000758_pt1 | contig 18818 bp, 15 predicted proteins | sample Popmic531T_FD_133002 | JGI IMG/M metagenome (GOLD analysis project Ga0190274, IMG submission 133002) | Populus adjacent soil microbial communities from riparian zone of Yellowstone River, Montana, USA - 531 T | ecosystem: Environmental > Terrestrial > Soil > Riparian zone | place: USA: Montana... | reverse complement strand
GCGGTGCTGGTCGCATTCGCCGACCTGACGCTGGGTTTGACGTGGACCGGCTTTGCGGTGAAATGCCTGCTCGCCGTCGTTGCGACCGTGTTACCGCTGGCGCTTGGGATGTTGACGAAAGGCGACCTTGCACGTGCGATAACCTTGGTGCGCGGAAAGCTCGGATTTCCCGATGTCAGGTAGGGCGTGAACAGCATGGCTTCGATCGCGGGCGACAAGCTGGGCAGCAATGCGAGGGTGGCGGCGCAGCGCGCTGGCAAAGAGCCGCGCCATCTCGCCTTCGTGCTCTATTGCCTGTTCATCATCAGCTTCTTCCTGCACCTCGGAAATCGCGTGCCGGCGCTGGGCGCGATTCGCATCGACATCCTGCTGACCGGCATCGCGCTCCTGAACATCATGTTTTCGAAGCCCACCAGACACGGCGCGCCCAGGAGTGTGTTGCGCACCGAGTCGAAGCTCATCCTCGGACTGTTCCTCTATGTGTTTCTCACGTTGCCCATCGTGAAGTGGCCGGGCTCCGTGGTCGATCACGGGCTCGACCCATTCATCAAGGCGATCTGCTTCTACGTCCTGACGGTCGCGACCGTCACTTCCGAGAACCGCTTGAAATGGTTCATCGTGGTGTTCGTCGGCGTTCAGGCGTTCCGCGTGTTCGAACCGTTGTTCCTGCACATCACGACCGGCTACTGGGGTTCGTTCACGAGCATGGGCAACTGGGAGTACATGGACCGCCTGTCCGGCGCCCCCCTCGACATCATCAATCCGAACGGCCTCGCCTTCGTCATCCTCGTTGTGCTGAGTCTGATTCATCACCTCCTGATCAAGGGCGATCGCCGGCAGAAGTTGCTGTACCTCGCGCTGCTCGCGCCGCTGCTGTACGCCATGATGCTCACCGGATCTCGTTCTGGTGTGCTCGTGCTGGTGTTGTTCGCGCTCATGCAGATCTGGAGATCGAAGCACCGCGTCGTGGCGCTGTCGGTCGTGGCAGCCATCGTCATCGTGCTCGTCGCGGGCATGTCCGACATGGCGCGGCAACGTTATCTGTCCATCGTCGACAAAAACGCCAAGGGCGCGGGAACGGCGCAGGGGCGAATCGACGGCTTGTGGACGGATCTCAAGGTGGGTCTCGAGCGTCCGCTGGTCGGGCACGGCCTTGGAACTTCCGCGGAAGCCAACTTCAATGCCTACGGTGAAGCCCGGCCGTCTCACACGCTGTATACCGAGGTGCTGCAGGAGCTCGGATTCATCGGACTCGCCATCTTCCTCGGGCTCATCTACTCGACCTACCGCAATTGCGCGCAGGCAGTGCGCGACTCACACGCCGATCCCAACAGCTACTTGCACAAGTGCTCGCTGGGCGCGCGCGACTTCTTCATCCTGCTGGTGGTGTTCAGCGTTGCGAGTTATGGACTCAATGAATACCAGTGGTACCTGCTCGCGGGCCTTTCCGTGGTGCTGTCGCGCCTGACGGCCGCGAATTTCACGACTTCGGATGCACCGGCACCCGCCGGATCCAGGCTGAGCCATCTACTTCGCCGGAGACCTCCGGCACTGCGAGCGCGGACTTGACGAACGTTTCCGTCCCGGCCCGAAAGGTGCGGGTCCTGATCGTCGCGCGCTGGCCGGTGGGTGGCATTCGCAGCTACCTGCGTTACACCTACGGACTGCTGTCTCCGGAGGCATTCGACCTGGTGCTGGTCGGGCCTCAATCGGCGGAATTCGAAGAATGCCGCAAGGCGCTCGCGGATTTTCAGCCGCGCATGTATCCGGCGAAGTCCTCCGCGATTCCGCACATGGTGCGCGCCACGCTGTCCGCGTTGCGGCACGAGAAGTTCGATCTCGTGCATTCGCAGGGCTACAGCTCGGCGCTCGCCGTGGCCTTGCCGGTCAGACTCAAGGGTTTGCGGCACGTGGTGTCGATCCACGACATGTTCACGGACGCGTTGCGTCGACGGATGTCGGTGCGGCTCGGCCGCGTCGCGCTGGCATACGCACTGGGACTCGTCGACGTGATCCAGCCGACGGGGGCCGCCGTCGAAGCCAATTTCCGCACTCACATGAATCTCTGGCCCGCGACGCGGCCGCGCATCCGCACGCTGCGAAACGGCATCGACATCCAGCGATTCATCGGCGATGACCGTCGGGATCTTCGCGCTGAATTGCAGCTGCGGCCCGACGATTTCGTGATTGGATTCCTGGGCCGCTTCATGGCCATCAAGGGTTTCCACGTGCTCGTCAGCGCGATGGAAAAACTCGTCCTGGAGCTCAATCCCTCGCGCCGACCGGTGGTGGTCGCGGTGGGTTCCGGTGGTTTCATCCGCGAGGATCAGGCGTTCATCGAACGCAGGAATCTCGGCGACCATTTCCGTTTTCTGCCGCACACCAACCAGGTAGCGGAAACGCTGCGCGGCATGGACGTCGTTGCAATTCCATCGTTTTCGGAGGCGAGTCCGATCCTGCCGATGGAGGCACTCAGTTGCGGCGTGCCTGTGATCGCCAGCGACGCGCCGGGACTGCTCGACGTACTGAAGGATTCGCCCGCGAGGATTTTCAAGATCGGAGATTCCATGCAGCTGGCGCGAGAACTACTCGCGTCGATGAATGGCAACGACCAGGATGCGGCGGCCACATTCCGGGCGACTGCGATGGACCGGTTCGACGCACTGCGTACCGCCCGGCAGATCGAAACGCTGATCCTCGAGCTCACGGAAGCCACACCGCGGGTCGTTTCGGCTGCGCAATGAGCGCCGGCAGGATCAGAAAAAAGTTGGCGCGCTGGTGGTACGGCGCGTTCGTCGTGCAACGCTGGACGATCGGCATTGCATCTGGTGAAGACTGCGCGGACGGATCCTGGATCCTCCGGGGCCGCCTTCTCGAGCCGCTGCCGGGCGGCGATTTTCTCGCCGATCCATTCGTCGTTCCGGGCACACAGGGCCGCGTGTTGCTGTGTGAATGGATGCAGGTGCGTCGCGGCCGCGGCGTGATCGCGAGGGTGCAACTCGACGGGCAGGGGCACATCATCGATATCGCGAAGCTGATCGACTGGCCGCCCTATCATCTGAGCTATCCACACGTGTTCGAGCATGACGGCGCCCTGTACTGTTGTCCGGAAGCTTGTTATTCGCAGACTGTGACGCTGTACAAGCTGTCTGCCGGCGCCCGCGAAGTGCTCGGATCCCAGGTGTCGATGCCGGGTTTTCAAAGCGTCGATCCCACGATGTTTCAACACGACGGGCGCTGGTGGCTCATGTGCACGTCGGCGCGCGACGGCCAGTCGAACACGCATCTATATGTATTCCACGCGAGCTCTCCGTTCGGCCCGTGGCAGCCGCATGCGGCCAATCCCGTGGTCACCGACATTTCGCGTGCGCGTCCCGCGGGGCGAGTGTTCGCGTCCGGCGGCCGGCTGTACCGTCCCGCGCAGGATTGTTCGGTTCGTTATGGCGGCGGACTGCGCCTGCTGGAGATTACGCACCTCACGCCGCAGGAATATGCGGAGACACCTTGCTGGACCGTCAATCCGCCGCTCGGAAATCACGGCCAGCATGGCGTTCACACGGTGAATGCCGACGGCGGCACGATCGTCTACGACGCCTACTCGCTGCGCTTTTCTCCCTGGGCGTGGCTGTATCGCCTCAGGGAGCGGTTTCGTTAGCGGCGCGAATCAGTTGCTTCGAACATTGGTCGGGGGACTCGGCCGTTTGGTCGCCTGGTTCAGGCACCCGATGCGCTCCTTCGAGACGACGAGATTGTCGTACTCCGTGCCTTCGACCGCATGCTCCGCGTGATGAAACACACCGAGCGACACCACCGAGATCTTGAGATTCGGCGTCGTCCGGAACCAGAGGTTGTTGAACGGCCCGTACTCGACGCCGTCGATCCACATGTTCATCGAGCCGTTGGCCTGCGCGTCCGAGGACACCGCGCTGCCGGAGTCCATCATGAGCTCGAGGCAGTACCAGCGGTTGTTCTCGAGCAATGGCGGCATGATCCGTTCGCGGTGGGCGGCCTTGGTGCAGTAGTTAGTGCCTTCATCGAGGAAGCACGGGAAGTGATCCGCCCAGCACGAGCCAGCAGGGTTGACGCAGTCCTGGTACTGGCCGTGGTAGTACACGTAGAGATGCAGGCGGCCGTAGAGCGGCTCCATCCAGGCTGAAAACCAATCGGCGCCGTTCGGGCGATCACCGGAATGCCCCATCAGGTTGCGATCGCCGGCATGCGGGCCGCCGCCATGATTAGGCGCGTTGAAGTCATATCCCGGTTCCCAGCGCTGATACCAGCGCATGTAGACCTTGTCCTGTTGTGAGGGCAGCACCTTGGTGAGATCGGTGCCATTGCGTCCCGCCGGCACGCGCATGCGCGTGATGTGATTGTCCGCGAGATTCATCGGACCCGGATCGGCGCGCAATGTGTTCCACGGCGAAGGGTTCCCGTCGTAGTCGTCCCAGATCGAAAAATTGCCTTCTTCGAATCCACTGCAAAACACCGTGTTTGCCTGGGCGCAGATCGCCTCGGGACCGACCGCCGCGCGCGCATCGGAAAAGCAGCAGGCGAGTGCGGCGACGAGGTATGCGCTGAAAGTTGCGAGTCTCATGAGAATGTTTCTGTCCTTGAAAAGTTGGCGCACAAGTTAGGCAGGCTGCGGCGTGCGCACAACAGGGAAACTCTGATTCGCTGTCGTCGCACGCGTGCGATGAAGTGCGAGGCAGCATAGCGGCCGCGCGGCGCATTGCGGAAATGTAGCCACGTGGCTACACGTGTGATCTGCCGCAGTTTTCGCAATCTGGCTTCGGGTCCCACGGGTACCCGTGCGAGTCTGCGCACCTCACAGGGCCCGGGGCGAATGCGCACGGTCTGTGATCGGTCGCACAGTTCCGCGATGGCGTGCGCGAAACCGTTGCATTTTCTTCACTAAACCTGTCCTGCTGGCCGTGGTTTTTCGGCTCGTCGGGGCGATTGCCTTACTCGTTCGCCAATCACGTCTGCCCGGGGAGACATGTTGCGCCGTGCGGGTCATCTGACTAGCCTTTGTGCTGCGATTGACCCATGTGAGCGGAACTTCCGGGCGTGTCGGATGCTCGATGGCTTACACGCCGGCGAGTGAATATTTTGTTAGTCGATTCGCCCCGCAAAGCCGGGATCTTTTCGTAATTTTTTTCAGCGAGTGCAAACAATGCTCAATGCGATGCAACCTGTCGGAGCCTTCGCGGTAAAACGCGATTCCAGGTTCAAACTTTCGACGAAACTGCTGGTCGCGGTGACCGGTCTGGCAGTCATGGGCCTGGCCAATGCGGCCGGCCGCGTTTTCTCCGACGATTTCGAAGCCGGCAATACTTCCAAGTGGAGTCTCGACGGTTCACGTACCAAGTGCTCGGCCACGCGGTCGTCGATCGACGGCCGCGCCACGCACGCGGGCAGCTATATGCTCGAGTGCAACTGGAATGGACTGGTTGCCTGGGACCATGCCGATTCATTCAGCGTCGCGGTTCTGCCGTCGTGGGATTACAGCTCCGAATTCCTGGTACGCATGTGGGTCCGGTATGCGAGCGACGTGGACCGCGTGGTCGGCGCGAAGCTCATGCGGCTCTACCCCGGTGGTCAGACCGGAAGCATGTACGTCGGCGGCCAGCTCGAAAAGTCGGGTGGTCCGCTGCTGTGCGCCTGGGAAATGATCGCGGGCTCGTCGGGTCCGGTCGCGTGGGGTGACGGTTCGCCGTTCGCCGATGGCCAGTGGCACAAGCTCGAGATCTACGTGAAGCACAACACCGCCGGAGCGACGGACGGCATCCTGCGCATTTGGCAGGACGGAACGCTGAAGCAGGATGCACGCAATCTCGTGACCGCCGCGGCTGGCGCGAAGTGGTATCCGCTTTACCTAATGTCGAACTGGTCGAATAACCCGGGTTGGGAGCACGACGCGGCCAACCACGTGTACTGGGACGATATCGAGGTTTATTCGGATCGTGGCTCTGGCGGCTCGGGATTGCTCGCTGACGCCACTATCAGGGCCGGCACGGGCCCCGTTCCCAGCGCTGCTCGGGTCAACAGCGTCAACTGATCGCACCTGACTAGGGGCCTGTCCGCGAGGACAGGCCCGTTTCCGGCCCTGGCATCCCGCCAAGGCGCCCTTCAATGGCGCAAAAGGCCGAAAACCGGCCTCGCACGATTCGTGCGACCGGAACTATCTCCCAACGCGGGACTTAACTGCCTGACGACTGGTTGGCTCCCTGCCGCCGCGCGTGGTTTCCTACGCTGCTTCCCATAACAACATGGCGAACGGGAGACTTCGGTATGGATGCGACCAGCAACGTTGAAGAGGGCGGTGCGAGTACCTGGCTGTGCGACTACATCGTGGAGCAGCAACTTCGGCACTTGCGTCCTGACGACCTGGTCGACTTCGGGGCCGGCGCCGGCAAGAACGGACGCCTCGCGCGCCGGGCACTGGGCACGGACTGCAAGACCATCGCGGTGGAGGGCTTTGAAAGGACCGCGGCGACTCTCAAGGAGCGCGGGATCTACGATCGCGTCGACACGGCGCTATTGCAGCAATGGGTGGACAACGACGAGGGCAAGTACTCCTGCGCACTCTTCGGCGACGTCATCGAGCATCTGACACCGCGGCAGATTCACTATGTCCTGCGAAAGTGCCTCGACAAATTCGCGCACGTCATCATTGTGGTGCCGCTGTACGACATCTTTCAGGACGATGCCTACGGCAATGAGCTCGAGATCCACCGCTCATACATAACGAGCGGATTTTTCGACCGCTATAAACCGGTCGAGAAACACGTGGTGAAGGGTGGCGAGTTCAGCATCATGAATCTGCTGATTACCACTCATCCGCAACTCCCGCCGCTGTACCGGCGCTTCCTGTGGCGTGTCTTTCATGTAACGATGCTGGTGCTTCAACCGCTGGGCCTGGCGCGTCCTCTCGTGGACCTCATGAAGCGATTCGGCCGCAAATACAGCTGGCTGATCCGATAGGACTGAACTAACAAGAAATCCGGTGCGAAGTGGAGCGAGCAGAGGGACAGAAGATCGTCGGCGTCATGGGCAGCGGGATGATCGGCACGGATCCGTACGCCGAGAATGCATGGTCGGGTAGCAGCAGGTTCTTCTTCGCGGAGTGCGCCCGGCAGGGCGTACTGCATCGCGCCTTCGGTGTCGAAGTTCCCGCGTCCCGCAAACTGCCGCTGATGTTGCGCAATTTCTCGCCAGATCGCGCCCTGTGGCGCCGCAAGTTCTATCTCGACACGCGTTACTACGATGCGCTCAGCCGCGAGCTCGCGTCGCAGCTCGGGGCAGACGATCGCAGGCACACCGTCCTGCAGATCGGCGGCATCTACAACCTGCGCGCGTCCCTCGGCAAGGGCCGTTTGGTGTCGTATCACGACGGCAACCTGGCGCAGGCCATGAAGAGCCCGCAGTTCGCGCGCAATGTTTCGCAACGCCGCGTGCAGAAGGCGCTCGACTTCGAACGTGAGGTGTATCGCAACATCGACGTCGTGTTCACGATGAGCGAATACCTCAAGACGTCGTTCGTCGAGGACTTCGGGGTCGACGCGAGCCGTGTTGAGAACATCGGCGCCGGGATCAATCTCGAGTCATTCCCGGCCGCGCCCGTGAACAAGGACTACGACAGCAAGAAGTTGCTGTTCGTCGGCGCAGACTTCACTCGCAAAGGCGGCCCGGACCTGCTCAAGGCATTTCAGAAGGTGCGGCTCAGGCACCCCAGTGCCGAACTCCATATCATTGGTCCTCGCGAGCTCAGCATTCCGGCGGAAGTCTCGGCCGGCGTGGTCAACGTCGGTTTCCTGTCGAAGAAGGATCCGGACCAGCGACGCCGTTTCGAACAGATCGTCGCGCAGTCCAGCCTCTACGTAATGCCATCTATCTATGAACCTTTCGGCATCGCGCCGCTGGAGGCGATGTCCAACCAGATCCCGGCGGTGTTGAGCAACGCATGGGCGTTTCCTGAGATGGTCACGCCCGGCGTCAACGGCGAGCTCGTGAAAACCGGCGACGTCGACGACATGGCGGAGAAGATCATCGCGCTGCTGGATGACCCCGCGCGCCTCGAGGCCATGGGACTCGCCGCGCGCACGATGGTGCAAGGCCGCTTCACCTGGGAAGCGGTCGTGAATAAGATGCGCCGCAAACTCAGCGTCTGATCGTGAACGAGACTTCAGATCCCAAACGTCCGCGAGGGCGTTCGACGCTGATAGCCCTCGTCGGATGGGGATGCTTCGCGCTGGTCGCGGCCATCTCCTGTGAAGTGGGCGCGCGCCTCGATGACTGGTTCTTCGATGACATCCCGATGCTCGACAATCCGACCTATGAGTCGCTGTTCGTCGTGGATGACGGCGGTTTGAAATTCGGGCGGCCCGGCGCGCGCTGGAAAAAAGTGGTGATGAACAATCTCGGGATGCGCGGTGCCGATGTCGGCGCGGGCCGGACACCCGGGTGCGCACGCTGGATGTTTCTTGGCGCTTCGGAAACGTTCGGCGACCCCGCCATTGCCGCCGCGGAATTTCCGGCGCGCGTGCGCGCGTTCGCGCCCGTGGGACGGTGCATCGAGACGCTCAATACGGCGTATGCCGGTTTGCCGCCCCGCGCATTGCTCCACTACTACGAAGCGGGAATGGCGCATTACGCACCGGAAGTCGTCTTCATCTATCCGTCAACACATTTCTATCTGGCATCCGAGGTGTCGGCGCGCAGGCCGGAAGACATGCAGTCGCGCAAGCCGAAGCCACGTCCGCCGGCGACCGGAATCGTCGCCTGGCTCGAACGGCTGCGGTTCTACGAGCGGCTGCGCGACAGTGCTGAAATTCCGGTGCCAATCCAGAAGCGAAGACTCACGAGGGAAATCGACTCTGCCACGATCGGCAAGCCCGCGAACTGGTCATTCTCGACCGTGCCTGCCGAACGACTCGATTTCATGGCCGATGACATGGCCGAACTCGTGCGACTGATTCGCGCCTCGGGTGCGGAACCGGTGCTGATCACGCATGCGGTGCGCGTCGCGAATCCGCCGCGCGAGGAGGATCGCGGTGACCTGTTCTCGATGCGCGTTTATGTTCCGCGTGCGTCCGAGGAAGTGATCGCAGCCTTTGAGTACGCGGCGGCTGAGCGGACCCGGCAACTTGCGCGAACGCTGAATGTGCGACTCATCGACGTCGCGGGCCTGTTGAACGGCCGGCGCGACCGGTTCGTCGACCTCGTGCACTTCAGTCCGGCAGGGCACGACGACGTTGCACATCTGATCCTCGACACCATGGATGCATCAGCAGGTTCGCATGCTGTTCACTAGCCTGATCTTCCTGTTCGCGTTTCTGCCGGTCACGTATGTCATCTACTGGTGCCTGCGCACGACCCGGCAGCGGCACATCTGGCTGACCATCACCGGTTACGTGTTCTATGGATATTGGGATCCGCGGTTCTGCCTGCTCATGGCGTTCACGACGCTGGTCAGCTATTCGGCGGGGCGCGGCTTCCTGGCTACCCAGGATCCCGTCAAGCGCAAGTGGCTGCTGGTCGCGCCGATCACCGTCGACCTGCTGCTGCTCGGCTTCTTCAAGTACGCGGGCTTCTTCACGCGGTCGGTGAACGACCTGGCCGATGTGCTCGGCTGGCGTACGGATCTGCCGGTACTCGACGTCGTGCTGCCCATTGGCATTTCGTTCTACACCTTCCATACCATCACCTACATCGCGGACGCATATCGCGGCCACATCAAGCCCACGCGCAGCCTGTGGGAATTCGGCGCCTACGTGTCGCTGTTCTCGCAGCTCGTGGCAGGACCTATCGTCCGGTTCCGCGAGATCGAAGGCGACCTCGAGCGCGTGGCCACCGCCGACCGGCGTGCTGGCCTGACACTCGGCCTGTCGTTCCTCGCGTTCGGCATGTTCGAGAAGGTGATCGTCGCCGACAGCCTCGCCTATTACGTCGACGACTGGCTCGCCATGCATTCGAGCCTGTCGACGCTCGGGACCTGGCTCGCGATGCTCGGGTATACCGGTCAGCTCTATTTTGACTTCTCCGGCTACAGCTCCATGGCGGTGGGCCTCGGCATCATGTTCGGCCTGCGTATTCCGCAGAACTTCAATTCCCCATACCGCGCGGCGAATCCGAGTGAGTTCTGGCGCCGCTGGCACATCTCGCTGTCGACGGTGATGCGCGACTATCTATACATCCCCCTCGGCGGCAACCGCGGCACCACCGCGTTCATGTACCGCAACCTCATGCTCACGATGCTCATCGGCGGCCTGTGGCATGGCGCGAACTGGACCTTCGTGATCTGGGGCGCGTACCACGGCGCGTTGCTGATCGGCTATCAGCACATGAGCGCGCGCACCGGCGAGTTTCCGGTCTGGCTTTCACGTCTGATCACATTCGTTCTGGTGGTGGTCGGCTGGGTGTTCTTCCGTGCGCACGATCTGCCGATGGCCTGGGATCTGCTTGCGAAGATGTTCGTGCCGCAGCCGGGAACGCTGCCGGGCGATGCGATGAGCTTCGGCATCATCACGGTCATCGCGCTGATGCTCGCGCGGTGGGCGCCGAACTCATTCGAATTTCACAAGGACTTCCAGGTTACGCCGCTGCGCATGGGAGCGGCCGCGGCGATCCTCGGCGTGTCGGTCGCACTGATCGCGGGCTCCCGCGCGTCACCGTTCCTGTATTTTCAGTTCTAGAGTCGCGGAGTTCTAGCCGAACGGATTCGGGACCTTCGAGATTGCGAAGCGGAATTTTCCCGAGCGTTCCTGCGGAATCGACACGACGTATTCCACGCGTATCTCGTTGTGCTCGCCCACCGACTCCTTGAATTCCTGGATCAGCGCGGCCTCGGTGGCAGCGCTGTAATCGGGGTCCCTTGCGACCTTGAGGACGATGGTGTCGATGTCTTCCTGCACGATCTGCATCTGCGCCACGCCAGGGAATCTGGTCAGCGTGCGTTCGACCAGCGACACGCCCGCGACGACGCTGCCGTCCTTGCGGACGAGGAAGTCAGCGACGCGGCCGGAAATGCTGTTCAGGAGCGGCAGCGTGCGCCCGCAGGTGCAGGCTTTTCCCGCCAATGAGGCGACGTCGCCCATCTTGTAGCGGATCAGCGGCATCGACCGGTTCAGCAGGCTCGTGATGATGACCGCCCCATCTTCACCGGCCTTCACATCGTTGCCGTTGTGGTCCAGCAGTTCGACGTAGTTGCTTTCCATGTCGACGTGCATGCCCTCGTGCTTCTCGCATTCGGTGGCGATCAATCCGACTTCCTCGCAGCCGTAGAGATCGGTGACCTTGCACGCGAAGGCCTGCTCGATGACGCGACGCTCGGAGGGCAGCAGCATCATCGACGACGAAATGATCCCGGTGGGTCGCACGCTGGTGATCGCATGCTTGTTGCAGAACGATGCGAAGATGTAGATCGAATGCGAGTGTCCGCGCAGCAGCGTCGGCCTGGCGCGCTTCCAGACCTCGACGAACTGCGACATGGACGCGTCGGTGAGGCTCATGGTGTCCAGATAGACCTCGGGCCCGAGCAGCGCGTCGCGCAGCTTTTCCTTGGCCGTAGTCAAGATGTGCGGGTTTCCCCAGATCATTCCCACGGGCTCGCCGATGTTCCATCCGGTCCATCGGAAGACCCGCAGTCCGGTCGAATTGACCATCTCGACGGTATGCGGGTCCTTGAGGATTTCCACCGGCACGCCCGTCGATCCGCCGGTCTTGAATACCGAGAGGTGACCGTCCTTCAATGAGCGCGCGAGAAAATCGTTCTTGTGCAGGCGCACCTGGTCTTTCGTCAGGATCGGCAGCTTCTTGAGATCCCGCTCATCCTGGAACTGCGCGGGCTTCAGCCCGAGCGAATCGAACAGCCGCGTGTAGTAAGGCACCTCGCGATAGGCGTGCGCGATCATGTCCATCAACTTGCGTATTTGCAGCTCCTTGAGCCGCGCGGCAGAAAAGTATTGCGAACGCTCGAGTTCCCGCAGGTACTGCAACCGCGGGCTCCTGTCCTTGGCCACCCACAGTGGATAGACGATGTTTCTGCGAAGCCAGGATGCGGCGGACAAGGTGCGTTCCCTTCAGTTTGAGCTATGCATCGACAGGTAGAGCCGGGCGTGGCGGTCGATCATCGACTGCAGGCTGAACAGCCGCTCGACGCGTTGCCGCGCTGCCGTTCCCATGCGCATGCGACGGTCGGGATCACGATATAGGCGCTGCAGGCACTCCACCAGCGCGGCGCGGTCTCCCGGCGCAATGACGAAGCCGGTTTCACCTTCCGCGACCGCTTCGCGATTGCCGCCGACGTCCGTCACGATGACCGGCAGCGCGCTCGCCATCTTCTCGAGCACGGAGTTGGAAAACCCTTCGTTGATCCTGGGTACCAGGCACGCAACGTCGAATGCATGCAGGTAAGGGCGAACGTCGTCGACCGCGCCCACCAGCTTGATGCGGTCAGCCAGGCCCCGCGCAGCAAGCCGCTCGCGGTATTCGGGGTATAGCGGGCCGTTGCCGACGAAGACCAGACGCGCGTTCGGCGCCTGCGCGCTGAACTCGAGGAACGCATCGATGAGCAGCTGATGATCTTTTTCGGGGCGGAACCAGGCCGACATCCCGATCACGAGGTCCGTGGCCGCGAACCCCAGGCTTTCTTTGGCGCGCGCGCGCGCGGCAGGGTCGGGCGAATGATAGTTGTCGAGATCCACGCCGTTGTGGATCACCGTGATCTTTTCGGAAGGTACGCCTTCCTTTTTGTGTACGACGTCGGCGACTACCTGCGACACGGCGATGTACTGGCGCGTGATCGGACGCACGAGCTTGTGCAGGAAAAACCGGAACGCGCCCTTGTAGTCGGCGGCGTCGCGTTTGCTGGCGACGATGCGCCGCACGCCGGCGGAACGCGCGACGACCGCGCCGTAGATGTCAGACTTGTAGTGAAAGGTCTGGACGATGTCGACGCCGCGACTCTCGATGAAAGCGCGAAGCGTGCGCGCCTTGCGCATCGCGTCGAAGGTCAGGAAGCGTCCGATGGGCAAGTGGAGGATTTCCACGCCGGCGGCTTTCACCTTGTCCACCAGCGCATTCGGTGAGTAATCGAAAATGACCACCGAACATTTGAAGCGGCGATCGAGATGCGTGGCCAGATACCAGAGGTGGCGTTCGGTACCGCCCGGGTTGCCCCAGAAATCGATGACGAAGAGGATGTGGATTGGTCGGATCTCGGACATGATTTCAGGTGCTGCTCAGGTGGCGCTCTGGGTTGGGAGCGGCGTGGTACGCCGCAAGCCAACCAAAGCCGCGAGCCGCGACAGCAGGTTCGTCACGGGCTTGCGTGACGGAACATCGACGTACTTTGTCACCAGCCAGGCAACTGCGCCCGCGATTAGCGTGATCGCCAGCACGGTCGGCAACAGCCCGAGGTACGGCCTCAGGAGGTGATAGAGCAGCAGCCCCATGGTTGCGTGCGTCAGGTAGAGCGAGTAAGTCAGGTCGCCGAGGTTTCGCGCGACGCCAGACTCCGCGCGGCGCGACTTGCGTGAGACGAGCAAGGCAAACAAACCGAAGAAGACGAGGATGAGCGCGGGCACGATGATTGCGGACGTGTCATCTGCGGTGAGGAACTGGCCCCGCTGCTGCAAGGATACGTAGACGCACGCCGCGGCGGCGCAGACGAGGCCGGCGATGCGCGGCGCGCTCGAACCCTTCGCGAGCACGAGATAGAACAGGCCGCCCGCCACGAAGAACGAGCCGTAAGGCTGGAGCGCGAGGTAGTTGACTACCCACGGCAGCCTGAAGAACAGGCATGCGATCGAGACGGCGAGCCACGTGTAGATCCAGGCTTCCACGTGACGCATCTGGCGCAACAGCAGCAGTGCGAAGATGAGTGCGTAGAAACGCATTTCGATTTCGAGCGTCCAGTAGACGCCTTCGATCAGGGGCGAGTCGAAGATCGCCGGTACCATCGTGGCATTCGCGAGCATTGTCCGCAGCGAGAGGGCGGGCACGTCGACCTCCGGCACCACATCGTGCAGAAAGTAGATCAGCAGCGCGGTGAAGATGAGACTGAACCAGAAGGCCGGGAACAGGCGGCTGACGCGTGAGATGACAAATGAGGTTGCGTCGCGCCCGATGGAGCTCCACAGAATCACGAACCCGCTGATCATGAAGAAGAGGTCGACGCCCAGGTAGCCATATCGCGTCACGTTCGACACCGCGCCCACGATGCCCGCGGTGGCATCCGCACCTTTCGGGTAGCAGGACACGTAGTGATAGAGCGTGACCGCCACCGCGGCAGCGAAGCGCAGCAGATCGAGTTGCGGCAGTCGTATCTGCCTGGCTGGGTCTTGCGACGTCACGTTATCCGGCTGAGTGGTTTGTTTTGCGCCGCTGACAGTCGGCCCATTTTCGGTGGCGAATCTTATCCAGAAAGGCAAGGGCAGTGCACCGTCAGGCGCGACACCAATTCACAGTCTTGTGACCAAGTGCGCGCTATCCGGAACGCGGCCGAGCGACCTGTTCCGGGGCGGCTTCAGGGCCGCAATCCGGGTGAGCATCGGGCACACCGGGACCCGGTTCGCTACGGTATTATCTGCGCCGATTCGCTCTGGAGTTTGCCCGTCTTGTGTGGAATCGCTGGAATTTTCGCCAAGCCGGACGGAGCTCCGGTCGAGCGCGCCGAGCTCGTGCAGATGATCCACACCCTGCGTCATCGTGGCCCCGATGGCTTCGGCTATTACCAGGACGGGCCGGTCGGCCTCGCGCATGCACGCCTCAGCATCATCGACCTCACCACGGGTGATCAGCCCATCGGCAACGAGGACGGCACCATCTGGACCGTCTTCAACGGCGAGATCTTCAACTATCTAGAGCTGCGCGCGGACCTGGAGCGCGCCGGCCACGTATTCCGCACGCATTCCGACACCGAGACAATCGTGCACGCGTACGAAGAGTATGGCGACCGTTTCGTGGAACGTCTCAATGGCCAGTTCGCCATTGCGCTGTGGGACTCGAAGCGCAGGCGGCTGCTCCTGATTCGCGACCGCGTCGGCATCCGCCCGCTGTTCGTACGCCGCGAGCGCAATCGCCTGTTGTTCGGTTCCGAGATCAAGTCGCTGCTGGCTGTCGGCAGCCGTTCCGCCGCCATAGACCTGGAAGGCCTGGCGCAGACCTTCACCTTCTGGGCACCGGTGCGCGAACGGACCAATATCCGCGACGTCAGTTCGATCCCGCCCGGACACATGCTGATCATCGAGGGTGGCGGCGAGAAGTTAGTCGAGTACTGGGACTGGTCTTACGTCGATCGCTCCCGCTGCTCGCACGCGTCGATGGCGGAGGCCGCGGAGGAATTGCGCGCGCTGCTCGCCGATGCCGTGCGGCTGCAGCTGCGCGCCGACGTTCCGGTCGGCGCCTACCTGAGCGGAGGACTCGACTCCTCGATCATCGTGAGCCTGATCCGTCGTCACACCGATGTGCCTTTGCGCACGTTCTCGGTGGGTTTCGAAGATCCCGAATTCGACGAGCGTCCGTTTCAGCAGGCCATGGTCGAGCACCTCGGCACCGAGCACACCTCGGTGCAGTGCCTGCGACAGGACATCGGCGCCATTTTCCCGCGGCTGCTGCGACACACAGAGTCGCCGATCCTGCGCACCGCGCCCGCGCCGCTGATGATCCTCTCCGATCACGTACGCAAGTCCGGCTTCAAAGTCGTGCTCACGGGCGAGGGCGCCGACGAAGTGTTCGCTGGCTATGACCTTTTCAAGGAAGCGCAGGTGAAGCGCTTCTGGGCCCGCCAGCCGCAGTCGAAGTGGCGCTACCAGCTGCTCACGCGTCTGTATCCGTATCTCAAGAACTCTCCGGTCGCCAGCGGCGCATACGCACAGTCGTTCTTCGGGCAGGGATTCGAACAAGTCGACAATCCCTTCTACGCGCACGTGCAGCGCTGGACCACTACGCGCCGGTTGTGGAATTTCTTCTCGAAGGATTCGAAGTCCGCGCTCGCCAATTCCGATCCTGAGCGCGAACTGCGGCAGTACCTGCCGAAGGAATTCTCGCGTTGGCCCGGACTGAGCCGCGACCAGTACGTCGAAGCGCACACGCTGCTCTATGGCTATCTGCTGTGCTCGCAGGGCGATCGCGTGGCGATGGCGAACTCCGTGGAGGGCCGCGTGCCGTTCCTCGATCACCGCGTCATCGAATTCGCGAACCGGTTGCCTCCCAACTTCAAGCTGCGCGGTCTGAACGAAAAGGCGGTACTGCGTGAGTCGGCTGCCGACCTGCTGCCGCCCGCGATCCGCAATCGCGTCAAGCAGCCTTATCGCGCCCCAGACAGCCAGTCGTTCTTCAACGGCACGGAACCGCTCGATTACGTCGCGGATCTTTTCTCGCAATCACATCTGCGCGACAGCGGCTATTTCGACGTGGCCGCGTGCACGCGCCTGTTCGAGAAGTGCCGGCAGGGACGCGCCATCGGTTTCGCCGACAACATGGCGTTCGTCGGTATCCTGTCGACGTTGCTGATCGACCAGGAATTCGTGCGCCGACCCGCAGCGCAGGCCGCCTGACCTGTTTTGCCGGATGAGGGAGATTTGAAGATGACCGACGTGCTGAACGACATCATTCTCGCGTTCGACAAGGACGCGGCGATCGACAAGATCGCCACGAGCCTGCGCAACTTCGCGCGCAAGGCGCGCAAACGCGGAGTCGTCGTGGCCTTGTCGGGCGGCATCGACAGCTCGGTCACTTCGGCGTTGTGCGTGCGCGCGTTCGGCAAGGCCAAGGTTTTCGGCCTTCTGCTCCCCGAGCACGATTCGTCGTCGGAGAGCCTGCGTCTCGGCAGGATGGTTGCGGAACATCACGGCATCGAATACCAGGTGCAGCCGATCGGCGCCACGCTCGAGGCGATCGGGTGCTACCAGTGGCGCGATGACGCGATACGAATGGCGGTGCCGGGTTATCAGAGCGGCTGGCGCCACAAGCTGGTGATCAGCGGCAACCAGCAGGGCATGGTCAACCATTTCAAGATCGTGGTGGAGAAGCCCGATGGCACACAGACCCAGGAGACTTTGGGTTTGCGCGAGTACCTGCAGATCGTCGCAGCCACCAATTACAAGCAGCGCATCCGCAAGACAGTGGAATATTTCCACGGTGATCGCCTGAACTACGCAGTCGTCGGCACACCGAATCGTCTCGAATACGACCAGGGATTCTTCGTGAAGAATGGCGATGGCTCAGCCGACGTGAAGCCGATCGCGCACCTGTACAAAACGCAGGTGTACGCGCTGGCACGGCACATGGGGCTGCCCGAAGAGCTGTGCAATACCATTCCCACCACCGACACGTTCAGCCTCTCGCAAGGCCAGGACGAGTTCTACTTTGCGCTGCCGTACCGGCAGATGGACGTGGCTATCTGGAGCTTCGTGAACGGCAAGAGCGCCGCGGATCTCGCCGGGTACCTGAAGATCGATGTGGCGCGTGCGGAATTCATCTATCAGGACATCCGCGCAAAACGCAGCACCACCGCACCGCTTCACTGGAAGCCGTTGACGATCGAGGCGGTGCTCGCCGACAGCACGCCCGACCTGTCGAGCTGAGTACCGGACATGAAGCGCCGCACGCTGCTCGCCTCCGCGCTGGGTCTCGCCGGCGCGGGCGTCGGCGCAGCCTGGGTTGCGAAACATCGCCGCCTCGTGAACAGCCCGTGGCTTGCGCCGCCCGGCGTGCCTGGGCAAATGGTGTTGCGTGACTTCGGCCGTACCGGGCTCAAGGTGTCCGAAGTCGGATTCGGATCCTGGGGCATAGGCGGCCAGGCCTACGGCGCCGTCGAGAAGCAGCAGTCACTGAACGCACTCGCGCGGGCGCAGGAACTCGGCTGCAATTTCGTCGATACCGCGCTGGTCTATGGGGACTCCGAGCTCGTGCTCGGCGAGTTCCTCCAGGGACGGCGCTCGCATTGGATCGTCGCGACGAAATTCTCGCGACAGGACGCCGGCCTGACAGCGACGATCGAGCGCCAGCTCCAGCGCCTTCAAACCGATTTCATCGACTACTACCAGCTGCACTGGGTGCCTCGCGGCAGGGAAGAGTCGGTCTACGAGGAACTCGCGAAGGTCAAACAGTCCGGCAAGGCGCGATTCATCGGCGTGTCGTTGTACACCGCTGAAGACATCGACTTCATCCTGGGCAAGCCGGAGATCGACGGCATCCAGCTCGGCTTCAACCTGCTCGAGCCCGATCCGTTCCTGGCGCGCGCCGATGCGATGCGCGACAGCGGCAAGGCCGTGATCGTGCGCTCTGCGCTGCGCGAGGGATTTCTCACCGGCAAGTACAAGCGCGACGCAACCTTCCCCGATCCGAACGACCAGCGCCACGAGTGGAGCGCAGCGAAAATCGCCGAGACCGTTGACGAGGTCGAGAGATTCCGGTTCCTCGAAGCAGAAACGGGTTCGATGGTCGTGGCGGCGGCACGTTATCCACTGTCATTTCTGCCGGTGTCCACCGTCATCATGGGCACGAAGTCCGTGTCGCAGGCCGACTCGAACTTTGGCCAGGTGCCGGGCGGGCGCCTGGCGCCGCAGAGTCTTCAGCGAATTGCGGACACGCAGCTCGAGCTTGGATTGGGTTCGCGCTCGCAGCGCATGTTCAGGCGACTCGGTATCTCGCGCTAGTCAGTCCGGGCAGACCGGCCCGGAAAGCCGCGTCAGCTTCGGGCCGCCACATTGCCGAGCTTGATGCCGAAAGTCAGCCAGCGATTGCCCTGCGCCCGTCCCCACACGCCGGCGATGTAGCGCATCAGCAGTACGTTGCCGACGAAGAGCAGCACG
>Ga0190274_10000757_pt1 | contig 18830 bp, 12 predicted proteins | sample Popmic531T_FD_133002 | JGI IMG/M metagenome (GOLD analysis project Ga0190274, IMG submission 133002) | Populus adjacent soil microbial communities from riparian zone of Yellowstone River, Montana, USA - 531 T | ecosystem: Environmental > Terrestrial > Soil > Riparian zone | place: USA: Montana... | reverse complement strand
CGCGAGCCGGTATCGGCATCCGTGCCGTCGTGACGCTCAACGGTAATATGGGTGTTGATGCCGCCAAAACCCGCGGAGCTCACTGCCGCTCGATTGCCCTTGGCGCCTTTCCATTGGCGCCCACGAACCAGAGGATGTACATGAGAAGTGCTCTTGAAGAGCTCATTGGGCACAGCAAGTCCCATCGTGGGCGGCTGTACCTGGTGATAGACCGAGAGCACCGCCTTGATGAATCCCGCAACGCCGGCTGCCGCTTTGGTGTGACCAATGATGGATTTGATGGATCCAATGCCGCAACGATGCTCAGCGGTGGCACCGTGGCGCATTTTGGCTTCGACAAATGTTTGCAGCTCGACTTTGTCGCCGACAGGAGTGCCAGTACCGTGACCTTCAATCAACTCCACGTCTGCGAACGAATAGCCTGCCATGTAATAAGCGCGATCGACCGCCAAGGTTTGCCCGGGAACGCTGGGCGCGGTGATTCCTCCTCGACCGTCAGAGGAATAGCCGACGCCGCGCACGATGCCGTAGATGCGGTTGCCGTCACGCACCGCGTCTTCCATTCGCTTCAGAACCACGATGCCGCAGCCCTCTCCGGGCAGGAATCCACTCGCGCGCTGGTCGTAAACGCGGATGTCGCTATCCGTTAACGCTCCAACCTTTGCAAAGCCCACGAGCTCGAACGGATCCAGGCTGATGTCGATGCCGCCGGCGAGTACGAGATCGCACAGATGCTGTTGCAGGCCGATGCAGGCTTCCTGAATGGCAAGTAGCGAGGAGGAGCAAGCGCCATCGACCGTGTACCCGCCACCTTGAAAATCAAAATAGTTGCAGATACGCCCGGCAATGGTGTTCGCCAATCCACCCGCAAGGTTGTCTTCATTGACTGGAGGAAACGGTCGCTTGTATCGCTCCTCCACCATTGACAGGACGTGCTCCCGGTCCTTTCCGACAACGCCGAGACTGTCCAGCAGCTCGACAAACACCCGCCGGGCATACGGCCAGCGATATCGAACCAGGTTGGCGCGACTGGTCTCGCCGGCCAGCGTATTGCCGAGAATCACAGCCGTCTGCACGCGAGGCGGATCACCGATATCCGCGTTTTCCAGCGCCTCTTTGGCGACGGTCAACGCCAGCCACTGTGCGATATCAGTCGCTCTGTACGTGGACTGTGGAATTCGAAAAGCGCTGGGATTGAACTCGAAGCCCTCGAGCAGCGCTCCATGTTTACAGTACGTCTTGTCCGGCTGGCTGCGATCCGGATGGTAATAGTCCTCGAGAAGCCAGCGCTGCGGCGGCATCTCGCGAAAGTACCGGCGACCCGCGAGAATATTCTCGTACAACTCCACGGCGGAATTAGCGCCCGGGTATCGACACGCGATGCCAACTACTGCGATTTCCATATTGCCTCACTGCCGATGGTCACAAGCGGTTCTTCAGAAGTTGATCGAGCACCGATTCAAAATAGTCCACGGTCTTGATCCCAAAAGTTGTTTGGGCATCGACCAGGCGGCCGTTGCGAACTCGCGCAATGAAAAAGGTCGGCGTACCGATCACGTTGCTTTGTCGCGCCATGTTCAGATGCGTCAGCAATTGAACCCGCGTGTCCGCTGAGTCTTCGCAACGGGCGAACGACGCTTCATCCAGGCCCAGGGCTGTTACTGCGGCGTCTATCTTCTTGCGATCGATCTCCGCGTCCTTGAAGAGCAGCTGATACATCGGCAGCGTCGCATTGGCCTGCGCGGCGCATAGCAGCGCTCTCGCACCGATCTCCGAGCTGCGCTCCCCATCAGGCGGCATCTGCGCGAAGAAATAGCGCACCTCACCCGCGTTCACGTACTTCTCGAGGAGTCGAGGCAATACGGAGCTGGCGTGGCGCCGACAGTAAGGACAACCGAATTCAGAGAACTCCACGATCGCAACGGGCGCGTCCGCGCGCCCAAGGCTCGGGAAAGCCGGATTCGTGACGTCGAAGCTGGCTTTCATCGTGTTCCGCGGCAGAGGTCGCGGAGATTGAGCGAAGAGCTGAGCGTTGCCGGCGAAAATCAGCAGGAGACCGAGCAGCGTTGAAGTCTTGGACACGAACGCTCCGCTAGCGGGGATAGGTTGGGTCGGGCACGAGTGTCGTGAGCCACTCCCACCACGGCAATCGTTCGAAGTGCTCAGCGCGAAAGAGCTATTACTGATTTGCATCCCTTGACCTATATCTACCGCCCGTTCGAAAAACCCAAGGGAGAAATCTCATGCAAACCAGAATCTGGAAAACGTGGCAGAGCACCGCTTTGATAGCCTTGGTGCTCACGACTCTTCCGCTGCAGAAGTCGCTCGCGCAAGGATGCGTTCCAGCAAAAGGCGCTGGCATCTCCAATGCGCAGATGGCGGCCCATGACGGCGACGGCGAGGGGAAGTTCTACGCTTCAACCGCCTATCGCTGGCTACACTCCGATCGGCACTTCGTGGGTTCGGAAGAACAAAAGGAGCGTCAGCGCGAAGGCAGCGAGGTCATCAACGACTCACACTTCGTGGACTTTTCCTTTACCTACAAATGGAATGACCGCTACAGCACGACGCTTGCCATTCCTCTCGTGAAGCACGACCGATCGTCGGTCGTTCGCGATTCGCAGCGAACCATCTTGAAGCGGTATCACACTCAATCCTCAGGGCTCGGAGACATACGACTCCTGACGGACATGTGGGTTATCGATCCGGCGAAAGATTCGCGGGGCAATGTGCTCGTGGGTCTTGGCATCGAACTGCCCACCGGCAAAAAGGATGTGACAGACACCTTCGAGTTCTTCAACGCAGCTACCGGCACCATCGGCACGGAGCGTCGAAATGTGGATCAGTCCATTCAACCTGGCGATGGAGGCTACGCCGTGTTGCTCGACCTCTATGCTTACCGTCAACTGACCGACAAGTTCACGGGATTCATCAACGGTTCGTACAGCGTGACGCCGGAGGAGAAAAACGGCGTGCTCACCCGACGTGGGAATCCATTCGAAGCGGAGATGTCCATCATGGACAGCTTCGTTGCGCGCGGCGGCGTCGAGTTCAAGCCGGCCTCGCAACACGGGCTCATATTGAGCCTGGGAGCGCGCGTGGAAGGTGTGCCGGTGAATGACCTCGTCGGAGGAAGCGAAGGCTTTCGGCGTCCGGGTTACTCCATCTCCGTCGAGCCGGGTGCTGTGTTCTCCCGTAGTGACTGGACTGCTTCGCTCTACGTGCCCCTTTCCATCTATCGAAACCGCACACAGAGTGTCCCTGACAAACAGCTTTCGGCGCAGACAAACACCTTTAGGCAAGGTGACGCGGCGTTTGCTGATGCGCTGGTTCAGTTCGCCTTCAACAAGAGCTTCTGACGCGGATCTCGGAATCGACGCCTGACAGAGACATGCGACGCAAACTCAAGATCGCGCTCGGCGCGATACTCAGCTTCGCTGCGCTCGGTTGGATCGGCGTCGGGCGTTTGACTTCCAAAACGCTCGACGCCGAATACTTTGGCCTCTCCCCTACTCGCACGGCCAACGGCCGGGTAATAGAGCCGGAGCTTCTGGGCGGATCCGACTACTGCGGTAACTGCCATCGGCAGATCTATCACGAGTGGAACGCCTCGTTGCATCACTTCTCTTCTTTCAACAACGCCGTGTACCGCCGCGTGGCTCTCGATGTTGAGCGTCGGCGCGGACCCGAAGTTCTGAAATTCTGCGCCGGGTGTCATGATCCGGTCGCGCTGGTCGGAGGCCAGCTGCCGATCGAGCGCTTGAATCAATGGTCCGCCAACGCGGGAATCACCTGTCTCGCGTGCCATCGCATCTCCGAGGTTCATGGCGGCAATGGCGCATACACCATCTCCGCGCCGGTTTTCAACGCGACGCTGCTCACCGACCAACAGTGGCTGCAGTCTCTCCACGGTGCCGCACTCGCCGTCGCGCCAGCGGTTCATCGACGCGCGCTCTCGAATCCGCTCTATCGCACACCTGAGTTCTGCGCGACCTGTCATTCGCTCACATCGCCGCGAGCAGTGAATGGTGGTAGCGATGTGGTGTTGCAGGACGAAATCGGTGAAATGAATCGCGCTCATGTCGAGGGTGGCGGCGAGAAAAATCCTGGAAACTGCATCGATTGCCATATGCCACTGGTCGCATCCGAAGATCCGACCGCACGGCGCGGACTCGCACGCAGTCACCGCTTCAGTGGTGGCAACAATGCAATACCCCATTGGAACCACGATGACGCGCAATCGGCGGCAACAAGCTCATTTCTCAGCACGGGCAAGATCAGCGTGCGTTGTGAATCCATCCTGGGTTCGAATTGCCCCGATGCGCGGGCACACCGCAATCGGAACATCGATGTCACCTACGTCGTGCGGAATGTTGGCGTGGGGCACGCCTTTCCCGCGGGCACCTCCGAGTCCAATCAGGCCTGGCTAGCTATTCGGGTAACCGATGCCGTCGGGAAGCTCGTGTTTGAGCAGGACGATCCAACTGCGGGCGCGTTCAGAAAGGAGTTTGTCGACCGGTGGGGGCGCACGACCGATCGCCGTAACACCGCTACGGAGGCCGTTGCGGTGCGGGCCTCATCGACACTGAGCCCCGGCCAGGCCCGCGCCATCTCGTATCGATTTAGAACCACAGCGGGCGCGGTGTTTCCACTCACCATCACGGTGAAAATGAACTGGCGCAAGTATCCGGCGAACCTCCTCGCCTGGCTCTCACCTGGCTCGCCGGCGCTCGTAGCGCCTGTCGTCGTTCTCGATTCCGTTACCACCACATTGCAAGAAGCAAACCACTGGAGCCTCACCAATGAGACAAATTATTGACCCTGCATCGATGCGTAAGGCTCGTTTCATTCGGAGCGGCCTGCTCTTTGCGCTGGCGCTCGGCACAACGCTGGTTCAATCCGGAAACTGGAATGTTCCGACCGAGTCGAAGGATCTCAAGAATCCCGTTGCCATCGATGAGAAAACGACTGCGCAGGCAAAATCCCTTTACGCCTTGCATTGCGTTGATTGCCACGGCGCACAGGGTGCCGGCGACGGCGCGAAGTCGCGCGTGGACTATGATCTGCGGACGATCGTCGATCCACTCACCGATGGCGAGCTTTACTGGAAGATCACTCACGGCGTCGGAAAAATGCCTTCGTTCGCCGGAACGCTGGACGACCGCGGGCGCTGGCTCATGGTCAACTACCTTCGCCATCTCCGCGCAGAATCGGACAGGAAGTGAATCCGCGATTACGAGTAAAGCGGCAGACAGAGCGTGACAGCACCGTCAGTTGCAAGGGGCCATCGTCCCCAGGTGATATGCGTCTCGCTGGGATGACGATCGCGGCAATGTGCGCGAGCTCAGCGTAGACGCAGTCGCCTGCCCTCATCGCGCAAATGGGGTCAAGAAAGCCGCGCGAGTCGTGACCTCCGCCTCGAGGCGAGAGTCACGCCATACGACTCGACGGCAGCTGCTCCGCGGGACAGGCGCTCAAGGGCCGACGACCAGGCCATCATCGCATTCAGCCGGCCGCCAATTTCGAAGAACGGATTTGAACCTGCGGCCTATGCATGATTGACCTGCCTCAGGGGTTGAGAGCAATCGCCGTACCGGAGAAATAAGTGCTCGCTTTGGTGAATACGAGCTTACCAATCTGCGCTCCGGAGATGCGGCCGTTCAGATCATCCGAGCTGATGTGGATCCCACCGTACAAACGCGACTGGCCGGCTTGGTCGGCTGCATCGAAATAAGTGGCCCACTGCAAGCGAATGTCTTCGCTGGGGCCCTTCTCGAAAGTTAAGGAAACATCCTTGGGAACCATGATTTCAACGATGCCCCCGGGAAAGAAGGGACTTCCAGTAAATGCAGCGAGCACCTCCGCGGCTGCGCGACTGAATGTGCTGTGGCCCGACGTAAAGCCAGGGAACGCTGGTGTAACGAATGTATTCAGCTGATAGGGATTCCATTCCCTGGCACGTATCCATCTGGTACCGCTGTACGTTTCCTTGCGATCGGTCGGCGCTCCGGGCCACGAACGTACAGCAATCTCGCCAGTACACGAAACTTCGACGCCGAGGTTTCCGGCGGAATCACGACAGGGCGCGGGGTCACCGTTGAGACTGTGGCAACAGCGTATGCCGGCATGTCGTCCGTTGGGCCAGGTATCGGCAGTGATCAGCTCCGCAAGGTCGCTGATCAAAGGCATTCCCATGGGGTTGTATGAAGGTTCCGAAGGTAAGCTCGACTGACCCAGGCTGGCCGTATACCGGATCAACGATATCGGTCGGGGAGACGTGAAGATGCGCTTGATACCCCAGCAGTTGACGGCCGCGTCGTGAACCGCAGCGTTCACCGCAAAGTAGAGTTTGATATCCCACTCCAGCCGATCCAGCGCTGGGCCGCGCCCCTCGAACTGGTGAGTCGCCTGAGCGCTATCGGACACCAGATTGGCGATCACGTTCCAATGTCCTGGCGGCGTTTCCGATTTCGGCCCGTCCGCCCAAAATTCCGCCAGCACGCGCGCGAAGTCGCCCGCCTTGGCGAACTGCGGCGCGTAGGAAACTCCCGTAACAGGATTCAGGCTGTAGCCTTGCCCGTCGTTGGTGCCCAGAGGATTGTTGCCATAGGCGTTCGGTGAGATGTCGATGCGTGTTGCAATATCAGGAGACAACATCGAGCTGCGTCGAACTACTTCCATCATTTCGATCTTGAGCTGGTTGTCATCGCCCGGCCCCAAGCGCGGCGGCCGGCCGACATCTATGTAAGGCAGGGCTTTGTCAGACCGGGTCAGCGCGAACGGCAGGACGTCGTTCCAATTCGAGCCAATGTAGTTCTGCACACCGCCTGGCTCCGGAAGCCCGTTCTGGCTGAACGCAACCTCCAGGGCCAACGGCTGCCACAAGTCGGGATCGATCATGGTGTTTCCGGGAAAAGCCACGACCAGCGGTGCATTGACCGGCTGGTAGGTCGTGTCCGCATATTTTCCCGCCTGGTTGGATCCGTCTGTGTTGCCAATGGCGATGATATTCGCAGCGGCTCTATTGCCAACGGCAGCGGGTTCATTCCCGACCGCGGTGGTCAACAGGACGTCGTACCCCAGGCGTGCCATCAGGCTATCGAGGTCAGCGAGCGTGGTGGCGGCATTAGCTGAAAGCGCATAGCGATCCTTCAACACGCGATAAGCCGCGTAGCTGATGGCTTCGCGACGTGCGACGGCGACGTTGGCAGCGCCTACTTTGTCCCTCAGTGCAAAGCCGGAGGCACTCGGATCGTACGCTGCCCACGCGTCATACATCGCGGCTGACAGATGCCAGAGATTGCGGGCATGAACCGTCGGTCTCGGTGTATCGATTCGAATGGCGCTCAGAATGGCTTCATTCCAGATTCTGGCGATCGAAAGCGAAGGATCGATTGGCGGTCCGGTCATGGGTGGCGGCGGTGGCGGCGGCGGTGCCGGGACGCTCGCGGGGCCGCCGCCTCCGCTGCAGGCGGCAATCAATGCACAGGCGCCGAGGAAAATGCAGCGGCATGCTGGCGCGAAAGCAGAAAACAGTTTTGGTTTGAACACGAGATTGCACCTCGAGGGAGCCGTGATGTTCGCGGAGACGACGACGCGCCGACATCGAAGGCTTTCTTGGGCAGGCGCTGACCCTTTGGGCGTCAATCCGCCGAACTCCACCATCCTCGTCGACGTTGGTGTGTGCGTCGGACGGTAGAGAGCGAACGTCAAGTAGCAAATAGCTCCATCAGCGCAGCTACATAGCGTGATAACGATTCAGTTTTTGAGACCCATGCCAATTTGGAATCGACGAGGAGAGTCCAGATAAGACACGGGGTCGTCACGTGCCGGTGACGCTCGAGCTCCTGGTCGATCCACGCACATCTAGCCGGCGCCGGCGCGCGACCTGTCTTCGCAAACTCAATGCGCGCGCCTCGCTCATCGCGACCACGTCGGAAATCGGCAGGCTATTCCAACGATGCTAACTAGTCGGACTTCGTACCACTGGCATCGGAATATTTCACGAGCCCCGCGGCGGCGGCGATCAGCACGGCCTGGGTGCGATTCGTGGCCGACAACTTCAGCAATATCCTCTGCACATGGTTCTTGACCGTGAAGACGCTATTGCCCATCAGGGTGGCGATCTCCTCGTTTGTCTTGCCGTAATACATCCATTCGATCACCTGTATCTCGCGCGCCGTGAGCAGCCTCGCGGCGCTCGAAGGCGCTCGTGCCCAAAATCGTCGAGAGAGCTGTGCGTACAGATATGGAGTCGCATAACGAACTAGTTTGCCGTCCTTGAGCAGCTGGCTGGCAGGAATGTCTCCGAAGAGAAATCCAATGCCGCGACCTCCCGTGGGATCCAGTTGCGCATGATAGATGAGTGGAATGCGGCCGGAGTGAGATGCCACCGCGTGCGCCCAGCGAGGCTCAGCCAGTGCGCGTCCTTGCGCGTCGACACAAATCGGCTCCCGTCTTGCATACCACGCCGTCGCGAGTAGACAGTCCCGGCTGCCGCTGATGATGCCGTAGCGCTCGATCTCGCCGACCGGGAAATCAATGTTCACGAGCCCGAGAATTCCCGCTTCATTCGCGCTCAGTTGCGCATAAGCGAAGAATTCATGATGCAACGTGTGACGCAATGCTGCCGAAATCGCCGCGGCGTCTGGTTCACCGGCGAAATTGACCAAGCTGTCGATCAGTTGAGCTGCTTCATCCCGCTCTTCGGCGCCCAGACTGTACCCAGGCGGGTCCCCAAGATCTTCACTGCTGATGGAAAACATTCCTTTCCCCGTCCGTGGGTGCTCTTTACCTCGGCAAAGCGCGGAGCCGTGTGATTCTTATTATCCAGTACGCGCGCGCGCGCGATGTCAGGCAGATAGTCGACAGCATGATGATTAGCGCCTGATTCGAAGTAGCTATTGTTTATGGGATATACAGCAAATGTTTGAGTCGCTACTGGATGAGGTCACAGACCAGCTCTAAAGAGCTATGGCCCGCGACGCTCGTCAAATCACAGAGTACGCGCATGAGCCGCGATAACGCTCAGCGTCTCGATCTCGAATTGAAGCGGCGAACCTCGATCCTCGATGCGGCCGATACTCTGCGCCGCGAGCTCGGGTGGAGCGCAGTGACGATCGATCAGGTTGCGCAGTGCGCCGGGCTTGGCAGAAGCGCGGTGTACCTGCATTTTCGAGACAAAACGGACATCTATTTCGCTCTCATTGAGCGCGCACTCCGCCTCGCACGTCGACGCCTCCTCCGCGCGGCGCGCGCGCCTCAGCAGGGGCTCGAGAAAGTACTGGCAATGAGTCGGGCATTTACCGGGTTCGCAGTCGAGGAGCGCCATTGCTTCGATGCTTGCTCGGAATTCATGTCATTGCGCTCGCCAGGCAGTCAACCGTCGCCTAACGAAGAGGCATGCCTCTTCGTGCTCAGCCAGATCCACGCATGCTTTACGATTGCCATTGCGCAAGGCTATCGCGACGGATCAGTGAACGCCGCGCTCGGAACTCCGCGCGTGATTTCGATTTGCCTGTGGGCACTTCTACAGGGCGGCATGCAGCTCACCATTGCTCGCTCGGCCACACCGGACATTGTCCGCGCGAGTCAGCTTGAATGGTCCGAACACATGCTTGGCCTTTTGCGCCACATGCTTCATGGCTCCTCGATAGTGAGTTGACCATCCACGCGCGGCTTTTCGATGACCTGCCGTTTGCCGTTCGGCCATGTCACGATGATCTCATCGACCGCCTCCAGAGCACCTAAGCCGAAAGTCGAGGTCAGCTCGGACTGAGACATATAAGAGGAGCCGGTGCGCACCCAGCGGCGCTGTGTCAACGAACCGGCGCGCGCCTCGATTCGCGCGCCGATCGCATCGATGTTAGGAGAACGCCCTTTCAGGCTGACACGCAGGTAATGGGCACCCTTGCTCTCGTTTCTCAGTACATGTAGCGGGCCGTTGTTCTCCGTGATGACGAAGTCCAAGTCCCCGTCGCCGTCGAGATCCCCCGCAGCGAGCCCCCGTCCCACGATCGGCGTCTTGAAGGGCTCACCAGCCGTCGCACTCCAATCCAGAAACGTGCCTTCACGATTGTTGCCGAGAACTTGCGGCGCCTGGCGGTAGCTCACCTCCGCTTCGACTTCTTGAATGCGCGGTTCGATGTGGCCATTGGCCAGCACCAGATCTTGCCAGCCATCCAGGTCGACATCGGCGAAAACCAATCCGAACGTCAATGAAAGATACGTGGGTGCCGCGACGCCAGATTGCTGAGAGGCCTCGCGAAAAAATCCCGGCGCCGCCATCCGGAACACCGACACCGGCTCGCGGCTGAAATTCCCGATCGCGATCGCGGCCTTTTCGTCGTTCTGCGTATTCGCAACATCGATTCCCATTCCCGCCCGGGTGCCACCGTTCTCGTCGTATGCAATGCCCGCTTCGAGCGCCCGCTCGATGAAATGTCCGCCCCCCTGGTTTTCGAACAAGAAGTTAGGCTGCGTGTCATTCGCCACCGCGATATCGAGCCGCCCGTCATCGTTGAAATCCCATAATGTCACGCCGAGTGCTTTCGCCGATTCCTTGAACACGCCGCTGGTCTCGGTCACGTTCACGAAGCGTCCGTTCCGTTGCAGATATAGTGTGCAGGTGGATCCGGGGTAGAGATCCGGCTTCGCGTAACTCTTGCGCTGACCGTCGATGCTCGAAAACACATCTGCTTCAGGCGACCACCTCACATAGTTTGCAATGAACAGGTCGAGCGCACCATCTTCATTCGCATCGAAAAACACGGCGCTGGTCGACCACGACGGCCACTGGCGTCCCTTGTCGTCTCGCCAACCCGAGTCTGCAAGTCCCACGGCTTTGGTAACGTCCTTGAAGGTTCCATCGCCCATGTTCTTCATGAGGCGCGCCCCGCCCCACGAGGTGTAGAGCACATCGCGACGGCCATCGCCATCGTAGTCCGCAGCGGCGGCGCCCATTCCAAAGCCCGTGAGATCCATGTGCGACTCGTGCGAAACATCGGTGAAGCGCAGAGAGCCGTCGTTGCGATATAGCCGAGAAGTGTGACCAGCGTCATCTCGCTGAGCCGTGCCGAAATCCCGCGAGTTGGTTACAAATACATCCAGATCCCCATCGCCATCGTAGTCAAACAGCGCTAATCCCGGCCCCATCGTTTCCGGCATGAAGCGCGATTCCGTTTTATCGGGTTTCGTCAGCGCGCCGTTGTAGTGACGAAACTGAATGCCGCTGGTCACCGTGACATCCGTGAATGCAACGGGCGCACGTGAGCCCGCGACGGCGGACGGTGGAATGTAGGTACTTTGTTGGATCACCTGCGCGACGGCAACCTCCCTCTCCGGCCACAGGACCACCAGCACTACCGCCGTCGTGACGACAGCTGTAACCCCTGCCCAACGTAACAGCCCGCTCATCACAGTCCCTCCTGTGCGTGCACGACGATGGGTTGACTCATTCGGTTCTCGTATGGATGCGAGTCACGAAAGGCCTGCGTCACTCGCGGGGCGTTCTCGTCAAGCTTGTATTTCTCGAATGCCTTCCCTGTTTCGGCCGCGGCATGCTCGAGTTTTCGGCGGTGATCTTCGTTTTTTTCATTTCCCGCGAGCGCTTTGTATGCGAGGGATAGTTGATAGTAGGACTGTGCGTGTTCCGGATCGATGTCGAGCACCTGCAAGTACGCATCCACAGAGTCCTGCACGCGGCCCATGAGCCAATAGGTCCGCCCCAGGCGCCCCCAGGTGTCGCGACTCTTCGGATATTCCTGCAAGGTCGCGCGATAAGCCGCAACCGCTTCATTCAGTCGGCCCGACCGCTCGAGTAGTTGGCCCCAGAAGAAAGCGACGCGCGGCTGATTGGCCGTCGCGGCGCTTGCTTTGCGCAGCATTTCCTCGGCCTTTTGCAGGCTTCCATCCGCAATATAGGCGCGGGCCTGATTGACCCAGCCGTCGAACTGTTTGGGCTGGAGTTGTGCCACCCGCTTGAACATTTCGAGTGCGCCGCGCGTGTCCTCGTCCAGGAACAGCCCAACGCCATAATCGTTGTAACGCTTCCAGTCTTCGGGCTTGTCGGCCAGTATCACCTTCTGCGACTTGATGGAAATCGGCAACGTGACATCACTGCGGGCAATCACCGTGATGGGCAAATCCGGAACTTCCTTGCCTTCGAAGACAAATTCCGTAAACGGGCGATTGAACTTGCGCCACTTGAGATCCGCACGCAGAGCGACTCGCTTGCCTTCCGCATCCTGCGGTATGCGGAAGCGATAACGCGCGATATCGGAGGTGCTCGGGCGAATCACATTCGCGTAAACCGTCGTATAGATGTCGAGCGCATTACGCATGACGATTCGGCCGCCGTGCCTGTCGACGATCACCGCCTGATAGAAATGGGAGCCTGGATCCACGTGCTTGTCCTCCCGCAAGGCCCCGCTTTGATACACGAGCTCATCGCCGATTTTCGCCGTGAAGTCGATCCAGCCCTCGTTGGAATCATTCGTGCCGCCGGGAAACGTGTGACCCACGCCTGAATTCCTCACGACGACATCCACCTGCACGATTTCCCCAGGATTGAGCACCGGCATTTTCTGTTCGGGCGCCAGCACGGTCGTGCCGTCTTCGCGATGGATCGCAAACACATCGACGCGCAACTTGCCGTCTTTGAGGAAAGCTTCGATACGATCGATAGTGTCCTGATCGCCTCGAATGTGCGGCAGCGCCGTGTTGACGCCGAGGAATCGATGGCTGGCGACCTTGCCATTTTCGGCGCTCACATCGCCACGCACCGCAGGCTCGGGCGCCATGTGGCAATCCTGGCAAGTCTTGGTGACAGGCGGCTCATACCAGGTCGTCGGATTGTTGTGGGCGAATCCAGAATTGTGCCAGGCGTCGTAATCGTTCTGGCCACGGATCCACCTGTAGTCGTTGACCTGCACATCCAGGTTTACCTTGTGGCAGCTCAGGCAGAATTCGGATTCGCGAAAGACCGGTTTGAGCATGCGCTGCTTGTGCACGGTCGGTTTCGCCTTGAGCAGATAGTCGTGGACCTCTCGGGCGACGCCACCCTTCGCCAGATCGAACATGTACGGTGATTCTGTTTGGTCGTGGACGTTGTAATTCCCATTTCCCGTCTTGTCGTGAATCCTGTCGATCGCATGGCACGCAAGACAAGTGAGGCCGGCTTGGGATTCGGGAGTCAGCGGGTCGATGGTTTTCTCCATGTTTCCCGCCAGCATGATGGCCGGGTCATGACATCCCCCGCAGAACTTCGAACGCTTGTTTCCAGCCTTCTCGCGGGTGAGCTCCACGGATTTCCGATAGAAAGGATTGTTGAAGGACGCAAAGCGATGCGCCGAGGTGGCCCATTGGGCTGCGATATCCGCGTGGCAACGCTCACAGCTCTGCGCGCCGAGGTAGTAGTTCGGCGCAAAGCCCTTGGCGCGAGTCTCTGCGGTGAAGCTCTCGAGATCCGGCAGATCGTCGTGCGTGAGAATGCGAGTGGGGAGATACCCGCCGGTCGTCGTGGTAGTTTTCGCGGGATAGAAGGTGCTTTCGAGATCTGGATCACCTGGTGCGCGAAATGCCGACTCGCTCCATGGGAAGGGTTCATTGAGCGTGCGCGGTAACCCGCTCGGCACGTGCTCATGGCCGGGTGGAGGCGCTGCGCTTGTCGGGCCTGTCGAAACGTTTGCGGTCGTCGCGGTGCGCGCGGCGGAAACGTTTGTCGTGGTAGGTAGGCTCACCGTCGCGAACGTGGCTTGCCCGGTGAGCGCGGTGGGCACGTGCGCGTACTGCTCCCCTCGTATTTTCTCGACTGCCGCGCCAGCCGCCGCCCCAATCTTCGGGAAACGCTTGGTTTCCGTCACATGCATCAGCCAGATCAGACCGATGCCGCCGGCCAACCAAAGCGTCGTGCGGATGGTGCTCGCGCGAGTCGGCGGATCAAGAGATGACCAGCGATGTGTAATGTACACACCGGCCAGCGCCAATGCGCCAATCTGGTGGGCCACGAATATCCACACGTTCTCGCGGCTGTTCGCCTCAGAGAGGATGAACACGCCACTCAACAGCAATACCAGCCATACGCCGGCAAGACTGAAGCCGCTCGCGCGCGTGAGTCGGCGACGGCTGCGAATCATGCGCGGCAAGTGAAAGCCGATGAACGAGATGGCAACAGCGAATGCAACCAGCCCACCGACGAGGTGGGCGACGAGCATGATCTGGTAGGTAAATGGCAGGACTTCCGGATCCCGCCCGACGCCGAGCCCGTGCGAGGCCAGCGCGAGGTAGATAGCGTTGCCTGTCATCAACAACGTGAATATGAAGGCGGCCGTGAACAGCCTCCTCTGCCGGGGAGTCAGCAAACGCAAGTTGGCGCGGAGCATGATGGTTCTCACTGCGAAGGACTCAGGAAATACCGCACGAGCGACAAGCTCAAATAGCTGTCGTTCTTCAGCACTGTCAGCGGATCGCGGGGCGATACCTTGTCAAAGACTCGCGCCTGGGCATTCAGGCGCCAACGCGCGGCGATTCGCGTACCGAACTCCAGGGACCAGGCGCGGCTGTCCCGACGGCGGTCAAACGTGACACCTAACTTCAGTTCGGAAGTGCGGGAGTCGTTTCCGGCAATCCGGAAGCCGAATTCCAAATCGTCATCGAGAAATCCCGGCAGCGGGAGAGGGTCTCGGCGATCACGTACGTATTCAAGAATGGAGATGAGATCGGCTGAAGTACCGAGAATGCCGACCATCGCGTATTCGATACCCACGGTGTATGCATTGCGACTCCGTTGCGCGGCGTGCCTCCGCGCGCCCTCGAACTTGAAGGCCCATTCGTCGAGCGTGAGCTGCACGTCCACGCCGGCCTGTGACATCAGCTCGTAGTACGGATGCGACTCCGGAACCCCGGAGGCAGTCACGCCGATCAGAAACTTGGGATCGCGGCTCGTGCCTTCGAAGTACGAAAGGCCGATATCCACCGGTCCCTGAGAGCGGGAATAGCGCATCGCGCCATCTAAATGACGCCGGCCGTCGCGCGACTCAAATACGGCTGCGCCTAGTCCAAACGGCGGCGCTGGACGCATCGGCTCACCGACATCCGGAAAGCCGCGAACGCGAAACCGTGGCATTCCATAAATGCTCAACGAGCCCCAGGCGCCGCGCGTCGTGACGGAGAGCATCGGCTGCCCGATCTTCGTCTCTCCAAACGGATCCTCGACGATATCCGCCTGATTGATCACATCCACGATGTGAGCAAACTCCGTCACACCCCAGAACACGCGATCGATGCCGGCGCGGAACTGAAATGGCTCGCGGGTCCACAGCCACTGGAGCTCGCGAATATCCCCATGCGTGCGCTCCGAGCCATGCTGGGCCCAGCGACCGAAAACCTTGCCGGAAACGGACTGGGAGCCATAGCTGCGAGAGCACGACAGTTCACTTTGGACCGAGGCGAGCGTCCGATAGTCTCGGGGAGGCACACCCGCCTCCTGGTCTGAATACCTGCGCGCCTCGACGCCCGCCGTCAGATCACAATGCGAGGCGCGCGCGCCCGTCGCGAGGACCATCGCGGCTACAAGGCACAGAGCTCGCCCATCGTTGGCCATGCTGCGCCCCATCTACCGCGAATCCGCCAGCCGCGAGGGATCGAACGCCGCGTCGGTCAATCCGTTGCCGAACTTGTAGCCTGACCATTCGATGACCGTGTGCTTTCCGGTCTGTACGTTCTCCATCTTCATGGAGCGTGCACGCCAATATCGCTCGTCGAACACCTGATAGCCGTCGAAAGTCAGCACTTTGAGCAAACTGTCTTTGCGGTCGTAGAATTCGACGCGCCACACTCTGAACTCGGCTTCGTCGATCCAGACTATCTGGCGGCTGTAACCCGAGCTCTCGTTGACGGGGTGACGCTCGATGACAAAGCACTGACCACCGCTGCACGGTTCGTCCTTCAGGTGCTTGTAGGTGTAACGCGCCACCTCCTGGGCCGTGAGATCCTCATAGGCGAATTCGCTGCCCATGAACGGTCCGGTCTTTCCTGCCGTCGCGATACGTTTCACACGCTCGAGCGCAGGAAGATAGACCCACTGATCGTCACTTCCATCCAGATGCGTGTGCGTGAGAACCGCGGTGCCGCGAACATCGCCGGGCTCATCGAATATGATGAGCCGCTTGTCCCCGCTCTCCGTCTCCAGAATGCGGGCGCGCATGCGCCGCTGGGTCGTCTCGCCTCGGCTGCTGTACAACGTCATGGTCAGTGTGGCGGTCGTATCCCCGAAGCCTTCGTCGCGCTTGTCGGCCTGCGTGGCAATCTCGAGCCCGCGCAGGTCGGTTTGGTCCGCGGCGAACGCGACCGACGCGCCGGCGCTAAGCGCGAGAATCAGCAAGTGCAGAGACCTCATTCACCGGCTCCTTGTCTATGGCCAAAAGCAATCCAGGCAGCATCGTGAGATCGAAGATCATCGCGAAGAACACCGTGAAGGCAGTGAGCATGCCGAGACCCCAATTGAGGGCGAAGGTCGAGGGCGTCAGCGCAAGGAACCCGGCGATGAGCGTGACGGAAGTGGCGATCACGGCGCCGCCGACTTCTCTCAAGGCGTAGCGCATGGCCTCCTCGGGAAGCAGCCGGTGCGTGCGGCGGGCATGCAGGTACTTCATCATCAAATGAATGGTGTCATCGACGACGATGCCGAGCGCCACGCCAGCGGCCGCAGCGAGCGCCATATTTATCTTTCCGTAGAGCAGTCCCCATGCGCCAAACGCGGCGATGGCTGGAACGATGTTCGGGACCAGGCTCAGCAGACCGATCTTCACCGCACGCAGCGCACCCAGCATCACGAAGGAAATGAGCAGGATCGCAATCGCTTCCTGCATCAGGCCGGTGTAGATGCTGTTCATGCCGATGTGAGCGAACAGGATCGCCGGCCCGGTAGCTAGCGCGCGCATGCTCGGCGGCGCGTTCGCTTCCAGCCACTCAGTCGCGCGCTGCTCGAGCGCTATGAGCTCGGCAGCCGGCAATGTCCGGACACCGACTACCATGCGGCTGGCGGACTTGTCGACGCTGATGCGGTCATTCAGATCGAGGCCCGACGGCAGCGACATTTCGAACAGCAGCAGGTACTGCGCGCTTTCCTGCCGGCTCTGCGGCACTCGATAGAATGCGGGGTTATCCGCATTCACCGAAAGATTGAGCTGCTTCATGATGTCGGCGAGCGATTCGACATGCCACACTTCCGGCTGAGCGCGATACCAGTTGGCGAAGTCGTCCAGTACCCGTAAATACGCCGGGTCGGTGACGCCGTCAGGGCTGCCTGACGACACCGAATATTGAAATTGATAAACGCTCGTCAGCTCACGCGTAATGAAGTCGTTGTCGCGCCGAAACTGCACGGACTCATCGAAATACTTGAGGAATTCGTCATTGAGCTCGTTGCGAGGTATGAACGCAGCCAGCACCAGGCAAAGACCAAACCCCGTGCCGAGGAGTTGTTTGCGGTATCGAATCGCGAAGTCCGCATACCAGATCGTGAACGCGTGAGCGCGATCGTTGAGCGCGGCCGGCCGTACGGCAACCAATGTCAGCACGCACGTAAACAGCGTAAGCGACAAAATGTAGGCGGCCGTCACACCGATCACGACCAGATTGCCGAGATCGTGAAATGGCGGTGAATCTGCAAAGTTCATCGTCCCAAACCCGATCGCGGTGGTGAGCGCAGTGAGTGTCATCGGGCCGCAATTCGCGGCAATGCTGTCTACCATCGCCGTCATGCGATCTTTCCCGTCCCTGAGACACTGCGCGTAGGTGTAGTAAAGGTGGACGCAGTCGGCGACCGCGAGGGTCATGATGATCGGCGCAGCGAGTGCGGGCGGCGGTGTGAGCCGCATTCCTAACAAGCCGCCGATTCCGAGAGCGACGAGGGTCGAACCCGTAACAACCAGGAATGCGACACCCGCCGCAATGGCAGAGCGCATGGCCAGTGCGAGCACCACGGCCAACACGATGAGCATCAGGGGAATCAAGGTCACCAGGTCATGAAGCGTGGCCTCATAGAACGCGTTGCTGATGACCAATGTCCCGGATGAATACACTTTGATATCGGGAAATTCTCTTTGGAGCGCAGCGATGAGGCTGCGGACTCCGGCGATCGACTCTTGCGTCTCGGATTCCTTGTGAACGCCGGGCGGCCGAAAAGTCACATTGATGCCAGTCACATCTGCCTCGCGCGAAATCACGCGATCCACGAGCAGGACATCGTTCAATGCGACTTCACGGATGTGCTCGATCGCCTCGGCGCTCAGGCTCTCCGGGTTACGCGCCAGGTCGTCCACTGACAGATCGTCGTCAGTTCCGGAGCTATCCTGAAAATTGGTCAGCGAATCGACGCGGCTCGCGTACGGAAGCTGCCAGGCCTGCTCCGTAACCCAGGCCACCGAAGTCAGAGTTTCCCGAGTGAACACTTTGCCGGAGGCAGGCTGCAGCACGATGAGCACGTTGTCGGACTTCGTGTACGTCTTCTGCATCGCCTCGAATTCGGCGACGCGAGGATCCCCGCCGCCGAAGAAGTCGCGATACTCCACGCTGAATTCCAGGCCACGCATGCCGATCGCAACGATAGCGGTCAACGCGATCGATACTGAGATCACGAGCGCCCGGCGCCGAAGCATCCATTCTGCAAACGAGCGCGGGGAAATCATTTCCTTCTTTCTGCTGGCGAAGCGCGCGAGGGCGGCGCACTGGAACTCTCTGCGTCCGCTGAAAATCGCTCAATAGCTCTTTCGAACGGGTTCAGCGTCAACGCGGCCCGCGGACGGCGAGGGCAGAGATTTGCCACTGCG
>Ga0190274_10000756_pt1 | contig 18832 bp, 27 predicted proteins | sample Popmic531T_FD_133002 | JGI IMG/M metagenome (GOLD analysis project Ga0190274, IMG submission 133002) | Populus adjacent soil microbial communities from riparian zone of Yellowstone River, Montana, USA - 531 T | ecosystem: Environmental > Terrestrial > Soil > Riparian zone | place: USA: Montana... | reverse complement strand
TTTTGTACAGTGGATGGCGGCCTGTTATTGAGTTCGGAACAGGTTTTCGATCCTAACGCGACGATTCAGATTCCGTCACCACCCTATCCAGGCAGTACTCCGTCGCAGCCGCTGCGAGACAGTCCGCGCGATTCCTCAAATCTGGGTGAAACTGTAGCCCTCTATCCTCCCCCGGTTCCGACTTCGGACGTCTCCAGGCAGACGGGTCCCTTGACTCCACCTCAGCCGGCTTCAATGGCGCCGACAACTGCGCTGCCACCGAGACCACAAAACGCCGCGGCGGCTGCTGCTCCAAGCCCGGCAGCTCCGCCGGCGCAGAAGTCAAAGTTGCCGCTAATCCTGGGAATACTTTTGTTGCTGCTGGTTTTGGGGGCCGGTGCGGCCGTGGCTCTGTTTTTCTTTGTGATCAAGCCGCGCCTTGACGTGGCGCAGGCCGAACCACCTGTGGTCACTCGAAAAGCTGAAACCGAAAACGTTAACCAGAACGCAAACACGAGCGTCGTTAACACCAACACGTCGACACCGCCAACTGAAACTGAGTATGTAGCACCGCCAAATACCACGAAGTTTACCAATTCAAAAGGGAACCTTGATGGGAAGCTTGCGGACCACTACCTCGATTTCTCGTTCTATTATCCCAGCACCTGGGAAGTGGATCCGAAAGCGGGAGTGCCCGGAGCAAGTAACTTTGCCAAAGTCGAAAGGCGGTTACCACCGGACTTCACGCAGGAGAATTTTGCGGTTGGCTGGTATACGAGCAAAGGGACATTCGAAACTGATGAGCCAACCTTTCCTCAGCTGGTCACATTATTGGGGGAGAGTTTGGCGAAAGGCTTCCCCGAGTATCGTAAGGTTTCGGAAGGGCCAACCAAGATCAACTCGCTGGACGCCTATGAGTTTAGATTCGTGAGCGTCTCGCGAGGCACGGAAAAAGGCGATATCCAACTTTGGGGTCGCGTGGTGTTTTTACCAAGCGGTGTGGCAGGTAGTGAGGCGGGCGCGACCTTGATCATGCTCGCAACATCGCTGGCCCCTGAATTATCCGGTGTCAACGACGTTGGGTCGAAGGGTGAAATTCCGGTCATTCTCGATTCGTTCCGTTTTGGCAAGGGTAACTAGGAACTAAATGCAAGAAAACAAGAAAATGAATAATGGGAAGAGTTTGTGGACCCCGGCACGTCTCAGCTTCACCCTGGTGGTGTTGTCGGTGGTAGCTGCATTTGGGGGATCGAGTTGTAGCTCAAACGATGAGAGACGGCCCGAGCCGCCAGCACCATCGAGGCCGGTAGCCAGGAATAACTCTGCCCCAACGCCAGGAACCGCGCCCAAACCGGCGCCCGCTGTGGTGATAACGTTGCCTGCTAGTGTGGTCAACGTTGAAATGCGGGCCGTCAGTGGTGCACCGATAAAACTTTCAAACTACGAAGGCAAAGTTTTAGTGGTAAATCTGTGGGCGACGTGGTGTGGACCCTGCCGCATGGAAATTCCTGAACTGGTCAAGCTCTACAAAGAATTTCGGTCAAAGGGTCTGGAGGTTGTTGGATTATCCACCGAGAATCCCGACGCCTCGCTTGAAGGCGTTAAGCAATTCGTCGAGGATTATGAGGTGAACTATCGTATCGGTTGGTCACCAGCGGAAGTGTCGATTGCGCTAATGCAAGGCCGCGAAGCCATCCCGCAAAGTTTTGTAATCTCTCGCAGCGGCAGGGTGATTAGGCGCTTCGTTGGTTACAATCCGAATGACACGCCGATACAGATGAAGGAAGCCATTGAAGAAGGCCTAAATGAGAAAGCCGATGCGGATTGAGGTCTCGGAGCGCGGGCATCCTGCCTGCTAGTGATTCGCTAGTGGTCGGAATAATCGAAGGTTCCTTCTAACGTGAGAAAGCAGGCAGGATGCCTGCGCTCCTACTCCGCATTGTTAGCTTCTTTTAATTCGCGTTCACCTTCCTCTTTCAATTGTTCACCCTGACGCGCCAACTCCTCATCCTGTAAGCCATCGGCAACGAGCTTCCTCGCTTCGCCTTTCAGTTTTTTCATCGCCGCTTCTACGCGTTCTTCGACTTGATCTATCGGCGCCGGTTCACCTGTCTCATCCTGAGTAATGATCTTGCTTTTATCGAGATCCATCTTATCCCCCAATAAACTTTGTGTCCTATTTTTAGAAATACCGCTCACAGCATACAGTCGATGCCGGGAAAATGCGGGCTGGTAATCGAAGCGATAGAAAATGGTAACATTTTGGGCCTTCGGGGTACGAGCCTTTTGTCAGGAACTCAGAGTCAAGAGAACTCTACGTCACAGCTTGAGTTTGGCTCGACAAATAATAATTGCAGGTCTAGACTTTGGCTCAGTGAACGTCTCATCGTCCAAAACTGCTCGCTTCCTTTTCGTGCCGCTCCTTAATCTTTGGTTAGCGGGCGGCTGTATGTTGGGTTGTGGTGGCATCGGGGCGGCCTTTGCCTCGTCCATTGAGCAGAGCACCGGCCAGGCATCACTCCAACGGACTGCCCTAATAGTGGTCTCGGAACACTCATGTGCTTCGGGAGCCATTGCCGCGGCTGCAGACTCATCAAGTGCGGCGAACAGTCATCATTGTTGTAAGGACAACCGCGCTCAGGCGATGCGCAAAACTCAGCGACCAGCCGAGAGCATTGAGGCGTCAATCGGCCCAGGTAAGCCATCATCGGGGGCGATGTCAGACTGTCCGCTCGCCGCTAACAAGTCTGCGGTGGTTACCGAGAACCGCAGAGTTGAAGTGAGCGCATCTCAGGCTCTGACGCAATCTTATCGTCCCGAGCCAGCCTCTTCAGGGCATCGCGCTCCACTCTTTGCCAGGCCGCTGCTACCGAATCGAGGTCATACCTACCTCCGCTGTTGTGTCTTCCTGATCTAGAGATCTGCCTGGAGTACAGGTCCCGCTGTCTGTGCTTCCAACCCACAGTCAAAACTTTTTCATTCTGCGTATGAGTGTGCTTTCGGCCGGCAATTAGGTGCGGTCGCGCTCATACCAGATCACCGATCTACTGGAATTAAGGAGACAAAAAAATGAAAACCGTGAAATCACTTGGTTTGGGCCTTGCGCTCGGACTCAGCCTGACGCTTGCCGGCGTAGGCTTTGCACAAGACGCGACGCAAACCGGTCAAGCCGTTAAGGCCGAATCGTGTTGCTCGATGGACTCGTGCTGTAAAGGCGGTTCGTGTTCAATGAAAGATCACGCTGCCAAAGAGCACGCCACCAAAGCGCAAGCAAAAACCGATTCAGCAAGTGCAGATAAGCACAGCTGCTGTGGCGGTGACTCTTGCGACATGAAGATGAATCACAGTGTGGAGAAGAGCTCTTCGGCGACCGAGGTTTGTTGCTGTCAGGGAGATTCTTGCGCAATGAGTAAAGGGATGAAGGAACATGGCAAGCAACAGGCAAAGGCGCATCAAGGGATGCATGCAGGTATGAAAGCAGCAATGCATGGAGATAAGGATGGATGTTGTTGCTGCAGTGGCGACTCGTGCGAAATGAAAATGAGCCACGAGGCGGAAAAAACTAAGGGGTAAGCAGGTGTTTGGAGGCGCGGGCATGTTCCGGGAACTATGGTGGGCGCGCCCGCGCCAAATTACGCTAAGTTAATGGATACGCATCCGAGAGCTCCCACCCCACGCGGGCTGCCCGCGCGGGACCCCGGCTGGAAATCGGAGAAGAAAGAAGACCAGGACGAAATTTATGAAGAATAGAGTTTTGCTGGCCGTGACGGCGGTGCTCATGATGGGTGCGGGTGGATTGGTTTTTATGTGGAAATCCCCAACGCCCGAAAGCGCCGGTTCGACGAGTTCACCTGTAGTTGCATCGCATTCCGGCTCCGCCCATTCCCACTCAGCGCGGGTCCCCGCCTACCAGGTCGCCTCGCAGCTGGACGAGCTTGCGCCCACGCTCCCGCCGGCGAAATTCGCCGGCAAGGCGCGTGATGCTTATAAGGTGGCCCAGGAGATCCCCCGCACGTTGGCTCAACTTCCTTGTTACTGTGAATGCGATCAGTCCTTTGGTCATAAGAGCCTGCAAACCTGCTTTGTAGACGACCATGCATCGCATTGTACGGTTTGTGTGGACGAGGCGCTCCTGGCCTATAAGCTACAGAAAGAAGATAAGCTAAGTCCGGACCAGGTACGCGAGAAGATCATTGAGACTTATTCCGCGACGCAGGAGTAATTCCATTGAGAAAAAGACGATCCACGAATGAACACGAAATCACTCGAACTGCGGGGTTCTTTTGGTGCCGGTTCGTGTGAGTTCGTGGATCGTTCTTAGTTCTTCTATGACTCCTCTACAACTGCATTGTCAGTTCATGACGAATCTCTTGCATGTGTTGGAAGTTGGCAAGGTGGCGACGAATTTGCTCTTACACCGAGTGGCGCGTTTTTGTGTTCCAAACTAGTTCACGCGTGAATAGAAAGAGGCAAGGGGAGTATCAATGATTGACAATCGAGACGGTTCCAGACAAGACGTTCACGAATCAGAACCCAACTTATCAGCACCGCGCTTCGATGACGAAGCAAGCGCCCATGCTCAACAGGTGCAGCCTATTCCCGAAAGACGAGTTTCAGTCTGGCTTAATCGTGCGCAATCCTTCCGTCGTGCCGCGGTGACCAAATTCAGCGCGTTAACACTCGTGGTGATTGCTGGTCTGTTGACTGGGACGCTGGGTGGTATGGCCATGGTGAAAGTAGCCCAGGTAACTGATACGTCTTCGGTAGCAGCCGAGTCAGTGACTGAGGTAGCTCCTTCATCAAATCTTTTCCCTGAAGAACCTGACGCTGAAGTAGTCGGCGTTCAGGAAATGCGCATTATTCCGGAAAATCGTATTAGAAAGAAATCATCGCGGCTTAGACCAGGACGAACGCCGCGTGCGTACCTCGTTGGTGTCCTGCGGCAGTAAGAATCCTGCATCTCGCGTTTGCTGTTCGGGACAGTTTCGAGTATTACTGCACGTAAGATCCGACAGTATTTGGAGGAAAGTAATGATGACCCTGCTGCATCGCGTGTGTTCCGTTGCTCTAAGCATTTCGTTAATGGTACTCATTTGTGCTTTCGCTGTTTCGGCGCAGAGAAAGACCAGGATGGAAGACGCAACGCGCCACGCAGCGGACGCGGCAAAGGTTTTCACCGAAATCATGAACGTCCGCGAGCGGGCGATTCCTAAGGAGCTGTTGGATAAGGCGGAGGCGATTGCGGTTTTCCCCGGCGTAGTGAAAGCCGCATTTATTTTTGGCGGCCGCGGTGGGCAGGGTGTCATTAGCCGGCGAAACCGGACCGGCTGGTCGGCTCCGGCATTTTTCAATCTTAGCGGCGGCAGCTTTGGCGCTCAAATTGGAGCGCAAAGAAATGATTACGTGTTTCTGATCATGAACGAAGAAGGAGTGAAAGGCCTGCTCGAGGATAAGTTTGAAATGGGAGGCGAGGTTGGGGTAGTGGCTGGTCCAGTCGGGCGTGAAGCTGCAGCTTCGACTAATGCCACGCTCGATGCTGGAATCCTTTCATACTCTCGTAGCAAAGGCGCTTTCATCGGCGCCGCACTCAAAGGAGTGGCTATTACTCCGGATAATGATTTGAATGAAGCAGTCTATGAATTGAAGGCGACTGAGGTTTTGACCAGCAGGCGGTTGTCGCTGACTCAGATGCCGGCAGGAGTGCGCATTTTTCCCAGAACCCTCGCGCGTTACTCTCACCGTTAGTTTTAGTCACTAAGTTCTTCACAAGTTAGTGGCGCGCTCAACAAAGACTTGACGCTTTGGTGAGGGCGCCCTAGAATGCCTCGATATCCCAAGGAATGGTCTGCTCTCTCCTAATGACTGCGCATTCGAGAATTGGCCGTCGCTATGCTCCCACGTACTCAACGACAGAAAGACATTCTCGATTACATCACGCGCTTCTCCGAGCGAAATAGATACGAGCCTTCATACGCACAAATAGCCCGGCACTTTGGAGTCAAATCGCGGGCTACGATCGCCAAGCATATAGCCGCACTCGAGCGTCGTGGTCTGCTCACCCGCACCCACGAAGATGGATCGTTTGCGCTCTCAGTAAAAGTTGATGACCCCGACGCTCTTTGCCAGGTGAAACTACTCGGCAGAATTGCTGCGGGTGCTCCGCTCGACGTAGTTGAATCAACCGAGATGCTTTCCGTGCCGCGCTTCCTGCTTGGTCGGGTGAAGCCGGAACGAGTTTATGCGTTGCGGGTCAAAGGTGATTCGATGATCGACGAGCACATCTGCGACGGTGATATTGCATTGATCGAGAACCGCACTGAGGCGCGCGATGGTGAGATCGTGGTCGCGCTGTTAATTGAGGAGAACCAGGCGACGCTTAAGAAACTATACCGTCGTGGTGCTAACGTTGAACTCCATCCGGCCAATTCCCAGCTTCAGCCTTTAACTCTTCCTGCCAACCAGGTCAGTGTTCAGGGAATATTTCGCGGGCTGCTCCGGCCCACCGTCTGAATCCGAAATACATCCGAATTCTTAGGAAAATCGCAAAGTTTGCTGGTCTCCAGTTGTCCGACACACTTCAGTTTGTCGCGATCGTGCTGAAGAAGTTTCCTGCTTACTGAACCAGCCTCTCACTAAGGTCATCGACAAACTGAAGTGTGTCGGACACCTATTCACTAATCGCAGTCCGAGAGTCGCGCCGCCTGCGTTAGGAGATAGTTGCGTTCCGGAAGGCTTCCTGTCCTGGCTGCCGCCGCGCGGTAGTGAGTAATTGCACCGCGCTTGTCTCCCGACAATTCCAACAGATGTGCCCGCACAGCAGCAAGGCGGTGATGATCGGCGAGACGAGTGTCAGCTTTGAGAGCGTCCAGCAGTTCCAGTCCCTTCGCTACTCCATGGACCATAGCGACCGCGATTGCCTGGTTCAACGCGACCATTGGGTTGTCAGACATTCGCCTCAGCAGATCATAGAGAGCCAGGATCTGCGGCCAATCCGTGTCCTCGGCGCTTTCAGCTTCGTCGTGAACGGCAGCGATAGCGGCTTGCAATTGATATGGACCGACCGAGCCTTTAGGCAACGTAGCCGAGAGGAGTTCAACTCCCTCAGCAATTTGTTGTTTATCCCAGAGCGTTCGGTCTTGTAGCGAGAGCGGAATCAACTCGCCCTCGGGTCCGGTACGCGCCAGTCGTCGAGCATCCGTCAACAACATCAGTGCGAGCAATCCAGCGACCTCGGTAGTTTCATGTTCCGGATTGGCTGACTGCACATTATGGACCAGCCGGGTTAAGCGCATGGCCTCATGCGACAAATCGGCGCGGCGCAGTTCTGGACCAATGCTGCTCGTGTAGCCCTCGTTGAAGATGAGGTACAGCACGTGTAACACCGCGCGCAGTCGTTGAGTTCGCTCCTCGATAGTGGGTAGCTGGAACGGAATTCCCGAGTTCTTAATGCTTTGCTTGGCCCGGCTGATGCGCTGGGCCATTGTCGTTTCGGGTACGAGAAAAGCGCGGGCAATCTCCGCTGTGGTCAGTCCGCCCACCGCTCGCAACGTCAATGCAATCGCCGAGGCTGGAGTTAACGACGGATGGCAACACATGAAGAGAAGGACCAGGGTGTCGTCTTCATCCGCGGCAATCTCAATGGCAGCAATTTCGGGGGTGTAGGACTGGGCAGCTTCCTGGACCACCGCGCTTTCGCGGCGCCGGCGAGCAGATTCGCGGCGAATTTGATCAGTCATGCGCCGGAACGCGACTTGTGTCATCCAGGCGCGGGGGTTGTTTGGCAGACCCTCGAGCGGCCATTGCATAGCCGCGGCCAGCGACGCCTCCTGCACGGCGTCTTCCGCTGCCGCAAAGTCGCGAAACCTTCGGACAACCGTCCCGAGCACCTGTGGCGTCAATTCCCGCAACAGGTGCTCAATGGAAATCTCCAGGGATGAACCCGTCATTGGAGCTCTTCAGGGGGACCGCTCATGACCTGTCTCACTTCGATCGGCATATTCAACGGAGCGCCGCCGGGTCCGGGAGCAGCCGACGCACGAGCGGCCACTTGATAGGCCCGTTCGGGACTCTCCACGTCTATGATCCAATAGCCGATGAGAAACTCCTTCGACTCGGGGAAAATACCGTCGGTGATCGGAAGGCCGTCCTTGCCGGCACGTACCATTTTGGCTTCGTCCGGGAAGGCTAAGCCTTCGGCAGACACCAGCTCACCAGCCTCCTTCAATTCTTTGTTCAAGCCGATCATGAACCCAATGTGCGCCTGAATATCCTCTTTCGGCCACGTCATGATGCCCTTTGACATGCTTTCTTTGTCAGTTTTCATTCCCATCATCAATATGAATTTCATTAGTTTCGAATCCTTTCGAGTGCTTGAACCTGGCGGTGTTTTCTCACCGCGAGCTTGAGCCCAATCGCTCTTCTCGAAATAACTCAGGCAAATTCATCGGGGGGACCGCTCATGATCTGTCGCACCTCGAGGGGCATCGTTCCCTCAGTTCCAGCGGGAGCGGGCGCAGCCGAAGCGCGTGCGGCGATCGCATAGGCCGCTTCCGGGCCTTCCACGTCAACGATCCAATAGCCTGCAAGAAACTCTTTGGATTCCGGAAACACTCCATCAGTTATAGGTGTACCGTCGCTGCCCGCGCGAACGATCACTGCCTGATCGGGCCAGGCCAGCCCTTCGGTTGCAACGAATACGCCCTCATCCTTGAGTTCCTTGCTAAAGTTGCGCATGAAAGCGAAGTTTTTCTGGAGGTCTTCTTTTGGCCATTTGGAGAACCACTCAAACACCTCTTTCGTGGCATTCATCATCAGAATGTACTTCATGTCGTTTTCCTCCTCTCGATTGTGGTGCCCGGTTAGGGCGTTTTCATAGTGTAGTCGGACCAAACGCGGCGTTCTCGACATGGCTTCAAGGATTTTTTCGAACAGTGAGAGATGTATTTTCCGGCCGGATAGACTGCTGAAGAGTAAGACGATCCACGCGCATCACACGAAACAGCACGAAAGGCATCAATGAAACGGAGCTCTTAATCGAAACCACGCAGCGGCATTTCCACAGAACGCTGGAGCCAGTTGTTTTCCGGATAGCGAGAGTTGCCGTTGATTACATGCAGTGAATAAGCATGTCGTGATTTGGACGAGCGGTTGGCTAGACTCTTGTGCGGCAAAAGACCGTCAAGAATAATCAAACTACCCTGGCTCACTTCAAGCGGGACCAGCCGGTCTTCTCTCCAGGGACTCGAATCGAAAATCTCAAACTCCATTCCGGTGGCGGTTCTGACCCAGCGTGATTTGAGTCCGAGTTTATGTCCGTCGGGGATGGCCCACAAACAACCGTTTTCGATTGTCGCATCTTCAAGTGCAAACCAGAGACCGGCGATGTCCTGAGGTTCCGTATACAGAAACGTGCTGTCCTGATGGCAGGTGACTTCACCGCCTATCTTCGGTTGCTTGAAGATATACATCGATTGCAGGAGCAAAGGGGACTCTATGCTGAGGTCCGCAACCAGCGCCTTTATTTCAGGCGTTTTCGAGAACTCAGAGAAGACGGGATCGAGCTCGTGTAGAGCGTGCCCAATTTTGTTAATCGAGCGCTCCTTGCTTTGTTTAAGAGTGCCATCCTCGAAGAAGGCATCCTCTTCGAAGAAGAACCGAATCTTATCGCCTGACTCGAGGAAGTAGTTGTCGCGAACATGATTTTGCGCGGTTGTTGAGAAAACGGAAATCGTTCCCCCAGGGTCAAATTCCGTTACCAGCTCCGCGGCCCGTGCGCGTAGCAATTCACAGGTGTTTGCAGCGACAAAACCTTCGAGAACTAAGAAGCCATCGCGTTGATATTGCTCGAGCTCCGTCGATGTGATCGGCATTGTTTTGAGGTTATCACAGTCCTGCCGCTTACTTTTGAGGTTTTTAGGTATGGTGTAAGGTAGCAGTTGAAAGACTTTGTTTGGAGCCGGCTGCCGGAGTTGAACCGGCGACCTTCTAATTACGAATCAGCCTCCGCTGTCTCACGGAAATCTAATTCTTGGAAACGGTTGCAGCCACAAGAGTTTTTCAGGGGTTCTTAATTACTTCCCTACGCAGTCTCATGCGCCCTGATGCATCTATAAGAATTCCCGTCACAATCGCGTCACACGGTCTTGAGTAACTTTGACCCCCCATAGGGATGCTGGAAGTCGGGATGAAGGGATGATCACGAGGATATGGAGGGTGGAACGGATGCTCATGGATTCCGTTCGGACTCGATTTTGATATTGGCGCGGAGCCGGCGGTGCGCCAGTTTGTCGCCCTCGGGCGTCACGCTGTCGCCCTTCGGCGACAATGGCGCCCGCTACGCTGAGTCTTGGGACGCACCATCTGAGTCAAAGTCCCTCAAGACGAGTCTGGCTGAACGACAGCGGACATCTGCCCGGTCATTATGGCAGCATTTGTTTTGGCTCAGACAGTTCCATAAACGGACGAAAAACCGAATAAATCGACCTAAAGAACCGAATAAATCGACCTATTTGCGAAGATTTTGTTACGGAGGCCGAAAAATTGCAATTGGTTGTTGACAGGGATCAGCACTTGGCTTATAAACCTGAAACCTTTTTTGGATTGCCTTTGTTCGGTGGAGCATGATACGTTGGCGCTTAGGGGCCATACCCTTACCCTTGTGCGGCCTCAAACCCACCTGCTTCTAAATCAAAGACAACAGTTGAAAATATAGACCAGTATCCAGGATGTATCGTTTCGATGACGAAGACATCTCTGATCTGAACTATGCGCATCCATTATCTCTCCGTAGTCTCTCCAGACGCGGAGCAAAACAGCCGTCTTGGCGAATGGACGAGGTTTTGCCTCCCCGACCGGCAAGCATTATCGCCAGTTGAACAATGAGGCTCTAAATCTCGTTTTTATTGTGTTCGGAGGTGCAAAAACATGTTTGGTTTCAACAGAGCAGCAAAACCCAGGCGTACCGGAGTCCAGACCAATGGAAACGGTCGGCAGTTCGTGTCTTTCGACGAAGTTGCTGAGAGCGAATTAGCGCGCGTGAGGAAATCTAATTCCATCACCAGCAGCAAGCGCGATGGCCACAATAAGACTGGTGGCAGCAACGGCACGGCAAATACAAACACCAATGGCAAAGCTGCGGCGGCCTCTGGCAACGGCCGCCTTGTGGCGCGGAGAAATGGTTCGTCCGAAGCGCGAGTAGTTGAGGCAAACGGAAAGAGCTTTAGACAAAATCCCCGGTAACGGCTGACCCTCTTCCTCCATGCCCTTCAACATCCTCCTCCTCCCACTTCTTGGTGGCTTCATATTCATTTCGCAATGGAACTGCACGCGCTGGTATGCAATTCGGGCTGAGAAAGAACGCCTGATACTCTACGCTGCAATCGCCGGTCTTGGCTTAGTGGTATTAACTTACCTTCTAAAACTTTTTGCCGCGCCTTGGCTTCCATGCGGACCGGAGCCGGACGCTATCTGCCTCCCTGTTTGGTGGGCCAAAAACATCCCCTTTGAGAATAGTGGAATCTCGATGACAGCCTTTCTACTGGGCGCCACTTTGTGGGCTCCACTCAACCACATAGGCCCATGGAATCGTGAGGCCCAGGCTGCTCGAGTGGTAAAGAAACAAGGCACTGCGTTAGAGCAATTTCTGGCAACGGCCATGGATCAATCGAAGCCGAGGCATGTGTTGGTATCCGTGAAGGGGGGAAAGGTTTACGTTGGTAGGGTTGTCGATGCATTTGAACCAGCAGACCGCGATCCTAATATTCTGCTTCTCCCCACGCTGAGCGGCTATAGGGGAAAAGACGACCAAATGATCTGCTGGACGCTCAACTATGACGAAGCTTATTCGGATATCGCGAAAGAAACGAAGCCAGAAGTCAGAGCTGAACGAATGGCGGAGTTTGGAATCGTAATGCCAATAACTGAAATCACTTCGATTACATCATTCAGTTATGATGTCTACCACAAATACTTCATTGAGTATTCCAAGGGCGACATAGCCGTTTAACTCAACGAGGATTTCCCCGGCACGCTTGGCGTTTGCGAGCCTATTTTGTCTTTTGGTTTGGGACCTAACCCTATCGTGACATCATGACTGTCCGGCTATTCCCTTTTTCCCTTTCTGCTCGCAGGCAAAATTCTGAAACACGAAAACCGTCTCGAACGGGGTACAATTCGCATCAACCGGGTACTTGGTTCTGGTGTGAGGACAGTACCGCCTGATGGCTGAATGCTATCCCCCAACCTTGAGAGCCCCGGTCAAACCGGGGCTTTCGGTTGAGTATTGGACTAAGTAAAACTTCTCCTCTTCACGCGCTGGAGGCTCTCATATGATCATCCAAGCTCCAATTGTCTTTAAGCCGGTCCATCTCTTCGTTGAATTCACCCGATCGCGTCACACGGTTTTGAGTAACCTTGGCCCTCCAATAATATGGTGCCGGAGGTCGGACCGTCGCGGTTAAACCACCCAACCCTTGCTTTACGCCGCTCAAGGCGTAAGTTTCTTGTTTACTTTTAAGAGATTCGTGTTAAAGTGCGGTTACGCCAATGGAGGCGTAACGGTATGGGTCCCATATATGGACCGGAGAGGAGGGGGAAAATGGAGTTTTTTGGCGATGCCCTTAAGAGGGCAAAGATTGCCAAGAATGCAACGTTGCGAGAGATGTCTGAGGCTACCGGAAAATCAATCGGCTATCTGTCAGACGTCTTACAAAAGCGAAAAGGACCGCCGGATTCAGAAACGGTCGCACAGCTAGAGAGATGTCTCGATATCAAGGACAAAAGTCTCCTGCACATCGCTCTAAAGGAACGGGACGGAAAGCCGTCGAATCTTGCACGGCGGGTGAAATCGAGGCCTCTGCTCCGGGAAGCATTGCTTCGCATGGAAGATATGTCCGATGAGGACTTAGAAAAGGTGGTGGAAGATCTTCCAGGTAACTATTTACTTTTCAAAAAAACCGAAAGTCGAGGAAGGGTAGATGGCGCGTAAGGTGGTCAAGGCTGCTCCGAAAAGCAGCGCGGACATTGATTTAATAGCTCTTCGGCTTATTCAGCGCTACCAGCCGGAAGCATTGAACCATCCACAGGAATTTGATATCGAACGGTTTTTCGAGAATGCAATGGAGCCATTGACAGGCGTCCGTTCCGATTATCAAGATCTCGGTCTGCCGGTTCATGGCTATACTGACTCCGACCAGAAGATATCCGTGGTCGATAGCAGCTTGGCAGAGAACCCTTCGCAAAGAAACCGGTTCCGCGCGACTGTAGCCCATGAAGTTGGTCACGTTATGTTGCACGTACCCGAGTTTCGCCGGCGCAAAGAGATCCTCAGGTTTACCCATGACTGCGAGGACGTTAGTTTGCGCATGTATCGCGAGGATGAGATTCCAGTTTACATGAACCCCGAGTGGCAAGCTTGGCGGTTTGCGAAGGCGCTCTTGATGCCCGAAAAAACATTCAGAATAGCGCACGCCAATGGAATGAATCTTCAACAACTCGCCGTAACTTTTGGCGTAAGCGTGGATTTTGCACGCCAGCGATTGAAAGACCTACGGCTTTAAACTTTGAAGGCCTCCTTGGTGCTAGTGACACCAAGGAGGCCAATCGTCTTTCTTGAAAGCTCCCAAATTCCAGGAAGAGGTCGGGAGCGGTTGACGCTAAACAGGTACAGGCTTTTAACCCGGCATCATTATACCCGGGTAAGCCATAGAGTCAACCGGAAAGACCTCTCCAAAGGAGGTGAATTTCTATGGCTATGAAGCTACCCAAATACGACTACATCATCGTTTTCGTGAGGAGTTTTCGCCATTGGAGAACGGGCAAAATTGTCCGTAGATCCGATGGCAAGGCGTTTCCTCTTCGCGTTCGTGTGAAGCGGTAAACCCTTTAACCTTGGGAGCCCTAGGTTATTGGTTTACCGAATTCCTGGGGTCTCCCGTCTTCCTTAAATTTCAGATTTAACCAGGGATAGGAGAGATAAAACAGATGAGAAAGACACATCACGTTGTTCCCAGCCCCAGCGGGGGATGGAACGTAAAAAAAGGTGGCGCGACACGAGCGTCGGTCCACACCGATACAAAAGCCGAGGCTGAACAAATTGGCAGAGAGATCAGCCGCAATCAAGGAACTGAATTCGTCGTTCACGGAAGAGATGGCGTCATTCAGAGGTCGGACAGTCACGGTGGAGATCCGATGCCACCCAGGGATCAGCGTTAGTGCCCTGGGCCTTTCTTGTTTGCCGGCTTCAGATTTTGCGAAGCTGGCAAACAAGCTGGCCCGCCACCCCCTACACTGATATGGAATTCTGGAAAGGTCTAGCAGACATTGCGCAATCGGTCGCCGTCATGGCGGTAGCGGTGGGCGGTGCCCTACTTTATTTGCGTCGCCGTCAGCGGTTTCCTCGTGCTCGCATGGCTCATCAGATTTTGCATAGGAGGATTTCTGAAGGACAATTTCTGGTGTTCGTTATTGTTGCGGTTACGAACCTCGGAGAAGTGATAATCCGGCTCACAAAAGGGTTCACTAGGATCCGACAGGTGACACCCGGAGCTGCTGAGTTGTTGGGCGAATGTGAACCCGACAAACTGCGAGGCTGCGATCTTGGCTGGCTAATGATCGACGAAAAACTGGCCGACTTGTCGGACGTCGAAATTGAGCCCAATGAAGATCAGGAGTTTTGCTTTGAGTTCATCGTCTCGTCAGAGGCTGAGACAATTTCTATTTACAGTCATTTCGAAAATGAGAAGAAAACCACTCGTGAGATAGGTTGGAATAAAACCTCGTGGTACGACCTTAACCATCAACCGACCGCTACAGGAGGGTTATTAGGATGAGCAATAGATTTCCAACGGCCTCTACGAAGCAAGCGCCGCCTCAACAAGCTCCCGCCAGACGTGAGGGAGCGAGACAAGCGCCGCCCCTCCAAAGGCCGCCAGCTCAACAACCACCCAGACAGCCGCCTACACCACCGAAGAAGGGTTGAATCCCTTAATGCTGCGAATTCCTCATTCTTAAAAGAGAGGCGACGGCGCGAATGATAAAAATCAGTGTCAAGGGTTTGGCAAAATTTATGACGGCAAGCCCGGCCGGCCAGCGAAGGGTGCTGAAGGAATTCAAGTTTCCAGATGATGATGAGCCCAGGGCGATGCGGCTTTACTACGGCGAGGCTGTTGATGCCATAAAGGGCTATCACAACCTCGAGGTTCCTGATCGGCAGTGGCTCTTGGACCAAAGCCAACTAATCAATCAGCTTGCGTCAGTGTTGGGTGGCCAGAGTGCTGTGCGGCTACGTAACAATGGCCGTGCTGTGAAGCAATACTCCGATAGTTTTCACCATCGAAAATTCACTATCCTTACCGACCTTCGTATGGCGCTTGTCCACGGGGATGTGCGCATTACGGTTGTTCCTGATCTCCACGTCAAAGAAGGAAACAAAGAGAAGATAGTAAAGCTAGATTTTTCTCGGAGCGGTGCGGAGGAGGCGCAGCTTCGGATTATTTCGCAGTGCATGTTTGAAGCTTTCCGCGCCGAGCATGGGGCAATAACACCGTCCGCTGTTCTGTACTTAGCAGTTGCCAGTGGAGCGGAACACCGTGGAGCCCGGGTGGGTGCCCGCGTGTTGGCGGATGTCAGGGCTGCTTGCGAAAACATTGGTGCTTTGTGGAACTCGATCACACGATAGCCAAATAAGAGGGTTCTAGAGCTAGGAACTCCGGGAAGAATCGAAAGGACGGAAACAATCATGAGTCTCATTGGAGTTGCCGTTAAGGCCGGCACCCTAAGTACTAATTTAGAAAAACTAATCCGTTCTGGGCAAGGGTCTTCAGGTCTAGCTGCCAGAATCGGAACAACAAGCTCAAACTTAACAGCGTTTGTTAATGGGACAGCATCTCCAGGCATCGCCCACGCGCTTGGAACCACAACGAGTAATGCTCAGGTGTTGAGAAACATGATTGGGAAAGAAGGCGCAATAGGATTAATAATCGGATTAGCATGTGGGTTGGACAGAGAAGGTGATTAAGTCGCAGCTGAAAACCCGCCCATCCTGTAAATGTCTGGGTTGGTCACAAACGGTCGTTTATGACCCCTGGCTGCAAAGACCTGCACGGAGTCCTAAAAACGCGGCAAAACTCGTGGCGAAACTCAGAGAGGCACTATTCAGGCAAGGGATGGGTTTTGGCCCTGTTCGACAGGCAGCGGGCTTGGGACATTCGTTAGATACAAAATTCCTTGCATTGACAGATTTCACCAAGCCGGTACAATCCGCATCCAATCGGGTAATGGTTGCTGGGGTGAGGACAGTAACCGATTGATAGCTGAATGCTGTCGCCCAGCCTTGAGAGCCCTGGCCAAACCAGGGCTTTCGGTTTTACATCGTTGGATTAAGCCGAAACTTTCTTTTCCCCGAGGCCTTGGCTTGGCCGTTCGCTATTGACTCGTATGGTAGATTCTTTGTGCCTACTCGGAGGATAGGGCAACGCTGGAGAGCGACCCGAGCGCCGCAGTTGGTGAGTGTACGAAGAGTTTAGGGGCAACGCGCAAACTGCGCCTTGCCCCTTTCTCGTTACGGGGAATGGGTCAGTGGTCCATCTATTCTCTTCGGTACTCCTAAAGCGCTAAACTCGCTTTGTTCGTTTCGTCGTGCGAATTCGCATCGTCAAAGGTGCCGTGGAGGTCCCTGCCGCGCGGGTGGTGGCGAAGGTAGACATCCTTTAGCCGGTCGGTTGTGATGTGAAGATAGATTTGCGTAGTTGAAATATCTGCGTGACCCAATAGCAATTGAACTGAGCGCGAATCAGCGCCGCCTTGGAGTAGATGCGTTGCGAAGCTGTGGCGGAATTTGTGAGGAGAAACATCTTTGAGTCGAGCGTGCTTAGCGTATTTCTTGACCATGTGAAAGACTGACTTTCTAGTCATCGCCTGTTCGCTGCCCGCATCGCCAGGAGCTAGGTTCACTCGTGCGCCTTGACTCACGAAAGCCATGCGCTTTCGATCTGGATTCGCCCGCAAAAATGACGTTATTGCATGGAACCAGATGTTTGCTTGGGATGCCCCCAGCGACGCAGGCGCGCTCTACGCCGCCCAGGGCGGCGATAATGCTTCTCTTGATACGGATTTCGTATTTCGGAGTGCCTCAGAACCTTCAGAGTCCCCACCTTCCCGAAAAATGTTCATGCGCCCGCGATCTCCATCACTTATGGAGCTGGGCGAGCGGATGAATTTCGATGAATGGCTAAAACTCGTTTCGATCAGACTGGCGGAAGGTCGCCGGGCTCGCGCAAGACTGCTCGCTAAGAAGTATCCGTCCTCGCGATTCCACTGTTTGGATGGTTCTGCGTTTGGCGGCGCGATCGCTCGTATCGGCAGGTCTGACGATGGCCGGAACGCAATTGGGACCGCTGAATCTAGGGCGGCATAGTTGGAAAAAGAAAAGGAGAAAGACGCAATGTCATTCAACAAAATAATCGTCGTCGGCAATCTCGGTCGTGACCCAGAGTTGAGATACACACCGCAGGGCACGCCGGTCTGTAGCTTTTCCCTGGCAACTAATGAACGACGCAAAGACAAGACCGGCGAGCTGGTGGACCACACTACCTGGTTTCGCGTAACGCTGTGGGGACGCCAGGCTGAAACCGCTTCGCAGTATTTAACCAAGGGCCGTCCGGTTTATATCGAAGGTCGCCTGCGTGTTGAAGAGTGGACCGACCGTGATGGCAAGTCGCGGCACACGTTGGAGGTCCATGCGACCGACATGCAGTTCATCGGCGGTGCAAAAGGCGAGGACTCTTCATCGCCGGAAGGTGGCACTGTCGAAGCTGAGAGCAAAGCTCAGTCTAATCCGTCCGATGATGATATTCCGTTTTGAGAGGAGGGAATCCATGAAGTGTGACTCGTCGATCGTGCGCCCCCGGTGTGACTTGCCCGGCAGCGAGCCTGTGACTACTCGAGCGTGTGTGACCAGCCGGCCGCTCGAGGCACGGTGGGTATGCCGATGGGCGCCGGCCGCTATCGGCGGCAATGCCGTGATGACCGGCGTGCTCGGCGTGGTTGCCGTGGGGAGCTCGAGGTGTGGTCATGCAAGCTGAAGCAATCGACAAACTCAAGCATGTTTGGCCTAACACTCCAGACAATTTCTCCCGTCCGTTTAGTGACAAACGGTTCGCCGTAATGTGGTGTCCGTTCCATGATGGGCGGCTGGTTGGTTTGTCGGTTTATGAACCGTGGCCGGGTGAGTTTTGGATTCAATATTGTGCTGAGGGTTGCTGGCGGGTCGCCGATAAAATCGAAGGTCTACTCAAGAGAAGGCAACCAAAAGTGGAGGTGTTTGTGACTGCCCGCGGAACCGTGGTCTATGAATCGCGCCGGACGTTAGGAGGAAGCGTCCGATGAAGAGAGCGGACCTAAAAGTGATCAACGTCCCAAGAGGTGTACAGCTAAAGCTGGTTACCGTTCACCAGCTAATGACTCCGCCGCAGCTCGCGGAGTATCTGCAGGTGGAGGTTGAAACTCTCTATGTGTGGGTGTCTCGGCGCAAGATTCCATATCGGAAGGTTGGTCATTTGCTTCGGTTCGACTTGGACGAAGTAAAGGCGTGGTGCGCGGTCAGTGGGGAATCAAGATGACATCGCCGACACGCTGTAATACAGTTCGGAGCACCTTCATGTGGCTGCAACTGCAATGGAGGTACTCTAAATGACCGTTAGAAAACGAGGGGACCATTGGCACTTTGATTTTCAAATCAGAGGCAAACGCTATAGGGAAGCAATCCCCGAGGCTACTACCAAGTGGTTAGCTCTGGAAGCCGAGTCAAAAGCCAGGCAGAAAGTGTTTGACGGCACGTATCGTCAATAGCAGCTCG
>Ga0190274_10000755_pt1 | contig 18843 bp, 19 predicted proteins | sample Popmic531T_FD_133002 | JGI IMG/M metagenome (GOLD analysis project Ga0190274, IMG submission 133002) | Populus adjacent soil microbial communities from riparian zone of Yellowstone River, Montana, USA - 531 T | ecosystem: Environmental > Terrestrial > Soil > Riparian zone | place: USA: Montana... | reverse complement strand
TGCCGCCGGGCATGATCGTCACCGAATCGGGCGAGACCTCGACCGCATAGCGCTTGTGCAGATCGGCCGTCACCGCCTCGCGCAAGGCCGGGATGCCGGTCGCGGGCGTGTAACCGTGATGGCCGTCACGCAGGGCCTTGATCGCGGCTTCGACGATGAATTCGGGGGTGCGGAAATCCGGCTGGCCGATGCCGAGATTGATGATGTCGCGGCCCTGTGCGATCAGAGCATTGGCGCGCGCCAGCACGGCGAAAGCGTTTTCCTCGCCGATGCGGTCGAAGGCCGCGATGGTGCGAAGCATGGTTGTGTTCCTCCGAACTGCCCATTTTTAGGCAATCTGCGGCGCGGCGACCATCCGCGTCAACAACGACAAGTGGCGTGGCAGGACCATTGCAGCGACACGCCCCGGCATGCGACAAGGCGCATCATGACGGTCTGGCTCGAACTCGCCATCGTCGTCGGGCTGACATTGCTCAACGGCTTTTTCGCAATGGCGGAGCTGGCGATCGCCTCGTCCCGGCGCATCCGCCTCCAGCAGATGGCGGATGCGGGTTCACACGGCGCCGCCCGCGCGCTGATACTTGCCGAAAATCCCGGCCGCTTCCTGTCCGCCGTGCAGGTCGGGATCACGCTGATCGGAATTATGTCCGGCGCCTATGGCGGCGCCACGCTCGGCGCGCGGCTCGGCGAAGTGCTGAACGAATATCCGATTTTCGCGCCGCGCGGTGGCGAGATTGCCTTTGTCGTCGTTGTCGTCGCCATCACCGCCTTGTCGGTCGTCGTGGGAGAACTCGTTCCCAAGCGCATCGCTTTGTTGCAGCCGGAAAAGATCGCCGCGGTGGTGTCAGGCCCGGTGCAGATCCTCGTACTGATCGCCCGTCCGCTGGTCTGGTTTTTGGAAACGTCGACCGCGTTGCTGCTCAAGCTGCTGCGCATCCCTGAAAAGCGCACCGACTCGGTGACCGAGGAAGAGGTCAAGTTCGCGATCGCGGAGGGCACCGAAGCCGGCGTCATCGACGAGGTCGAGGAGGAAATGATCCACGGCGTGCTGCGGCTTGCCGATTCCTCTGTCGCCTCGATCATGATTCCGCGGCCGGACGTCTACTGGATCGACCTGTCGGACGACAAGGCCTTGATCGATCGCGAAATCGCCGACTGTCCCTATTCCCGCATCGTGGTCGCCCGCGACGGAGACCTCGGAAAACCGCTGGGGGTCTTGCAGAAGAAGGACCTGGTGGGAGATTTGGTTTCCGGACAGGGTATCCGGGTCGAAGAACGGCTGATCGAGCCGGCTTTCGTGCCTGAATCCATGCCCGTCCTCCGGCTGCTGGAAACGTTCAAGGTGAACCCGGTTCATCTCGCCTTCGTCGTCGACGAATATGGCGACTTCCTCGGCGTCGTGACGCTGAACGACGTGCTCGAAGGCATCGCCGGCGATCTCGGCGACGAGCACGACCAGCATTCGGAAAATATCATACGGCGGCCGGACGGCTCGTGGCTGGTGGACGGGCGCGCGTCGGTCAGCGATCTAGGCGAAAAGCTGAAGCTTGAAGACGTTTCTGGCGAATTCCATACCGCCGCCGGCTTCGCGCTCGATCACCTCGCGCACATCCCGGTAGAATGCGAGACCTTTGAAATCCCCGGTTGGCGGATTGAAGTGCTCGATATGGACGGCAAGCGGATCGACAAACTCCTGTTCGTACCGATGCCCCAAACCGCGGACGGTTAACGCTTGCGCAGTGCGATTGTGCGGCGCGAAATGGCCGATTCCTTCCGATAGCGTTTGACTTTTTGCGGCTTTGCCCGATGCTCCCCGGTAAGATAATAGGCCGCGCAAGATGGCCCGAGGGGACGAGCGATGGGTTTCCGCAGATTGCTGCGGCTGATTGCTGCTGCCGCGATGATTTGCGCGGCCGGAACTGCATTAGCGCAGGAGCCTATTCGTTTGCGGATCGCGTCGGGCCAGAAGCCGACAGCGACTTACATCTATCTGATGCAGAGCTTCTTCGTTCCCGAATTGGTGAAGCGCGTCTCTGAGCGAACGCAGCACAAGCTCGTGGTCGAGGAAGGATATAGCGGCAGCATTGTCGGTCCAGCCGAGACACTGGAGCATGTGCAATCCGGAGACATCGATATCGGCGCCTATTGCTTCTGTCACGAGCCTGCGAATCTGCCGCTGCATTCGTTTCAGGTGATGCTGCCCTTCGGATCCATGAGTCCGGCCGCGAGCGTGAAGATCGCGCGCGACGTGTACGAAAAAGTCTCGTTCATGACGCAGGTGTTCGAAGACAAATACGGACAGCGGCTGATCGCACTCTCCGCCGACAGCGGCTACAACCTCGCAACCTCGTTCGAATGGGAAAAGGTCAGCGATCTGCACGGGCGCAAGATCGCGGGCGCCGGGCTCAATCTCAAATGGGTCGAGAATGCCGGCGCCATACCGGTGCAGTCGTTCCTGCCGGAAGCCTTCAAGGCGATGAAGACCGGCTTCTATGACGGTTGGATCATGTTTCCGGCCGGCTGGATCAATTACCGGCTTTATGAGGTCGGAAAATATTATACCGAGGTCGGCTTCGGCTCGATCACCTGGCATGGTGTGACCATCAACAAGGCGCGCTTCGATGCGCTGCCGAAGGATGTGCAGGACATCATCCTGGAAGTCGGCCGCGAATATGAAGCGCTGACCGGCAGTGTGAACGAGGCGAATTATCCAAAACAGATCGACGAATTGAAAGCCAAGGGCATGAAGGTCCGCAAATTGCCGGACAGCGTGCGGGCCGAATGGGCGAAATCGCTTGCCGATTGGCCGCGTGAAAAGGCGAAGGAACTCGACGCCGAGGGCCTGCCGGCGACACAGGTGCTGGAGGCGACGATCGCTGCGGCCGAGAAAGCCGGCCATCGATGGCCGGTGCGCTACATCGTGAGGTGAGCCTCTTAGGGGCTTTGCAGCAATGCAGCCAGCGGTGGCCCGCCTGCGCCAAATGCAATGCGCCGGGCGGTCCTGCGGGCTAACAATGCGCTCCCGCCCATAACCGGATGTCATGATGCCCAGCATAGCCGAGAAGCGCGCCACCTTCCGCCATCTCCATGAATCGGGGTGCTTCGTGATCCCGAACCCCTGGGATGTCGGATCCGCGCGCTTTCTGCAGCATCTTGGTTTCAAGGCACTGGCCACTACCAGCCTCGGCTACGCCTATTCGGCAGGCTACGCCGATGGCGAAGTGCCGCGCGGGCTGATGCTCGATCACATCGCCGAACTGGTCGAGGCAAGCGATCTGCCGGTCAATGCCGATTTCGAAGGTGGATACGCCCACGATCCGGAAGGGGTCGCGGAAAGTGTTGCGATGTGCGTCGCGACCGGAGTCGCGGGATTGTCGATCGAGGATTCCACCGGCGACAAGGATCGGCCGCTCTATCCCTTCGAGCAGGCGCTTTCGCGCATCAAGGCGGCACGCGCCGCCATCGACGACACCGGCGAAGATGTCATGCTGACCGCGCGCACCGAAGGCTTCATTCGCGGACGGCCGGACATGGAAGAGACCGTGAAGCGGCTCAAGGCATTCGCGGAAGCCGGCGCCGATTGTCTCTATGCGCCCGGCGTGAAGACGAAAGAGGAGATCAAGGCAGTCGTCGATGCGGTGGCGCCCAAGCCCGTCAACATCCTGATCGGCTGGCCGACCAACATGAGCGTGCGGGACGTGGGCGCGCTCGGTGCGCGCCGGATCAGCGTCGGCGGTTCGCTTGCGCGAGCCGCCTGGGGTGGATTCGTGCGCGCCGCACGCCAGATCGCCGATGGCGGCAGCTTCGGCGGCTTTGCCGATGCGACGCCTGCCGCAGACCTCAATGCTTTTTTCAGCGAGGACCGAAAGAAGCGGCTGCCCGAGTGATCGATCTTGTGACCGATCTCGCGAATTTCAGGCCGCGCCCGCTACCCGGCCCCGTTGCGCTGACCGGCCATTATGGCAGCGTCGAGAAACTTGATCCCCTGCAGCACGGCGCCGATCTTTGGGCAGCGTTCAAGGGACACCCGGCAATCTGGGACTTCATGTCCTACGGTCCGTTCGAAACTCCCAAGGTGTTCGACGAATGGCTGCATAGCCGCGCCACACTCAGCGACCCTTATGTCTATTCAGTGCTCGATCCGAAAGGCCGCGCGCTTGGTCTGGCGGCGCTGATGCGGATCACCCCCGATATGGGCGTGATCGAGGTCGGCCATATCGCTTACTCGCCCGTGCTTCAGCGCACGCTTCTCGGCACCGAGGCCCAGTATCTGCTCGCGGCCTATGCCTTCGACACGTTGCATTACCGGCGCTATGAGTGGAAATGCAACGCGCTCAACTTGGCATCGCGCCGCGCCGCCGAACGCTACGGCTTCGCCTTCGAGGGAGTTTTCCGTCAGCACATGGTGGTGAAGGGACAAAATCGAGACACCGCATGGTTCTCGATCACCGACGGAGAATGGCCGGCTCGGAAGCGCGCTTTCGAACATTGGCTTTCGCCTGCTAATTTCGCTGCCGATGGTCGGCAGAAGACGCGGCTGTCGGACCTGATCGCAACGTCATGATTTTCGAGAACGGGCAATTGCGATGGCTGGGCGCCTGAAGGGCAAGGTTGCGCTGGTATCCGCCGCAGGACAGGGCATCGGACGGGCCATCGCGGAAACTTTCATCGGCGAAGGCGCTACCGTGATTGCGACCGATCTCGATACTTCCAAGCTAAAGGGCGTCGCGCGTGCGAAGAAGCTGCCGCTCGATGTGCGCTCGACCGAGGCGGTCGATGCGACCGCGCGCATGGTGGGGAAGGAATTCGGCGGTGCCGACATTCTCGTCAATTGCGCTGGCTTCGTGCATCACGGCAGCGTTCTGGAATGTTCTGAAAGCGATTGGGACTTCTCTTTCGATCTCAACGTGAAGTCCATGCACCGCATGATCCGCGCCTTTCTGCCGTTCATGCTGAAGAAGAAAAACGGCTCGATCGTAAATATCTCGTCGGCGGCCTCCTCGATCACCGGTTTGCCGAACCGCTATGTTTATGGTGCGACCAAGGCGGCGGTGATCGGACTGACAAAGGCGGTGGCGGCGGATTTCATCCGGCAGGGCGTCCGGTGCAATGCGATCTGCCCCGGCACCATCGAATCCCCGTCGCTCGATGGGCGGATCGACGCGCTTGCGAAAACCACCGGGCGCTCGCGCAACGACACGTTGAAGGGCTTTATCGACCGCCAGCCGATGGGCCGGCTCGGCACCGCGCAGGAAGTTGCTGCGCTTGCGGTATTTCTGGCTTCCGATGAATCCAGCTATATCACCGGCCAGCCCTATCTGGTGGATGGCGGGCTCGCGCTGTAATCTGCGCGGCTATGAAATCGGAGCGGTGACGATGCGGATGCTGGCGATCGTTTTCCTGCTGCTGTTGAGCCCGGGGCTTGCGCTCGCGGCCAATTGCAAGCGGAATGGCAATGTCGTGACCTGCGACGACGGACGCACCGGCGTCTTCACCGGCGATGCCATCATATGGCCGGACGGCACCAAATCATCGAGCGCCAAACATCCGAGCGTGATCATCGGGCACAAGGATTCGGTGCGTGTCGGGCCGGGCGTGTTTGTCGGCTCGCCCTTCGGCAAGGGTTCAGTGCCGCTCGACGATCCGAACTCGCCGCACAAGCGCGATTGCGCCGTGCTCGACGCCGTAAATTACTGTTTCTAAGAAGATTACAAACATGCACGTTCTCGTCACCGGCGCGGCCGGAATGATCGGCCGCAAGCTGCTCGACCGTCTCGCAAAAGATTCAAGCCTGAACGGGCAGGCGATCGACACGCTGACATTGACCGACATCGTGCCCGCGGAGGCGCCGAAGGGCCTGCGCACCAATGTCATAGTGAAGACTGCGGACCTTTCTACAGCCGGCGTCGCGGAAGATTTGGTCAAGGAGCGGCCGGACGTGATCTTCCATCTTGCCGCTATACCGTCGGGCGGATCCGAAACCGATTTTGAGGCTGGCTATCGCTCCAATCTCGACGGCACTCGCAACTTGCTTGAAGCGGTTCGAAAGACCGGCGACGGCTACAAACCAAAGGTGATTTACGCCTCCTCGATCGCGGTCTACGGCGCGCCATTTCCGTTCTCGATCCCTGACGATTTCGTTCTCACACCGCTGACGAGCTACGGCGCTCACAAGGTGATCTGCGAAACTCTTCTCGCCGACTACAACCGGCGCGGCTTCCTCGAAGGCTTCGGCGTTCGGCTATGCGGCATCACGGTACGGCCAGGCAAACCGAACCTGGCGGCATCGGGATTCTATTCCGGCATCATCCGAGAGCCGCTGGCGGGCATGGAAGCCATGCTTCCGGTGCCGGAGGCGGCGACCAATACGCATGCCTCCCCGCGCGCGGCCGCAGGGTTCCTGGTGCATGCAGCGTCGCTGACGCCGGAACAGGTCGGACCGCGCATCAATCTCACCATGCCGGGTGTGTGCTGCACAGTCGGTGAGCAGATCGCAGCGCTCCGCCGGGTGGCCGGGGACCGCGTCGCTGCGCGGGTGCACAAGAAGCCCGACGAATTCATCATGCGGATCGTGGCCGGATGGCCGAGCCGATTCGATGCCGCGCGTGCCCATGCGCTGGGTTTCACCGCCGAATCCTCCTTCGACGAGATTATTCGTGTGCATATAGAGGATGATCTCGGCGGCACGTTTGTGAATTGATCGGCGGCAACACGAACTTGCATCGCCGATCCGATCGCATACATTGCCGGTTCACGCCCCCTCCCCGAGGCCCTCATGAGTTACGTTGACGCCGCCATTGCGCCGATGCGCAAGACCGGACAAATCAAGCTTCACAAATCGGAGGCCTTTGCAGGCATGCGCAAGGCAGGCCAACTGGTCGCGCAATGTCTGGATATGCTGGTTCCGGAAGTGCAACCCGGCGTGCCTACCGAGAAGATCGACCGTCTCGTTCATGACTTCGGGATGGACCACGGCGCGCTGCCGGCAACGCTGATGTATCGCGGCTACCGCAAGTCCACCTGTACTTCGATCAATCACGTAGTGTGCCACGGCATTCCCGGCGACAAGCCGATGAAGGAAGGTGACATCGTCAATATCGACGTCACGCTGATCCTGGACGGCTGGCACGGCGATTCGAGCCGCATGTACGCGGTCGGCGAAATCCCGCGCCGCGCCGAACGGCTGATCGAGGTCACCTACGACGCCATGATGCGCGGCATCGCCGCCATCAAGTCCGGCGGCACGACCGGCGATATCGGGGCTGCCATTCAATCCTTCGTCGAGGCACAACACATGAGCGTGGTGCGCGACTTCTGCGGCCATGGGCTCGGCCGCCTGTTCCATGACGAACCGAACATCGTGCATGTCGGGCGTCCCGGTGAAGGCACCGTGCTGCGGCCGGGGATGTTTTTCACCGTCGAGCCGATGATCAATCTCGGCCGCCCGCATGTAAAGGTGCTGTCGGACGGCTGGACCGCGGTGACGCGCGACCGCTCGCTGTCGGCGCAGTTCGAGCACACCGTCGGCGTAACCGACAAAGGCGCAGAGATTTTCACACTGTCGCCCAAGGGGCTCGACAAGCCACCCTATGCGGCGAAGGCCTAATCAGTTCACCGCCTTGTAGAGCCGCTCGTCATAGAGACTTCCACTTTTCGGCAGCAACGCCTCGCGGAATTCCTTGGTCTCTGCCGCAGCGGTGTGCCGCTTCCAGGCCTCCGGGCTGTTCCAAACCGTGACGATGGTCATGTGGTTCGGCCGGCTTGCCTGCGTGAACACATCGAAGCGCGAATTGCCGTCCATGCGGCGGCCCGCGACTGCAAGCGTCTGCAGCATCTCCTCACCTTGCTGACGGAACGTCGGCACAAAATCCACATGCGTCACGGTATAGATGGCGCCGCCACCCGCCTTATGGTCCTGGCCGGTCGCGAGATCCTTGTGCGGGCGCTCGTCATAAGGTGCGGATTCGATCGCCTTGAGTGCGTCGCGCGCGGTCTTTACGTGCGGCTGTGTCAGATGGGTTTCGCGCGCGGCATTGTCCTTCCAGGTCTCGATCAGCGCGAAATGATTGGGGTGGGTGGTGCGCTGGAGCAGAATGAAAGACACGAATCCGGCGTCCTTTGCGCTCGCGGCCTTCAACGCCTTGAGCGCGGCCAGCGCCTTGGCCTCGGTGCCGGGCGCTACCTCGATGTAGGAGATCACCGAATTTCCGACCGGCACCTGGGAGCCGGGCGGCGGCGCCGGCGGTGTTTGCGCGAGGGCTGTGGTGCACAGACCCGCAACCACCGCGAACGCAAGAGAAATCTCGCGAAGAAAAATCATGGCGTCTCCCCCTATTTGCATTTTGTTGCGACGATCCTAGCCTAATTTCGGGATCGCCGGAACGCATACAATTCATTGCGCCGACCAATTCGGTCATTGCAAATGAACGCAATCGCGTCATGCTTCCGTTAAGGACAGACCTATGGCGCGGGCGGCGAAAAGCGGCGGTGAGGACAAGACCGGCCTGGAGGAGGGGACGCCGCATTACCACGGACATCGCGAGCGGCTGCGCGCCCGGTTTCGCGAGGCCGGGCCCGATGCGGTCGCCGATTACGAGCTCCTAGAACTGGTGTTGTTCAGGGCGATCCCGCAGCGCGACGTGAAACCTCTGGCCAAAGCTCTGATCGAAACATTCGGCTCCTTCGCCGAGACGATATCGGCGCCGGAAACGCGGTTGAAGGAGATCAAGGGGCTGGGCGATGCCGCCATCACCGAGCTCAAGATCGTGCAGGCGGCTGCGAGCCGGCTCGCAAGGGGCCAGGTCAGGGCGCGCAAGGTACTGGCGTCATGGTCTTCGATGCTCGATTATTGCCGCACCGAGATGGCGTTCGCCGAAAAGGAGCAATTCCGCATCCTGTTTCTCGACAAGCGCAACCAGCTCATTATCGACGAAGTTCAACAGACCGGAACCGTGGACCACACCCCGGTCTATCCGCGCGAGGTCGTGAAGCGGGCGCTGGAATTGTCGGCGACCGCGGTCATTCTCGTGCACAATCATCCATCCGGCGATCCGACGCCGTCGCGCGCCGATATCCAGATGACGCAGTCAATCCAGGAAATCGCAAGGCCCCTGGGGATTTCCGTGCATGACCACATCATCGTCGGCAAGGACGGGCATGCCAGCCTGAAGGGCTTGAAGCTGATCTGACGGAGCGCGCCACGACCGGCGCGCTCCGCTTCAGGATCGAAGGATCAGCCGCGCTTGATGATGACGGCCTCCAGATACTCGCTGGGCACCACCAGCGTGCCGTCTTCGGCGATATTGAACTCGCCCATCAACGCGAACAGATCGGCCTCCAGCGACTGCTGGGCCTTCCGGTCGATCGCCTCGAAAGCCTTCAGCACCGGACCATAATAGGTGCGGAAGATTTCGAGCCAATGCGCGGGCGAGCGATAGCGGAACACAAAGACCCGGCTCTGCGATGTGACCTGCGCATCGGCGCCGAACAATCCATCGAGATGGGCCTTGCTGCCCCACATAGCGGGCGACTTCATGCCCGGCGCCGGCGGCACATATTTGCCGATGGTCTTGAACAGCCGGCCGATAAAGCTTTCCGGCGTCCAGTTGGTGAGCCCGATCTTGCCGCCCGGCTTGCAGACGCGAAGCAGTTCCTTCGCCGCCTTCTCCTGATTGGGCGTGAACATCACGCCGAAGGTTGAGAGCACGACATCGAAACTTTCTTCCGCGAACGGCAGATTTTCCGCATCCGCCTGCTGGAAGGCTACCGGCAGCCGGTCGGCAGCGGCGCGCTCCCGTCCACGCTCCAGCAATTCACCGACATAATCGGTCGAGACCACATCGGCGAAGCGGCGCGCCGCGGCAAGCGTGGCATTGCCGTTGCCGGCTGCGACATCCAGCACGCGCTGGCCGCTTCGGAGGTCTACGGCCTCGCACAGCATTTCGCCTACAATCTGCAAGGTGGTGCCGACGACGGCATAGTCGCCGGAAGACCACGCGCCCTGCTGGCGCTGCTTGATCGCGGAAAAATCCGGGGTCGCCACCGCGACCGGCGCGGCGGCACGTACGGCTTGGTTCATGGTCGTCTCCCTGCTTGTTGAGCGCCGGCTGGCGGCGCGGTATGGAAGGCACAGGCCGTCCGGCGCAGCCGCCTGGGGGCGGCCACGTTGATTGCGAACGTCGTTGCCAAATACCTTCGCGCCGGACCGAAACCCGGCGCTTCGATGCGCGTGTGAATATGGCCGGGGCCCAGTTCTCTCAATGACCGGAACGCCGCCTTCCTTTGCAGGGACACCGAAAGCGGCGCCGGCCGATCACGATGTGCTGACTGAGATGCTGCGCGCCGTGCGTCTGAACGGGTCGGTATTCCTGAATGCCTGCTTCTCCGAACCATTCGGCATCCTGAGCCCAAAACGATACGACGAAGCCGCGGCACTCGCACATCTTCGCCACATCAGCATCTTTCATCTGATCGCCGAAGGCACCTGCACCGTCGAACTGAAAAGTGGCGAACGCCGCACGGTGTCGGCCGGCGAAATCCTGCTGCTTCCGTTCGCGGACTCGCACCGGCTGTCGAACGGCCACGCGCCGGAAACAGCTTTCGCACCCGATCTCGTGCGGCCGGGCCCGTTGAAAGGGATGTGGGGCATAGATTACGGCGGCGGCGGCCAAAAGACGCGCATGGTGTGCGGCTTTATTGAGTCGTCGGAATTCCTGTTCGCGCCGGTGTTTCACACGCTGCCGCGAATCCTGGTCGACCGTACCGGCGATGGCGAAGTCAGCGCGCTGCTCACATCCACCGTCAGACAAATTCTGCAATTCACCGACAAGGCCGCCGCCGGCAGCGAATTGATGCTCGGTCGATTGATGGAGTTGTTGTTCGTCGAGGTGTTGCGCCGCTATGCCGCGCAACTGCCGCATGGCTCAAAGGGCCTGTTCGCAGCGCTCAGCGATCCGGTCGTCAGCCGTGCACTGCAATTCGTGCATGCCGATCCGGCCCGCCGCTGGACCGTCGAAGACCTTGCGCGCGAGTCGGGCTGTTCGCGGACCGTGCTGGCCGAGCGCTTCAATGCCGTGATGGGTCAGGCGCCGATCGAGTATGTCACGAGCTGGCGTATGCAGATCGCGTCGGACCGAATCCGCAACACCGACGAGAGCCTTGCCGCGATCGCAGCGGATGTGGGCTATGAATCGGAGGCCGCCTTCAATCGCGCTTTCAAGCGCGTCACCGGCATCACACCAGGCCGCTGGCGCACCGAGCCCAAGCGGCATCCCTTGAGCGAAATCTGAGCCGGTTTGCAGCTATTTCTTCTGCAGCACGATCGGATCTGCGCCTTCAGGGACACGCCACCACCGCTGCGGTTCGCGCTCCTCGAACCGCCACGCCTGGCCATTGGGCGACGCAAGCACCAACTCACCGCGATCCATGCGCCAGACATTCGGATTGAGCCGCGTCAAGGTTGGATCGCAGGGCGGACGGATGGTGAGCCGGAACTCGTCGAAACCCTTGGTCGCAGTCTTCGTAAGATTTAACGAACAGACCGGCTTCTCCGATCGCACCATCGCCCATTCACCGGCCATCTCGTCGGCCGAGCGCTTAGTGCCGAAGGCGGCGGCGGATTCCGCGGTCTGCAGGAAGTAGAGCCCCTCGCCTTTGCGCTCACCCTCATACATGCCGACTTCGACTTCGCTGAATTCGAACACTGTGCGTCCGCGTCCATCGATCAGCCGCAGTCCGTCGTTGGTGAGTATCCAGGCTTCCACTTCCTTTAACGGGGGAATCGATTCCCCGCAGACAGGATCGAACTCAAGCTTGGACCCGCCCCTGGCGGCTTCCGGCTTGAAGGTGAGATTGCATAGCTGATCGCGTTCGGAATTCGACATTTCCCATGTGCCGGACATTGTCTTTTGTTCCGGCTTGGGTTCGTTCTTCTGTTCGGCTGGCGCCTGCGCAAAAGCCGGCCATGACATCAGCGCGAGCACGAAAATCAGGATTCGCATGCAGTCGTTCCGGTTCGACATAGGTTTCGAGGTGCTTTTAACACGCCATCATGCCGATTTCCTGGCGGCGACAGGGGTTTCGGGTACCGGGGTTAGCGGAAGCTTGCCGGAGAACCAGGCTTTCAGATTGTCCACCACGAGCTGATCCATCGCCTTGCGGGTTGCAGCCGACGCCGAACCCAGATGCGGGAACAGCACGATGTGATCCATATCGATCAGTTCCTGCGGCACACGCGGCTCGTTCGCGAATACATCGAGACCCGCCGAAAGAATGGTGCGGTCCTTCAGCGCCTGAATCAGCGCCGGCTCGTCCACTACCGATCCGCGCGCCATGTTTATGAGGACGCCGTTTGGACCAAGCGCCTTCAGCACCTCGGCATCGATCAGGTTTTTCGTCGCAGCGCCGCCCGGCACGATCACCATCAGCGTGTCGACGTCGCGCGCCATGTCGATCAGCTTCGAATAATACTTGTAGGCAACGCCGCTCTGCGGATTTCGCGAATGATAGACCACCGTCACACCGAAGGCATCCAGCCTGCGTCCGATCGCCTTGCCGATGCGGCCCATGCCGACAATGCCAACGGTGCGGCCGCGCAACGTCGCCGTGAGCGGATAGGCCTTCTCGACCCATTTGCCGGCACGCAGATATCGTTCGGCCTGAGGAAATTCGCGCAAGGTGCACAGCAGCAGTCCGAGTGCGGTGTCGGCCACTTCCTCGTTCAGCACCTCGGGCGTATTGGTCACGATAATTCCGTGCCCGCCCGCCCATTTTGCATCGACATGATCATAACCGACGCCAAAGCTAGAAACGATTTCCAGTTTCGGAAATCGGGACATGAACGCGCCGTCGATCTTGTTGGAGGTATACGCAATCGCGATACCACGGATGCGCGGTGCGATATCTTTCAGGTACGCTTCCGGCTCCTTGGCCTCGATCAGCTTATGAACGACAAAGGATGGCTCCAGCCCTCCCAAAATCACGGGCTTTGCGGCCCCGATCAGCAGAATTTCGGCCTTTTCTGCGGCCATCGTCACACTCCTGTTTTACGTGCATTCATAGGGCTTGAGGCGGGCACTGGACACGACGCCGTTTTGCCCGCATGGGGATCATTACTAATAGCCCGATCGCACAAGGAGCGGCTAGGTTCAAATGCTTCCCGCCGAACAAAACTCCCCTGCCCAGCCTATGAAGATCCACACGGTGCAGGCGATCCGCAAGATCGCCTTTTACGTCGTCGCCGCCGTTGGCGTTTCCGTCGTCGCGGTGACGGCCTCGGTCGCGCCAAGCGGCACCGTCACCCACGAATTGATTGAATGGATCGGGATCGTCCTGATCGTGATTTGCATTTTGGGGCGGACCTGGTCCTCGCTCTATATCGGTGGACGCAAGATCGACGAATTCGTGCAGACCGGTCCTTACTCGATCATGCGCAACCCGCTCTATTTCTTTTCCTGCATCGGCGCCGCGGGCGTCGGCATGCAGGTCGGGACCGTGCTGCTTGGGCTGATTTGCGGTCTGCTCGCCTACATCATCTTCCGTCTGGTGATCGGCAGAGAGGAGCAGTTGCTTGCCGAGCGTTATGGCGCGACCTATGACGCCTACATGGCACGCGTGCCGCGCTTCTTTCCGAACCCCTCGCTGTGGCACGACGACGAGACGTTGACCATCCGGCCGCCCCGCGTGCTGATGACATTTGCCGATGCGCTGGTGTTCTTGCTGGCGGTGCCGGGAGCGGAATTTTTTGAAGCATTGCAGGGCAGTGGCGTGCTTCCGGTTCTGCTGCACTTGCCGTAACGCCGCTCAGTTACGGGCGACGATCGCTGCCGCGGCTCCGGCCATTGCCAGGCCTGCGGTCCGGTTGACTGCCTGGACCGCGCGCGGCGAAGTAAACATCCGGCGCGCCTGTGAGGCGAGCAGCACGTATCCCGCCAGCACCACGCTCACCACCACCGCCACAATCCCGGCAAGCTCGGCCATATCCACGAATGTGAGCTGCGTGAGGTCGATCAGCGTCGGCATCAACGCAAGATAGAACAGCATGATCTTCGGGTTACCCATCGACAGCAGCAGCGCCGCACCGAAGAGCCGAAATCCCCGTCCGCGGACCGGCTCTGCCGCCACTGGCGCGCCGGAATCGGTCCAGAGCCTGAAGGCGAGGAACAGCAGGTAAGCCGCCCCGCAATATTTCACGACCTGGAACAGCGGCTGAAACAGCGAGGCCAGCGCGGCCAGACCGAACATCGCGCAACTGAGCCAGATCAGGTCGCCCAGCACCAGCCCCGCGCAGAAGGCGGCGATCCCTTCGGTGCCTCGCGCCATGATGCGGGCGACCAATGCTGCGATCGCCGGGCCCGGCGAGATCACCGCGACCAAAAGCACTATCGCGAAGGTGAGAAATGCGAACTGGCCCATCCCTTACACCAGCATGGTGACAGGCTGTTCGAGATAGCCTTTCAGCGCGGCCAGCAATTGCGCGCCGAGCGCACCATCGATGACGCGGTGATCGCACGAGAGCGTCACCGTCATCTGGCTTTCGAAGCGCACGCCGCCATCCTCGGTTTCGACCGGACGGCGCTGCGTGGCGCCGACCGCAAGGATGGTCGATTGCGGCGGGTTGATGATGGCTGAGAATTCGCGCACGCCATACATGCCGAGATTGGAAATGGCACTGACACCGCCCTGATATTCCTCGGCCTTGAGCTTTTTGTCGCGTGCGCGTTCGGCGAGCGACCGCATCTCGTTCGAGATCATGCTCAGCGATTTTTCGTCCGCGGCGCGGATCACCGGCGTCAGGAGACCGCCTTCGAGCGCGACCGCAACGCCGATATCGGCGCGCTGGAAGCGCAGGATGCGGTCTTGCGCGAAGATCGCGTTGGCAGCGGGCACGCGCTTCAAGGCCAGCGCCAGCGCCTTGATGACGAAGTCGTTGACGGAGATTTTGTAAATCGGCTCGCCGTCTTTTTTCGGGGCGGCGTCGTTCGCCTCGGCTCGCACCTTCAATAGCGCGTCCATGCCGATATCGGCGGTCAGATAGAAATGCGGGATCGTCTGCTTGGCCTGAGTCAGCCGCGCGGCGATGGTCTTGCGCATGCCGTCGAGCGGGACTTCCTCGAACGGCACGTCGCGATAGAGCGCGACGATGTCGGATGCGGAAGCACCGCTCGCAGGCACCGGCGCGGGCGCGCGGGTGATGCGGGACTCGACATCGCGCGCGATGATGCGGCCATGCGGACCGGAGCCGGGAATGCGGGACAAATCGATGCCGTTCTCGCCGGCAAGCCGCCGCGCCAGCGGCGTCACCGTGACGCCTCCGATCCTCGCCGGACCGAAATTGCGTTCCGGACTTCGCACTTCGCGGAATGGGTCCATCGCGATCGGCGCAATTGCCGGTCTTGCGGCTTGAACCGCGACCGAGGAAGCTGCTGGCTTTACAGCCGATGGAGATTTCACGGGCTCCTTCGCCGCGGGCTTATGCGCCGCTGCGGCTTCGGCAGAATCCGCAATGACCGCGACCACCGCTCCCACCGGCGCGACTTCGCCCTTGACGACGCGGATTTCTGCGATCACCCCGGCGCTGGTTGCCGGCACTTCCATCGACACCTTGTCGGTTTCGATCTCGAACAGGTTGTCGCCCGGCTTGACGGCGTCGCCGACCTGCTTGAACCAGGTGCTGATCTTGCCCTCGGCGACGGTCTCGCCGAGCTGCGGCATGATGATGTCCATGCGCTACCAGCTCACCGACACATATTGTGTTTCGAGAAATTCCATCAGCCCTTCATGCGCGCCTTCACGCCCGATGCCGGATTGCTTCATGCCGCCGAACGGCGCCGCCGGATCGGAGACTAGCCCGCGATTGAGCCCGATCATGCCGAAATCGAGCTTCTCCGACACCCGCATGCCGCGGCCGATATCCTTCGTATAGAGATAGGCGACGAGACCGTACTCGGTATCGTTGGCGCGCTTGACCGCCTCGTCCTCGGACTTGAAAGTCTGGATCGAGGCGACCGGCCCGAAGATTTCCTCGTTGAGCATCTTGGCGTTGTCCGGCACCGCGGTCAGCACGGTTGCGGGATAGAAGAAGCCCAGCCCGTCCGGCGTCTTGCCGCCGGTCAGAAGCTTCGCGCCCTTGCTCACCGCGTCGTCGACCAGCTCGATCACCTTGTCGCGGCCTTCCTTGTTGACCAGCGGTCCGAGATTGATGCCGTCATCAAGACCGTTACCCATCTTCAGCGATTGCATCTTGCCGGTGAGCTTCTTGGCGAATTCGTCATGCACGGTCTCGTGCACATAGAAGCGGTTGGCGGCCGTGCAGGCCTCGCCCATGTTGCGCATCTTGGCGATCATCGCGCCTTCGATCGCGGCATCGATATCGGCATCCTCGAACACCAGGAACGGCGCGTTGCCGCCAAGCTCCATCGCCGGCTTGATGATGTTGTGCGCCGCCTCCCGCAGCAGCACCCGGCCGACTTCCGTGGAGCCGGTGAAGGACACCACGCGCACGCGAGGGTCCTGCAACATCGCGCCCACCACCTTGCCGGAGGAGCGCGACGGGATCACGTTGACCACGCCAGCCGGCAGGCCGGCCTCTTCCAGGATCGGCATCAGTGCCAGCATAGTGAGCGGCGTATCGGAGGCCGGTTTCAGCACCACCGGACAGCCGGCAGCGAGCGCCGGCCCGATCTTGCGGGTCGCCATCGCCGCCGGAAAATTCCATGGCGTCACCAAGACGGCGATGCCGGCCGGCTTGTGCTGTACCAGGATGCGCGCGCCCGACGACGGCGCGATCGACATCTGGCCGAGATTGCGCACCGCCTCCTCCGCATTCCAGCGGAAGAATTCGGCGGCATAGGCGACCTCGCCACGCGAGTCCGACAGCGCCTTGCCGTTCTCGACCGTGATCAGCTTCGCCAGTCGTTCGGCATCGCGCATGATCAGTTCGAACGCCTTGCGCAAAATCTCGCCGCGCTCGCGCGGTTTCTTCGCCGCCCATGCCGGAAATGCGGCGTCTGCCGCGTCGAGCGCCGCGATGGCATCCTGCGGCGTCGCGCTTGCGACCGAGGCGACCTTTTTCTCGGTCGCCGGATCGATCACGTCGAAGCGCGCGTTGTCGGAGGATTTCCGCCACTTGCCGCCGATCCACAGATCGGTCGGGACATTGGCGAGAAGATTTTCGTACATGGCGTCACTTCCTGTTTCTCGGCGTCATTGCCGGGCTTGACCCGCGCATCCATCTTTTTCGCAAGAGCTTGTTCGTTGCAGATGGATTGCCGGGTCAAGCCCGGCAATGACGAAGTCTAACTCCCCAACGACCTTTTCACCGTCTGCGCGATGCGGTCGACGGATGGCAACACCGCGTCTTCCAGCAAGTCTGCCGACGGCAGCGGAATATGCGGCGTGGTGATGCGCACGGGCGGGCCGTCGAGATCGTAAAATGCCTCATCGACGACAATGGAGACGATTTCCGCACCCCAGCCGCACAGCCGCGGATTCTCCTCCACGGTGAACAGCCGGTGCGTGCGCGCGACCGATCCCAAAATCGTCTGCATATCGAGCGGCACCAGCGAACGCACATCGACCACTTCGCAATCGATGCCGCTTTCCGCCTTCAGTCTGTCGGCGGCTTCGATCGCACGCGGCACCATCAACGCCAGCGCCAGAATGGTGGCGTCCTTGCCGGGGCGCACGATCTTCGCGCTGCCGAGCGTGTCGACGATTTCCCCGTCCGGCACTTCGCCCTTGGTCGCGTAAAGCGACTTGTGCTCGAAGAAGATGACCGGATCGGGATCGCGCACCGCAGCGGCCATCAGACCAATGACGTCGCGTGGGGTCGAAGGTGCCACCACCTTCAGCCCGGGAATCATCATGCACCAGTTCTCGACGCTCTGAGAATGCTGCGCGCCGAACCGCGAACCGGCGCCATTGCCGGTGCGCACCACCAGCGGACATTTCACCTGCCCGTTGGTCATGTAGCGGCTCTTCGGAAATTCGTTGGCGATGTAGTCGAAACAGACCGCGATGAAATCCGAGAACATGATTTCCGCGATCGGCTTCAAGCCGGTCATGGCAGCGCCCATCGCGGCGCCGAGGATTGCCTGTTCGGAGATTGGCGTGTCGCGAACGCGCAATGGCCCAAACTGTTCGTAGAGTCCAACCGTGGCCTTGAACACACCGCCGGCCTTGGCGATGTCCTCGCCAAGAAACACGACGTCGTTGTCGCGCGTCATCTCCTGCGCGATGCCACGGATGACCGCATCGCGGTAGCTCAGTTCCGCCATGCGAAGCCTCCATCCGCATAGACGTCCCTCATGATGAGCTCCATCGGCGGCGGCGGCGAGGCCTTGCATTTCTCGGTCGCTTCATCGACCTCACGCTTGATGCCTTCCTCGATGCCCCTCATCACTTCCGGATCGATGCCGAATTCAAGCAGGCGCTCGCGATAGATCTTGATCGGGTCGCGCTCCTTCCATTTCTCCAGTTCGCCCTCGGGCCGGTATTTCGCGGGATCGGCGCGCGAATGGCCGCTGTGGCGATAGGTGATGCATTCGATCAGCGAGGGCCCGTCGCCCTTGCGCGCCTTGGCGTAGGCCGTGACCGCCGTGCGATAGACCGCGTCGGCGTCGTTGCCGTCGACGATGATGCGTTCCAGGCCGTAAGCCGAAGCGCGGTCGGCGGCCGGATGCGGCACCGCCGTCACTTCATGGATCGGGGTATATTCCATGTAGTGGTTGTTCTCGCACACGAAAACGACCGGCAACTTCCAGACCGCGGCGAAGTTCAACGCCTCGTGGAATGCGCCGATGTTGGTGGTGCCGTCACCGAAGAAGCAGACCGATACGTCATCCT
>Ga0190274_10000754_pt1 | contig 18850 bp, 9 predicted proteins | sample Popmic531T_FD_133002 | JGI IMG/M metagenome (GOLD analysis project Ga0190274, IMG submission 133002) | Populus adjacent soil microbial communities from riparian zone of Yellowstone River, Montana, USA - 531 T | ecosystem: Environmental > Terrestrial > Soil > Riparian zone | place: USA: Montana... | reverse complement strand
CGAATTCCTCAAGATTCGTAATTCGTATATCCGTAGGATCTCATTCGCTATTCGATGGGGTAATCCCGGAGCCTAACTTTTATACTACGTGATAAAGCAATTTCTTAAAGAACAATTAATAAAGGAAGCTTTTCGTAAGAATGGCCCTGGACCCCGGAGGGAATTCACCGGCTATGAACTTGGGAAGGAATACCGTGATCTCCGCTTATCCATGGTACGTCATGTAAAGGATTTCATCCTGATCACAATCGGCATCTTCTCCGCATCCTTTGGCTTCAAGGGATTTTTACTCACGAACCATTTCATCGATGGCGGCGCAACAGGTATTTCACTTTTGCTGACGCAGTTGACCGGCTTACCTCTTTATCTCACCATCGTTTGTATAAACATTCCATTTATAATCCTTGCCTACCAGATCATCGACAGGTCAATTGCATTTAAAACTTCACTGGCAATTGTGGGCCTTGCCGTTTGTCTTGTTGCAGTGGACTTTCCCGATGTTACCAGCGACAATCTCCTGGTAGCAGTCTTCGGCGGATTTTTCCTTGGCGTCGGAAAAGGACTTGCTGTTCGCGGCGGTGCAGTGCTTGACGGAACAGAAGTGCTTGCATTATATTTAAGCCGGAGGTTGCGTATTACACTTGGTGACATCGTAATCGGTATTAACATCATCATCTTTTCTGCAGCGGGATACTTTCTTTCAGTTGAGATTGCTCTCTATTCCATGATCACATATTTATCTGCGTCCAAGACACTCGATTTTATCATAGAGGGCATTGATGAATACATTGGGGTTACTATCATTTCATCACATAGCGAAGAGATGCGCCAGATGGTTATCAAACAGGTAAGAAGGGGCGTTACTATTTACAAGGGTAAGCGCGGATACGGAACGCACGGGGAATCCAGCGACATGGATATCATTTTTACGGTAGTCACACGTCTTGAACTTAACAAACTCAATTCCGGAATCAAGAAGATTGATGAAAATGCTTTTGTCGTCATGAACAGCGTGAAGGACACTAAGGGAGGAATGATCAAGAAGAGACCATTTAAATCCTAGGTAGTCATAAATACTTTGTGTTTCTTCGAGTCTTAGTGACTTTGTGGCAAGAATTAGATATCCACAAAGTCAATGACACTAAGTTTCATAAAAATCAACCAAATAATACTATTCCAAATTCTAACATCCGATTTCGATGATTTAATTATGCGCGACTTTTCCATTGATCCTGATATTTCCAAAGCCCATACAATTCATACTGACTTTTATACCAGTCCTGAAGTCTATGAACTTTGCAAAGAAAAAATATTTGCACAGTCATGGCAGTTTATCGGGAGTAGTGATCTTGTAAAGCAGAAGGATGACGTTTATCCTTTTACGTTACTGAAGAATTTCCTGGATGAACCGCTTGTGCTTACTAAAGACAAAACCTCAAACATGCACCTGGTGTCAAATGTGTGCACTCACCGTGGTAACCTGGTAGCAAGTGAAGCGTGTTCAATTCCCAGGCTCAGGTGTAAATACCATGGAAGGACTTTTTCACTCGACGGAAAATTTCAAAGTATGCCTGAGTTTAAGGAGGTCGTGGATTTTCCAACAGCCGCTGATAATCTTGCAAAACTTCCTTTGTTCTCCTGGAACAAGTGGTTGTTTACTTCCCTGGACCAGAAGTTTGACCCCGGAATATTCCTCAACGATATGATGAAAAGAGTGAGCTGGATGCCGTTGGATGAATTTGTTTACAAGCCGGACCTTTCAAGAGATTTTCATGTGAAGGCCAATTGGGCATTGTACTGTGAAAATTACCTGGAAGGATTTCATATTCCTTTCGTCCATGCCGGCCTCAATGAGCATCTTGATTTTGAAGAGTCCACAACCGAATTATTTTTCCCTTACTCAAACCTGCAGATCGGGATTTCGAAAAGAGGGGAGAGCTGTTTCGATCTTCCGGTTGGATCGCCGGATTACGGAAAGAAAATTGCCGCTTATTATTTCTGGGTCTTTCCCAACATGATGTTTAATTTTTATCCGTGGGGGTTGTCAGTGAATGTAGTTACCCCAATTGCCGTCAGTGAATGTATTGTTTCTTTCTACAGTTATGTTTGGGATGAATCTAAAATGGATGCAGGCGCAGGGTCAGGTCTTGACAAAGTAGAAATGGAAGACGAAGAAATTGTAGAACGCGTACAGCTGGGTGTCCGTTCAAGATTTTACAACCAGGGAAGATATTCAGTAACGAAGGAAAAGGGCACGCATCATTTCCATCGTATTCTTGCTGAATTCATGAAATGATATTTCATGCAGGAGGAATGCCTGATTTTTCTTCACCCGGATTTGCCTTCAGTTTTTTCATGATGAAGTATAAGGCACAAACTGCAGCGACAAAAACCAGGATAGATAATATTTCATTCCTGTTAAGGTTGGATAGAACCCATGTTATCGCTGCGATTGCAATGACAGGTATTGTTAACCCGCCGGGAATGCGAAAAGATTTTTCCCCGGTTGTTTTATTTACAGTTCTCAGTTTTATTGTTGCAAGAACTACAGCCATATAAATAAGCAAGAGTGCCCCGCTTGCAAGAATGGCCAGCTGGCTGAATCCTCCGAAAACCGACAAGATAAAAATCAATCCTGCGAAAGTGAAAATGGCAAAATGCGGCGTTGCGAAACGCGAGTGAATTTTTGACAGGAATTTTGGAAAGAGTCCGTCCTTGGCTCCAGCATATAGCAGGCGCGAAGAAGCAAATACATCGCCGTTTATAGAACCCAATCCGGAAATCATCGCTGCCACAAGCAAGATCAATGTACCGGCAGGACCAATAATCTGTTCGGCAACCGCGGCAAGTGGTGCATCTTTATATTTAGTGAGCTCGTCTCCCAAAATACCAATGGTGATGGTTTGAATAAATAGATAAATGAGGAATACCAGGATACCTCCGGTCAGGATTCCCCTTGGAATGGTTCGGCCGGGATTTTTTATTTCCCCGCTTACATTCAACGCAGATTCAAATCCTGCAAGAGAAAAGAAAAGAATAATTGCACTGGCACCGAAAGATTTTAAAGTTGGAAATTCTTCCCAATGCAGGTTACCTGTTTTCACATGAAAAAATCCGATCAGTATAATAGCAAATAATGGAACCAGTTTTATGACCGTAATCCATGATACAACTCTTATACTTTGCTTTGCACTTCTGACATTTGCAATAATCATCAGTCCTGTTAAAAACAAAAAAAGTAATACGCGCATAAATGGAGTGGAGAAGACAGGGAACAATACAGCGGTTGAATCAGCAACAATGTTCATGATTGCGGCATCGCTTAAAATTGCCCAGCCGAAAAAGAATAACCAGTTCACAATGAATCCTGCCATTGGTCCGAAAGCAGCTTCAACATAAGCATAGGAGCCGCCCGTTGTTTTTACCTTGCTTCCAATCTCAACATAGCAAAGCATGATGGCGGTAAACATCAACCCGCATAATACAAACCCGGTAAGTGCGCCCGTAATTCCCAGTTGAATTCCTATCAGTGCAGGCAGTGCGTAAATTCCCGCGCCGATGGAAAAATTGACAACTGTTGCTGCTAGTCCCGGAACTCCTACAATCCGCTTTAGTTCTTCGCCGGTTTTTTCAGATGGCATAAATCTATTTTGTTGAGTCTGATAATTTAATGATGGTACCTTTATTATTTCCTTCTTCACCACCTGTGGAAGTGTAGCGGTATGTGCTGTCGTTCAGAATTTCTGTAATTGTGATGTGCAATGTTTTTATTTCAAGCGGATGCGATTCAGATTTGTACACGACCTTTTCAGCTGTTAAGTCGTAGGTACAATCTCCAGTCCAGAGAATTTTGAAATATGCTGTCAGCGTATCTCCTATAATCTCAATCTGCGAATCCTGGTCACGAAAAATTTTTACAGATTCCCATTCCTTTTCACCATAAATAAAAGTTCCGGATTTGAAATTACTACATCCGGGTTTTTCCTTTTGCTGACATGAGCAAACGAAAATCAGCAGAAGTAAAATCGTCGCTAAAAAATTTTGTGAGAAAAAATTATTCTTCTGTGTCATTGTTTGATTTACCCCCTGTTTTGTACGTCTCATTTTCCAATGGATTGCATATTCGGCGTAAAGTAGATAAATCCTTTTTCCCGCATTAAAATCCTGTTATCGCCCGATCTTTCGCCAACAAAAAACGCTTTTTGACCAAAATCACTATATTCAGTTACCTCCAGGAAATTAGGCGAAAAAAGGTGGATTGGAAAAGTTTTTGGATTCCGAAAAAAGTGGAAAATTAATTCAAATTAAGCATAATAGTCATAACTTCTTATTATTTGATGATATAAATACATAAAAAAACATTCACTTGAAAACATAACAAATACACCCAATGCTCGTAACAATTTAGCCAATGGAGTTTTTAATACCTCTTATTAAGTCTATATTCGTGCAGAAATTGCCCTGTTTAATATTTTGCAACACCATACAACGCAATGATTAAGTTCAAATCATCGCTTTTATTTATCGCCGCGTTGAGCTTCGCTATTTTGGCAAAGGCTCAAAGTACTGGTATTAATTATTCATACGCTTCTACAACATATGGTGTATGGAGTTCAATTGGAGGAGCTGCAATCATCATCCCCTCCAACACTGATGATGCACTTGTTTCAATTGTGCCAACCGCTCCCTGGAGTGGATTTTATTTTGGAAGCCAGTTCATTGCTCCAGGCCAGCCAATATATATTTCATCCAATGGTTTTATGTCATTCCTCAATCCGGGGTCATCTCTTCCGACAAACAGCTTAGCGACGAATCCTTATGGCATCATTGCACCTGTATGGGACGATTTGAAAGTTGGACCCTTTGGAAACGTAAAGTGGCTTACCACAGGATCATCACCTAACAGAAAATTGATTGTTGAATGGAATGGAATGCTTTGGGATAAAGGTGCAACTACCGTTTCTCAAAGTGTCCAGGTGACAATTTATGAGACTTCAGGTGTTCTTGGGAACGTAATAGACATAAAGTATTTCAATCATGGCTTTACCGGTAGCACCAACATCAACAATGCTTCTGGAGGTGCATCCATTGGACTGGGCGGGTTCTGCAACGGAGATTTTTATTCCTGGCAGTTTTCTCCCGGCGGCGCAGGACCAATAAAAACAAATGAAGTTACCACGCTTGCTCTTCATCCCAATGTCACGATCGCTTATCGTTTTACTCCGGCTGCTCATCCTAACGACAATTGTGGTACTGCCTTGCCGGTGACATTCGATCCTGCCTTACCTCTGATCGCGATAAATTCAACCACCTTGCATTCTATTTCCTCAGGAGCAGTTGCTTCTTGCTGGAATGCGCCGATATCGACTCCTGCTGACGTCTGGTATACATTTACTAAACCTGCAGGCCTCACCAATTTTGAAGTCTTTACTGATAGTGCCGACTGTCGCGGTGCAAACTACTACCCGGCAATTGAAGTGTATTCCGCTTGCGGAACTCCGATTACGGGTGGTTGTGATCACGGAAGTACCGGACCTCCCGGAACAAATGCAACTTCATATCTCAACCTCACAAGCCAGCCTTGCGCAGCAACTACCTATTGGGTGAGAGTAGCCACCGACTCTCTTTACAAAGCTTATTTCCGGTTTAACATCCGGCCACCGGGAAGAGATTGTGCATTTGCAACTGACATTACTCCCTGCGGATTGCCTTACACTTCTCCGACACTGTTAACCACCTGTGGTTTTACCAACGACTATGACAGTTCAAATTCTGCATGTCAAAGTATTTTGCAAACAGGAGAAGATTATGTTTTCTCATATACGCCGGCGGCATCAGGATGTATTAATGTTTCACTGAATAACACCCCGGCAAATTCAAACCCCGGCTTGTACATTTACAGGGGTTGTCCTACTACCGGAGCGTGTTTAGGTTCCATCTATTCTACCGGAGGTAGTCCGCTTGTATTTAATAGTCTTACCCTTACAACAGGTTTCACATATTATTTTGTAGTCGACTACGACTCACTTACCACCAGTTCATGCTTAAGTGGATTTAATTTATCAGTCTCCACTGCAGGAGCAGCACCGGCGTACGACTTATGCACCACTCCAACTACCATCATTCCGGCACTCGGTTCTCCGCCTTGCACAGGAGCTACCACTTACAATAATAACTGCGCAACACCTTCACTTCCTGATACCCTCATCACGCCCAATCCCGGTTGCGGCTCATTTACGCCCGGTGTAACTCCCGATGTTTGGTTTACATTCACTGCAACGAGCACACAACCACACCAGATCGTGGTGAATGCAGCAGCGGTGGCTCCGGCACAGGATCTCGTCATGGCGGTCTATACCGGATCGTGTGCAGGGTTTACACTTATTTCATGTGACGACAATACAAATGGACTGATGCCTTCACTGTCAGTGCAACCTCCATCTGTCGGTACTGTTTACTACATCAGGATATTTTCGAATGACGGTACGCCACCGGGAAGTTTCAATATGTGTATCAGGTACGGTTGCACGCCTCCGAATGATCTTTGTTTAAATGCAATCCTGCTCACAGTTGGTCAGCCTTTGTTCGGCGACAATTCCTGTTCAACGGGAACTAACGAACCGCTGGCCGCATTGGGAGGTCCTACCTGCTGGCGTCCAAATACGATGAATACAGTGTGGTACAAGTTTGTCGCAACGAATACCACGATGAAAATAAAAACGCAATTGATCACGCTGTACAATTCGCAGATTGCGCTTTACGATGGTCCTTGCGGTTCGGTAATGACGGAGCGTGGCTGCAACAATAATTTTTCATGGTGTAATGGGGCACAGGACAGGAATTCTCAGATCAATGCCACAGGTCTTACGATCGGTAATACATATTATATAAGTGTGGATGGCCTGGCAGCGGGTACGGGCACATTTACAATACTGGTGAATGATGGAGCACTTCCTTACCCGCCGACATATGCACAGGATTGCGTAGTACCAATTGCGCTTTGCAACAGCAATACGATATCAGTTCCTAATCCAGGATGGGTGGGAGAAGGAAATGTTTGCGATTTACTCCAGGGTGGCTCAACATGTATGTTGTGGGGCGAACGAAGGGGAGTATGGTATACGTTTACAATAGATGGAGGCGCAGCAGGTCAAACATTGCAGTTCAACATCACACCGAATAATGTAATCAACCATGATTGGATGCTGTATGCAGTGGACACAGTTTGGAATAATAATCCGAATCATGTATCTCCAACCGTTGCGAATTATTGCAGCCAGTTGAATACTGTCTCGGCATTTCCGTTGGTGGTATGCAACGCTTCTTTATTCTCTCCAACCGGATGCAATTCACTTGCCGGTTCAGTCACCATTCCTCCGACCATTGGACCTTCAGTATATAGTTCCGTGGGTGTGTTCTCATGCTGTACCGGCCGAAGTCCGGCAGTCAATATTCCTGCAAATGTAAAAGTTACATTTCTGCTCACTATCAATCATGCGTTTGGCCTGTTCGAAACCGGATATACTCTTGACTGGATGGGTTCGGTAATTAGCAACAATCCTCCTTCTGTTACCTGGGTGAACCAGGTGGTTGTACCAAGTGCAACATGGGATGGCACAACCAATGCACAGGCTTGGGTGCCGAATTGTTTTATTCCCGATTGTGCGACGCATCCTATTCCCGCATTTATTGCTCCCGGAGGTGTACAGCCCGTCATCACTGCAAACGTAAGTGTGAAAGACCTGACTATTAATGCCGGTGCAACACTTACGATCAATGCCGGAAAGACGCTTACCATCTGCGGCAACTTTACAAATAATGGAACATTGATTTGTCAACCGACAAGCGTCGTAAAATTCATCGGTACCACGAATACCTTTATCGCCGGAACCTTTGCTCCAACAGGTAATACATTTTACAATGTTGAGTTTGCGAAATCCGCCGGATCATCAGTAACACTGAATACAAACATTTACATATTAGGTTATGATTCCATCTACAGCGGAATCGTAAATAACAATTCAAAGTCCACGGAACTCGGTGGGAATTTCTATAACTATAACGGTTCAACCAGTTATACCGGTGTGGGTTCAGGTTTAGGGGGAAGCAAGCTTACATTCACATGCAGGAACAACGGAGGTGTGCAACAACTTTTCCGGAATGATGGAACTGCGCTTACGCTAAACAATGTTACAATGAACCAGGTGGTTGTTTCCCAGGTAAGATTGAATGCAGGAGCATTCAGTGACATGATCCTTGGAACAGGAGGAATGCTAACACTCACAAATGGAAGAATCATTACCACAGCAGCTGCAGCAAGAGAAGTGAACGTAACAAATCCTACAAGTCTTGCATGTTCAGCAGGGAATGCAACCAGTTATGTAGAAGGCAACCTGCGACGTGCGATCGGGGCAACTGCGAGCTCTTATGATTTCCCATTGGGTGACGGTACTTCAGTGCTCGCTCCGGGAATTGTCGGTTACGAGCGCGCAAGCATTACTTATACTACTGCTCCTTCTGCTGCATTTAGTTTGCTGGGTACATTTTACAGGTGGTCGTTGGGAGGCGTTAATTTCCCTGGCAATGGTCCGGTAGCAAGCGAGTGCGTAACAGCTACGTATAGTGCATTGCCTTATTTCAACCATGGATACTGGCGACTCAATGCCACCGGTTCTCCTACAGGAACATACAGGATCACGCTCTATAATTCTACGATGAGCAATAATACCGGCATGGGATGGACAGTCGTAAAAGCGCCATCAGGCACGGGCACATTTGCATTGTCGGGCGCATGCTTTATTGGAAGTACTGCAATACAAACCCGCCGCGATAACCTTACAGGCTTTTCTGACTTTGCCACCGTACAATCTCAGACACCGCTTCCGATTGAGCTGCTGGATTTTACTGCTGAGCCTGATGGTGAAAATGTTGTTTGTGAGTGGACCACCGCTTCGGAAATAAACAACGATTATTTTATACTTGAAAGAAGTAGCGATTATGAGACATTTACCGGGGTAGCAAAAATAAATGGCTTCGGCTCCGGTGTTTCCACCAATGTTCTTACTTACCGTCACATTGACGAAAAAATTTGCAGGGGTACTTTGTACTACCGGCTCAAGCAGGTTGACATTGATGGAATTTTTACATACAGCAATCCTGTTGCAGTAAAATGCAGTGATTCCAAAAACAACCTGTCGCTTTTCCCGAATCCCGTATTTGAAAAATTAATAATCCGCGACTCCCAATTGAATGGTGGTTCAATTCATTCTATTTCAGTTTTTAATATGCTGGGAGAAAGAGTGATGATTGGAGACCAGGCTTTAAGTCACCAGGCACAATCACAAAGTTCAGCAGTTGATGTGCAAAGCCTTGCTCCGGGACTTTACCAACTTGAAATCGTAACTCCTGACAATGTTTATAGGGGTAAGTTTGTGAAGAAGTAGGGAAAAAATCCAGTTTGTCTTTATTGTTTCTCCTACCATTTTTCTGCGAAAAATTTTTCATCTTAGCCATGATTACTCTTTTTCTCCAGAAATCAATGTGAGAAGATTTTCGCCAGTTGCTCATTGGAAGTCAAATTGACTTTCCCATTACCCATTTCCCAATTCCAATTCCCATTCCCCATTTCCATTCACGGTGCATTTTTATCCGTTTGCCGAATTCAGGCTTTCACAAGTCAAATTAGTTTCTATTTTGCCTGACATTTCACAACACATGAAAAAATTAATCTTACTGATTTGTATTATTTTCCTTTTTAAGGATTCCAATTCTCAACCAACCTTCCAGAAAGTATACGGCGATCTTATTGGCGGCGCAAGCGTCAAGGCTGCAGGTTTTATGACGATGGACGGCGGCTTTTACATGTATGCGTCCAGTAACTTTAGTTCTGCAGGAAGCGCCGACTATTATACCATGCGCGTTGACAATGCAGGCAATGTGCTATGGACGAAAATTTACGGAGGACCACAATTTGATCCTGTGTACGCGGGTACGCAATCACTGAATGGAAGCTTTCTTCTTGCAGGAACATCCGTTTCATTTGGATCTCTAGCCTGGATTGTGAATGCTGATCCGAATGGAAATCTGAAATGGTCAAGAACATTTTCATCCGGAAGCGTTGATCATATTTTCGCTGCAGCACCTGCTGGCGATATGGGATTTATTATTGCCGGCAGTGCCGAATATCCCAGTGTAGGAAATAAACAAAGCTGGATTTTTAAAATTGATTCTGCCGGTGATCTTCAGTGGAGCACAGCCGTCGGTGGCACTCTTAAAGATGAGGCTTACGGAATCATGCAAACAAACGATGGAGGTTATCTTGCAACAGGGACATCGAGTTACTCGCCCGCTATTAAACCTGATGCACTTCTTATCAAACTTGACGCAAATGGAAATTTACTTTGGGCTAATAATTATGGCGACACACTGACGCAGCGTTTATTCCATACTATTCAGACTTTCGATGGAGGGTTTCTATCTGTTGGGGATAGTTATTTTCCTGGTTCCGACAGTACCGATGCATTGGTAATAAAAATGAACAGTTCCGGAAACCCTGAATGGACCGCTCTTGTAGGAACGGGCGGACATGAACTTGCGACTTCTGTTGTGCAAACATCCGACAGCGGTTATGTAATTACAGGAAATAACTTCAGCTCCGGCATACAATTTCCTGATGTCATGCTTTTCAAACTCGACAAAACGGGCAACCTGCTCTGGTCGAAAGTTTATGGAAGTACCGGAAGTGATGAAGGCACTTCTGTTTCGGTAACTCCAGATGGTGGTCTTGCTATTATTGGCAGCACTACCGGCTTTTCTATTGGCGATAAAGGGTACATCATCAAAACAAATGCACAAGGTGAAAGCGGATGTAATGAGACTTCATTAAACATGACTGAAACTTTCATTACGATCCCGGTTATTACATTAATTGCTACCGTTGATACAGGATGTGTTTCGAATTCTGTGATTCCGGTACTGAACAGCGCAGGATCGGGAAACACATTGTGCAGCACGAATTCAGTCAATGACAAGGATGCTCTGCAGTTAAAGGTATATCCTAATCCTTCGGAAGGTGAGATCACTATTGAGTTGCCATACATTTTGAATGATGGTGTGATTGAAATGTATTCTGTTACCGGTCAAAAAGTTTATGAAAAGCGTTTTGAAAATACGAGCCATGTTCAGATTCGCGAGGTGATTTTTAAAAATGGATTTTATCTGGTGAAGGTTGTATCTGCAACAGGAGTATACACGGCGAAAGTGATTATTGGGATGTGATAGCTTTAATAGTCGGAACGTTCTGTTTACATACAGTTGTAATTTAAATCCTTCAAAACACAACCATGAAAAAAATTTTCCTCAGTGTTTTGTTTTCTTCCATGATGCCTGCAGCTTTTTGTCAGCAGGCAAAACAAGTATTACATCCGGATTCAATTTGCGGGAAGGACGCCCTGGTTTGGAATGCTCCTGGCTTTTCGAACGGCACCACAAATTATGGAGCTGATGATGCGATGGGTGCGCATGCATGGACGAACCAGGGAACTCCCGACACGGCCAGGTCGTTGCTACAATTCGATCTCAGTTCAGTACCGGTTGGATCTGTAATAACCTATGCATATCTCTCATTATATAATAATCCAACCACGCCGTATGCGCAAGGACAACATTCCACATTAAGCGGACCAAACAATTTGTTTATACAACGAATCATTTCACCATGGGATGAAAATTCTGTGACATGGTTTTCTCAGCCAATCGCAACTTCCCAGAATGAAGTAAGTGTGGCTGCCAGCACGAGTGCGCACCAGGATTATCCAAATATAAATGTCACGGCGCTGCTGCAGGATATGGTTGACAATCCCCTGTCAAGTTATGGTTTTATGATACGCTTGCAGGATGAAGGATATTACCGCGCAATGGTCTTTGCTTCCAGTGACTACACCGATGCTGCGAAGAGGCCGATGCTCGTATTCAACTATATGCTTCCGACATCAGGTTGTTTTAAGTTGAAGCCGCTCACCGGATGCGGTAAGGATGCGCTGGTATGGAATGCACCCGGCCACATGAATGGAACTACTAACTACGGCTTGTATGATGCTTTGGGTCCTCATGCCTGGACCAACCAGGGAGTGCCTGATACTTCCAGGTCTTTGTTGCAATTTGATTTGAGTGCCATACCGGGCAATGCAGTGATTACGTCGGCAGCGTTGTCGCTTTACAACAACCCGAATACAGTTTTTGCACAAGGTGAACATTCATGGATGAGTGGTCCCAATTCAGCGCTGATCCAACGCATCAATTCACTCTGGGATGAGCGAACGGTAACATGGATGACGCAGCCTTCTTCGACTTCTCAGAATGAGGTATGGCTTCCTGCTTCTACCAATATCCACCAGGATTACCCGGGCATCGATGTCACGCAACTGGTGACGGACATGTACAACAATCCGAACAGCAGTTTTGGTTTTTTGGTAAGACTGGAGTTTGAGGACTATTACCGTGCACTGGTCTTTGCATCCAACAATGAAGCTGATGAGACGAAACATCCCTGGCTGGAAGTCTGCTATTCAGTATCGGATGAAGTACACGCTGTTGACCATCCCGGTTTTCATTCCTATCCGAACCCTGCTCACAGCAGTTTATTCATTGTGTCATCAGGAAAACTCAATTCCGGTTTTGCCGTCGGGCTATTTAATATGCTCGGCGAAAAAGTTTTACCCGAAACAAAATGCAGCGGTCTCTCACCGTGTGAGATCAACCTGGAAAATATTGCAAAAGGAATTTATTTTGCTAAAGTGTTTTCCAAAGACGACACTTTTACACTCAAGGTTATAAAGGATTAGCTCCAATGCTGTCGGGTATTCCAATGCTGTTGGGTCTTAGCCCGCAGCTTTAGCAAGGGCGTGACCCGACAGATTTGTTTAATCTGATATTACTCTTTCATGAATTTACTCCTGTAAACCGAGGCGTCATTCTTTCCGGCGGCATGATAGGTCACTTCGAGAATGTATAAACCTGAAGCGAACTCCTGGCAATTTACAATTTTCTGAACTCCATGAATAGCTGAATGGTAAACACGCTCTCCGAGTGGATTGTAGACGGAGATATCTCCGGACGCAGGTAAGCCATCAACGACCAGTTGATCCTGCGCAGGATTCGGACTGATGACCAATTCCGCAAAAGCAGCTGTCAAAGAATGCACTGCTGAAACGACGTCAAAGATGACGGCTTCTACTTCGCAGCCATTTGCATCCGTAGCTATCACATTGTAATTCCCGTTCTGAAGTGCAACATAATAATTGTCCGTTGCTCCGGGAATCAGGATTCCATCGTAATACCATTGATAGGAAACCGCGCCGGCATTTGCAAAGAGTGTATCTCCGCTTTGCATAATTCCCTGAGGAGCCGGGTATGCGAACACAGTAATGTAATTCGGCATGGTGAGCGTATCTGTTCCGGCGGCACCTGTAGCAATGAGTGTTACATCGTATGTACCGGGTGTATTGTAACAGATGTTTGCAGGATCTGTATCCGTACTCACAGAAGGATTTCCCCCGTTGAAACTCCATGCATAAGAAGTTGCGTTCGTTGAAAGGTTGGTGAAGTTGGTGCAGGTGCCCGGGCAAACATTATTGGGCGCAGAGAAAAGAGCGGCGGGCTGATTCAATGAAGCTTCCACCACTTCCACGTCATCAATATAGTAGTAGGCATAGGGATTAAAATTATTTCCATTCACGCAGGTATAAGTTGTGCTTGCATCATCCAGGAAATTTCCAATGACCAGGTATTGTTCTCCGCCTGTTGCAACATAGTTCCACGAAAGCAATGTCCATCCTAAAATATCTACAACTGCTCCGCCCGTCCATGTCAGCTGAGGGGTGTAGCCCAATGGTTGTAATGCAGATGATCCGCCTACTGATGTACAGTTAACTGAAATCGGCGTTGGAGAAATCCTGACTCCGAAATCACCCGTAGCAAACTTTACATTGTCGGCAAGCGATGCATAAAAACTTACCTGGTATGTTTGTCCTGCCACAAGCGGGGTACTGAATTCCGCCTGAACATATTCACGCCATCCGCTTCCGAAAAGCACATTGCATCCAATCAGTGAAAAACCTTCGTACAAAATAATTCCTGCATAACCATCACCCGTGTGTGCCGGCTGGTCGCCGAGTATATTGCAGGGAACTCCGACGCCAAAACATCCCAGCGGGCTGCAGGTGTTATACAGATCGGACGTAGAGCATGTATCGCCTATGATGTTGTTGAACGGAATGGTCCAGTCAATGGTATTTAAAAATTCACTGGGCCCCATTGGACAGACAGTAAAATTTTCAAAACTTGGATTCAGTACAAGGTTTTGGGCACTTGAACTATTGGCAATAAACAGAAATCCCCCAAGAAAGAGTGTAAAAAGTTTTTTCATATGTAATTGGTTTTAGTAGCCTGCTAAGCTAGGGAATTATCCCAAAAAGTCAGAATTGAATGCGGTCAAATCCCTATTACTAATGATTTCTTATCCTCTAATCAGCTTATGCGTTTGAACCTTTTCTCCTGACTTCAAGGTGAGAAAGTACACACCGCTTTCATATTCCGAAACATCCAGCCTGAACTTACCTGTGATTTCATGCTTTGCCAAAACCTTACCTTCCATGGTTGTAATGGTAAGTTCTGCATTGCTGTTGTTATTGATGGTGACAAATTGTGAAGCCGGGTTCGGGTAAAGTATAATCCACTCATCGTTTGTTACATCCTGAATTCCTGTCGGACCAAGGTTTACGCGAAATGCGAACGGGTTGAAACTTGTAGTGTCAATTCCGTACCCTGCTATGTATAATCCATTGGATGAAATCCCGCTGACCCCGTAAACCCTGTAGTAGCTTGTGGAATAACCGAGGACATTGTTGATGTAAGCATTCAGTTCCTGGATTCCTCCTGCATGCGTCCAGATAAATGGCGTCTGCGGATCTCCCCACAATTGTCCGTCGAACCATCCAACCACCACTGACGCATCAGCACTCATTCCGGAGACGTAACCGTTTCCTGTGTTCGGTAAAGTTCCGAGATTGATGACGCCGGAATCTTCGCACCAGATCCAAGGCTGGTTAAAGTTGGCGTAGTCGCCATAACCACCGATCCATTTTCCATCAGCAGAAACAGCACTGCATTCACCCATCTGGTTGTATTCATCATTCGGATTACCTGTCGTGTCAATCAGTATATAGACATTCGGGAAATAACCGCCGTTCGGATTTTTTCTCCATACAGCCGACTTCCACGGTCCGTTGAAATCCTGCCAGCCAACAACTACGCTGCCGTCGCCGCTTGCTGCATTGGCGCGTGTGCTTCTGCCCAAAAACAAACTGCCTAAGTCCATGATACCTTCCGTTGCATTGTAAGCAACGCCATGTGCATATGCAAATCCGCCGGTAGTGTCAGCCCACGATAATCCCACAACCGTATTTCCATCGCCGGAAATTCCGAAACCGCCGCTGAGCGTACTGTCAATCATAAATCCTAAACTTCCCAACGCTGTCCATTGGCCTGTAAGTAAACTGTAACGAGAGAGTTCAGGAACAGAAGTACCGATGCTTGTACCGGATATAAAACTTCCACCTGCTGAAAACCGCGCTTGTCCTCCCACGCCTTGTCCGGGCGCAACGCCACCGATGTCAGTCAGTATTGCCGAATCAGGATTCCAGAGTTGGTACGGACCTGCCTGCGCAGAATATCCGGCAACCAATCCAACATCTGAAACACCTGTTGGCTGGAAGAAAGAATTTTCTATAAGGAACTGCGCGAAAAGAAAATTCACATTAAAAGAGAGGAAGCTGAGGAGTAGAATTTTTTTCATTTGAGTTGAGATTAAGTCAATACAAAATTAGCAAACAATTTCAGCTCTGTGGTTACTGTATTATCAGCTAATTTGTTCTGGGATTGCATACTACTGAATGGACGAATTATAAACGCATCAACGTCCAATGAAAGGAGATTTTTGAAAGGGAGATTTGGATTTGAATATTACGTTCACTTATCCCCGGCAGCTGTTTACGAAATATTTTGCCCTATTAAAATAAATTAATATAGTTTTGATTACTTACTGATCATGCTGTGAAAAGAAATCCCTTGCTTCGCGTTTTTAAAATTGCTGCTTTCATCCCGAAGCTCAATTTACAAAAAGCAATTTTCTTCTGTTCTCATGTAATCGTTTTCAATTTCATGACGGCATCTTTCTCAAATGCCCAGGGAATTATCCAATGGCAAAATACCATCGGGGGTAGTTTAAGTGATTTTTTGTCTTCCATTGATCAAACGGCTGATGGGGGGTATATACTTGGCGGTTATTCAAAATCAGATGTATCAGGCGATAAAACGGAAAACAGTTTGGGAGATAATGATTTCTGGATTGTGAAAACTGATTCACTAGGAAATATAGAATGGCAAAATACAATCGGAGGTGACACAACAGATAAGCTTTATTCATGCAGTCAGACCGCTGATGGCGGTTTTATTCTGGGTGGTATGTCTTCATCAAACATTTCGGGCGACAAATCTGAAAACTCCATTGGTGGGAGTGACTACTGGATCGTAAAAACCGATGCAACAGGAAATATTCAATGGCAAAATACAATTGGCGGAAGCCTGGATGATGAACTAAATTCCGTTCAGCAAACTTCTGACGGAGGATACATCCTGGGAGGATGGTCGTATTCAAATATTTCAGGTGACAAGACTGAAAACAACAGGGATGCTACTTTAAGTACATATGATTACTGGATTGTAAAGACAGATCAGAATGGAAACATCCAGTGGCAGAAAACCATTGGTGGAAACGACTGGGACGCCCTTTTTGATATACAACAAACTTCGGACGGCGGATATATTCTTGGTGGACCTTCCGTATCAGGTATTTCCGGCGAAAAAACAGAAGCCTGTTACACCTTTGAAGAGGATTACTGGATAATAAAAACCGATTCGGTAGGGAATATCCAGTGGCAGAATACAATCGGTGGAGATAACATTGATGAATTTGGCGATTTAGCTCAAACCTCCGACGGTGGATATATTGTTGGCGGATTTTCTTCATCAAGCATCTCTGTAGATAAAACTGAAAATCTCGTCGGAGGGATGTGGTATGACTACTGGATCCTAAAAATTGATTCGCTTGGAAATATACAATGGCAGAATACCATCGGCGGAACTGACTCAGATGCCTTGTATTCAATTCAGCAGGATACTGACGGCGGATTTCTACTTGGAGGAACTTCGCATTCATATATCTCAGGCGATAAAACAGAAGTGAACGACATTTATGATTATTGGATTGTAAAAACAGATTCGATCGGGAATATTGAGTGGCAGAATACGATCGGAGGGAATGGCATGGACGATCATCTTCATTTTCTTCAAACCAATGACGGGAATTATATCCTTGGTGGATATTCAAACTCACAAATTTCCGGGGATAAATCAGAAAACTGTATTGGCGGAGCTGATTTCTGGATCGTGAAAATTGCTGACAAATACAATTTTATAAAAGGTTCTGTATTTGCTGACCTAAACGCAAATGCAATAAAAGATAATGGAGAGCCGGATCTTCCTTTCAATAAAATAACTGAACAAAACACAGGAAGCTTTGCATTCACAGAACAAAACGGACATTATTCAGTGACAGTTTTAGATACGGGAAATTTTGTCATCATACCGACGGCAATAAATTATTTCAATGCTGTGCCGGCAACACACAACGCTTATTTCTCCGGGATCAATCAAACCGACAGCTTAAATGATTTTGCACTTCAACCGCAGGGAGTTTACAACGATGTATGTATTACGATCACGCCGCTAAGCGCATTCCGAAGCGGTTTTAATACAAGCTACCTTATAAACTACGAAAACTACGGGACCACGACAATTGCTCCTACCGTACTCTTTTTTTTAGATACAAACGTTACATATGTAACTGCCACCGTAGTGCCTTCTACAATTTCAGCAGATAGTATCACATGGGTGTTGCCTGCACTTTCTCCTTTTCAATCGGATAACATCCTGGTTACGGTAAATGTAAATACAGGTTTACCAATTGGTACATTGATAAATTCTTATGTGCGGATTGAACCTGTTGCAGGTGATATTAACCCGGCATGCAATTATCATTCATGGGAAGTATTTACCACCGGATCCTTTGATCCCAATGACATACTCGTAAGTGAAGATACCCTTACCACCACAGAGCTTGCGGCATCCCCGTGGCTTGATTATATCATCCGGTTTCAAAATACAGGCAACGATACTGCATTCAATGTAAAAATTTTAAATCCAATAGACACCAGTAAGCTGGAGATTTCCAGCATAGAAATTGTGAATGCATCACATGACGTGAACATACGTTGGATTCTTTGGGAAAACAATTTGGAGTTTAAATTCGACAATATCCTTTTGCCTGACAGCATCGTGAATGAACCCATTAGCCATGGATTTGTTCACTACAGAATAAAGCCAAGGACAACACTGATTGCCGGCACCCGCATCCTGAACATTGCAGCAATATATTTTGATTTTAATTTCCCTGTTCTGACAAATGAAGCGGTCACCAAAATTATACTTTCGACGAAAGTAAATGACATTGCAGATTACAATAGTTTGTTCGTTGCTTTTCCCAGCCCTGTTTATGATAAATTGAGAATAGAAAGCAAAGAATTAAAAATAACGAGGGTTGAAATATATAATATGTTGGGAGAAAAAATTCTCAGCATGAATTCCGCATTAAAGGAAGAAGCAATTGATATTGATCTTTCTTCACAACCGCCCGGTGTTTATATTATTCATGTCCAGGCTCAGAATAACGTGG
>Ga0190274_10000753_pt1 | contig 18850 bp, 19 predicted proteins | sample Popmic531T_FD_133002 | JGI IMG/M metagenome (GOLD analysis project Ga0190274, IMG submission 133002) | Populus adjacent soil microbial communities from riparian zone of Yellowstone River, Montana, USA - 531 T | ecosystem: Environmental > Terrestrial > Soil > Riparian zone | place: USA: Montana... | reverse complement strand
GTGGGGCGTTACCGTGCTGCATCCGGGTCCTCCTTGAGGTCTTGGGCGTCGAACACCCACAGCCTCTCGGCGGGCCCGGATCTATCTCATGGCGTTCGGAACGTGGTGAGGCACGTCAACTAGCTGGTCGCCAGGCCGATGGCCAGCAACGGGAAGGCGAGCATCACGCCGATGTAAGCGCCCATCGCGGCACCAGTCGCGAGGCTGGTCGTGCGCGAGCGCGCGCCCGAAATGATGCCGATCAGGAAGATCGCGACAGCGAGAACGAGTCCAATCCAAAAGACGTCCGGCATGAGCACTGCGAGGCTATCGAACGGGGAGGATTTGACGGGCACCGGCAACACGCTGGCGCGAGCAGCGGCCGCCGAAGCCTGAGTGCGACTAGAGCTGAGTCGCGATCAGGCCGATGATGGCGGCACCAAATGCGGCGAGCATGCCGCCAGCCAACTGGATCAGCGTGTGCTGCATCGCGTCGAACCGAGCTTCAAGACGGTCGAATCGGTCGTCAAGACGGTCGAATCGGTCGTCTATGCGCTCAAAACGCGTGTTCACCTCGTTTCGCAAGTCACGCAGGCCCGTATCGACTCCGTCGAAGCGTTCGTTGATCCCCCCGAAGCGTTCGTCCAGTCGGTCGTCTGTCCAGTTCACTCTCATCGCCTCCATGCCTCCAACGTACCTCGGTAAACCGCGACCGTTGCGCGCTGAATGTCACAGGATCGAGACTTTTTGTCTGCGGTCGATGCTACAGGTCCCGCAAGCGCCGAGCCGCGCCAGATAAGTTTGGGTCCGTGAAGCTGCTCGCCTTCAGCGACCTGCACCGCGACCTCGGCCAGGCGGCCGAGCTGGTGGCGATGTCCGCCGAGGCCGACGTGGTGATCGGCGCCGGCGACTTCGCCTCGGTGCACGAGGGCTTGGGGGAGACAATCGAGGCGCTGGCGGCGATCGAGGCGCCCACCGTGCTGGTCCCCGGCAACAACGAGACCGAGGAGGCGCTGCGCGCGGCCACCGCCGATTGGGGCGCCGCGACCGTCCTTCACGGCAGCGGCGCGACGATCGCGGGCGCAGACTTCTACGGGCTCGGCGCCGGGATTCCCGTCACCCCCTGGGAGTGGAGCTTCGACCTCGACGACGAGGCGGCGGCGGCAATGCTCAAGCCCTGCCCCGAGAACGCGATCCTCGTCCTCCACTCTCCCCCCCGCGACCACTGCGACAGCAACGGCTCCGACATGCACTTCGGCAGCCCGGCCCTGCTGCGCGCGATCGAAGAGAAGCGTCCCCGCGTCGCGGTCTGCGGCCACATCCACGAGTCGTGGGGCTGCGAGAGCAGGATCGGCGAGACGCCGGTCCGCAACCTCGGCCCGAAGGGAACCTGGATCGAGGCCTAGGCCGAGACGCTGTACTTGACGTGGGTGGCGTCTGGCCCCGCGATCACCCGCACCTGCTCCAGGGCGACGTTGGCGCCGGTCAGGTTCTCGAACAGCCGTGTCCCGCCGCCGAGCAGAACCGGGACGACGTTGAGATCCAGCTCGTCGATCAGCCCCGCCGCCAGGAACTGCTGAGCGACGTCGGCGCCGCCACCAAGGGCGACGTCCTTGCCCCCGGCGGCCTCCTTGGCCTGCTCGAGCGCCGACTCGATGCCATCGGTGACGAAGGTGAAGGTCGTGCCGCCTTCCTTCTCCAGCGGCTCGCGCTCGTGGTGGGTAAGGACGAAGACGGGTGTGTGGAACGGCGGCTCGTCTCCCCACCAGCCCTCCCATGGTTCCTCGCCCCAGGGCCCGGGGCCGCCGCCGAACATGTTGCGCCCCATCACCGTGGCGCCGACGTTGCTGAGAGCGTCCTCCATGACCGCGCTGCTGGCGTTCGTCTCACCGCCCTCGTACCCGTGGGGCTTGCGCCACTCGGCCAGCTTGACGACCCACTCGTGGAGCTGCTCCCCGCCTTCGCCCAGCGGGTGCTCCTCACTCGGGTTCGGCCCGGCGACGAAGCCGTCGATCGAAATCGAGATTTGAAATCTGAGCTTGGCCACTACGCGGCAGCCGGGCCCGGCTGCTCTGGCGCTGGGCCGTCGAGCAGTTCGCCAGCACGGATCTTCTTCGCCATCTCGGCGGATTCCTCGCGGTAGGCGCGGCCGTCCTCGAACTCGATCACCGGGTACTTGCGCTGTCCGGAAAGCGCCTCCAGATCGTCCCGCTTCCCAGAGCGAAGAGGCCCCTTGACCACCTCGTACTCGATCCCCTGCTCGTCGAGTGCCTTCTGCACCCGCCAGCAGGGATGGGCGTCGATCTTGACCCACATAGTCGAGCAGCGATGGAGCTTGACGGCCACGTGGACACCCTAGCCGGGATGCCCGCCCGGGCGCAAGGTGGAATACTCAGAAAGAGCGAAATGAGACCCGCAGGCCTACCGCCAGGTCCTTCCTATCCCGCAGCGATCCAGAGCATCGGGTTCTGGACGCGCCCCTTCGCCTTCCTGCGCCAGTGCCGCGAGCGCTACGGAAAGCGCTTCACGATCAGGCTGCCGCTCGCGCCGCCCTTCGTGATGCTGACCGACCCGGCCGAGGTGAAGGAAGTCTTTACCGCGCCGCCCGACGTTCTGCGCCCCGGCGAGGGCGCCCGCGTGATCGAGCCGGTCGTCGGGTCCAATTCGGTGCTCCTGCTCGACGAGGCGGCGCACATGGAGCAGCGCAAGCTGATGCTTCCCGCCTTCCACGGCGAGCGCATGGAGCGCTTGACGAGTCTGATGGAGGAGGTGACGGCCGAGGAGCTGGCCGGCCTGCCGAGGGAGATGCCAGTGGAACTGCACCCGCACATGCAGGACCTGACGCTGCGGATCATCCTCCGCGCCGTCTTCGGCCTCGACCCGGGAACGCGCTTCGAGACCCTTCGCCAGCGACTGCAGGCGATGCTCGCCTTTGGCGACAAGCCGATCAGCCTGATGCCGCCGCCGAAAGACAGCCTCGCGGCGCGGATCGCCGAAAGCGTCGGGCCGTTCGCGCGCTTCGTCCGGATGCAGGAAGAAGTGGACGAGCTGCTCTTCGAGCTGATCCGGGAGCGCCGCGCCGAGGGCGCCGAGCGCGACGACGTGCTCTCGATGCTGCTCGAGGCCCGCCACGAGGACGGCTCGCCGATGAGCGAGCAGGAGATCCGCGACGAGCTGATGACCCTGCTCGTCGCCGGCCACGAGACGACCGCCTCGACTCTCGCCTGGGCCTTCGAGCGCCTCGCCCACGACCCGCAGGCGCTGGCGCGGCTGATCGAAAGGGTCGACGCCGGCGACGACGCTTACGTCACGGCGACGATCCAGGAGACGCTGCGGATCAGGCCGGTGCTGCCGAACGTCGCCCCGAGGCTGGTGGCCAAGCCGATCGAGATCGGCGGCTGGACCTATCCGCCCGGCTGCGCCCTGGTCCTCAACGGCTACCTGCTCCACCACGACCCCGAGATCTACCCCGAACCCGACGCATTCCGCCCCGAGCGCTTCCTCGACGAGCCGCCCGGCACCTACACCTGGATCCCGTTCGGCGGCGGCCGCCGCCGCTGTCTCGGCGCAAGCTTCGCGATGCTCGAGATGCAGATCGTCCTGCGCGGCGCCCTCAGCGCCCTCACCCTCCACCCCGGCGGCAGCAGCCCCGAGGTGGCCCGCCGCCGCAACATCACCGTTACGCCCTCGGGCGGAGCCCAGGCCATTCTGGCCGATCGCCAGCCGGCGCCGATCGCCGCATAGCGGCGTCGTAGAGCCGATTCCAGAGCCTCCGATGCTCACCAACGGTATCGAGATCTTTACTATTCATGACAGATCGTAGCTATCATGACAGCAATGAACATGGCCGAGATCGCGGTGCCAAGCCTCAGGCTCCACGACGGCATCGAGATACCGCAACTTGGCTTCGGCGTCTTTCAGGTGCCGCCAGAGGAAACCCAGGGCGCGGTCGAGATGGCGCTAGGTGCTGGCTACCGCCACATCGACACCGCCGCCGCCTACGGCAACGAGAGGGAGGTCGGTGCGGCGCTCGCCTCCTCGGGGCTGGCCCGCGAGGACTATTTCGTCACGACCAAGCTCTGGAACTCGGAGCATGGCCACGACTCGGCCCTGGTGGCCTTCGAGGCGAGCCTCGACCGGCTCGGGCTCGACCACGTCGACCTCTACCTGATCCACTGGCCCGTCCCGACCGAGGATCGCTTCGTCGATACCTGGCGCGCGTTCGAACGGATCTACGAGGAGGAGGCGGCCCGCACGATCGGCGTCTCCAATTTCCGCGTCGAGGACCTCGAAAGGCTGGAGGCCGAAACCGATACGCGGCCTACCGTCAATCAGGTCGAGCTGCATCCCGGCCTTCAACAGGCCGAGCTTCGTGCCTGGCACGGTGAACATCGAATTGCCACCGAGGCTTGGAGCCCGCTCGCCCAAGGTGGCCTGCTCGGCAACGAGACCATCGCGGGGATTGCCGATCGGCACGGCAAGACACCTGCCCAGGTGATCTTGCGCTGGCACCTGCGCCTTGGCAACGTCGTCATCCCCAAGTCGGTGACCCCGAGGCGGATCCAGGAGAACCTCGACCTCTTTGACTTCGAGCTCAGCGAGAAGGACGTGGCGGAAGTCGCCGGCCTCGACGGCGGCAGGAGGATCGGCCCGGATCCCTCCACCTTCGTCGCCCCCTAGCTCACCTCGCCGGGACACTTCGGCAACCTCGCGTTACTCAGGTAATCTCTACCCATTGTCGCCAAGAGGTCGTGTCAGCTGAAAATCCGACGTCTACTCACGATGCCGCTCGCCCTGCTGGCGTTCTCGCTCGCCGTCCTTACCGGTTGCGGCGGCAGTGGCGACGCGAGCGAGTCGCCGTCCGTTGGCCTGCCGAAGGAAATAGTCATCGGCGCGGCGATCGCCAAAACCGGCTACATGGAGCCCTACGACGCCACCTTCGCCGCCGTCGAACAGCTCGTTAAGGAAACCAACGCCAGTGGTGGGATCGACGGGCACAAGGTGCGGGTGGTCCGCGCCGACACCCGCTCGGATCCTCAGCAAGCGGTCTTGGCGACCCAGCAGGTGATCGAAGACGGGGCCGACGTCCTCTTCTTCAGCGGTGAGGCACTGAATGCGGCGGCTGGCGCGCCCCTCGCCGAAGAGCAGGACGAGCTGAACTTCTCCATTGCCAACGAACCGGGTTACGGACCTCCGACGACCGGCCGTCTCTCCTTCAGCTCGTACCCGAGCCTCCTCGGCGAGGCCAGCGCCGGGGCCTCATTCCTGCGCGGCAGGGGCATCAGGCATCCGTTTCTCTTCCGCGACACCTCGCTGATCTATGGCAAAGCGGACTGCTCGGCCTTCGAGCAGACCTGGGAAAAGCTCGGCGGCACGATCGCCGGCTCCGTCGATTTCGAGAACAGCGACGAGTCGGTCGCAAACCAGGTCAGTGAGCTGCGAGGCTCCGGCGCCGATGCCGTGATCATGTGCTCCTACCCGCCCGGGGGCGCCTCCGCGATCAAGCAGATCCGCGCCGCCGGCATCGACGTCCCGATCCTTGGGCCCGCCGCCTTCGACGGCACCTTCTGGCTGAAGGGAATCTCGAATACCAATGACATCTACGCCACCTCGAACGGCTCGGCCTACGATCCGCCCAATCGGGCAACGGCAAAGCTGTTCAGCAGCCTCGAGCGCGCCGGCGTGGAAACCGACGTTTCGGGCACCCTGCTGGCGGCTTATGCCGGCGGCCAGCTGGTACTCGGCGTGATCAAAGAAACTGGCAGCGTCGATGGGAGCGTTCTGGCCGACGCACTCGAAGCAAAGCCGCACAGGACGATCATCGGCAAGTTCACCTACACGAGGGACGATCACCATCCAACCCGAACGTGGCCGATCTACGTGTACTCAAGCGGCAAGCCGAAACTGGTGACGGAAGTCAAGCCGCGGTTCATTCCCGAATACGGCGGATAGAAATTGCGGCGCCGCGGCGGCGGGGCTCAGTCGGCGATCGAGCCGACCGGAGCCGAGCGCCCGGCGAGCGCACGATCGACGAACTCGCGGAACGCCTCGCGGTAGGAGAGCGTGAACCGATCGGCGAGCGTATTGGCGTCGGCGTTCGGGTCCAGCGGCAGGTAGGGCGGCTCGACCGCCGAGATGATCGGCAGGTCCTCGGCATAGACCCGCCAGTCATAGGCGATCAGGTTCTCCAGGCGCTCCTGATCGAAATTCTCGAGGCCTCCCTCGATCCAGTAGTGCGCCGATTCGGTCGCGCTGATCGCACGAGCGACGTGAAGCAGGCAGCGCTCGCCCTCCTCGGTGAACATCTGGGTCGAAGTGAAGTTGGGGGCGATCACGTGATAGCCCATTTCGCGCAACGGGCCCCAGACCGCGGTCGCGTCATCGCCGAACTCCATCTTTCGGCGCAGCGTCACCTCGAGCCCGCGACGCTCTGGCTCGAGTGGCTCGATCAGCTCGGGAATCGCACCGAGAGTGGCCTGGTGGACGAAGGCGAAGTGGGCGACGTCACGGAAGTTCTCGATCATGATTCCGAAACCGACCGGCAGCTCGAACGGCGTGCCGTGACCCCACGTCCACTCCTCCGTGTCGAACCACGGCGGGGCGGGCGGCTCGCCGAGGGGCTCCTCCAGCACAGTCCAGACGAGGCCCCACTGCTCGCGGACCGGAAAAGCCGCGATGCGAGCGCGGGCGGGGATCTGGTCCTGGCTCTGGGCAGGCAGTGACGGGATCCGGGTGCAGGCGCCGTCGCCCGCCCACTCCCAGCCGTGGTAGGGGCACTGGATCGAATCGCCCTGGACCTTGCCCATCGAGAGCGAGGCCCCTCGGTGCGCGCAGCGATCGGCGACTACCGCCGGCTCCCCGCTCTCGGTGAGAAAGACGGCGAGCGCTTCGCCGAGGAGCACGGCCCGCTGGGGGCCATGCTCCAGATCTTGGAGCCTTGCGACCGGCTGCCAGCAGCGGCGCAGTGCGAGGGAAACGTCCTCGCTGGTCGGGACTTCACTTGGACGGTCGTCAAGCATCGCGCTATCTCGACTAGTCTAGAACTCTATTTCGCTCACGGCTGCCTGCCCAGATAGGCACGCAGGACATCGGGGTTGCGCTGCAGCTCGCTGCGCGAGCCCTGGGCGCGGATCTTGCCGGTGCTGAGCACGACGCAGCGGTCGGAGAAGTCGATCGTCCGCGCGGCGTTCTGCTCGACCAGCAGCATCGTCACCCCTTCGTCGCGCAAGTCCTGGAGCAACTCGTAGATGACGTCGATCGTCTTCGGCGCGAGACCGAGCGAAGGCTCGTCGAGAATCAGCAGCTTGGGCCTGCCGAGAAGGGCGCGAGCGATCGCGAGCTGCTGTTGCTCTCCCCCCGAGAGCCGATCGGCCCGCTGGCTGGCGCGCTCGCGGAGGATCGGAAAGCGCTCGAGCGTCTGCTCCATCCAGGCGCTGCCCTCGCCGTCGCGGCCTGCGCCGAGCCGCAGATTCTCGGCCACGGTGAGGGTCTTGAAGATGTGCCGGCCCTCGGGCACCAGCGCAAGTCCGAGCCGCGCGATCTGCTCCGGCGCCATTCCGGTCAGGACACGGCCCTCGAACACGACCTCTCCCGCGGCCGAAGGCACCAGGCCGCAGATCGATCGAAGGATCGAGCTCTTGCCGGCGCCGTTGGGCCCGATCATCCCGATCACTTCTCCCCGGCCGACGCTCAGATCGACTCCGTGGACCACCTCGATGCGCCCGTAGCCGACCCGGATCTCGCGCAGCTCAAGCATCCACGGCCGCCAGGAAAGAGCTTCCGAGGTAGGACTCGACCACGGCGGGATCGGCTTGGACCTCCTCCGGAGTCCCAATGCACAGGGTCATGCCGTCGTCGAGCACCTGGACCCGAGGGCAGAGCTCCATGACGGTGCTCATGTCGTGCTCGATGAGCAGGATCCCGCAGCCGAAGTCCTTCATCACGCCGCGGAGAATCGCGCCCAGCTCCCCCCGTTCCGCCTCGTTCAGCCCGGCGGCGGGCTCATCGAGGAGCAGGTAGCGAGGCTGGATGGCGAGCGCGCGGGCGATCCCCAGGAGGCGCTGTCCACCCGGGGGCAGGGAACCTGCCGGCAGCGCAGCCTGCTCGAGCAGGTTCAGGCGGCCGAGCACGTCGACCGCGACCGCAACCGCGCGCCGCCTGCCGACTCCCATGCCCATCGCGCCTACGGCAACGCTCTCGAGGCCGCTCAGGTGGGGGAAAGGAAGGACGGCTTGGAAGGTGCGGCCCAGGCCGTCGTGGGCGAGGCGCGCCGGAGACCAACCGGTGACGTCGACCCCGTCCAGCGCGACGGTGCCCGAGTCGGGCAGCTGAAACCCGCTGAGAACGTTGACGAGCGTCGTCTTGCCGGCGCCGTTGGGACCGATCAGCCCAAGCGCCTCGCCGGGCTCGACCGTGAGGTCGATTTGCCTGAGGACGTGCAGGCCGGAGAAAGCGATCGATATCCCCTCAGCGCGTAGGGCACCTTTGACAGCGTGACCGGCCGGCCGCGTGGCGACGGCGCCGTGGGACCTGGACAACGGCGCCGAGGTCCGCGATCCCAGTCGACGCAGCCAGGGCAGATCACCCGCCTCTCGGCCGCCGCTCAGCCCGTTTGGCATCGCGATCATCGTCGCCAGCAGGATCAGGCCGAGGCCGATCGCGGCTAGACCGGGAGCCTCGCCGATCGAGATCGCGCCGAACAGGCTGGCGCCGTTCTCAACGCCCCGGAGAGCCTCGTTCACCATCGCGATTGCGATTGCCCCGATCACCGCCCCAAAGACGCTGCGGGCACCGCCGACGACCAGCATCGTCATCGTCGTCACGGTCGCACCGAAGTAGAAGGTGGCGGGGTTGAGCACGCCGGACTGGTGCACCGCAAGCGCGCCGCCGACTCCGCAGAGAACGCCACTGATGCCGAACGCGATCAGTCGCTCCCTCGTCACCTTGATCCCGATCGAGCGAGCGGCCACCTCGTCCTCGCGCGTCGCCTGAAGGCGATAGCCGCTCGCGGACCATTTGAAGGCCAGCGCAAGGACGACGGCCGCGCCCGCCCAGAGTCCGGCCGATTCGACGCTGGTCGTCGTCGGGATGCTGACCAGGCCGCTGCTGCCCCCAGTGACGCGGTCCCAGTTGCCGACGACGTTGTAGACGACGATCAGAAAGGCGAAGGTGGAGATCGGGATGGCAAGGGTGGAGGTCCGCATCAACGGAAGCCCGACCACGATCGCGAGAAGGCCGGAGATTGCCGCGGCGATCAAGGTCGAGGAGAGCGGACCAAGGTCGGCGTCGACGATGAAGTCAGGCAGGCCAGGCGTCTGAAGCAGGGCAAAAGCCGCCGGCAGGGTGAGAAACGCCGCGACGTAGGCACCGGCCGTCGCAAAGCCAAGCTGTCCGAACGAGTAGACCCCGCTGTTGCCGACGAAGACCTGCAGACCGATGACGACGATCAGGTTGCAGAGGATCAGGGTGACGGTGCCTTGGAAGGAGGGTGTGCCATTCGCTCCGACCAAGGCGGTGATCGCGATCAGGACCAACGGCACCAGCAGCGAAGCGGCCGCAGACGGCCGAGAGCGAAATCGCGCGCCGCTCACACGCGAGCCTTTCCGATCTCGCCTCCAAGCAGGCCGTGCGGCCTGAAGATCAGGATCAACACCGGGAACGTGAAGACGATCGCATCGCGAAATGGCGCCAATCCCTCGGGGAGGTAGGCCCCGAGCAGGGAGGAGAGGGCTCCGAGCAGCAGGCCGCCAATCACCGCCCCGAACATCCTGCCGAAGCCGCCGATCACCACCGCGACGAAGCCGACCAGGACGGGGGTGAGGCCCATCGTGGGGGTGACCTGGCCGGTTTGCATCACGATCAGCACGCCGACCGCGGCGGCGAGCACTCCGCTGATCGCGAAGGCGATCGCGATCACCCGATCGGCCCGGATGCCGAGCAGGCGCGCCATGTCGAAGTTCTCCGCCGCCGCGCGCATCGCGAGCCCCGTGCGGGTTCGGTAGAGCAGCCAGCCAAGGCAGCCCAGGACGATTGCCGTGAGCCCGAGGGTGACGAACTCCAGGTTCGGCACCGAGATGCTGCCGATGCTGGTCGATTCGCTGATCGAGGCTGGTGTCTCGACCGATTGGGCCCGGGCGTCGACCGCCACCGTGACGACGTTCTGGAGAATCGCCGCGACCGCCAGCGAGGTGACAAGCTGGGCCGAGAGGTCGGCGTTGCGCACGGACCGAAAGGCCACCCGCTCGGCGAGAAGCGCGATCACGATCCCGGTCAGCAGCGCGGCGGCGACCGCCGCGGCGAAGGGAAGCCCGGCGAAGACGTACAGGGCGTAGGCGGAGAGCATGATGAACTCGCCGTGGGCGAAGTTCATCATTCCCATCACCGTGTAGACCAGGGTGATGCCGAGGGCAATCAGCGCGTAGAGGCTGCCGAGGGCAAGAGCATCGATCAGGTTCTGGCCCAGCTCGGTCATCGCGAGCGATTGATCTTTCCATAGCGCTTTAAAAAATTCGCGCTAGCTGAGCTCGAAGGCAAGCTGAGCGCCATCGGCCCTGTACACGAGACGCGCGAACTCAAGCGGGACCTCCCCCGTCGACCCGTTCGCTCGGCCAAACTGGACGAAGCGCCCCATCAGCGCCGGATCCCCCGCTGTCGCGCCAACCTGGGAGGACCCCCACTCGCCGAAGAAGGTGTGCTCGATCGAGACGGTAGCGCGGGTGAGGTCGATCCCACTGGGGGCGGGAGGCTTCGTGCCGCTCGCGAGTGCCTGCGCTGTCGGAAGCAGCCACGGCACGTGGGCGACCGTCGAGAAGGAGTCGACGAGGAAGACCGACGGCTGGCCGACGTCGACCACCGCGGTGACGTGGGCGATCGGCGTGCTCCGGTCCTCGACCTCGAGGAAGTGCGACACGGTGTGGTCGGGCAGCCGCTTGCGCGCGCTGAGCACAGTGATCGCCAGATCGTCCTGGCGCTCAATCGACAATCTGACCAGCCCGGTCACCCGGACCTCACGCCGAGGAGGGGCGACGAAGGCGCCTGATCCCTTGACCCGGACGATCGCGCCGTCGCCGACGAGAAGGTCAAGCGCCGGCCTGATCACCGCCCGCGAAACGCCGAACACTTCTTCGAGCTCGCGTTCGGAGGCAAAGCGGGCACCGGCCTCCCAGGCCCCAAGCTCCAGCATCACCTTGAGGGCCGCCCCGAGCTGAAAGTAAAGCGGTACGTCGCTGTTGCGGTCGAGCGCACCGATCTCGGCCAAGGAAATGCTGGAGGACTGCCTAGGCCGGCCCTGGACCGGTTGGGTGGGCTTGGCCATTTGAATACCCAGGATACCTTTTGCATATAGACAAAAGTCGTAATTGACCCGGGAAAACGGTCCTCCCAACGCGCCAGACAGGATTCGAACCTGTGACCTTCGGTTTCGTAGACCGACGCTCTATCCAACTGAGCTACTGGCGCGGAATGCGGGCTTAGAACGCCCGGACGGCGATTCTAGGGACTTGGGGACGTTGTTAGGCGGCTTCGGGCTGGACGGGCTTGTTCAGCCGAACGTGCCAGTGGACGGTGGCGGTGGCCACGCGCTGGCCGGAGGAATCGGTCAGCTCGATCTCACAGGGAAAGACGACCTTGCCATCGGCGTCGAGGGTGGCCAGGGCATCGGCCCGGGAGACGCCGAGCTTGGCGCTTGCCTCGATCGGGCCCTTGGCGATCCTTTCGTAGGAGATCTCTGCGTTGCGGGCCAGCGGGGTGACCTCGCCGAGGCGCTCGGCGAAGGCGCCGACGAAGGCCGCGCCCGACGCGGTCTCGGCCACGGTGAAGAGCGCGCCGGCATGCTGGGAGCCGACGTGGTTGGTCAGCTCCTGGCGCTCGGGCAGGACCACGACCGCCTCGCCCTCGGTGACGCTGGTGACCTCCAAGCCGAGGTGACCCGCGAAGGGCACTGCCTGGGTCATTCCTTTGGCGATCGCGTCGAAGTCGGTCATCGATTCGGAACCCTACCCGGAGCCGCGCTGTCAGCGGCCCTCGAACTTGGCATGGCCCGGGCCGCCGTGCTCGAGGAAGGTCTTGACCGCACGCTGCAGGTCCTCGGTGGCGAAGAGCTCGCCGGCCTCGATGCGGATCGCCTCGTCGGCGGCGGGAATGCCGCCCTCGCGGAAGCGGCGCAGAACCAGCTTGGTCATCGCGTGGGCCTTGGTCGGCCCCGCGGCAAGCTCCGCTGCGAAGGCGCGGGCCCGCTGATCGAATCCCTCGTCGTCATAGACGCGGTTGACGACCCCCCACTCCGCCAGCTGCTCGGCGCCGAAGAGCTCGCCGGTCATCACGAACTCGCGGGCGCGGCCGCTGCCCGCCCGCTCGGCGAGGCGCTGGGTGCCGCCCATCGAGGGCGTCAGACCGACCACTTTCTCGACCAGGCCGAACTTGGCAGAGCGGGCGGCGAGGATCAGGTCGCAGCCGAGGGCGAGCTCGAAGGCCGCGGTCAAAGTCAGGGCGTGGGCGGCAAAGACGACCGGCAGCGGAAGCCGTTCGACCCGCTCGACCGCGCCGATCAGCTCGTCCCAGAGGACGCTCGCCCGCTCCGGCGTCAGGCCGTCGAACTCGGCGACGTTGACGCCGCCGGAGACGGCGCGACCCTCGGCCCGAATCAGCAACGCCCGCGGCGGATCGTCCTCGACGGCCTCGATCGTCGCCTGGAGGGCTTCGAACATCTCGCGGTCGAAGAGGTTGAGCGGCGGGCTGTCGAGAGTGGCGACGGCCAGCCCCTGCTCACGCTCGAGTCGAATCGACATGGGAAAACCCTATGCGACTCCGCGTGCCCTGAGGCGTTCCGGGGCCAAGCGATACAAGAAGGAGGGAGCCGGAAGGCTGCGGCCTTTCGGCGACCGACGACGACGTAGCGCGCCGGCATCCGGGACGCCTCAGGGCACGCGGTGGACCTCGAACAGGTTCGTCCCAAGCTCCTGCTCGGGCAGGCCAGCGGTGATCGCGATCAGATCGCCACTGGCGGCGATGCCGTGCTCGCGGGCCAGCCCGGCGCAGTCGTGGAGCAGGGTGCGGACGTCGGCCTCCTGCTCGTGGAGCACCGCCTTGACGCCGAAGAGCAGGCCGAGGCGACGCACGGTCTCGATCCGCGGTGAGATCGCCAGCACCGGCACGTTGGGACGGTGGGCGGAGACGAGGCGCGCGGTGCGCCCGCTCGTGGTCGGCACGACCAAGGCCGAGAGGCCGAGGCGGTAGACGGCGCCGACGGCGCCCTGGGCGACGGAATCGGCGACGTCCTGGGTCGCCTGATCGGTGCGGCCGAAGAGCCACTCGCCGTAGGGCAGATCGGGCTCGGTGGCGCGCGCGATCCGGTCCATCACCCGCACGGCCTCGATCGGGTGCTGGCCGACCGCGGTCTCCTCGGAGAGCATCACCGCGTCGGTGCCGTCGTAGATCGCGTTGGCGACGTCGGTCACCTCGGCTCGTGTCGGGCGGCGGGCGATCACCATCGAGGCGAGCATCTGGGTCGCCGTGATCACCGGCTTGGAGCGGCGCCCGGCACCGCGGATCAGCCGCTTCTGCACGACCGGCACCTGGGCAAGCGGCAGCTCGATCCCGAGGTCGCCGCGGGCGACCATGATCCCGCCGGTCGCGGCGCGGACGATCTCCTCGGCGTTCTCCGCCGCCTGCTGCTTCTCGATCTTGGCGATCAGCGGAATGTCGGAACCGAGCGCGCCCAATCGCTCGCTCACCGGCTCGAGGTCGGCAGCCGTGGAGACGAAGGAGACGGCGAGCAGATCGATGCCTTGGGCGACCGCGAACTCCACCCAGCCGAGGTCGCCCGCCGTTGCCGCCGGAGTGCTGATGCCGGGCACGTTCAAGCCCTTGTGAGAGGAGAGGGTGCCACCGACCTCGATCTCGCAATCGACGCCGCCGTCTTCGGGGCCGCGCACGCGCAGGCGGATCGAGCCGTCGGCGAGGTAGACCGGTTCGTTCTCGCGCAGCGAGGTGACGCCGGGCCAGGTGACGGGGATCGTCTCCTTGTCCCCCTCGACCTCCTGCGGCGTCAACCTCACGTGCATGCCGGTCTCCAGCTCAGCCACGTCCCCGCGCAGCTCACCAATCCGCAGCTTCGGCCCGGGCAGGTCGCCGAGCACCGCCACCTCGCGTCCGGCCTGCTCGGCGGCGGACCGGATCGCCTCGACGGTGCGGGCGTGGCGGTCGCGGTCGGCGTGGGAGAAATTGAGGCGGAGGACGTCGGCGCCGGCCTCGATCAGGCGCGGCAACACGTCGGGGCCCCAGCTCGCCGGTCCGACCGTCGCGATGATCTTGGTGCGCCTGCCTTGCTGCATGAAAAGGACTGTAGTGCGTGACCAATGTCGCACTCGACCGCGCCAATCTTGACACCGATCCGCGTAACATCACCCCGATGAGCAGCCCCGTCGCCGAGCGTCCCGCGAGCATCGAAGAGCCAGCCTTCCCGGAGCTCGTCGGCGAGGCGGCGCCCTCGCCCGCCGGGCCGATCGAGCCAGATGAAGCGGCCGCCCTGCCGAAACCGCCGGTCGTGCCGCTGCCGCGCGCAGCCCAGATGCTGCGTTTCACCCAGCGCCAGATCGAGTACGTCTTCGGCGCCCGACGGCGCATCGGCGAGACCTTCCGGATGCGAACGGCGATGCCGGGGGGCCCGGTGGTGACCAGCCATCCCGACCACGTCCGCTCGCTCTTCACCGCGAAACCCGAGCTGGCACCGTCGCTGACCGGCGAGTCGCCGCTGCGACCGATCCTCGGCACCGGCTCGGTCCTCACCTCGCTCGGCGAGCGGCACATGCGCCAGCGGAAGCTGCTGCTGCCGCCCTTCCACGGCGAGGCGATCGAGCGCTACACGGAGATGATCGCGGCGGCGACCGAACGCGAGCTCGACCGCTGGCCGCTGAACCAACCCTTCGCGCTGGCGCCCCGCATGCAGGCGATCACCCTCGACGTGATCATGGCCGGGATCTTCGGCATCGAGGGACGGCCCGAGCGCGGGACCCCAGAGGACCGGATGCGCTCCACCGTCAAGCTCTTGGTCAACGCTTCGACCTCGCGGCTCGGCCAGGCGGGGGAACTGCTCAACATCGGCCGCGAAGAGGCAACCGGCGTGATCAAGCTCGGCGTCGCCCTGCTCGACCGACCGACCTACGGGGTGATCCGAGCCCGCCGCGCCGACGAGCGCCTGGGCGAGCGGCGCGACATCCTCTCCCTCCTCCTGCAGGCGCGCACCGAGGAGGGTGAGGCGATGGACGACAAAGAAGTTCGGGACGAGCTCCTCACCCTCGTCCTCGCCGGCCACGAGACGACGGCGAACTCCCTCGCCTGGACCTGGGAGCGGCTGGTACGCAACCCGGATGCCCACGAGGCCCTGCGCGAAGCGACCCGCAGCGGAGAGAGCACCGAGGAGCAGATCGAGGCGACGATCATCGAGAGCATGCGCTCGCGCCCCGTCGTGCCGTTCATCGGCCGCCGGGTGACAGTCCCTTGGCGCCTCGGCCCCTACGGTGTCTCCGCCAACACCCCGATCGGGATGAGCATCCTGCTCGTCCACCATCGCGAGGACCTCTACCCCGAGCCGTTCGAGTTCCGCCCCGAGCGCTGGCTCGGCCGCAAACCCGGCACCTATGAGTGGATCCCCTTCGGCGGCGGCATCCGCCGCTGCCTCGGCGCCGCCCTGGCGATGGCCGAGCAACGCGTGGTCCTCGAGGCGATGGCCCGCCGCCTCGACCTGGAGGCAACCGAGCCCGAGCCCGAGCATGCCCTGCACCGCAACGTGACGATGATCCCCGCCCGCGGCGGCCGCGTGGTCCTGCGTTCACGCCAGGCATAGAGTTCTTACAATCGACCCGCAGGCCCGGAGAGGTGGCCGAGTGGCTGAAGGCACTCGCCTGCTAAGCGAGTAGGGGGCGCAAGCTCTCTCGAGGGTTCGAATCCCTCCCTCTCCGTTCCCATCCGTCCGGCGGTTAGTCTCGTGATCGTGTCTGGCCGCTCGCATTCCCAGTTCGAGCAGATCTTCGAGGAGGTCGAGGCTCCGTTCGCCTTCGTCGACCTCGATGCGATGTGGTCGAACGCGGACGCGATGCTGGAGCGCGCGGGCGCGAAGCCGATCCGGGTGGCGAGCAAGTCGCTCCGCTGCCGGGCACTGCTGGAGCGGATCCTGCGCCGCGACAAGCGCTTCGCCGGGCTGATGACCTTCACCCTGCCGGAGACGCTCTGGCTTGCCGAGGGCGGTTTCGAGAACCTGCTGCTCGCCTATCCGACCGCGGACACCGGCGCGCTTGGCGAGCTGGCCCTGCGCTCGGTCGCCAACCCGGAGGACGCGCCGATCGTGATGGTCGATTGCGCCGAGCACCTCGACGCGATCGAGTCGGTGCTGGGTGCGGGCGCGGCGCCGGTGCGGGTCTGCATCGACCTCGACGCCAGCTGGTGGGCACTGGGCGGGCGGATCAAGGTCGGGCCGAAGCGCTCCCCCGTGCACACGGTCGAGCAGGCAGTTGCCCTGGCCCGGGAGATCGAGCGGCGACCGCAGGTCAAACTGGCGGCGCTGATGGCCTACGAGGGACAGATCGCCGGCGTCGGAGACTTACCGGCCGGCCGGCGGCTGCGGGGGGCGACGATCCGGACGATGCAGCGGCGCTCGGCGGCGGAGTTGGCGGAGCGACGCGGGGCGGTCGTCGCCGCGATCCGCGAGTTCGCCGAGATGCCGATCGTCAACGGCGGCGGCACCGGCAGCCTCGAGCTGACCGGAGCCGAGGACGCCGTCACCGAGATCGCGGCCGGCTCGGGCTTCTACGCGCCGACGCTCTTCGACAGATACAGCCGCTTCACGCTCACCCCCGCCGCCGGCTTCGCCCTGCCGATCGTGCGCAAGCCGGCGGCGTCCGTGGCGACGGCGCTCGGTGGCGGCTACCTGGCCTCGGGAAGCGGCGACCTGGCCCGCCTTCCCTCCCCCTGGCTGCCGGCCGGCCTCGAGCTCGACTCCGAGGAGGGTGCCGGCGAGGTGCAGACGCCGCTCAGCGGCCCCCCGGCCCGGGATCTCGGGGTCGGCGACCGCGTCTACATGCGCCACGCCAAGGCCGGCGAGCTCTGCGAGCGCTTCGACGCGCTCCACCTGGTCGAGGGAGACGAGATCGTCGACGTGGTCACCACGTACCGCGGCGAGGGCCAGGCCTTCCTCTAGTGAGGTGCAACGTTTTGTGCCTCTGGTGGGTCCGAAAAACGTTGCACCCGCACTGCGTCAGGCGCCGAGGACGCGCTCGGCGTACTCGTTGCTGAAGACGCGGTTGGGGTCGAGCTCGTCTCGGGCCGCCTGGAAGTCCGCCCAGCGCGGGTAGCGCTCGGCCAGGGTCGACGCGGTCTGGAAGTGGCGCTTGCCCCAGTGGGGGCGCCCGCCGTACTCGTTCATGATCGCCTCGACCGCTTCGAAGTACGGGCGCCACTCCATGCCCCGGTACTGGTGAACGGCGATGTAGACGGTGTCGCGCTCGTGCGAGGGGCTGAGCAGGGCGTCGTCGGCGGCGGTCACTCGCATCTCGATCGGGAAGAAGACCGGGTAGCGATTGGAGCGCACCCACTCGATCACCCGCTGTGCCGCCTCGGGCCCGTGCTCGCGCGGCACCCCGTACTCCATCTCGGTGAAGCGGACGCGACGGTCGTTGGCGAAGATCCGATCGCTGCGGTCGGTCGACTTGCTGCCGGAGGCGAGCCAGGCGGCTAGGCGCGAAAGCGAGGGGATCGCGCGGGGCACGAGCTTGCCGGCGGCCGAGATCGCCTCCAGCGCCCAGTTCTCCAGCACGACGTCGTTGAGATAGGCCGCGGCGCGGCCGCGCGGGCGCGGCGGCCCCTCGGTTCGGTTGCGCTCCAGCACGAGGGCGGAGGCGGCGTAGGGAAAGGTGAAGAGCTCGAAGTGCTCGTTGGCGTCGGCGCGCTGCTGGAAGGCATCGAAGACCTCCTCGCGAGGGCAACGGGAGTCGACCCGGTGCAGGGTGAAGGCCGGGACGCAGCGCAGCGTCACCGTCGAGATCGCGCCGAGGGCGCCGATCCCCACGCGGGCGGCCCGCAGCAGATCGGGGTCCCCAGCGACGGTCAGCTCGCGGGACGAACCGTCGGCCAACACCAGCTCCATCCCCTCGACCTGGGAGGAGATGTTGCGCAGCGTCGCACCCGTGCCGTGTGTCCCGGTGGAGATCGCGCCGGCGATCGTCTGCCTGTCGATGTCGCCGAGGTTCTCCATCGCCAGGCCGAGCCCGTGCAGCGCCTCGTTGAGGTCGGCGAGCACGGTGCCAGCGCCGACCTTGACCAGGCCGGAGGCCGGATCGGCGTCGATCACCCCACTGAGCGCGCCGACGTCGACCATCGTGCCGTCGGTCATCGCCGCCTCGGTGAAGGAGTGGCCGCTGCCGACGATGCTGACCTTGCGTCCCGCCGCCGCGGCAGCCCCGACCGCCTCGGCCAACTCCTCGCGTCCACGCGGGCGCAGTTGCTCGGACGGCGCGCAGACCTGATCTCCGGCCCAATTGCGCCAGGCCCGATCGGGCCCTCTCCGCTCTACAGCGCTGGAAGACATGCTGAGCGGAGCCTAGCCCGGTTAGCTCTGCACAGCGCGGACCGGCGGCGGCGCAAGGGCATGGAACGCATAGAAGACCGTTCCCATCAGCAGGGCGATGATCGCCAGGCTGGGCGCCGCATTGCCGGCAATGCTGGCAGCGCCACCGCCGGCAAGCCCGCCGACCACCTGGCCCGCCGCCCAGGCCATGTTCGAGAGCCCGGCCGCGAATCCCTGGTGCAGGCGGCTCGACTCGGCCATCTCGGAGAGCATCGTCAGGGCTGGCGTGAAGCAGATGCCCCCACCCAGCGAGGT
>Ga0190274_10000752_pt1 | contig 18875 bp, 14 predicted proteins | sample Popmic531T_FD_133002 | JGI IMG/M metagenome (GOLD analysis project Ga0190274, IMG submission 133002) | Populus adjacent soil microbial communities from riparian zone of Yellowstone River, Montana, USA - 531 T | ecosystem: Environmental > Terrestrial > Soil > Riparian zone | place: USA: Montana... | reverse complement strand
TGAATCGCTGGCAAAGAAAAGGGAAGGAGGAAAGCCAGAGCCACAGCCGAAAGAGACCTGCGCGTAGTCATACTATTTCTCCTGTTGGCAAAGAAACGGCGTAGACGAGAGTATCCGAAGGAATAAACGCGAAAGGCGAAACTCAGTTCCAGTAATGTTATGGAGTGCGGTGACCTGTCACCGCTTTGGTATTCGGCGACCAGTCGCCGCAGTCCTCGATACGTAGTTCGTAGAGTCTACACAGTCTTGGAAATGTTCACGACGGCGGCGACAGGTCGCCGAATACCAAAGCGCCGACAGGTCACCGCACTCCAAATCAAACCGCGATTACTTCCATCTCAGGATCTACTTCCTGTTTCAGCATCCCCTCTATCGCCATCAAGGTGCCGGTGAGGGAACTGGGGCAACTCCCACAGGCGCCCTGGTAACGGATGCTCAGCGTGTGCTCCTTCAGCCCCAATACTTCGAGATAGCCGCCATCTCCCATCAGGGCCGGTCTGACTTTCTCATCCAGGATGTCGTTTATTCTCTGCAGTCGCGGGTCATCGCTGGTTGCTGCTGCGATAGCGCCGCCGACGGCTGCCGCTGCCGCGGCGGCCGGGGAGTTGACAGCCTCTGCTGCGCGGATGGGGACGGCGAGAATGGGTAGCAGATCGTCCCAATCGCCTTCATCATCTTTTTCGACCGTAATCATACGGTCCATATAGAACACCGAGACCACGTGGCCCACATCAAACAACGACTTGGCGAGTGGGTCGTTTTCCGCCAGGTCTGCAGATCCATATTGATGGGCCGTGCCATTGCTGACGGCTTCCCTGAGAATGAATTTGACCGCGTTGGGGTTAGGTGTCTCTTCAATATCACTAATTTTCGGCATTACTCGATCTCCGTCTTAAAGCTAAAACTAAGTTTTTCGATGCTGAGTACATTATAACTACTTTGAGGTTGCAGCGCAGTGCGATGGGAGTGTCCTGGTTTGAGTTGGTATGCGAGAAGACAAAAGACTGGTCCATTAAATCACACGAAACGACACGGAAGTATTCTTTGTGATATTGGGTTTCGTGCTGTTTTCGTGTGATTTAGTGGATCATCTTTTCCCCTGGGCGACACGAAGGGACCGCAAAGAGATTTAGATAAGTCCAGCACACAATAAAGGGGGATGTTGGCCCGCAAAACCTCCCAAAAACTGTAGGTTTTTCCAATCCGAAAGAAGTATTGCCAAAGTGGACCAGCGGGCATATACTGCCTGCCCTCACTTGCCCCCCCTTACAAACTAAGGTGAGCCAAGTTGAGATAGAGGCAGGCGATTGCGAGGGTCGCCTGCTTCTGCTTTTTTGGGCGGTCAGTTGTTAGTGGTCAGTAGTCAGTTGTCGTCATTTCCCAGCTTGCTACTTTGGATTTTGCGAGAAATACTAATCCCGACAACCATAGACGAACTCTGAACAATCCAACTGACAACTGACAACTGACAACTGACAACTGACAACTGACAACTGACAACTGACAACTGACAACTGACAACTGACAACTGCACTATGAATATCGGCATCACGGTTTATCCAACCTACGGTGGGAGCGGCATAGTCGGTTCAGAGCTGGGGAAAGAGCTGGGAGCGCGAGGCCACACGGTCCACTTCATCTCTTCCTCGCTGCCGACCAGACTCACAGAACTTAACGAGCGGGTGCGGTTTCATGAAGTTGAGATGATGTCGTACCCCTTGTTTGAGCATCAGCCTTACACGCTGGCCCTCGCCACCAAGATGGCCACCGTGGCGGAGACAGAAAACCTGGATCTGCTGCATGTCCATTACGCCATCCCCCACTCGATCAGCGCTATCCTGGCCCGGGAATCTCTGAAACCAAAAAGATATCTGCCGGTCATCACAACGCTTCATGGAACCGACATCACGCTCGTCGGGGCTGATCGTTCGTATCTGCCGATAACCCGCTACGGGATCGTTCAGTCAGATGGCGTCACCGCGATTTCACATTACCTGAAGGAAGCAACCAAAGAGATTTTTCACTTTGACGACATCGAGGTTATTCCCAACTTCATTTGCCAAAATGACTACGCCCGACACCCGGTCGACGAACTGCGTGCATCGCTGGCTCCGGCGGGCGAGCCACTGCTGGTCCACGTTTCCAACTTTCGCCCGGTGAAGCGACCGGTTGACTGCGTTGAAATACTCGCACGTGTTTTGAAAAAGGGAGTTAACACGCGTTTGGTGATGGTGGGTGACGGCAGCGAACGAACAAATGTCGAACATCGAGCACGTTGTCTCGAAGTTTATGACAAGTGCGTTTTTGTGGGCAAGCAGCCGAAGATTGTCGACTATCTGTCATGCGCCGACGTGTTGCTGTTGCCGTCTGAGCAGGAATCCTTTGGACTTGCCGCCCTCGAAGCCATGGCCTGCGAGGTGCCGGTCATCGCTTCTCGAGTCGGTGGCATTCCGGAAGTAGTGACGGATGGCGAGACGGGATACCTCAGCGAAGTCGGCGACGTAGAGAAGATGGCAGCTGACGCCGCGCATTTGCTAAACGAGTCTACTTTGCGGCGCGAAATGGGAAAGCGGGCGCGCGAATCGGCGGTGTCGCGTTATCGCACCGATCTTGTTATTCCGCAGTATCAGAGTTTTTATGAACAGGTAGTCAGACAAAAGCCTAAGGACCCCTGCTGAACTGGTATGCAACAGGCGTTTCCTCGCTGGGTAAGATACGCGACGCTGGTTTCGGCGATGGTAGTGCTGCAGCTTGTCCAGAGTGCTTGCAAGTACAAGTTGGCAAGCGAGCAGCTAACACCTGCTCAACAACAACTGGCCGCGGATCTAACAGACGTTACCAAAACTTATCTGGTCGCCCATGTGGGGATGGCTAGCTTCGGCGGAAAAGCATTCTGTGCTTATAAAGTGCTGAACATAGAACAAAGAAACGAAGAACTGACGGAATACGTCTACACCGTCTGTATGGAGTATTACCTTAAGAGTGGCACTCTGGAACAAGGAACGGGGTTGGGTTTGCCGGTGGCCCTCGTATTACGAAGGGAAGGTCCGGGCTACGTGGTTGTCAGCCATCAGAGTGCCGGGGACGGTGGATACGTTCGAGCAGTAGAGCGCATCTTTCCAAAGAAAACTCATGAAGAGATTTTAGGGGCCGGATCAACTTACACCTCATGGAAGGTTGAAGTTGAAGACGAAGCTAAAAAATATTTTGGAAAGTGATAGTGCGGTAAACAGATTCTCAAAGTTACGCTGATCTGGGTTGCGCAACTCCCCAAACGCACTGGCGACTCAGCCGCAGCGCGTTATCGCAGAGAAATTGTTACCCAAATCATCAGAGTCTTCGCAACTTATCAGGGCAAAACACGTGAGACGATTCAGATGAAACGAAAAATCCTTATCTTTGGGCTCATTTGTCTACTCATCTGCCAGCTTCCGCAGTCGACTTTCACCCAAACACCGCCGTCGAATCCACCGGCTCAACCACGGCCAACTCCTCCTCCGACCGAACCACAACAACCGGCGCAGCCAGCCGAAGAAGAAACTGTCAGGATTACTACAAATCTTGTTCAAGTGGATGCGGTTGTCACCAGGGACGGCAAGCCGGTTACTGACCTGAAGCCGGAGGAATTGCAGATCCTGGAAGACGGCAAGCCGCAGAAGATCACAAACCTTTCCTACATTGCGGTTGATGCGGCCGCTCCAGCCAAACCAGCGGAGACTTCAAGGCCGGTTGATAAGAACGCCCCACCGGTGCCTCCGGTTCGTCTCCGGCCTGATCAGGTCCATCGCACCATGGCTCTGGTGGTTGACGATCTTGGTCTTTCGTTTGAAAGTGCCAACTTCGTCCGACGCGCCTTGAAGAAGTTTCTTGACCAGCAGATGCAGCCGAATGACCTGGTAGCGATCATGCGTACCAGCGGCGGCATTGGAGCGTTGCAGCAGTTCACTTCGGATAAACGGCAACTATATGCGGCGGTCGAGAAGGTGAAATGGAACCCGATGGGGCGTGGTGGGGTTAGCGCAATTGCGCCGATGGAGTCCCCTCTACTGCCCGAGAGTCCACTACCGAGCCTTTCAGGGACGACACCTGCCGAAGACCTGGATCAGTTTCGCGAGGATCTCTTCGCCGTGGGTACGCTGGGCACAATCAATTACATTGTGAAAGGTCTGCGTGAAATGCCAGGGCGCAAATCGGTGGTCCTGATCTCTGACGGATTCAAGATATTCAGCAGGTCAGAGCCCGATGGCAGCGACCGAATTCTGATGGCCCTACGACAGCTCACGGATCTAGCCAACCGCGCGTCAGTGGTCATCTACACGATGGATGCGCGTGGCCTGCAGTATCTTGGTCTGTCGGCGGCCGATTCGACAGGCGGGATGAGTGCCGACGATGTTGAACGTAAATTGAGTGATCGCCGGTCCGATTTTTTTGAGTCGCAAAATGGTCTGAATTATCTGGCGGTCCAAACCGGCGGAATAGCTTTTCGCAACAATAACGATCTGAATGCGGGCATCAAGCGCGTTATCGATGATCAGCAGGGTTATTACCTAATCGGATACAGGCCGGATGAAGGGACGTTTGACCGAGTCTCGGGACGCAGAAAGTTTCACAAGCTCAGCCTCAAGGTAACGCGCCCAGGGAAGTTTAGCGTCCGAATGCGCAACGGATTCTATGGAGTCACAGATGAAGAATCCAGACCGGCAGTGGCCCAAACGAGAGCCCAACAACTGATTGGCGCAATTACCTCACCCTTCGGGTCGGCTGGCGTGCGCCTCCGGCTGACTTCTCTGTTTGCAAACGATCCAAGACTCGGTTCAATCATGCGTTCAATTGTTCACGTGAACGCCCGCGATCTGACTTTTACCGAGCAGCCTGACGGCTGGCACCAGGCGGTTTTCGATGTCCTGGCGATCACCTTTGGCGATAACGGCGTCGTTCTTGACCAGCTTGCTCGCACCCAAACCCTCCGCTTCAGGGGAAAAACATACGAGAACATTCTGAAAGAGGGCTTTACCTACAACATAATTGTGCCGGTTAAGAAGCCTGGCGCTTATCAACTTCGGACGGCCCTGCGTGATACTGGTACCGAGCGGGTGGGCTCGGCCAGTCAGTTTATTGAAGTACCGGATCTAAAGAAAAACCGTCTCGCGCTTTCCGGGATCATGATGAAAGGAATGTCGTTCCAGTCGTTTGATCAGGGTGGAAGCAGAGCTGCTCAGGAAGACGCAGACAAGTCAATCGGCGAATCGGATCCCAACGCCAGCCCGGCCCTGCGCCGCTTCAAGCAGGGTTTGGTAATGATCTATGCGATGGCTATTTATAACGCCCAGCTTGATAAGGCTACTGGCCAGCCACAGTTGAAAACTCAGGCAAGGGTGTTTCTTGATGGTAAGCCTGTGTTTACCGGAACCGAAAGTCCGCTTGACCTTACAAAACAAGCCGACCTGAAGCGACTTCAATTGGCAGGAGCAATCCAACTGGCCTCCGCCATGGTGCCCGGCGAATACGTGATCCAGATAGTGGTGACCGACGAGCTGGCAAAGCAGAAGCATCGCGTTGCCAGCCAGTGGATTGATTTTGAAATCGTTAAATAAAAGAAAAGAAATATAGGAGCGATAGGTCGAATAGTTCCCATATCTGTTCTGCTGTTTCTTCAATGCAATCAATCATCATCGGCACAGCCGGTCACATCGATCACGGGAAGAGTGCCCTGGTCCAGGCTTTAACCGGAAAGGACCCCGATCGTCTGCCGGAAGAAAAGCGCCGGGGAATCACCATTGATTTGGGTTTCGCCGATCTGGATCTGGGCGACGTTCGCGTGGGGTTTGTTGACGTGCCGGGCCACGAGCGCTTCGTCAAGAATATGCTTGCCGGAGTGCATGGGATTAGCGCAGTCGCACTTGTGATAGCCGCGGATGAAGGTGTGATGCCGCAAACGCGCGAGCATTTCGACATCTGTCGCTTGCTCAACGTTCGGAAAGGTCTGGTAGTAATCACCAAAACAGATCTGGTCGAGGAGGACCTGCTCGCGCTGGTAGAGGCCGAAGCCGAAGAGTTGGTCGCCGGATCTTTTCTGGAAGGTGTTCCTACCGTCGCAGTGAGCGCGCGCACAGGAGCCGGCCTCGATGAACTGCGTGCGGCAATTCGCAAGATTGCTAGTGAAATTCCCGCCCGTCCCTCAGATTCCATCACCCGCCTCCCCATTGATCGCGCGTTTACGATGAAAGGGTTTGGCGCGGTGGTAACTGGAACTCTTGTCTCCGGAAAAATTGCAGAAGCAGATGAACTCGAGTTGTTACCGGTTGGGTTGCGCGTCCGTGTGCGTGGAGTCCAGGTCCACGGAAGTTCGGTTGCAATCGCACATTCAGGTCAACGCACGGCAGTGAATTTGGCTGGAGTAGACGTGGCATTGATCGAACGAGGAATGGTGCTCGCCGAAACGGGACGCTTGCGACCGGTCCAGGTGATCGACGTTCAGCTGGAGATGCTTAAGACGGCTCCCCGCGCCATTCGCACACGTTCGCGGGTACGGGTTCATATTGGTTCCGCCGAAGTTCTTGGGCGCGTGCGGGTGCTGAACGATCAGGGGGAGATAGCGCCGGGGGAAACTGGCATGGCGCAGTTACGACTGGAGAGTCCGGTAGTTGCGTTACACGATGAACGTTTTGTTGTGCGTTCTTATTCACCCTCTGAAACTATTGCGGGCGGCCTGGTGTTGGATCCTTTTGCTGCAAAGCACCGCGGTAAGGAGTTGGCAAAGACTTATGAGCGGTTGCGCGTGCTGCTGGAGTCGGATCGGCCTGCGAAGTTCTCGACGTTTGTAGAGTCTTCAGGCGATCTGGGGTTGAGACTTGCCGACCTGGCGGCCCGAACGGGTTGGAATCACACAGTCTTGTCTGAAATCGCCAGAAAAGCGAAAGACCAGGGCGCGGTAGTTGAAACGGTCGACCACCTTGGCCGCGTTGGCCGTGCGGAGACACCGGAGGGGATCTTTATCAGCCGGGCAAGCTTTGAACGCTTGTCGCGTGCAACGCTGGAAGACGTCAGATCTCATCACCGGCGCGAGCCGCTCTCACGCGGTCTGCCGCGCGAAACCTTGCGAGAGCGACACTTCGCGCATTCGGCTCCTGAGGTTTTTCGTGCGGCAATTGCGCATCTTGAAACCGCAGGGGCGCTCACCACTGATAAGGATTTGGTTCGGGCAAGCGAACACAGCGTTGAACTTTCCCCCACTGACGCAAAACTACGCGAGCGATTCGCTGCTTTTTATCAGCAGGCTGGGCTTGAAACACCCTCACTTGAGCAGGCTTTCGCAGACGCAGGAGTTGCACCGAGCGCCCGCGCGCATGGGAGAAAGATTCTGCAGCTGCTTATCGATAAGGGCACCTTGGTGCGGGTGCAGGGCGACATGTTTATCCATTCGGTAGCCCTGGATGATCTGAAGAGTCTGTTGCGAAAGTTTGCCTCGGAACACGAGCCAGACCGGCTGATCGATGTGGGAACGTTCAAAGACCTCACCGGCGTCTCCCGTAAATATGCAATCCCATTGCTTGAGTATCTTGACCGCGAGCACATAACCCGCCGAGCCGGCGACAAACGCATCATTACCTAGTCAATAAAGCCTTCGAAATAACGTTCGTTTTTCGAAATTACGTTCGTTTAGAGGTGGGCACCGCCCACCGGTGCGTCCTCGACGAAAACAAGTCGGGTCCATAATTGATCTGTGTTTACACAGTTGAATGGTTTTATCCACCGCGTACTGGTGGGCGGTGCCCACCTCTAAACAAGCGGCAACACACAAATGGATTCGCTACTTCGAGTCTGAAACACTTGCGTTCCTCGAGGCACAGCGTTAACATGCACCCCAAATTAGCGTATCGGCTTTTTCCTTCAACCTTCATAGCGACTCATTGGCCGGAGGTAAATGAACATGAAAGAGATGCTGGCAGGGATCGTGGGTTTGGCCGCTGCTCTGGGCGCGATCTACTACTTCTATAAATTCGTGACTTCCGCTGACCCAACGGGCGGTCATACTCAGGGTTGGATTGCCCTGGGCCTGGCTGCAGTTGCGTTTATCTGCGGTTTGATCTACTTCCTGGGTCACGTAAACAAGGAAGAGGAGATTCATATCACGCAGTAGACCTTGAAGCCGCTGTTCGCTTGAGGCCTGCATGTTTGACGCCGACAACGTTCGATTGCGCACCACTCTTAGTTTTATCAAAAGAATCTTTTACGCCGTTTGTGCACAGATAGCGGCTTGAAGTGCGCAAACGGCGCTTGTTTGTTATAAAGACTGAAATCTGAATTGGGAGGCGGGCGCATGGTTATCGGTTTGATCTTACTGCTGGCACAGGCAGAAACAACTTTTCGTGAGCCCAGCTACTTTGCTCCGGTGATGCTGGGCATGCTCGTGCTGGGCGCCGTGGCGTGGTTGATTGCGGCGGTACTTGGCTTCGCTCGTGCTAAAGCGTTTGGCGCGTCGGCCAGATGGTTTTCATTTGCGGCTGTTTCGCTGATCCTGTTTCATATTCAGTTTATCGTACTTGGCCTCGGTGTTCTGACGAAAGACAGCAGTCTCATATTTGGTATCCTTTCCTTCTTCAACTTCTTTATTGTGATCGCGGCAATCTGCGCGATTATGGGCTTTATTAGACTGACCCACCCGCGCTAAGTGGGGTCTACTTCCTCTAAGGGATAGGTCCTTAACCCGCTCAGAATTTTTATTGATGGTTAAAAAAGTTATTGCGATGGCCGCGCTTACTCTTGCTGTAGGCGCGGCGTTTTTTATCTATCGTGACCGATCGCCGATCCCTGGTCCGTCGCGGCTGGATGCCTTTGTGAGGACGCGTGGCACCAAATTCGTAATTGGGGGGCGTCCCTTTCGATTTGTGGGAGCCAACGTCGCCGTTATGAATCGAGACGAAGACCGGGCCGCGATGCCGGAAACTCTGGCCGAGGCTTCGCAGGCAGGGATTCGAGTAGTTCGCGTGTGGGCTTTCGGTGAAGGTGGGCCAAACGACATCGGTCCCGTGGGGCAAGATTTTGCTGACTGGCCGCGCACCCACCCTTTTCGCTTTGCTCCCGACAACTGGAACGAGGAAGCGTTCGTCCATCTCGATAGGGTGATGGCTGAGGCGGCCCGCAACCACCTTTACGTGCAACTATGTTTGACTAACTGGTGGCGCGACACGGGTGGCGTTACTCAGTATCTCCGTTGGGCCGGTATCAATGATGCCGCCGACGACAAGTTTAACTTCGGCATTAATCCCGAACGGGCACAACTCTTCTACACAAACAATGAGACGCGCCGATTGTATCGGCAACATGTGGAGAAGATCGTCAACCGTCGCAATACGGTGACCGGCACTCTCTACCGTGACGATCCAAATATTCTCGGCTGGGAACTACTGAACGAAGCCCAGGTGATGACGGGCCATTGGGCCGAGCGCCGTGCCTGGTTCAAGGAAATGAGCGACTACTTGAAGTCGCTCGATCCTAACCATCTCATCACACCCGGAGACTGGGGTTATCGCACCGCCACGGAAAGGCGCGAGTGGTTGATGGATCACCAGTTGGCGAATATCGATTATTGCGATGTTCACAACTATCCCCGACCCGACGGAAACGTTTTTGTCGATTCCCCCGCCGCCATGCGTGAATTTATCGACAACCGGGCAGCCGCGGCGTTTTCCCTTAAGAAACCACTGGTGTTGGGTGAATTTGGCATGGGCGTGGAGGGCCACAATGGCTTCTCTCAGACAGAGTGGTTTCGTGCGTTTTTGGAAAGTAATATTCGCGCGGGATCAGCCGGCGCCATGTTTTGGATTCTCACAACCGATCCGGCCCGCGGTTATGGGGTGACGTATAAAACGGGGCGGGACGATGGTGTGCTGGCCGAGGTCAATCGCGCGGCGCGAATGTTTGCCACCCTTGAATCGGCCGAACCACCGGAAAGACTGACTGACCACACGCGGCATTTAGTGCCGCGGCAGTTTGCCTGGACCCGCCCAGCCGGCGACGCGGCGACGATGCCACAAATACTTCTTGGAGATGATCGCTCTCTGCTCTATCGCTTCAAACCAAGGATGGCGGCGTCCATGCGCTTTGAAAAACAAGGCAGTGGTACGGGTTACATCTGGGGCTATGGAATGGGGAACCTTGATTACACGGTTCCTGCTCGAGAGGATCGGCGTCGCGTCAGCGAGATAATTGTCAGGGCCCACATTCAACCGGTGCCTCCGGAGGATGCCCGGCCGCAGGACATCAAAACGCGCGTGACGCTTTTCATAAACGGTACGGACTGCGGCTCAAAGTTGGTTTCTGCTGAGGCTCCCGGCGAAACAATAATTCAGGAATGGAGAGTGGATAGCTGGTGGGTCCGGATTCGCGCCATGCGTGGATTGCCGCTCACGATTCGCTTTGCGGTTACCCCTGACGCCGACTGGGCGTATGGCCTGAATATCGCAAACTGGCCTGAGGGGTACCAGGCGCATGATGCGAAGCCGGTTGAAGTTGAGGTTAGACACTAGCCTAAAGAACTAAGAACGATCCACCAAATCACACGAAGGGAGCACAAAAAGGAGTTGTTCGTGCGCTTTGTTTCGTGTGATTTCGTGGATCGTCTTAACGTCGTTAGATGCAAATGCCCTTGCAATAACCTCTCAAGGTGGCAACAACGCTAAGTCTGGACTATTCTTTTGTAGACCCAGTATCGTAGGAGGTAAATATGGACAAGGTAGCACTAGCACTGAGTCTCGAACAGATTCTCGAGGGCATGCGTCAGCTTAGCGATCAGGAAAAAAGAAGGTTGGCCTCAGTTGTGTTGTCAGACCCAAGACTGGAAGCATTCATCGAGGAGTTGGACGACCACCTCATGAGCGAGCGTGCACTCGATGATGAACCGCCCGAGCCGTTTAGTCCTGATGAGTTGACCCCGGCATGAACTATGAGATACTTCGTTCCTCGCAAGCACTCCGCCAATTACGACGTTTGCAGAGAACCCACCCCCAGATAATTCCTCAACTCGTTGCCGCAATCACAGCACTTTCAGATAACCCACGTCCCTCGGGTGTAACAAAGCTTGTGAGCCGTCCCGAATGGAGAGTCAGGGTCGGCGATTATCGCGTCCTTTATCAAATTGACGATAGTAAAAAGACTGTCACAATTGTCTCTATTGCCCACCGTCGCGACGTATACAGGTGATGTGTTTATATGGAAACAAGCCGAATAGCGAAGGTTATTGTTACGGACGATAGCCTGACCGTTGAATTCCACGATGGACGTTCTACCTCGGTGCCTCTCGCCTGGTATCCCCGGCTTTCGCATGGTACGTCCGAAGAGCGGAATAACTGGCGTCTGATTGGGAACGGAGAGGGGATCCATTGGCCCTATTTAGATGAGGACATCAGTATCGAGAACTTGTAATGGGAAAACGCTCTGGTGAGAGTCAGGAATCGTTTAAGCGATGGCTCAAAAAACGTTCGAATCCTGCGTTGTCGTAGCGCCCAGCCGAAGAAGGAACCTTCCACGAAATCACACGAATGGAGCACGAAAAGGAGCTGTTCGTGCGCTTTGTTTCGTGTAATTTCGTGGATCGTCTTACCGTCGCTAGTAAGTTGCGGCAGGACTAACAAGCGCGGGGTTTGCATTCCTTGCCAAAGGAGGCAGACGACGAGCAGCGTCAGCCACAGCCTCAACTGATCGTTGGTCTAACTGGTATACAGCTGCCGAAGGAACAGATTTCAACGAGAGCCGGAACGCCGGAGTGCTTGACTGCTTCAGGGCGGAGGTCACCAACTCGTTACTAAAATAACGACGACCCGGCGCAACGATAACAAAGTCGCCCTCGCTCAACTCCTTCAAGGCATTAGGATCTGAAAGAACGACTGGGACCAGGTCGGTTCGGTTGGCCCGCATTGCGTAGTAGGTGGCCAAACTTGTGCTTTCGCTCGCCACTCGAGCTCCCGGCTTTGCGCGTTTAGCGATCTCAAAGATCGCGTCGCGCATGCTGGCATCGTAAAACTCATCGTGCGGAAAAAAATAGCCCTGCTTAGTTGGTCCGCCGCCAAAGGCATTGGTGTAGAGCCGGAAGTGTGGCGCCGCATCGCCCACCGCTTTGAAGGCAAACGCAATCACGACCAGGGTGAGCACCGCGCGTAAATATACTTTCGGCCATTGCACGGCCAGCAGACCCGAGACTTTTTCTCCAATCCAGGTACTGGCAAACTGAACCCCAATTGCTGCGGTTATCAACACTGCCGGCAGGACGACAGTGAAATAGCGAGTAAACTTCCCACCCGTAAAACTAAACGTCATCATCCAGAGGAAGAGCCACAACATGATTAGGTAGCGGCCGTCGCCGAGTTTCCGGCGGAACAGCAGCGGCAATCCTATGACGAACCCAACTACCGTAAGCACCGGGAGCTTCACCACCACGAAGACGTGATAGAAGTACCACGGTATGCCCTTCAGCCAATCGGTCATCCGGTGGGTGTAGAGTCGGCCCATAAACTCATAAGCGTCATGGCCGATCAGTTTTTGACCGGCGAACAGTCGCATTTGCTGCCAGGTAGCCGGAAACAGAATTGTCGGATTGAGCACCAGAAAAGTCGCACCCATGACTGCGAGACAGACCAGCAGTCGTTTCTTACCAAGGCGCCAACGGGTTTCCGGAATTCTTTGGAAGAGCCAGTAGTAAGAAAAGCTGATGGTAAGGAGTTGGGGCAGGTATTTCGAAGCCAACATTGCGCCAAACGCCGCTGAGGCCGCCCAGTAATATCTTTCAGGCTTTCGGTTGGGTTGGCTTTCCGCGACCCGCTGTCCACGGAGCCAGAACACGTTAGCCATCAGGAAAAAGAACAGTAGAAACGTGTCTTCTTTCGCGATCCTATTAAACCCAATGGCCATTGGATCGAAGGCCCACAACGCGGCCGCGATTAATGCTACTTCTGCTCCGAATAGTTCGACGGCAACCAGGTAAATGAGAATGGCGGTAAGCGCGCCGAAAAGAGTGCTCGGCACGCGCAAGGCTGTCTCCGGAGGAATCTGACGCTGACCGCCAAGAAACGAAATGCTGTTCCACTTGTCAGCCACGACCAGACTGCCGGTTAGCAAAGCCTTCATCAGGAACGGATGCTCGCTATTGGCGGACGTTAATCCGTGTTCACGGTAGTCAGCCACGGCCTGAAGTTTGTTCAGTTCGTCTTCACTCAAGCCCTCGGCGCTAAGGTGTGAGACTCGTAAACCAAAACCCACCAAAACGAGCAGCGCCAGGGTAATAATGAGCGCCGCTCGACTGATGGAGACGAGACCTCGTTCCGCAAAAAATTCAGGTTTTAGGCCGGCGGTGATAATCGCCTCGGCTCGAGCGGCCAAGTTTTCTCCCCCTCAAATTCTTCTGGACTTAACGGATTCGGACGGCCATCTCGGACATCAGGTCGGACACCAGGCCGCGACAAAAGGGGCAAGGTTAACGCGATTTAAACCCCTGCGCAACCGCAGGTTTAGCCTGTTTGCCAGTCGCTGTTTAAAAGCTTGCAATTCAGCGGAAAATCAGACAATATTCGCCCCGATTTACGACCCTTATTTCGCCAGCGCTCGGTTACCCCCGTCAGTTTTGCCGGACGATTCCGCTAAAACTATCAGTAACTATTCGCAGGCTTTCTTTCTAGAGACTAGTTGTCCGCCGCGCCAATATGGTGCGGTTTGCCCATCCAGAGAGGAAACATCATGGCAGAAATACAAGAGAACATTCCGCCCGGACCCCCAGCTGCGACCGCTATCGGAACTGATGCCGCCCCTTTTCGCATTGACGCGAAATTGCACCAGATTCTTTACAAGTCGCCGACGCGTGCCAAACTCGAGCCGATGCCGGACGAGGTTTTACCAGAGCCCGTTTACCCGCAAAAACCAAATCCGGTAGAGATGACGCAGCGGGAGTATCAAAAGCTGAATGCTATCCGCACCTGGAAGACATGGGGTTCGCCCTACTTCAAATCTCGCTGGCACAGCGGTGAATTGCGACCGATCATCCCGTATCTGTTTACCGAATGGAAATGCAATCTGGATTGCCACTATTGCTGGTCCTACAACAATGCTGTGAAGGGGATGACCGAAGACGTTGCCAAGCGCTCGATCGACTGGCTGCATTCGATCGGCTCGCGTGTGTTGGCACTGATGGGCGGCGAACCGCTGCTGCGTCCCAAGTTTATTCACAAGATTGTTGATTACAGCGCCAAGAAAGACATTTTCGTTTACCTGCCTACGAATGGCAGGTTGATGAAACCAGACGTGATTGATCGGCTCGGTGATGCTGGTATCGCCACTGTTAACCTGGCGGTGGATTCAGTCAAGGAAAGAAAATCTCTACCGAAGGCGTTTGATCCGATTCGGCCTTACTTTGAATATCTGGTGAAGCGGCAGCGTTTCTACGGCTACACGGTGATGTTCAACATAAACATCTGCCATAACAATATGGATGATGTGAAGGAACTGACCGAGATTGCTCACGATAGCGGCATTGCCACTGATTACCATATCAACGAGACGCCGATGACCGAGCAGGACCACTTCAAACATCTCACCGAGAACCAGACGTATCTAACGCCGGACGACTGGCCCAAGGTAGATGACTTGCTCGATTACCTGAATGACAAGCGGGTCAACCATGGCTACAAGATGGTCAATCCAGTCCAGCATATGGAAGATATGAAGTTACTGATGCGTGGCAAAGTTCCACCCTGGTCGTGCCGTGCCGGTCAGAATTCACTGATCATCCGCACCGACGGTACGCTGGCCCCGTGTTTCCCGATGTACTCTGCGACGCATGACTGGGGCGTTGTGGGAGCTCACAAATTCGATATCAAGCAGCTCGACGACATGAAGGTCGATTGCACGAAGCACTGTCTGTCAACGTGTAACTACATTCTCGGCTACTGCTACGACACGATGCGCGTTTTGACCTGGGCTGCGAAACAGGCGAGACACGGTTTCAAAGGCGCCAGCGGAAGCTTCTAGCTGCTTTCAAGCAAACTAACACAAAAAACCGGAGACACGGGAAGTGGCTCCGGTTTTTTTTCTTGGTTTCGTGGTTTTTCGTGTGATTTAGTGGATCGTAATTCTGTCCGCGCTCAAGAGACGATCCACGAAATGACACGAAACAGCACGAACCGAAACTTTGCACGAAAGAACAGTTGCTGCAGCTAAACGAGTCGACCACCCCGCATCGTGATCACGCCAACCAGCACATTCACGCCCACCCCTATCGCCACACAGAGCCAGTATCGCTTCCTGGTAACGCCGTTCTTGAAGCCCAGCAGAGCGATGAGGCCCAGCGGTATCCAGATCAAGACTGAGGAATATAACCCTGGTCCATACGTATGAGTGGTTAGACTTGTGAAGCTATGAGTCAGGCCGTTCGTCAAAACTATGGCGCCGAGAATCAGCAGCATGGTCTGGGGAAAGTGGAAGTGCTTTGCGAGAATCACGCCGAGTGTCACCAGAATAAATCCGATGCTTTGCGCCGCCAGGAATCGGGCGGGCGACATATGCACACCTCTAATCCGGAAGATGTAGGCTGCGTAACCTTCGCCTGCCCAATACTCTTCGGCAATATGAATTAGATAAGTGAGCGGAAATATCCAGGAGCAAATCGCAATTGATTTGGCAGACGGCTTCGCTGTCGGGGTTTGCATTCGGGAGAATGTACCCGAAACCAGTTGTGAGTTAAAGACGATACGATGAGCGGTGGTGTCCTAATCCGAATGTTCACTCAGTAAAACAAGAACGATCCACTAAATCACACGAAATACCACCAAGTGCTTGTTCGTGAAATGGGGTTTTCGTGTTCTTTCGTGTGATTTAGTGGATCGTTCTACCATCTACCGACACACAGAGACGCCCAAAGAAAATTAGATTAGGACACCACCCGCAGCTTCAGCAGACTTGCTTCTCAATCGAACAGCGATAGAATACCCATCCAAGAATTCGTTTGACTTATTTCCACTCCAGCGAAGCCGCCATTTTGGGGCGCGGTCACGGGACGCTCCTGGATGCATGCATGCGTCCGGAATGTCGGGAGTGCGCCAACCTAACGTGAAAATTTTGAAAAGGAGAAAGTAATAATGAGATTCAAAACTCTCCCGGCCGCCCTGTTAATGGTCGCGCTACTCGCACCGGCCATGACCTTCGCACAAAGAAAAACGCGGGCCGCTGGTGCCGGGGCATCGCAGGGTGCCGCCGCTCCGCTGCCGCCGATTAACTACACTGAGTTCAAGCTCAAGAATGGCCTGCGGGTCATTCTCCACGAAGACCATTCGACCCCAATTGTTGGGGTCAACCTTTGGTATCACGTGGGCTCAAAGAACGAAGTCCCGGGCAAGACCGGCTATGCGCATCTTTTCGAGCACATGATGTTTCAGGGTTCGAAAAACTATGACGACGACTTCTTCAAGCCAATCCAGGAAGCCGGTGGCACACTTAACGGTTCCACCAATTCCGACCGCACAAACTATTTTGAAGTTGTACCGTCAAACTTTCTCGAGCTGGCGCTTTTTATGGAAGCCGGCCGCATGGGCGGGTTGTTGGAAGCGCTCAACGAAACAAAGCTCGCGAACCAGCGTGACGTGGTAAAGAACGAGAAACGTCAGAACTACGATAATCAACCATATGGTTTGATTGGGGCCAAGATTAACGAGACTCTTTACCCGGCTGATCATCCGTATCACTGGTTAACCATTGGTTCGCTCGATGATTTAACCGCGGCATCGAAGGAAGACATCTCCGCTTTTTTCCGAACCTACTACACTCCACGTAACGCCAGCCTGGCCATCTCCGGGGATTTCAATCCGGCAGAAGCGCGCCGGTTTGTGGAGAAGCACTTCGGCAACATCCCGAGCGGTCCGGCGATAACGCGTCCCCATCCGCCCCAGCCGCGACTTACTGAATCGAAGGAAATCGTGATGCAGGATCGGGTGGCACTGCCCCGACTGTATCTCGTGTGGCCGACGGTTCCCGCCTACGACAAAGACGAGGCGGCGGCTGACGTACTGTCCAACATTCTGGGCGGCGGCAAGAGTTCGCGGCTCTACAAAACTCTTGTCTACGACCAGCAAATTGCTCAGAACGTTTTCGCGAATAACGGATCGCAGGAGATCGCCGGTCGATTCCAGATCGTAGCGACCGCCCGGCCCGGCAAGAAACTGGAAGAACTTGAAAGCACAATAAATGCTGAGATTGAGAAGATTAAGAAAGATGGAGTAACGCAGGAAGAAGTCGACCGTTCCTACAATGCTACCGAAGCGGGCTTTATCTTTGGTATGCAGACCGTCCAGGGCAAAAACGATCAGCTAAACCAATATGCCACCTTTGTTGGCAAGCCTGGTTACTTTCAACAGGATCTCGCGCGTTACCGGCGAGTCACCGCGGAAGACGTCAAGCGCGCCGCGAATACCTACCTTTTGGAACACCGGCTCAAGGCCACCGTTCTGCCGCGTGGAAGAGAGAATCGATCAAGCGAACCAGCCGGAGAAACGGCATCAAGATCAACCGCTGCCGCCACCACTTCTCCAACTCCGAGTCCGGGAAAGCGTTCTGCGGAACAAACAACCCAATGGAAACTTCCCATTGCGAAGGCTGATCCCAGGTTTACCCTGCCACGAATTCAACACCGCCAACTCTCCAACGGCCTTGAAGTCGTCATCGTCGAGCATCATGAGGTGCCGATTGTAACGATGAATCTGGTGGTGAAGTCAGGGTCGGCTGCTGACCCGCGTAATCACGCCGGCTTGGCCAGCTTAACCGCTGACTTGCTTGACGAAGGGACAAAACGACGCAGCTCCCTCGAGATTTCGAATTCGTTGACGGACATTGGAGCTCGTTTGGGAACCTCGGCTGACTGGGATTCCAGTTCGGCAAATTTGGCAACCTTGACCAGGCATCTCGACAAGGCCCTCGATATCTTTGCGGATGTCGTCACTAATCCTGCGTTTAATGAAGATGAGTTAAAGCGGGCGCGTGCCCTTCGCCTTACCAACATCAAACAACAGAAGGACAATGCCAACGCTATCGCAAACGTTGTCTACTCTTCGATCCTCTATGGACGAGATCATCCATATGGACATCCGGCCATCGGTGATGAAGATTCAGTAAATGCGATCAAGCCTGCCGACGTTAGCGGCTTCTATCGAAGTTTCTACCGGCCAAACAACTCAACCTTGATCGTGGTTGGCGATGTTAAGCCTGAAACCATTCTGCCTCAGCTCGAACGCGCGTTTGCCGGCTGGCAGAAGGGCGACGTCCCAATGGTTGCGATTCCTGCCACTCAAAATCGCGAGCAGGCAGGCATCTATATCGTTGACCGGCCTGGCTCCGCGCAGTCAGTCATCAGCATCGGACAAGTCGGCGTGCCTCGCTCGACGCCTGACTACTTTCCGCTACTGGTGTTGAATACTATGCTCGGCGGCCAGTTTGTTTCCCGCGTCAATCTAAATTTGCGCGAAGACAAAGGGTACACTTACGGCGCACGGACCGTCTTTGACTATCGCCGCGGTGCTGGACCGTTCGCCGCTACTGCCGGAGTTTTCACCAACGTTACCAAAGAATCGGTGGCCGAGTTTATGAAGGAATTACGCGGTGTTCGCGGTGAGATTCCGATTACGGTGAAAGAGCTGGAATTCTCGAAGCAGGCAATTATCCGTGGCTTCCCGCGCGGCTTTGAAACTCCGAACCAAATGTCGAATCGTCTCGCTGATGTCGTGCTTTACGACCTGCCTGATGATTATTTCAATAGCTACATTCAAAAAGTGCAGGCTGTGACATTGGACGATGTGCAGCGAGTGGCTAACCGGTATCTCGATCCGGCGAAAATGGCCATCGTG